>Ga0180220_1000126_pt1 | contig 124083 bp, 109 predicted proteins | sample eDN5th37CBELigBY_FD_151335 | JGI IMG/M metagenome (GOLD analysis project Ga0180220, IMG submission 151335) | Enriched backyard soil microbial communities from Emeryville, California, USA - eDNA 5th pass 37_C BE-Lig BY (version 2) (version 2) | ecosystem: Environmental > Terrestrial > Soil >...
GCGCCCACCGACAGCCCCTCGGATGGTGAGCGCTGGATGAAGTTCGTCACCGAGGACGGACTCGAAGGATGGATCCGCGAGATCGACGTGACTGAATACGTACCCTAGGTCGACACGACCCAGCAGGGAGCAACTACCTTGGCACAGAACGTAACGATCATCGGCCTCGGACTCATCGGTGGCTCCATCGGCCTCGCCCTCAAGCGCTGGTCCCGGGAGAATCAGGATGCCCTGCACCTGATCGGGTTCGACGAGGATGTGTCCCAGCAGAACAAGGCGAAGAAGCTGGGGTGCATCGATACCACCGAGTGGGCGCTGGGCAACGCCGTCAGCGACGCGGACATCGTCATCGTGGCGACCCCGGTTCAGAAGATGCGCGACGTTTTCGCCGACATCGCCGATGATCTCAAGCCCGGCGCGATCGTGACGGACACCGGCTCCACCAAGGTAGACGTGATGGAGTGGTCCCGCGAGTTGCCGCAGGGCGTCTCCTTCATCGGTGGCCACCCCATGGCCGGCAAGTCCGAAGGTCTCGATGGCGCCGACGCCGATCTCTTCAAGGGAGCGACGTGGGCGATCTGTCCGTCGGTGAGCGCCACCGAGGACGCAATTCGCAATGTGCTGGGCATCGTGGCCGCGACGGGCGCCGAGTCCTACTTCGTCGATCCGGTCGAACATGACAGCTACGTCGCTGCCGTCAGCCACCTCCCGTTCATCACCGCCATCTCGCTGATCAACTCGGTCACCGCCGACCCGGCATGGCGAGACATGCGAACGCTCGCCGCCACGGGCCTGAAGGACACGACCCGCCTCGCACTCGGCAGCCCGGAGATGCATCGGGACATTGCGGTCACGAATCGGGAATCCATCGCACGGTGGATCGACACCCTCGTCAGCGATCTCCTCGACGTCAGGAACGAGCTGATGGCGAACGACGAAACGCTGCCGGAATCCCTGCTGGATCGCTTCCAGCGGGCGCAGGACGCGCGAGCCCGGCTCGAGGTGGCGGTCCAGCGAGCGGAAGAAGCGATGACCGACTCTCAGCGGGAGATCGCACGTGACGGGTTCGGCGACCAGATGTCGCGCATGTTCTTCGGCGGGCTTCGCCGCAGGGATCGCAAGGACGAGCGGAAGGGCGGCCGCCGCTAGCCGTCACGCTGACTGGCAGGCCAGACCTGACCGGACCGGCGACACCGTGGGCCAGTGAAGCGGCCTCACGGCACCAGCGCCCACTCCGGCGAGAGCCGGTAGCGGAACAGCATTCTGGTGGGCTTCCCATTGCGGCGCACTCTTCCCCGGCCCGATTTCTCCAGCTGGATCGACTGGTTCTCAACCTGAACGATCCGCCGCTCCTTGAGATTGACCACGAATAGCCCGAGACTCGATGTCTGCATGCTTTGCCGTCGAGTCTCGGCGTCAACCACTCGAAACGGAGCCCGCCAGCCCTTATCCGGATCAGGCAGGGTTGCGTCGGCGTCCGTCCGAGCGTTGCGCTCGTCGAAGCGGCGCAGACCATCCTCGACCTCGCCGGCCCAGCGTTCATCCAGGGCTCGGATATACGTCAGCATGGAGTCGAGGGACCGATGGTTCGCACCACATGCGGCAGCAATCATCTTCGAGCCATGGCGCGGCCCAAGGAAGCTTGCGATTCCCGACTCGTCGATCACATTGAATCTGTAGCTACCCACAGTATCCACATACCCCTGTTTCAGGCATACGTCGCAACCATCGAACAAGCACTCCTGCGGTACCATTACGAGTCTAAAGGGTTCAATGGTAACCCGGGTACCACCGATACGTTCCAGGAGCCCAGCGCCATGTCTACCATCAACGAATCGGACGGATCCCAGAGCCGGCTCGACCGCGAGATCAGCGAGATTCTTGAGGAGGCGCGCAAGCGCCCGATATCGTTTCAGGACCGGGTCGCTCAGAAGAAGTCGGCGCTCGAGGCACAGCGACAGGTCACTGCGACCAGGGCCCGATCGATCGGCACCGGGCCGGCACGGACGGTGGCCTCCTGGTTGACGCGCATACCGCTCGTAACCGCACTCGCCGTGGCGCTCATCGCCGTGTGGGTCTCCCCCGACATCCCGTTGCTGGGCGTGATCCTTGGCCTCGTGGCCGCAGCACTCATCTTTCTCCCGTTCGTCACCAGGCGGTCCGGAACCGAATTCACCTACAGGAAGACGTGGCGCGGGCGACCGATCGAGCCAAGCCGGCCCGGTGGCGGTAGTCTGGAAGGAACGGTCCGTTCCTGGATCGACTCGGCACGAAACCGGTTTGGGCGGTAGGCAGACCGCCGGGAGCACATCTCCAGCATGACAAGAATCGTTTCCGATATCGTCGACGTCTATGTGTTCCGTCGGCTCAATGCCCGTGTCCAGTTTCTTCTGCTGGAACGACGCAACGACGTCCCCATGGCCCGAACGTGGCAGGCCTTTCACCACGAGATCGCCGAGGGTCAGACCGCCCCGGAGGCAGCACGGAACGCACTCCGCAACCTGGCCGGCCTGACGATCGATCGCTACTATTCGGCGGACTTCATCAACCAGTTCTACGACGAAGCCCGAGATGCCGTCGTGCTGGCACCGGTCCTGGCCGTCACCGTGACGGATCAGTCAACCGTGACCCTCGCCGATGAGTTCGAAAGCGCCGGATGGTTCGATCGGGACGAGGCGACCGCTCGCCTGCCATTCTCCGGTCAGCGCTGGGCCGTTCGCCACATCGACGAGATCATGAGCATCGGCGAAACGGAGGCGGAGCTCTACCGGTTCGAGCCTTCGTCGATCGAGCGAGACACCGAAAAGCGCACGACCACGGCACCGGTCGTTTCCGCATCGCTTCCTCCGACGAGCGACGAGGAGGATGAGGTGGGGCTCGAGCCAACGCCCGAGCTCGACATCGAAGAGAGCGAGCGTGCCAACGCCAGCGCGCAACACACCGACCAGGCCGTCCAGGATGACCCAGTCGACCAACCCACCCATCAGGACAGGCAGGACTGACGATGCCACCATTCCAGCTCACCAGCGCACTCAAGCCGACAGGTGACCAGCCCAAGGCGATCGAGGAGCTCACCGAAGGCCTCCAACAGGGCGAACGCTTCCAGACACTGCTGGGCGTGACGGGGTCGGGCAAGACGTTCACCATGGCCAACGTGATCCAGAACGTGAATCGCCCTACCCTCGTGCTCGCGCACAACAAGACGCTCGCAGCGCAGCTGTACGCCGAGTTCAAGGAGTTCTTTCCAAAGAACGCGGTCGAGTACTTCGTGTCCTACTACGACTACTACCAGCCGGAGGCGTATGTCCCGCGCACGGACACCTTCATCGAGAAGGATGCCGACATCAACGAGGAGATCGACAAGCTGCGACACGCGGCGACGCGATCGCTCCTCACGCGACGCGACACGCTGATCGTCGCGTCGGTTTCGTGCATCTTCGGTCTCGGCACGCCTGAGGAATATGCAAACACCATCATCTCCCTCAAGCGTGGAGAATCGGTTCGGCGCGACAAGATCCTCCGGCACCTGGTCGACATCCAGTACGACCGCAACGACATGAACCTCGTCCGCGGCACGTTCCGTGTTCGTGGCGACACGATCGAGATCTTCCCGGCGTACGAGGAGATTGCGGTTCGCATCGAGTTCTTCGGCGACGAGATCGAGCGAATCGTTGAAGTCGATCCGCTCACGGGTGAGCTCCTCGTGCAGCGCACCGAGATCGACATCTACCCCGCGAAGCACTTCGTCACCACGAGCGACCGGATGGAGATCGCTCTCCGGCACATCGAGGCAGAGCTCGAGGAGCGTGTGAAGTTCCTCGAGGAGAACGGAAAGGTGCTCGAGGCGGCCCGACTCAAGCAGCGCACGATGTACGACATCGAGATGATGCGGGAAGCAGGCTACTGCGCCGGCATCGAAAACTACTCCATGCACCTCTCCGGTCGGAAGCCGGGCGAGCAGCCATCTACCCTGCTCGATTATTTCCCCGACGACTTCCTCCTGTTCGTGGACGAGTCGCACATCACGCTCCCTCAGGTGCGCGGCATGTTCGGTGGTGACCGGTCGCGCAAGGACGTACTCGTGGAGCACGGGTTCCGGCTTCCGTCCGCCCGCGAGAACCGGCCGCTCACCTTCGAGGAATTCGAGCGAACGATCGGACAGGCGATCTTCGTCTCTGCCACGCCGGGCAATTACGAGTACGAGCACTCCAGCCGCATCGTCGAGCAGGTGATCCGCCCGACCGGTCTCGTCGACCCGGCTATCAGCGTTCGCCCGACCAAGGGACAGATCGACGACCTCCTTGGCGAGATCAACCAGCGTGTGGCTCGAGGCGAGCGCGCGCTGGTCACCACGCTCACCAAGCGCATGGCGGAGGACCTGTCGGACTACCTCAAGGAGATGGGCATCCGCACCCACTACCTGCACAGCGAGATCGACACGCTGGAGCGCATCGAGATCCTGCGCGACCTTCGACTCGGCATTCACGATGTCGTGGTAGGCATCAACCTCCTTCGGGAAGGCCTCGACCTGCCAGAGGTTTCGCTGGTGGCGATCCTCGACGCCGACAAGGAGGGATACCTCCGCTCGGCGAACTCGCTGATTCAGACGATCGGGCGCGCGGCGAGGCACGTCGATGGTCAGGTCATCATGTATGCGGATAACATGACCGAGTCGATGCGGACCGCCATCGACGAGACGTATCGTCGTCGCGAGATCCAGATCGCCTACAACAAGGAGCACGGTATCGAGCCACGCGGCATCGTCAAGGAAATCAAGGACCTCACCGACCGCGTACGCGAGGTGGCCGAGCAGGCAGCGAGCTATGACGCTGGCGACGGACGAGCGGAAGGAGTGATCCGCGAGCTGCCGAAGGACGAGCTGATGCGAATGATCAAGGATCTCGAGTCGCAAATGAAGAAGGCCGCCCGCGACCTCGAATTCGAGAAGGCAGCGCTGTTGCGCGACCAGGTCGTTGAGCTCCGCCGCGTGCTGGAAAGCGATCCTGTCAACATCGAAGCGTGATTCGATCGAACCAGGGAGACCTGATAGTGATTCGACGTACTACCCGACTCTGCGCGATCCTCGCCACCATTCTTGCACTCACCCTCTCGCCTGCACGCGTTCCGGGCACGATAGCGCAGGACGCCACACAGGAGCCTGAGGGCGGCGCAGAGTCCGAGCTCGCCCCGCAGTTGCCACCGGTCGACCTTCCCACCATGAACGAGCGGGCGTACGTGTTCGAGCTCGACTCCGTCTGGGACGGCAACGCCTCCACGCCGCAGGAGCTCCCGATCTACGAGTATGAGGCGATGACGTACACGGAGGAACAGGTTTCGGAAATCGCAAGCGCGCTCGGGATCGAGGGTGAGATCGAAGCCCAGGGGGACGGGACTTACTCGGTGGCTGGCAATGGGAGCCTCTTCACGACCCCCGGCCTCCTGCAATACGTCTCGGGAGAGCAGGCTCCGGACGAGGATATACCGGACGACGGAGCGGCCGTGGCGTTCGCGCGGGACTGGCTGAGAGTGTCGGGGCTTCTCCCGGCCAATGCCAACGATGGCGCGGTGATCGCGACCATCGATACGCCAGCCCGGAAGATCGTCGAGTTCAAGCCAGCGTCCCCCGCTCCCCTGCTCTCAAGCACACCCGGTATCACCGTGACGATCGGCCCTGGCGGAACGATCCTCGAGACCCGCATCAGCTGGGCCACGATCAACCAGGGCGATGTCTACCAGCTGCGCTCGGTCGACGACGCGTTCAATGATGTGGCGTCCCGACTCTCCTACCTCGACGTGACATTGCCCGAGGATCAGTTCCCGCAGGGCAGCACCATCACCGGCACCGTTACCTACCATGAGGTCGCGATCGCCTACGCAACATCGGGCGTCCAGGGTGACCTTCAGTACATGCAGCCGGTGTACGTGTTTTCGGGCACCTACACCCCCGAAGGCGGCGACGGCACATATGACATCGTGGCGTACGTTCCTGCCATCGTGACCAGTCTGCAGCCGGTCGGCTGAGCCATCAGAACGAGGAGGACACGTGAAGCTGCTGCTCGTGAATGGACCGAACCTGAACCTGCTCGGAACCCGCGAGCCAGGGATCTACGGGCATGAGACCCTCTTCGACATCGTTCGATCGGTCCGCACCGAGGCGAAGCGCCGCGGCTGCGAGATCCTCGACTTCCAGTCGAACCACGAGGGGGCGATCCTTGACTTCATTCACGAGCATGCAGCCTCGTCTGACGGTCTGATCATCAATCCGGGCGCTCTGACGCATTACAGCATCGCGCTGCGCGACGCCATCACGGGAACCGGCATCACGACGGTCGAGGTACACCTCTCCAACATCCACACTCGAGAGGAGTTCAGACACCACTCGGTGATCTCGGCAGTGGCGGCAGGCACCATCGTTGGCTTCGGATCCTACGGCTACCACCTGGCGCTGCACTGGTTCACGCGTGATCGCGGAGAGGCGGCCAACGCATGAGAACACGCGAGCGACTCGCCTCGGTTCGGCGGCTGCTGGACGAGGGCAACCTCGACCTCCTGGTCGTGTCCAATCCAGCCAATCGACGCTATCTCACCGGCTTTACTGCCGACGATCACACTCCCGACGAATCCTCCGGGTACGTCGTGATCACCCGTGAACGTGCTTCCCTGATCGTCTCTCCGACCAACCTTCCCTGGGCAAGAGCGGAGGCCGACCTCGACAACGTCGCCGTGGAACCGATCGAAGGCACGCTGACGGCCACGATCGCGAGCCGTATCCTGAGCCGCCAGGCGAAACGCGTCGGCATCGAGGACGCCACGACCCCGGCGTCCATCTGGTTCGACCTGCAGGAAGCGCTCGGCACCGACGTGACGCTGGTTCGCCTGGGCGACACCATCGACAACCTCAGGGAGATCAAAGCCCCCGAGGAGCTCGATTTCCTCAGACAGGCTGCTCGCCTCACGGATGAGGCCTTCGCCCTGGCGATGCGCCGGCTCGAACCGGGCATGACGGAGCGTGAAGCCGCGGACATCGTGCGGGAGAGTCTTCGCGCGGTTGGCAGCGATGGCGAGGCGTTCGACACGATCGTCGCCGCAGGTCCGAATGCCGCTAAACCGCATCACCGCCCGGGCGACCGTCCCCTCAAGCCGGGAGAACCTATCATTATCGACATGGGAGCACGGGTGAACGGGTATAATGGGGACTTGACACGCACCGTTTGCCTTGGCTCAGCGGACGAGCGTCTCATCGAGATATACGAAGCGGTGCTCGAGGCGCAGCTGGCGGGTCTTGCCGCCATACGCGCCGGCGTGCCGAGTTCGGCGCCTGATATCGCCACTCGCGAGGTCTTCGCGAGTCACGGTCTCGAAGCATTCGTGATCCATAGCGCTGGGCATGGTCTTGGACTGCGCGTCCACGAGGCTCCTTCAGTGCGCAGGACGTCCGATGCCTCTCTCGAGTCCGGCAACGTCATCACGATGGAGCCGGGCGTGTACATCGAGGGCTGGGGCGGGGTGCGCATCGAGGATGTGGCAATCGTCCACGACTCCGGACATGAGAACATCACCAGTGCCCCAAAGGGCACGGACGTGATGCAGCTGTAGCAAGGAGATCCAACTCCACCATGATGGATACCGGCGATATTCGAAAGGGAAGCACCTTCGAACAGGACGGACGCCTGCTCAAGGTCATCGACTTCTCGCACAACAAGCAGGGGCGTGGCTCGGCCCAGCTCCGCATGACACTCCGCGACCTTCGCACCGGCGCGACAACGCAGCAGACGGTCATGGCCGGCACCAAGTTCAACGAGATCCGGCTCGAGCGATCGCACGTGCAGTTCCTCTACCGTGAGGACGATACCTTCCACTTTATGGACACGGAGACGTTCGACCAGATCACGCTGATGGCGTCGACCATTGGCGAGGCTGCGAACTTCCTCAAGGAGAACGATGTCATCGACCTGCTCACGTACAACGATGAGCCGATCGATATCGAGCTCCCGACGTCGGTCACCCTGACCGTCACGCAGACCGACCCCGGATTCAAGGGCGACACCGCCACCGGTGGCACGAAGCCCGCGACGCTCGAGACGGGACTCACGGTGAATGTCCCGCTCTTCGTGAACGTGGGTGACCAGCTCAAGATCGATACGCGCACCGGCACCTATATCGAGCGTGTCGGCTAAGGGGTGGCCAGGATGGAGCGGTTTGCCAGCATGAACGATCAGGGCAGTGAGCAATCCTCGACCCAGGAGCTTATCGGTGCCGTCCGGGAGCTGATCTCGCTCATGGGCAAGGGCGGCATCTCCGAGCTGGACCTCACCTCTGGCAACGTCTCCATCCGCCTCAGGGGGTCGGGGACGGGAACCGCTCCCGCCCCGGCTGCCAGCGCGAACGGCGACTCCTCCACCGCGTCAGCGGCCGAAGAAGAGGAAGGACACGTCATCACCGCGCCGATGATCGGGACGTTTTACGCTGCCCCGTCTCCTGGCGAGGATCCATTCGTCCAGGTCGGCGATGAGGTCGAGGTTGGGCAGGTCATCGGCATCATCGAGGCGATGAAGATCATGAACGAGATCGTCGCCGACAAGGCCGGCGTGGTCGCCGAGATCCTGGTCGAGAACGCCCAGCCCGTCGAGTACGGCTCGCCCCTCGTGCGCCTCACCGAGCAAACCGACGCGCTGTAATGGTGTTTCAGGTCTTTCCGGTAAGCACCCTCAACGCCTACATCCAGCAGGTTCTCGCGGCTGACGACATCCTCGCCGACGTCTGGATCGAGGGCGAGATCTCCAGTATCACGTACGCGAGGTCGGGTCACGTCTATTTCAAGCTGTGCGACGACGACGCGGTGATCGACGGTGCCATGTGGCGCACGTTCTTTTCCCGCCAGACCATACGGCCCTCGGTGGGGGACTCGATCGTCGTACACGGAAGAATCGACTACTACACCGCACAGGGCAGACTCCAGATCATCGCCGATGTCTTCGAGCATCAGGGGCGGGGCATTCTGGCACTCCAGATGGAGCGGCTGCGCCAGCAGCTGGAGGCTGAAGGGCTCTTCGACCCGGAGCGCAAGCGTCCCCTGCCCCGCTTCCCTCGCCGCGTCGGAGTGGTCACCAGCAGCACGGGCGCGGTCTGGCATGACATCCAGAACGTTGCTCGCCGCCGATTTCCGCTGGTCGAGCTGGTTCTGGTGCCGGCCTCAGTCCAGGGACCGCAGGCTCCGGCCGAGATCGTGGCGGCGATCGAGCATATGTGCATGCTCGACGATATCGACGTGATGATCGTCGGGCGCGGGGGCGGCTCTCCGGAAGATCTCGCACCCTTCAATGACGAATCCGTGGCTCGAGCGATCTTCGCGAGCTCGATCCCGGTCGTCTCTGCCGTCGGGCACGAGACGGACATCAGCATCGCCGACATGGTGGCAGACGTCCGGGCACCGACGCCTTCGGCGGCCGCTGAAATCGTCCTGCCCGATATCCTGGAGCTGCACGAGCGCCTCGCGGATCACCGGCAGGACCTCATACAGATCATCGAGGAATACCTGGCAGAGACCGGTCACGCTGTCGATCGTCTCCAGCGTCGGCTGCTGCTGCAGTCTCCCGCGATCCACATCAACCGCATGCGACGGCAGCTCGATTCGGTCGCGCACCAGATTCATGCCGCTGCCGACGCCGACCTCCGCCGCCGGGAGCAGAGCCTGAGCAGCACGGCGAAACTGCTGGATGCGCTCCACCCGGGCCACGTCCTCCGCCGCGGCTACGCACTTGTTCGCCATGCCGTCAACGACAAACCCGTCAGACGCGTCAGTGACCTTCGTGACGAAACCCCGGTGCTCGTCTACTTTCAGGATGGGACCGCTCGAGGTGTACTGCGCCGTGACTCGGAGAATGCGACGCAGCAGGAAAGTGAGCAGTCATGAGTGGCAATTCGACCGACGTGAGCGATGACCTGACATTCGAGCAGCGGCTCGACGAGCTCGAGACCGTTGTCGCCGATCTCGAGTCCGGCGACCTCAGTCTCGAAGAGATGCTGAGCAGATACGAGTACGGCATGGCGCTGGTCACCTCGTGCCAGCAACGACTCGCCGAGGCGGAGCTTCGCGTCACCGAGATCGCCGCCCAGGGTGCTGGTGCTGACGATGGTGACGAGGATGACGAGAACGTCCCGTTCTAGCGACGGGCTTATGCCGTCGATCGCAGACAGCGTCGTCACCCAGCCAGGCACGTGCGCATGACACCTCCCACCACCAAGTTGACTCCCGGCAAGCTTCCGTCCGACCTGCTTGCGTCGCTCCTGGCCTCGCACACCGGCACGGATGACCCACGTGTGATCGTTGCGCCGGCGCCTGGATTCGACGCCGCGGTGGTCCGCCCCGGCGATGACGTGATCGTAAAGAGCGATCCCATTACGTTTGCGACTTCCTCTCCTGCCGCCTATCTCGTTGCGGTCAACGCCAACGACATCGCCTGTCTCGGCGGCATTCCACGGTGGCTCACCGTGACCGCGCTTTTCCCGGAGGGTGCGACGGAGGCCGATGTGACCGAATTGTTCGAGGAGCTCGAGCAGGCTTGCAGGCGTATCGATATCGCGCTCATCGGAGGACACACGGAGGTAACTCCCGGCATCGACCGACTCATCCTTTCAGGGACCATGATCGGTACCCCTGGTGAGCACGGTGTCCTGAAACCGGGAGGAGCCAGACCCGGCGACGCCATCTACATGACCCAGGCCGCGGGGCTCGAGGGAACGTCGATCCTCGCCACCGAAGTGCCAGGGGAGGAGCTGGACGGGATCCCGAGCACGATGCTCGATGACGCCCGGGACCTCCTTCGAGATCCGGGCATCTCCATCGTGGCCGCAGCCGGCGCCGCCCGCCGGCTGCCTGAGGTGACCGCGATGCACGACCCGACGGAGGGCGGCATCGCCACCGCGATCCACGAGCTGGCGGACGCCTCAGGACACGGATTCGAGGTCGATATCGAGCGCATCCCGATCCTGCCGGTCACCAGGGCGCTCGCTGATCGCTTCGGCATCTCACCGCTTGGGCTTCTCTCATCCGGTGCCCTCCTGTTCACGGCGTCGGCCGGTGCCGATGAGCGGGTCCATGCGGTGTTCGCCGACACCGGCATACCCGTCACTCGGATCGGAACGATCGTGTCCGACCCGTCGGTACGCATGGCCACGACTGACGATGGACAGGCTGATCTACCACGGTATGATGCCGACGAAATCACTCGCGTGTTCGCCCGCCTCGAAGCGGGAGACAAGGAAAGCCACGATTGAATACGCCTGAGATCATCGTCTATGCGCGAGAGCGCTACTGCCCGGACGTCACGCGCACCCGCGCGCGACTCACCGAGCTCGGCCTGCCGTGGATCGAGCATGACATCGAGGCCGACCCGGAGGCCGCCTCGACCGTCGAGCGTCTAACCGGCATGCGACGCGTGCCCACCGTTGTGATTGGAGACAACGTGCTGGTCGAGCCACCCGACGACGAGCTGGACGCTGCCCTTCACGCCGTCGGCTACGACATCGCAGTTCTCGCTGCCTCACCCGAAGCGGTCGCCGTGGAGGATCAGGCATGAGCGCCGGAATCGTGGTTGCGTCCGCGAATGGCAAGATCGGGCTTCCAGCCGCAATAGATGTCCTTCGAAACGGCGGAAGCGCGCTCGATGCCGTCATCGCCGGGGCTCGAGTGGTGGAAGCGAACCCGGAGGATCATACCGTCGGCTACTCGGGCCTGCCGAACATGCTCGGCGAGGTCGAGCTCGACGCCAGCGTCATGGAAGGTCGCGGGCTGAGGGCCGGCTCCGTCGGCGCGCTGAAGGGATATCAGGACGCAGCCGATCTCGCCCGAAAGGTCATGGAGACGCTCCCCCATGTGCTGATCGCTGGTGAGGGTGCTCGCCAGCTCGCCGACGAGCTCGGGTTCGAGCCGCGAGAGCTGTTGACCCCAGAAGCCGAAGCCATCTGGAGGCAAAGGCTTACCGACGAAACCGACCGCGACGCACCATACCTGAGCCGCGTTCGCGAGATGGTCGCCCGGAATGCGAGCGACCCGGAGTTCGCGGATATCGGGGAGATTCCACACGGCACGGTGAACTTCATCGCCCGGGACCGCTCCGGGGACCTCGCCTGTGCGGTGTCGACCTCCGGCTGGGCCTGGAAGTATCCGGGCCGCATGGGAGACTCGCCAATCATTGGGGCAGGCAACTACGCGGACAACCGATGGGGTGCCGCTGCCTGTACGGGTCGGGGCGAGATGGCCCAGCGCTGCCTCACTGCCCACAGCGTGGTGATGTTCCTGCGATTCGGCATGTCGCTCGAGGAGGCCCTCGAACAGGCCATGAAGGACCTCGACCATCTCGACGACCCGTACAAGAGCGAGATGAACATCGTGGCGCTCGACCGGGACGGCAACCCTGGTGCGGCATCTACCGCGCCGGACAAGACCTACGTGCTGATGACCGAGGACATGGAGGAGCCCGACGAACGGCCCCGCATACATGTCGAGGTGCCCGGCACCTGATCCTCAAGAGCGACGAACCGCGTCGTGTCATGAGCCCGGGCCGTCGTTTTTCCGGCGGCCCGGATTTGCTCCACGCATCCGTATCGGGCTGCACGGCAACGCGGCAGACCAAGGCTGTCGCTATCTTTCGAGCTGCCTTCCTCAGGATGTACCTGTCACGGACGTGCAGGATAGCGTCGCAGCGAGAACGACTTGCAACGCGCGACAGTGACGCCGCAACTGCGTGCCCGTTCGCCGAGGAGGCGAACCTCTTCCCGTCAGCTTGCGAATACGGCCTACGAACGACCTGAGAGCCAGCTTGAGCCTGCCACGTCACCAGCGTCGATGATTCGCCGTGAGAGCTGCCACACGCGGCCCTCAATGCGGAGGGCCATGGCTTCTTCCAGCAGGAAAACTGTCCATCGATCCTCGAAGGCATCGGTGAGTCCTGCATCCTCACACTGATGCCCCGGAACCGAAACCAGAAGCGTTCCGGTCGGCCAGCGAGTTCCGCCCGATCGGACAAGGGCGTTGTCGCATATCAGGCAACGAAACAGCGCCCGGCAGAACATTCTGCCGGGCGCCTCAGGTTGCAACGTATGCGACCCTACATCTCCTTGTTCAGGGTCTGGAGGAACTCGGTGTTCTTCTCTGTCTTGGAGAGGCGGGTCAGCACGAGCTCCGTCCCCTCACTGCCACCGAGCATGGAGACCATCCTGCGCATCGTCCAAACCTGGCGCAGCGTCTCCTCGCCGAGGAGGAGCTCCTCTCGCCGGGTGCCGGAGCGCTGGATATCGATCGCCGGGTAGATGCGGCGCTCGGCCAGCTTGCGATCGAGGTGGAGCTCCATGTTGCCGGTACCCTTGAACTCCTCGTAGATCACGTCATCCATGCGGCTACCGGTGTCGATCAGACAGGTGGCGATGATGGTGAGGCTGCCCCCGCCCTCGATGTTGCGGGCGGCACCGAAGAATCGCTTCGGCGGATAGAGGGCGATCGGGTCAATACCACCGGACAGTGTGCGGCCACTCGGCGGCACGGCGAGGTTGTACGCACGGGCCAGGCGGGTAATCGAGTCGAGCAGGATCGTCACGTCACGACCGGCCTCGACCAGCCGCTTGGCGCGCTCGAGCGCCATCTCGGCGACCTTGGTATGATCCTCGACCGGCTCGTCGAACGTCGAGGAGATCACCTCGCCGTCAACCGAGCGCCGCATGTCCGTGACCTCTTCCGGCCGCTCGCCGATGAGACACACCATCAGGTGCATGTCCGGGTTGTTGGTCGTGATGCCGTTGGCGATCGCCTTGAGCAGGAGCGTCTTGCCGGCTTTCGGCGGAGAGACGATCAGACCGCGCTGACCACGTCCGATCGGTGCGACGAGGTCGAGGAGGCGCGTGGAGAGGATGTTGGGCTGCGTCTCCAAATGGATCTGCTCGAGTGGGAAGATCGGGGTCAGAGAGTCGAAGGAGGGGCGTCGGCGGGCCGTCTCGGGCTCGATGCCGTTGACCGCCTCCACTCGCAGGAGGCTGAAGAACTTTTCGTTGTCCTTCGGCGGTCGCACCTGGCCGCTGACGCGGTCACCGGTGCGGAGACCGAATCTCCGGATCTGCGATTGGGACACATAGATGTCGTTCGGCCCCGGCAGGAATCGCGATCCACGGAGGAAGCCGAACCCGTCCTCGATGATCTCGAGCACGCCATCGCCGAACTTGTGGCCGGCCTTCTCCGTCTGCGCCTGCAGGAGTTTGGTCACCAGGTCGGGGCGACGCATGCGCATGTAGCCGGACACCTCGAGCTCGCGCGCGTGCTGCCACAGCTCTTCATCGGTCTTGGCATTGAGCTCGCCGACCGTGAGACGGTTCCCGTTGCCGCCGTTGGCCTCGCCTTCCGGCCGATCCTGCTGCTTGCGGGTTCGGCGGTTCTTGCTCCGTCCGCGCCGCGCAGTGCCGTTCTGAGAAGCCGCCTGCTCGTCACCAGCCTGGGAGGCCTCCGCCTCGCCTTCCGGCCGATCCTCCGTATCGACCTTCGCCTCAGCCTCGGCAGGGGCGGTCGCCTCGGCAGTCTGGCCGTTCGGCGAAGCATCGGTGGCACTCGATTCCGCTTCAGCGGCACTCGATGTCGCTTCGATGGCCTCGGCACTGGATTCGACCGTCGTCTCGGCAGGGGTTTCGGTGGTCTTCTTGCGGCGAGTAGTGCGCGGCTTGCGAGCTGGCTTCTCCTCCTGCTCGGCAACCTGGGCTTCAGTCACAACTTCTTCAACAGTCAAGATGGGATCCTCCGATAATGGGTTGTAGGGGATTTCTGCGAGTCCGATCTCGGGTCGGACGACCATGACGCGGACTGGACGATCCGGTCAGGCGAATGGGCGTTGGCAAGGTAGGAATGCGTGAATTCGGCTTTGCCGAATGTGCAGCTCCTGCAGCAGGGGTTATTCACACCCTCACAAAGGTGAATAGGTCTGCAACGTTCGTTTCAGGGAGCGACCTGATGCCGGGACACACCATGGAGCCGCTGCGGACTCGCGTTGGGATGGTGATTGTCTGGCCGTACGACCGGCACGTGAGGATTACAGTTTTGTTGCCCAGTCGTTACTGCGGAATGTACCACTAATCGCGAATGAGCGTCAATACCGCCCGTGATCCGGCGAACATCTCCCGGTCTGGCTCCAGATGGCAACGGTCAGGATATGTGAGCTCCCCAGGCGTCACGGTACTCGCCTGCCGTCAGAACGAAACACCCGCGAGCTCGCGAAGCTTGCTCAGTCGGTGTGACGACTCGATGTACCGCACCGTCCCCGACCGTTCTCGCATCACGAGCGAATGCGTCGTTGCACCGTCCGCGAAGTAGTGGACCCCGCGCAGTAGCTCGCCGTCCGTGATCCCCGTCGCGACGAAGAACACGTCTTCAGAGCGCACGAGATCGTTCAGCGTGTAGACCTTCGAAAGATCGATGCCACGCTCGTCCGCGATGCGGCGCTCCTCGTCGTTGCGGGGCCATAGCCTCGTCTGCATGTCGCCCCCCACGCACTTGAGCGCGCAGGCGGTGATCACGGCCTCTGGAGATCCACCCACGCCCATCATGATGTCGATGCCGGTGCCAGGCATGGCGGCCATCAACCCTCCGGCAACATCGCCGTCGACGATGAGCTTGATGCGCGCACCCGCCTCGCGCACACGGCGAATCAGCTCCTCGTGCCGGGGCCGATCGAGCATCACGACGGTGAGATCGGAGACCTCGGTCCCTTTTGCCTCGGCAACGCGCTTGAGATTCACCTCGACCGGTGCGTCGATGTCGATCACGCCTGCAGCGTCAGGACCAACGGCGATCTTGTCCATGTACGCGATATCCTGCCAGCCATAGAGGGACCCCCGCTCGGCGACCGCCATGACCACCAGGGAATTTGGCATGCCCTGGGCCAGCAGGCGCGTCCCCTCCACCGGATCAACGGCAATGTCGACCTTGGGCCCGGTTCCCCGACCGACCCGCTCGCCGGTGTAGAGCATCGGGGCCTCGTCCTTCTCTCCCTCCCCGATGACGACGACGCCGTCCATTTCGATCGTCCCGAGAAGCTCGCGCATGGCGTCGACCGCCGCACCGTCCGCTCGCTCCTTCTGGCCGCGACCCATCCAGCGACCGGCCATCAGGGCTGCTGCCTCGGTCGCCCGGACCAGCTCGAGTGAGAGGTTGCGGGTGAGTGTGGTCTTCATCTCCATGCTCCTTCGTATGCATCGAACTCGTCGAAGAACTCGGGCACGCTTGGTAGCGGTCGTTCATCCAGCCACATGGACGCCAGCGTCGCCATGTCATGACGACTGCAGATGCGCTGTGTCGTCGGGGGAAGCGAGCGCAGGAAGTGGACGCCATACCGCTTGGCGATAATCCGCCGATCGAGCACCGCACAGATGCCCCGATCCGACGAGCGCCGGATCAGTCGGCCGAATCCCTGCTTGAACTTGAGCACGGCCTGAGGCACGGACAGCTCCATGAACTCGTTCTCGAGCAGCTCGCCGCGCGCCTGGAAGATGGGGTCACTCGGCACGGGGAACGGCAGCTTGGTAATGATCAGCATGCTCAACGCGTCTCCCGGCACGTCGATGCCTTCCCAGAAGGACGATGTCCCGAAGATCACCGTCCGTTCGGACACCCTGAGGCGATCGATGAGTGTCTTGGCACCACCATCCATGCCCTGGGCATACACCGCGATGTTCTTCCGGGATAGCGCGACCTTTACCGTCTCATACGACGCCCTGAGCGCGGCATACGACGTGAACAGCACAAGCGCCCGGCCCTCGCTTGCTGTACACAGCTTCACGATACTGTCGTTCAGCGCCGACTGGTATCCGCTGTCCGTTGGCATCGGCATGTCGTCGGGCATGAGCAGCAGGGTCGAACGCTCATGATCGAATGGTGAGCCAAGTGCGATCGTATCGGCGTCGCGCAATCCCATGCGACTCGCCATGAACTCGAAGCTGCCGTCGATCGTCAGCGTCGCGGAGGTCGCCACGACCGTTCGCATCTCACGGAAAAGCTTCTGCTGGAGCAGCTCGTCGACGAAGAGCGGTGCCGCCTGCATCGTGGGCAGACGGTTCGGCCCTGCCTGCTCCAGCCAGTAGATGGTGTCCTCGGCCGGATCCACAACAACCGACGTGAGCCGAGCCCGAAACTCGTGCAGCTCTCGCCATCGCGACATCAGCTCGAGCCAGAGCTCCTCGCGGACAAGAGACTGAGGGTCATCGCCCCCCTCCTTCGTCGGCAATCGCTCGAGCTCATTCAGCAGCCAGGTCATGAGCGATTCGTAGTCGAAGAGACCTCGATCGAGCTGCTCCCAGATCTGCTCGAGCTCCAGCCAGGCCTGCCGTGACCGGGTTGCCTCCGTGATCCGCAGTGACGACCCGTATCCGCCCGAGGTCCGCTGATCCCGAAGAATCCTGTCCACCCGCGCGAAAAGCTCCGAGTTCAGGGCGAGCACGCGAGATCGAATGCTCACCACACTGCGCACGCGCTCCTGCGCTTCCGGGGCGGCCTTTCGCGCGCTCGGCTCGGGAGAACTCGACAGGAATGACTCTACCTGCTCGAGCGCGCCACGCTGTCCTCGCCGACTGCCCTGCAGCAGGCTGTCGAGAAGGGATTCCACGACCCGCTGGTCCAGCACGTATCCGAAATGCTTGGTCGCTTCGTCCTCGAGGTGGTGCGCCTCATCGATGATCAACCGATCGAAATCAGGCAACACCCGATGCTCCGTATCCGCCAGGAGCAGCGAGTGGTTGGCGACCACCAGGTGCGCGTTCTCGGCCTTGCGACGTGCCCGGTAGAGAAAGCACTGGTTCTTCTGATTGAAAGGACACTGGCTGGCGACGCATGCCTCCTCGTCGGCGCCGATCTGGCGCCAGTGCGGCAACTCGTCCTGATTCAGTCGGAGCTCCGCCTGGTCACCCGTGTCGGTCTCATCGAGCCACAGGGCGACCTTGGCCCGCATGGAGGCATCCGCACCGTCAACGACGTCGCGACGGTCGTGGGAAAACCACCGGCGCAGGCAAATGTAGTTGTTGCGTCCCTTGAGCACGGCAGCGCGAACCGTCTCGGGAATGCCGAGCCGCTCGACCGCTGTCTGCACATCGGGAACGTCCTTCTGGTAGAGCTGTTCCTGGAGCGCACGCGTATCGGTCGAGATGACTACCCGCTCTCCACGGTTGATCGCGTGGAGTGCCGCCGGCAGCAGGTACGCCATGCTCTTCCCGGTCCCCGTGCCAGCCTCGACCAGCACCGTGCGATCGCGGTTGAGAGCGTCCGTGACGGTCTTCGCCATGTCGATCTGGCCCTGTCGACGTTCGAAGTGATCGAGGACGGTACCGAGCGCGCCGCCAGGCACCAGGGCACGCTCGACGTCCTCCGGGTCGATCGGCTGCGTGACGCCCGTTTTCTTCAGTGCCTCGGGACGAGCCAGTCGCGTGAGGAACCTCGTCTCCGCCGGCTCCAGCCATGGCAGATCCGACTCGGTTCGGAAAATGGGACTGAGGGTATCGTCCTGCGCCAGCATCTGAAGCAACCACGACTCCTGCCAGCCCGCTGCCTTGGCATAGCGCGCGGCATGCAGGAGGGTCGTGGTGGAATACCGTTGCATCATCGGAATGATCGTCAGGAAGATGCGTCTCGCGGTCTCGGCGTCGGCCAGCGCCCGATGGATACCGTCGACCCGAACGTCGAGGCTTGCGGCCACAGCCTGGAGGTTGTATGCATGAAGGCCGTAGAGAAACAGTGAGGCAAGCCGGTACGTGTCGACCGGGCGATTGGCGAGCCGCAACCCCGCGTTCGTGAGCATGTCGATGTCGAAATCCACCGAATGTCCCACGATCGGGAACGCGCCGATCTTCTCCTGTACAACCGATCTGACCTCCTCGAACGGCGGCTGATCGACGAGATCTTCGGGACGGATCCCGGTGAGCTGCACGATTTCGGGTCCGGGCATTCGCGAAGGTCGCACGAGTGTCGACCAGATATCGATGACTTCCTGTCGAGTGAACCGCACGATCGCGATCTCGATGATCTCGTCGTTCGATCGATCGAGGCCGGTGGTTTCAACATCGACAGCGACGAAGACCTGGCTGTCCAGGGCGCGCGCTTCTGCAGCTCGGAGCATGAAATCCGTTACTTTCCAGGATCGGCGTGACCGATCACTCAGAGATGGTCAGCGACCCCGCAGCCAGCTGTCTCGCAGCTTCGAGCGTGACCATCGCGAGCTGCGTCAGCCCTGTGGGCACGAGCTCGAGGTCGATGAACTCATCTTCCCGGTGGGCATTCCCGCCGGATGCGACACCAATGCAGATCGCGGGGATGTTGCGGCTGATCGGGATGTTTGCGTCGGTGCTCGAGGCATCGAGCACCGGGTCGATGTCGAGAAGGGTAAGCGCCTCACGTGCGATCGGCACCAGCCCCTGGTCTTCGGGCAGCTGACCTGCCGGCCGGTCACCGACCACCACGCTGCTCACGGAGATCTCGTTCGACGCGATCGAGCGAATCTGCGCCTCGACGTCCTTCACCAGTGACTCGAGTACCTGCTGATCGAGCGAGCGCATGTCGATCACGAGCCGAACCTCCGGCGCGATCGTGTTGACGCTGATGCCCCCTTCAAAGATACCAACGTTGAGGGTTGTCTTCGGTTCTGCTGGCAACTGAATGGCATCCAGGTCGGCGACCAGGCGAGATGCCGCGTGAATGGCACTGGGCCGCCCGAAATCCCCCCAGCTGTGGCCACCGGGTCCTGTCACACGCACCTCGAGCCGCCGACTCCCTACACCCTGGTGGGTGATCCGGCCGAGTGCGTGCCCTTCCACCGCGATGGCGGCACCGATGTCCGGATTGGCGTCCATGACGGCTCGCATGCCCCGCAGATCGCCGAGCCCCTCCTCGCCCACGTTGCCGGTTACGAGAATGTCGACATCGGGAGTGACGCCGAGCTCCTGCAGCAGATCCTTCAGGAGCACGACGGTGGCGATGCTCAGGGTGTTGTCTCCCACGCCAGGAGCGTGGAGGCGGTCCCCTTCCCGCCTGACCACGATCGGGACACTGCGTGGGAACACGGTGTCGGTGTGCGCGGCGAGCAGGACACTGCGACTGGAGTCGCCCCCGGGGATCCTGCCGGTCACGTCGTGGATGTCATCCAAACGGACATCAACGAAGCCGGAGCTGCGCAGCACCTCGGCGAGCACGGCTGCGCGCTCCCCTTCATCACCCGTTGGTGCCGGCACCTCGGTCAGGCGCGTGGTGAGCTCGGCGATCGGCTCCTTGAGTCGTGCGGCAGCGGCTTTGAGCCGATCGCGAAAGGCTGGGGTGATATAGGTCACAGGTTGAGGCTCCGGAAGGGGATTGGCATCGGTCGATGCCGCTGTTCGGTCACTGATTGAGTATACCGGAGAACGGGCTCCAACCCCGCAGTTGACAGGAAATCCCAGGATGGGTAGCGTGCCGGGGGAACGGCATCAGCGCGTCTTCGACATAGCTGGCCGGTATACAATACCCATGTTGCGGAAATACTGATGCCGATAGCCCAATCATGTCTGTTGGGAAGAAGCCTAAACACACATTGAAGGAGTTCCTGGATGGCCTATCACCGGTATGACGCCGTGATCGTAGGCGCAGGCGGAGCCGGCCTGATGGCTGCGATCCAGCTGGCAGGTCATGCGAACATCGCAGTGGTCAGCAAGCTCTACCCGCCACGGTCACACACCGGTGCCGCACAGGGCGGGATCAGCGCTGCCCTCGGCAACACCGAGGAGGACCACTGGGAATGGCACATGTTCGACACCGTCAAGGGTGGCGACTACCTGGTGGATCAGGACGCGGCCGAGGTGCTTGCGCGGGAGGCGATCGACGCCGTCCTTGAGCTGGAGCACATGGGGCTCCCTTTCAACCGGACCCCTGACGGCAAGATCGACCAGCGCCGGTTCGGCGGGCACAGCCGGGACTTCGGCGCCGCGCCCGTCCGGCGGGCCTGCTACGCGGCCGACCGTACCGGTCACATGATCATCCAGACGCTTTACCAGCAGGGCATCAAGCACAACGTCAACTTCTTCGACGAGTTCCACCTGCTCGACATCCTCTTCACCGACGACGGTCAGTGCTGTGGGGTTGTCGTCTACGAGATCAAGACGGGCGAGATCCACACGATCCACGCCAAGACGGTCCTCATCGCCAGTGGCGGATACGGGCGAGTCTTCAAGATCACGTCCAACGCCCTCGCGGGCACGGGTGACGGCGTCGCCATCGCCTACCGTCGCGGAATCCCGCTGATGGACATGGAGTTCTACCAGTTCCATCCAACCGGCTTGTACAAGCTCGGGATTCTCGTGTCCGAGGCAGCCCGCGGTGAAGGTGGTGTCCTGATCAACAACGAGGGGGAGCGCTTCGCCGAGCGCTACGCGCCGACGATGAAGGATCTCGCTCCCCGTGACATGGTCTCCCGGTTCATCTACCAGGAGGTGAAGGAGGGTCGCGGCATCGACGGCAAGGACTACGTCCTGCTCGACGTCTCCCACCTCGGCCCCGAAGTGATCGACCAGAAGCTGCCGGACGTCACCGACTTCGCTCGGGTGTACCTCGGAGTGGAGCCGAAGAAGGAAGGCATTCCCATCCAGCCAACTGCGCACTACGCGATGGGCGGGCTTCCGACGAACGTCGAGGGCCAGGTCATCCACGATCCTGAGGGCAGCGTCGTGCCCGGCTTCTACTCGGCGGGTGAGTCCGCATGTGTCTCCGTCCACGGCGCGAATCGGCTTGGGACGAACTCGCTTGTCGACCTCGTGGTGTTCGGTCGCCGTGCCGGTCGACACATGCTCGAGTACGTGCAAAACAACGACTTCGTCGAGCTGCCGAAAAACCATGAGGACTTCGCCCGCTCGCAGGTCGACGCGATTCTCAGTCGCCAGAATGGCGAGCATGCCGCGAACATCCGGGCCGAGATGCAGGAAGTGATGATGGACAAGGTGTCCGTCGTGCGCAACGAGCGCGGCCTGCTGGAAGCTCGAGACAAGATCGCGGAGCTCAAGTCTCGCTACCAGTCGATCTGTGTCCAGGACCGTGGGTCGACCTACAACACCGATCTCCTGGAGGCGCTCGAGCTCGGTGCGATGCTCGACTGCGCCGAGACGATCATCTTTGGCGCCATGGCCAGGGAAGAGAGCCGCGGTGCGCACTATCGAGAGGACTTCGAGGCTCGGGACGACAGGAACTGGCTGGCCCACAGCCTGATCTACCGCACCGACAGCGGCATGGAGCTCAGGAAGAAGCCGGTATCGATCACGCGGTTCGAGCCGAAGGAACGCAAGTACTAGGGACCCACACCGGAACCGGGAGGCAGCAACGTGCAGGTCACATTGAGGATCAAGCGCTTCAATCCGGAGACGGATACGAAGCCGCATTTCGAGGAATACGTGGTCGACGTCGAAGGTACCGACAGGGTCCTCGACGCGCTGAATCAGGTCAAGTGGACCCAGGACGGCACCCTCACCTACCGGCGCTCGTGCGCGCACGGCATCTGCGGCTCGGACGCGATGCGGATCAACGGGCGCAACCGCCTGGCCTGCAAGGTGCTGATGAAGGATCTCGGCAAGCGTGTCACCGTTGAGCCGCTCATCGGCTTCAAGGTCGAGAAGGACCTGCTGGTCGACATGGAGCCATTCTTCAACGCCTACAAGTCGGTGAAGCCCTACCTGATCGCCGACGATGCCCCGAGCGCAGGTGAGCGACTGCAGTCCCCCGCGGATCGTGCTCGCTTCGACGACACCACCAAGTGCATTCTCTGTGCGGCCTGCACCTCGTCGTGCCCGATCACCTGGACCAGTGACGACTTCGTCGGCCCGGCGGCAATCGTCAACGCACATCGATTCATCTTCGACAGCCGGGACAAGGGTGCCAGCGATCGCCTGCGCATCCTGAACTCCCAGTCGGGTGTGTGGCGCTGCCGAACGATCTTCAACTGCACCGACGCCTGCCCACGCGACATCAAGATCACCGAAGCCATCGAGCAGGTGAAGCGCGCGCTTCTCAGCGAGCAGGTGTAGTCCCACTCGGGACATCCGACCGGAGGCCGACTGTTCGATGGAGAATCCGTTCTCTTGGGACTACCTGACCACAGCGCCGAGCTCGGGAGAGATCTTCGGACCGTGGTCGACGCTGTTCCTCATCTTTTGCGCCCTCGGCTTGATCGCAGGATTCATGCTGAATACACGGCCGCAGCTGTTCTGGTCGCGACGCATCCTCCGGGTCTCGAGCGCCCGACGGTGGGGTTCGATCCTCATCTGGATCTTCTCCATCGGCATGTTCTTCTTCATCATCCGCTGGCTGCAGATCAACCCGTTCACCTTCGGCAACAGAATCTGGCTCTACCTGACCGCACTCGCAGCGCTCATCGCGCTCGCGTTGATGGCGGTGCAGATCAGGTACGAGTCGAGCGCGATCGCCGCTGAGCAGAGCGCGGTTCAGGCCGCACGTGAAAAGGGGATCCACGGGCGCCGTCCGCCACGCCGAAGCCGCAACAAACGTCGCTAGCAGTTGACTTGAACCAGGAAAGACAAAACGGGCGAGGTCATGTGACCTCGCCCGTTTTCGTGGTCGTGAAGAATGCCGTGCACCCTCTGTCGATACGAACTCACCAGCTTACGACCGTTTGGTGACTCCACCCGGGCGTCCCCGCATCACCCGAGGAGTGCTGCTTAGGGCTGCTACCTTCCGGTCCTGACCCGGTTCACAGTTCCCCGCCGTGCGGGACCCGAATTTCAACATCACCGCGCGACCGCAGTCCTGAAAAGCCGCACCTCGAGAGGGAATTCGACCCCGCTAAGGCGGATTGCGGGTGCAGGGCACCGCCAGCTCCCCATCTAGCACGACGCTGAGAGTATACAACCTCCGGACGACCGATTACGAGTCCTCACGGGCAATTGGACTACTCTTCCGGCGGCAGTGGCCGGTCACTTGGCCACTCGATCGGGCGCGGTCCGGCGTCGCCCAGCTCTGGCCGCTCGTGGAGCCGATTCCTGACGCGCACGGTCAGGTCATCCCGCACCTGGATCTGGCAGGAAAGGCGGGTTGTATCGAGCCGTTCCGACACTGTCTCGAGGCGCGCCGCCTCCGCCTCGGTCATCGGCCCCGCGTCGCCTTCGAGCACCTCCACGCGACACGTCGTGCACCGTGCGTTCCCGCCACATCGATGCAGGATATCGATTCCCGCATCCTCGATGGCCAGCACCAACCGTCGCCCCTCGACCGTCTCGAAAGGCGGTTCCCCTTCTACGCGAACCGTCGGCATCAGTCCTCCCCTTATCCCTGGCTTCGGCTGTCACATCATGCGCTGAACTGGAGTGCCTGCCCGCTGCCGATCCGCGCGAGCCGTGCCAGGTCCCGCGCATAGGGACCGACGAGCACGATCGTCCCGATCAGGCCGGAGTCGACACTCCCCGTGGCGAACCGGTAATGGATACCGTCGTCCTCGAACGTTCGGCACACGATGAGAATCTCGCGATCGCCAAGACCGCGCAAGGTCTCGCTCACGATGTCGTCCGCCAGGAAGAGATCGAGGTCCTCGATGTCGACCCAGAGCTGGGCGATCACGCCCCGCTGGGCATCGTGGTCGAGGTCCGAGGCGACGTAGACACCTTCGAGGCTCTCGACAGTCTCTCGGATGTGTCGAATGGCGGCACGCATGCCATCCACCGGCCTGCCCCACCTGGCGCCAAGCGAGCCGCGGAGCGCTGCCAGCACCGTCTCGTAAAGGTGCTCCGGCATGGGCCTGAGCGCCGCGTCCGGCAGCACAACCGCTTCATTCGCTGAGTTCGACACCGATCGTCCACCCCTTCTCGTATACTTCCCATCGATACGAACGCGATCGAAGACACGCTACCGGGGAGTGTACGACGATGCCGAGCCTTTTGGATGTGATTCTGCGACGCAATACCGACGATAAGACTCCACCGGATTGCCCGGATCACAAGGTCCAGATGCATCTGCGAGGCAAGATGGGTCGCCCTTCCCGATTCTCGAACATGTCCGAGGAAGACTACACGTTCATCTATTTTTGCCCCGTCGAAGGATGCAACCACACGGCCGAGCGTCTCGTGGCCCGGCGCCAGATCCCGGTTCCCGGCATGCCGCCCCGGCGCCCCGACTTCTCCCGAACCGGAGACCGTCAGCGCCAGGGCTGATCGCCTCCACGCCCAGAGAACACGACGAGGCGGGCACCGGGGGGTAAACCTCCCTTCGGTGCCCGCCTCGTCGTTCGATACCTAGATGTTCTCGCCCTGGTACTGGCCACTGTAGCCGGCAGAGGTCGCCTGATTGAGGGTCATGAACACCAGCTGCATCACGCGTGCGTTCAGCTCCACCGAGAACCCGGCCGGATTCATGACCTGCATGAGCGACGTCGATCGACCTTCGTATCCCGCATCCCAGACCGCGGTGTGAATCGCCACACCCGATCGACCAAGACTCGATCGCGGTCGACCGAGCGCCATCAGGTCATCCGGCAGCGCAACGATCTCGTTGTAGGTGATGTGCCAGGCCCCCGGCGTCAGGTGGAACCATCCCTCTTCGTCGGGCTCGAGTGGCTCGAGTTCGGGGAGCACGCGTCCCTCATTGCTCGTCGCAATCCGCCCTGGCCCCGCGAATCGCTGCACCCGCGCCAGGGTCAGGTCAATCCCATTGGGCTGGACCTGCGCGTCGAGCGAGACGTAATCCCGAAGGAGTGGCCGCTGTGGATCCCTGATGCGTGCGATGATCTCGTCCCGACTCAGCACACCACCGCGCTGTACATGCGCCTGTACCCTGTCCCCGTCCGACCACTCAGGCATTGCCGCCTCCACGATTCGTGAGCATTTCCCAAACCTTCGCCGGCTTGTCGACGAGGAGCACCACCAACTCATCCTTGTCGCTGGTGTCCACGGCCGTGCGCGCCGCCTCCATCTCATCGAGGACGATCTGGACTCGACTCTCGTCCATCCCTCCGGCCAGCACCGCCTCGTGTATGCGACGGGCGATCTCGCCGACCTCCCTTCCCCGGCGATTGTCGTCCTCACGAATGATGATTCGGTCGAACGTCTTCGCTGCCAGCTCGCCGAACTTCTGCATGTCGTCATCCGAACGATCGCCGGGGATCGAGATCACGCCCACCGTGCGCGGTGCCTCCATGCGCGCCACGAAATCAGCCAGCGCCTCGAGCCCGGCCACATTGTGGCAGTAGTCCATGATGACCCGCTGCCCACCGAGGTCGAGCATGTTGAATCGTCCAGGTGTCTGGTAGAAGTTGCTGCTGAAGGTACGAAGGGCCTGGCGAATGTGGTCAAGCTGGATATCGTCAGCCACTGCCGCTGCCGTGGCCGCGAGGGCGTTCGCGATGTTGACGCGCAGCCTGCCCTCGAACGTCGCCGGGATCTGGCTGGCAAGCACGAGGGAGGTCTCGCGGCGATTCTCGATCACCGTGATCATTTCACCGTACCGGGACTGCCGCAGCACGACCGCCTTCCCCTTCTCCCGGATGTGCTCCTGGATCACCGGGTTCTCCTCATCCATCGAGAAGTAGATGATCTCGCCGCGAGCCGTGCGGGCCATCTGGACGGTCCACTCGTTATCGGCGTTCAGGACACTCGCACCATCCCGAAGCGCACTCTGCGGTACGACAGCCTTCACTCGCGCCAGCTCCTCGAGGGTGTGGATACCCTTGAGCCCAAGGTGATCGCTGGCGACGTTGGTTACCACCGCGATGTTGCAGCGGTCGTAGCCGAGCCCCGATCGCAGGATGCCTCCCCGTGCCGTCTCCAGGACGGCATAGTCGATCGCCGGATTCTTGAGCACCATGCGGGCGCTGCCGGGACCGCTCATGTCACCGGACAGGATTTGCGTCCCATCGATGTAGATGCCGTCGGTGGTAGTGAGCCCTACCTTGTATCCGGCGGTTTTCATGATGTGCGCGATCATCCGGGACGTGGTCGTCTTCCCGTTTGTTCCCGTTACCGCCACGATGGGCACGCGCGAAGGTCGGCCCCGCTCGAAGAGCATGTCGACCACCGCCCTGCCAACATGGCGGGGATGTCCCTCGGTCGGATTCGTATGCATGCGGAACCCGGGACCGGCATTGACCTCGCAGATCGCTCCGCCCGTTTGGCGGACGCTCTCGGAGATATCGGTCGTGATGAAGTCGATACCGGCGATGTCGAGTCCTACGACCATCGCTGCCTGACGAGCGATCTCGACATTATCCGGATGGATCTCGTCGGTTCGGTCGATCGCCGTCCCACCGGTGCTCATGTTTCCGGTGAGCTTCAGCTGCACGAACTCACCTTCGGCCGGAACATCGTCGAGCGTGCGACCGTCCCGCTCGAGCACTTCCATCGTCTGCGAGTCGACCATGATACGCGTGAGGATCTTCTCGTGGCCAACACCGCGCCGTGGATCGGCGTTCTCCTTGTCAATCAGCTCGGAGATCGTCGAGACGCCATCACCGATGACATGAGCCGGCACGCGTTCGGCAACGGCGACAACCTCGTTGTTGATCACGAGGATGCGGTAGTCACGTCCCTGGATGAACGACTCGACGACGATCGAACCATTGCGACTCTCGCGGAGGGCGTTGTCGAAGAACTCCCTGACTTCATCATCGTTCGCGAGATTCACGAACACCCCACGTCCGTGGTTGCCGTCGAGTGGCTTGAGCACCACCGGGTATCCGATACGGCGGGCGGCTGCCACGGCACCGTCGACATCACGCACGACGGCCGACTTGGGGACAGGGATTCCCACCTCGAGCAGCAGCCGATTGGTGAGCTCCTTGTTGCTGGCAATATCGACGGCGATGTTGGCGGTACGGGACGTCACCGTCGCCCAGATACGCTTTTGATACTTGCCGTGCCCCAGTTGCACCAGCGAACGACGCGGGTCGAGCCTCAGGACCGGGATACCCCGCCGCTGTGCCTCCTGGACGATCGCACCGGTCGACGGACCGTAGGCGAGGCGCTCGGCCAGCCGGATGACCTGCTCGAGCTCGGCCTGATAATCGAAATCGTCCGGCTGGCCGTAGATGAGGTTGTTCAACAGGCGAACCGCCATGCGGCCCGCGGCGAGGCCGACGTCTTCCTGATCGTACTGGAAGATCACGTTGTAGACGCCCCGCTCGGTCGTGCTCCGGGTCTTGCCACGGCCAACGTCGGCGCCGGAGAGGTTCTGGATCTCCAGTGCCACATGCTCGAGCACGTGCCCCATCCACGTCCCCTCACGGAGGCGCTGCAGGAAGCCGCCCGGACGTCCCACCGAACAGCGATGGTCGTAGAGGGACGGCATGAGCTCGGTCAGATGCTCATAGAATCCAGGAATCTTGTTGGATGGCCGATCCTCGAGCTCGCCGATATCGAGCACATAGTGGATTGCGGGCATCCGCGCCCATACATTCGGACCCCGGTAGACCGTCGTCTTGCGAATCTCCAGCATGGCCCCTCCCCCAGAGGCTGACGAGGCCCGGCCAGCATGCTTCCAACCTGGATGCCCACGTACCGGTGATGCTCGCGTGCGTCATCGATCGTGATGGAAGCATACTACCTGCTAGAGGTCATCCCCCAAGGTTCTGGTTTCCAGATCGAAGGTTCGCCCGGCCGGCAGGACATGGAGTCTGGCGTTGCTGACGGTCACCTCACCGTGGCCCTTGACGCGGAAGATGTCGCTGTACATCTCCGAGCCGTCCACCACCGTGACACTGTGACGACCGATCACCTCCAGGCGACCGTCCTGAAATACCGCCGCGGTGTCTTCGTCGATACCGATTCCGAGCAATCCGGGGTTCGTCGCGACCAGCGCCAGCAGGCGACCGATGCGGTTCCGCTGCCGGAAGTGCTGGTCGATGATGACGTTGGAGATCAGGCCGAAACCCGCTACCATCTGCGCCATGCGCTGCTTCGGGACTGCGCCACCGGCGCCGCCCGCCACCATGTGGGCGGAGAGGATCGACGCTCCGGCACTCGTGCCGGCGATCACCGCACCCTGCTGGTGCTTGCGTCGCACGGTCTGCTCGAAGCGGGTGCCGCCGATGAGCACTGAGAGTCGCACCTGATTGCCACCGGTCAGAAAGATGCCGGTCGCATCATCGAGAACCTCGATCTGCTCGTCGCTGTTCGCATCGTCGCGACTCTGGATGTTGACGACCTCGGCCGACTCAACACCCATGCCGAGGAAGATCGCCTTGTACCGCAACCCGGCATCTTCGAAGGAAGATGCGGTAGGCACGATCGCGATGCGTGCCTTCTTCCCGCCAGCCAGGCGCACGAACGACGACAGTATGACCTTGTCGTCCAGTTTGTCCTCGGCACCACCGATCGCCATCAGGGCGCCGGGGCGGACCTTGTCGTCACCGCTGATCTCGGACTCTTCCAATGTACGTGTCTTCGAAATATCCAGCATGAGTCGTTTTCACTGTGTCGCGTTCACCGGCCCGCAAGGAATGGTCGCTGCTGCTCGAAGCCGGCGTCGATCGTCACGTCGTGGCTTCCCCGAATCTGCTGTACCTTACGAGCCCATGTTCGTACGTGTCAATCGGTTACGCCGCGCCCCTGCACCACCAAATGCATCGGAGTATTCTAGACTGTCCTGTACTGACCTGGAGCACTTGTTCGCGTCGCTTGCTACGACCGCCCAGCCAAATCCACGGTGTCACGAGGAGTACTCCCATCATGGCTCACCCCTTCACGACAGCATTGGAGCAGCGCGTGCTGCTGTTCGACGGGGCCATGGGCACGATGCTCTACGAGGCGGGCAGGTCGCTCGACGAGTCACTGGATGCCCTGAACCTCAGTCATCCCGATCTCGTCGCCAATGTCTGTCGTTCCTACATCAACGCCGGCGCAGATGTGATCGAGACCAACACCTTCGGGGCAAACCGCGTCCGTCTCGAGCATCACGGTCTCGCGGACAAGGTGCGTGACATCAACGTTCGCGGCGTCAAGATCGCTCGCGAGGAACGAGAGATCAGCGGCCGTCCCGTCCTGATCGGAGGGTCGGTCGGACCGACAGGTCGCACCCTGTCTCCAATCGGCACCCTGAGCGCTGAGGAAGCCACCGCGGTGTTCAGGGAACAGATCGAGGCGCTTCTCGAGGCAGGCGTGGATCTTCTGGTCATCGAGACGATGGGGAGCGTCGACGAGATGAACGCCGCCCTGGATGCAGCGGAGCAATGCTCTGACCTGCCGATCGTGGCGTTGATGACATTCGCCGAGGATGGCCGCACGATCTCGGGTCACGCGCCGGAGTCGATCGTCCCCATGCTGGCTGCACGTCGGGTATCCGTCATCGGCGCGAACTGCTCGGTCGGCCCTCAGCGCCTGCTGGGCGTGATTCGACGCATGCGGGCCGCCGCCGATGAGCTCGATGGCACGGCCCCGGCTCTGGCCGCAATCCCCAATGCGGGCTATCCCACGATGGTCGGGTCTCGGCTGATCTATCGCTCCTCGCCTGAGTACTTTGCAGGGTTCGCCACCCAGGTGGTGCAAGCCGGCGCGACGGTCGTTGGAGGGTGCTGTGGAACGACGCCGATGCACGTCGCGGCGATGCGTGAGGCAATCGACACCCTCTCCACGGATCGGCAACGATCCGACGCGTCCAACAAGGTCGACGTTCGGCCGGTCCGCACGGTGACCTACGCTCAGGAGGACGAGATCGAGCCGACACGCGTCAAGCAGCTGCTCGGCAAGAAGTTCCTCCGGTGTGTAGAGATCGATCCCCCCAAGGGATTCAACCCGCAGAAGGCACTCGACGGCGCGAGACTCCTGAAGGATGTCGGTGTGGACGCCATCAACGTCGCCGACAGCCCGATGGCTCGCGTGCGCATGAGCGCCATGACGCTCTGCTATCTGATCCAGCAGCAGGTGGATATCGAGACGATCATCCACTTCACCACTCGAGACCGCTCGCTGATGGGACTCCAGTCGGAGCTCCTCGGCGCCCACGCCGCCGGTATCCGGAACATCCTGGCGCTCACCGGGGATCCTCCCAGCCTCGGTGATTACCCGGACTCTTCCGCTGTCTACGATGTTGACTCGATCGGCCTGATCAGGATCATCTCCCGCCTGAACTCAGGTGAGGATTCCGCGGGAGCATCCATCGGACGCTCCGCCAACTTCACCATCGCCTGCGCCATCGATCCAACCCGAGACGACCTGGTCGAAGAAGCCCGCCGCCTGCATGCCAAGATCGAGGCAGGAGCCGACTTCGTGATGACCCAGCCGATCTTCGACGTCGAGGTCTGGAGGCGGTTCCTCCGATACTACGGTGAGGAACGATTGCCAGTGCCAGTGATGATCGGCGTGCTGCCACTGCAGTCGTCACGCCACGCCGAATTCCTCCACAATGAGGTTCCGGGAATCACCCTGACCGACAGCGCCCGGGACCGCATGCGCCGCGCCGGCTCCGAGGGTCGCAGGGAAGGTATTCGCATGGCGCAGGAGTTGCTTCTCGAGCTCGTTCCCTACGCCGACGGCACCTACCTGATGCCGTCGTTCGGGCGATACGAGGTTGCTGCTGAAGTCATCAGTGTGCTGGAGGAGCAACCTTCGCTCTCGCGCGCATAGAAACGTGGTACAATGGCCGGGTGCCCGCCACCGCCGGGGCGTGTGGCGTGTGCCCTCTTTCTTGAGACCAATGCAGCAGGGGCGCGAATTCTCCCCGCACTAGCAGTAAGGAACGGCGCATTATGGTTGTCGATGTGATTCGCTCGCTCGAGCAGGAGCAGCAGAAGGAAGTTCCCGACTTTGGCCCGGGCGACACGGTTCGCGTCCACGCGAAGGTTGTCGAGGGAAACCGCGAGCGCGTGCAGGTATTCGAGGGTGTGGTGATTCGACGCCGCGGCGGTGGCATCAATGAGAACTTCACCGTTCGCCGCATCGCCGCCCACGGTATCGGCGTCGAGCGAACCTTCCTGATCCACTCACCCCGTATCGATCGCATCGAGGTGACACGTCATGGACGTGTCCGCCGCGCCAAGCTGTACTATCTCCGCGGTCGAACCGGGCGCGCCGCCCGCATCGCCGAGCGTCGCCGGGACGTCGGTCAGAGCTAGTCACACCGCGAATCCATCGCACAATGTGGCGTGGTTGGGTACAGTGGTACCTGACCACGCCTTTTGCTTTCGTCCCAGAGGAGTCTCATGGACCAGGTCGCGTCGCCGCCCCTGCTCGCCTATGAAATCGGCCTTCGAGAGGCCGGTTACCACACCATCGTCGGGCTCGATGAGGTGGGCCGGGGAGCACTTGCGGGACCGATCGTGGCGGCAGCCGTCGTCCTGCCACCCGACGTCAGCAACCTTTCCGGTCTCTGGAATGACGTGTGTGACTCGAAGACGCTGACGCCCCGAAAGCGAGAGCAGCTTGCCCGCCATATCGAGGAGCACGCCTGCCATGTGGCCGTGGCTTCTCTGGACGCGCCCGTCATCGATCGCATCGGCATCGGGCCAGCGAACCGCCGCGTGATGGAGCTCGCCCTGGAGCAGATCGAGGTCGAATGCAGGCCGGATTTTCTCCTCCTCGACGCCATCACCATCGAGAGTGAGCATCCACAGATCGGGATTATCGACGGTGATGCCCGCTCGCTGTCGATCGCGGCAGCCTCGATCGTGGCCAAGGTTCATCGTGACACCATCATGCAGGAGCTCTCCATCGACTGGCCCCACTACTGCTGGGATCGAAACAAGGGATATGGCGTGGCCCAGCATCTGGCCGCCATTCGGTCGGTCGGGCCTTGCGTACACCACCGCAAGTCGTTTCGGCCGGTCAGTGAGTGCAGAGCCGTGTCACGTGCCTGACGCCTCCGCACGCTCGCAGCGTGGGAAGAGCGGTGAAGCGCACGCCCGTGCCTGGCTCGAAGGTCGAGGCCTTCGATTCGTGACCCGAAACTGGCACTGTCAGGCTGGCGAACTGGATCTCGTCATGATCGATGGCGATGAGCTCGTCTTCGTTGAAGTCAAGACGCGCACCGGGGATGGCCATGGTCGCGCTTCGGAGGCAGTCGGCACGGCGAAACGACGCCGTATCCTCACCTCCGCCGAATGGTTCGTGTCAGTCCACCCCACCTTCCAGGACATGATCTGGCGATGTGACATCGTCGCCGTCACGATCGATCCCCACACGGGCGAAGCACGCATCGACCATTACGAGAATGCACTTCACGTGGGATAGCCCCGAATTCGCCCCAAGGCTGTAGGAACCACCGGGCAAATCCGGTACCATTGGGTCCATGAGCACGGCGGCGGATTCCTCCTACAGCACAGCCAACCCGTTGGGAATCGGCGACTCGCTCGCCGAGGCGGGCGACTGGGCGGGCGCCGTCCAGGCCTGGAATGCCGCCGTCAGCTCGAATGCAGGCCTGCAGCCGGCGGTCGAGCGGCGCATCTCCTGGTTTCTCGAGGAGACAGGGCATCGTCATGGGAGGAGCGCCAGCTTCAATCGGTGGCTCGTCCTTGGCACGGTCATCGGTGCGGTGCTCGCCACGGTGATCGTCGTGTTCGCCGGGGAGCCAGGCACCAGCGCAGCCAACCTGTGGGCGCTGGCAGCGTGGCTCCTGATCGTGGTCTCGACAGTGGCGGCCATCCTGGCCGCCAGGCGACCCGGCGCCGAGCCCTACCATGTCCGCGTCGCCCGCGCCCGCCTGGTGGCCAACGGGCTGGACGCCAACCGACCTGGAAACGGACGAGTTTCATGACCTTCAGCGAAGCATCCCTCTCTCGCTCCCCCGACCAGGACCATCGCGACCAGGGCCCCGACGATGTCCGGGTTGCCGTGCTCACGATGAGCGACACGCGCGATCGCGACGACGATCGCAGTGGCTACCTGATTCGCGAGATGCTCGGCTGGCGAGGTTTCACCGTCGCGGCCTACGAGATCGTCCCCGATGATCCCGATCGCATCCGCCAACAGCTGGAGACATGGCTCTCCGATGTGAGCGTTGACGCCATCATCACCAATGGCGGCACTGGCATCTCGAACAGGGACTCGACCTACGAAGTCGTTTCATCGATGCTCGAAAAGCGACTCGATGGCTTCGGCGAGCTCTTTCGCATGTTGTCCTGGCACGAGATCGGCGCCGCCGCCATGCTCTCCCGCGCCGTAGCGGGAAGTGTCGGAAGCACGGCCATCTTCTGCCTCCCCGGCTCCTCGAATGCCGTCAAGCTGGCCATGGAAAAGCTGATAGGGCCCGAGCTTGGGCATGTCGTCCATGAGCTGAAGAAACACCTCTCGGGCGGCTGATCGCCGGTCCACCCTCGCACCCATCCTCGTTACCAGCGCAGCAAGGAGATCTCATGGCAAGACAGGACGCACGTGTCCTCAAGGGATTTCGGGACTACCTCCCCGATGACATGATCCTGCGACAGCGGCTGACGGACATCTTCCGCACGGTGTTCGAGCGGCACGGCTTCGAGCCCATCGATACACCGACGCTCGAGTACCTCGACGTTCTCACTGGGAAGGCAGGCGAGAACGAGAAACTGATGTACCACTTCGAGGATCATGGGGGCCGGCGCGTCGGACTGCGCTATGACCTGACGGTGCCCCTCGCCCGGTTCGTGGCGATGCACGAGAACGACATCGTCATGCCGTTCAAGCGCTACCACATCGCCCCCGTCTGGCGGGCCGAAAAGCCGCAGCGTGGCCGGTTCAGGGAGTTCATCCAGTGTGACGCCGACATCGTCGGGTCATCGTCGATGTTGGCGGACGCGGAGGGCATCAGCGTGCTGGCGGACGCCATTCGCGCGGTCGGGCTGCCACAGGCGGTGATTTCGATCAACCATCGCAAGCTGCTGGAGGCCATGGCTCGCCTGGCCGGCGTGCCCGAAGATCAGGCCGGAGAGGTCTTCCGGGCCGTCGACAAGCTCGACAAGATCGGCACCGATGGTGTGCAACAGGAGCTTGTCAAGACTGGGGTGACCGAGGAAAGCGCCAGTCAGGTGCTGGCACTCGTGACCGAGCAGGGCGAGCCGGAAGGACTGCTCGACCGTGCAGCGAGACGACTCGCCGACATCGATGGTGGTGCCCAGGCGGTGCAGGAGCTGCGAGATCTCGCCCGCCATCTCGACGATCTCGGAGTCGACCGGCGCAGCTGGAAAATCGACCTGGCGCTGGCCCGCGGCATCGACTACTACACCGGACCCGTCTGCGAAGCCAAGGTCGAGTCCCCACGCGTTGGGTCGGTCGCGGGCGCGGGTCGCTACGATGGCCTGATCGGCAACTTCCTCGGCCGGGACATTCCTGCAACCGGCGTCTCGCTGGGGTTCGAGCGTATCCTCGAGGTGGTGCGGGAATACAACCTCCTCGACGTTCCGAGCGCGGTGGCGGACGCCTTCATGGTGTACCTGCCGGAAACGATCACACATGCATCGCGCATCGTTCGGGATCTCCGGGAGACCGGACTCCGGATCGATCAGTCGATCATGGACAATCGTGGGATCGGTTCGCAGCTCAAGACTGCGGACCGGCGCGGCATTCCCCTCGCCATCATCCCGGGAACCGAGGAGCTTGACCGAAACGAGGTGTCGCTCAAGAATCTCCGGAGTGGCGAGCAGATTCAGGTGGCAATCCCCAGTCTGGCCGACACGATCCGCGAGATGGCCAACGCCGCTCAACAGCCCCGATAGGCGATCCAGGTACCGCTTTTCCGGCTGGCAGACGATCAGTCTGCGCACCGCGAACGACATGCATCAGGAGCCGAATCCAACGTGACAGACGAGCAGGAAGTCTATCAGCGATACATGTGGGTGGTCGCCCATCCCGATGACGCGGAGTTTTCGTCAGCGGGGACGATCCACCGCCTGGCGTCGGAGGGCCGGGATATCGTCATCGTGCAGGTGACCTCGGGAGACCGGGGAACGACCGACCTCTCGTTCACGCCTGAAACCCTCGCAGCCACCCGGGAAGCCGAGGAGCTCGAGGCCGCACGGCGGCTCGGTGTAGGCCATGTCGAGTTCCTCCGTGAGGGCGACGGGCATGTCTTTCCCACCGTTGAGTTCCGGGAAAAGGTCGTGCGGATGATCCGGAAGTTCAGGCCGGACGTGATCGTGACCCACGACCCCTTCCGCCCCTACGCACTCCACCCCGATCATCGGGCCGTCGGCATCACCGCTCACGATTGCGTCTACCCCCTGGCCCGCGACCCACTCTACTTTCCCGAGCATCGGGAAGCCGGCCTGGAGCCACACAAGACTGCGGAGATCTGGTACTTCGGCTCTGAATCGCCCGATCTCGTCATCGACATCACCGACCACTTCGATGCCAAGATCCATGCCTTGAAAGCTCATGTGAGCCAGGTCGGTGACGGTGAGACGCTCGCCGAGCGATTGCGGGAGCGACACGTCGAGCTGGCGAAGGATGAGCCATTCGAGCTCGGCGAGGCGTTCAAGACCGTCAAGATGCGCAGGTAGGGATGGGTCTGGTGCAGGACGATCACACAAGCCTCGAGCGGAAGGGCAAGGCGGCGTTCGGGTCATGGTGGACGCCCGACTCACTCGCGACGGCTCCCGGACGACTCGAGCTTCTGGGAAACCACGTCGACTACAACGGAGGGCTCGTGCTCGCCGGCGCGATCGACAGGGTCATCCATGCGATGTCCGGACCTGCCCAGTCGGCAGATGGATCCATCCGTCTCCATGCCCCGGATGTTCAGCCCGGAATGGCAACGGTGGATCCGTCGGCACCGTCTCTCGGCGATTCGGGATCCACGCGTCCCTCGGACTATCTCGCCGGAATCATCCAGGCCTTGAGGGAGGCCAGTGTGCCGGTCCGGACCGGCCTCGACATCGTCGTGAGCGGCGACGTGCCTGTCGGGTTCGGCATGAGCTCGTCCGCAGCGCTCTGCGTATCGCTCACCATGCTCCTCGCGGAGACGGAACTGACTTCCAAGGAGATAGTAGCGATCGCCCGTCGCGCCGAACACATCACGGGCGCTCCAGTAGGCGCGATGGACCAGTCCGCTTCTGTGTCGGGCGGCGTGATTCTCTTCGACGGATCAACCAGCGACATTGAACGGCTCTCACCGCAGCTTGGCGAATACGTGTTCGCGGTCGCGAACAGTGGCGTCCATCATGCCCTGGGCGAGTCGGCGTATCCCATCCGAGTCCAGGAGAGCGAGGAGGCGCTCACGCTCATGCGCGAGCATACCGACTTCGACGTACAGCACCTGGGCGAGATAGGGCTCGACGCCTGGCGCTCGATCGAGGCGTCGTCCGAGAGCTGGCTTTCCTCTACCCTTCGCAAGCGCGTGCACCATGTTGTCAGCGAGGTCGACCGGGTACGCCAGGGAGTCAATGCGGTCACGGCCCGTGACTGGGTCCGGTTCGGCGAGCTCATGACCGCATCCGGCAGATCGTCCGCCACAAACTATGAGATCAGCCACCCGGTCGTCGAGGAGCTCGTCAGCAGGCTCCTCGAGCAGCCAGGTGTATTGGGTGCCCGCATGATGGGTGGCGGAGAGGGCGGTCCTGCCCTCGCGCTGATCCACCGTGATTCGGTCGACGATATCCGGGATTCGCTCGAGCGATCATTCTTCGAGCCTCGCGGCCTGCACGCTGAGGAGGCCTTCGAGGTGTGCTCCTTCGGGCCAGGTGCCGTCGTGAGGCGGCTCACCTGACCCATCAGTCGATCAGTATCCCGCGTCAAGGTCGACGACATTGATCATCGGCTCGCCCGCGTTGTAGCGTCGCAGGTTGACCTCGACCAGCTTGAACACGCGTGACCACATCTGGGGTGTCTTGCCGGCTGTGTGGGCGGTAATGATCACGTTCGGCATGTCCCACAACGGTGAGTCCTTGGGAAGCGGCTCCGGATCCGTCACATCCAGAGCCGCCCCTGCGAGCCTGCCACGCTCAAGGGCAGTGATGAGCGCCTGCTGGTCCACCGTGCCGCCGCGTCCGACGTTGTAGAAGTATGTACCCGGACGCATCGCCTCGAATGCGGCGGCGTCGAACATGCCGCGCGTCGAGCTGGTGAGCGGAAGCGAGTTAACCACATGGTTGGCGCTCTCGAGCGCCTCGTGGAGACGTTCTGACGACATCAGCATGTCGACATCGTCGGGTCGGGGCAACGCGGGATTGCGACGTATGCCGATCGTGTTCATGCCGAGCGCCTTCGCCCGCGTGGCCACTGCCTGCCCGATGTCACCCAGACCAGCGAGCGCCACCGTCTGTCCGCTCAACTCGAACACGCCGATCACCCGCTTGCCGTTCCACTCGCGCTCTCGCTGCATGTCGATGAGCTTGGGCAGACGTCTGGCGAATGCCAGCATGCACGCCAGGACATGCTCGGACATATTGGTCGCGTGAACACCGGAGCTGTTGGTAAGGATGATGCCCGAGTCACGAAGCGTGGGCGTGACAAGATCCTCCACTCCTGCCGCACCTCTGTGAATCCACTTGAGGTTTCGCGCGTTCTGGATCGCCTCCTCGGGTATCCGCCAGGCGACCACAGCGTCTGCTTCCAGCAGTGTGTCGGTCAGGTTGTCGGGATCCGCGGTCGTGATCGTCACCTCCGGAAACGCTCGCTGCAGGTCTTCGACGTAATTGGTCGGAGCTGGCAGTGAGATCACGAGCGATCGAATCGGTTCACGCATCGAGACATACCCCTTCGCGAGATGGATGGAGGCGGGGGCTTCACGCTCCCCGCCTCGCCACCACGATTGCTCTGCATGCGCGTAGCGTACCAGCACCGCGCCGATCTGTCCCCTAGAACTTGGCGTCGAACAGGGCCCACCGCAGGAAGTACAGCAGGAATGCCGCCGCGATCACGTAGAGAGCCGGGTTCAGCTCCCGCGCCTTGCCGGCCGAGACCTTCATCAACACCCAGGTGACGAACCCAGCACCGATGCCGTTGGTGATGTTGTAGGTGAACGGCATCACGAGCATCGTCATGACGACCGGCAACGCTTCCTCGACGTTCGAGAAATCGATGCCTCGCTTCACCTTGCCCGCCGCGTTGGCAGCGGCCTCGCCACCGAGGACACCCACCATCAGCACGCCCACGACGATCAGCGCCGGCGCCGTCGCCACGGCTGGGATGGCGTTGACGAGCTCCACGAACGGGAGGGCAAGCAGGAAGAGCACACCGGTCGTCACCGCGACCAGTCCGCTGCGACCGCCGACACCGACGCCGGCCGACGACTCGATGTAGCTCGTGGCGGACGATGCGCTCGTCACACCGCCAGCGACGGCCGCCAGTGAGTCGATGAGAAGTGGCTTCTGGGCGTTCGGCAGATTGCCGTCCTCATCGAGGTAGCCGGCCTGGCTGCCCACGCCGATGAAGGTGCCCATCGTGTCGAAGAAATCGGCCAGCATCAGGCTGACCACGACAAGGATGGCGGTGAGAATCCCCAGCTCGCCGATGAACCCGAAGCTGAAATCACCGATGAGCGAGAAGTCCGGTCCCTTGAGCGGATCATCGGGAAGCGTTGCCACGTCGCCCGGAACGATAAAGGCAGTGATGGTGGCAGCGATGATCCCGATCAGCAACGCCGCCCGGTACCCTCGGGCGGTGAGAACGATCGTCACGAGCAGCCCGACCATTACGACGAACACCGGCCACGTATTGAGTGGCGTTAGCGAGAGCAGGCCGCTGGTGGTGGCCGTAGTCTCGCCGTTGTTCGTTGAATACGTGATCAGCCCGGCGTTGGTCAGGCCGATGAAGAGGATGAAGAACCCGATACCGACGCTGATGGCCTGTTTCAGGGCCGTCGGCACGATGTCCATGACGTACCTGCGGACACCGGTGAGCACCAGAATGGTGATCAGAATGCCCTCTGCGACCACCACGCCCATTGCCTGCGGAAACGTCAGCCCCATGCTGCCCACCAGCGTGAAGGCGACGATGGCGTTGATTCCGAGCCCCGGCGCGAGCGCGATCGCGATGTTGGCGTAGAGCCCCATCAGGATCGACATCACACCGGCGACGAGACAGGTTACCGTCGCCACCTGCGTCACATTGAGCTCGCCGTTGAACGACAGGATCGATGGGTTGACGGCGATGATGTAGGACATCACCACGAACGTGGTGAGCCCCGCCATCAGCTCCGTGCGAATGTTCGTACCGTACTCCGAAAGCTTGAACTGGCGTTCGATCAAGCCGCCTTGCGCTGCTGCCACTGCATTCCTCTCCCCCGTGTGGCATGCAAAGAACGCGCCGCCCCTTGAAAAGCGTCGCATCCACTACAGTACGTACACTCTACTCGATTTTTCCGCAGTTGTGAACGATGCGGGATGCCAGTTATGGAATTCCGGCAGCCACAGGGGATCCGCGACATCGTGCTCCGTTCGATCCGCCATCCGGCGGGGCCGGTTGGCATGCCGATGTCCGATCCAACGCACCTTTCGCCGGTAGCGAGGCTCGACGCCCTGGCCATCCATCAAGCGCGAAATGCGGTCACGACGGCGAGCGTGGAGCGAGCTGGCGCCCCTCACCCGAAAGGCATGGCGTAGCCTTCGTTCGCTCCTGAGAGCGTGCCGGCGATGCGGACCGGACGTTGTGACCGGCTCGAGTGAACGGTTGAGCTCGTGAAGCGGGCAAGGGGACGAGGCGTGCCTTGACGCCGGGTTGGCTCGACCGCACCCGAACACGATCTTGCCTGCTCGCTACGATGCGCAAACGCGGTGCCTTCTCTGGAACAGTACGGGGGGTTGAACATGGCTCGAAAGCTGGGCGAGAGCGTGCTGCTGCCTGCTGGTCACAGATGAGCCCGCAACTGGTCGTCGGAGCGATCAGGCACTTTACATCCGAGCTGATGGTGCGTGATTTCACCCTCGCACGGGAGCGGCTCAAGGCTGGCGGACGTCAGGCGTGAACGGGTCTAGCCGCCGATCTGCGACATGCCGCGAACGGTGTTGCGCTCACCTTCTGCGACGCGGTGCCCCCATGGCTTGCGCCAAATGCCGGCCCGGAGGCGCGCCAGAATCTCCTCGTCGGAGGCACCGGCCCGCAGCATGTCGCGGAAGTCGACCTCGTCCGGTCGAATGAGGCAGAGCCGGAGCTTGCCGTCCGCAGTCAGGCGGATGCGATTGCAGGCATCGCAGAACGGCGCGGAGATCGGCGAGATGAACCCGATCGATCCCTTCGCACCCGGGATCTTCCAGAGGCGAGCAGGATCGGATGGATGGGTTTCGATCGGCTCGAGTGGGCCGAAGTGCTGCTCGAGTCGGGCCTGGGTCTGGGCCGAGGTCACGAGCCCCTCGTCGTAGACGATGCCCACCCCTTCCATCGGCATGATTTCGAGGAATCGGACGTGCCAGTCGTGGTCGAGCGTCAGTTCGGCCATCCTGTGCACATCGTGGTCGTTATGGCCCTTGAGCACGACCGTATTGAGCTTGATCGGCTTCAGGCCAACCTCGTCCGCCGCATTGATGCCTTCCCAGACAAGATCGAGTCGCCCCCCGCGGGTCATCAGCTTGAACTTCACCGGATCGAGGGTGTCGATGCTGACATTGATGCGGTCGAGACCGGCGTCCTTCAGGTCCGCCGCGATGCGGTTGAGGATGAGGGCATTGGTTGTCATCGAGATCTCGTCGATCCCGTCGAACGTCTTGATCTCGCGAATGATGTCGACGAGGTGTGGCCGCACCGTGGGCTCGCCGCCGGTAAGCCGAATCTTGTTCACGCCGAGTTGAGCGAAGAGCCCCACCAGGCGGATCAGCTCGTCATCGGTGAGGAGCTCCTCGCGCGGCTGGAACTGCATGCCCACCGCAGGCATGCAATAGACGCATCGGAAGTTGCATCGATCGGTGAGCGAGATCCGCAGGTAATTCATCGCACGGCCATAGGAGTCCCTTGGGCCCTGGCTCGACTTGACGAGTGGATGAATCTGCACTGGAACGGCCATGCGACGCCTGCCCTCTGCGGAGCGATCCGGACCGATCGCCCTAGTCAAACATTGAATAACATGATCAGCCTACCAACCGACGGGTCTCTCGTCAACACTGTATCGTAGTGCGATCGAGCCCGAATCGAAGGGAGAAACGCCCCACCGCGACGCGCCTTGACACCGTCAGGTATCAGCTGAGTGAGGTTCCGTGTTCGTCGAGGTATGCGAGGATCTCATCGTAGTCTTCGATGCACATCACCGCCAGGACATCTCCTCGCGCGAGCAGCTCGAGTCCCCTGTGGAACCCCTCTCGCTCGTTGGGTGACATGCAGATCAGTGAATCGCCGACGATGCCCCGCATGATCCCGGGCATCTCGCCGGCTGAGCGTCCACGAAGATACTTCTCGGTGTCCTTTATGACCACCCCGTCCGCCTGTTCGGCAGCGATGGTGGCGATCCCCTTCAGGGCGGTGTCATCCCGATCACCTGCGGTCCCCACGACGGCGTACAGCCGTCCCCCCTCGGCGCAGAAACCACGTGCGAACTGGAGCAGATGCTTGAGGCCGGCCTCGTTGTGCGCGAAATCGACAACCACCGTCGCACCGTCGACTTCATACACGTTCAGACGACCACGGTTCTGGTCGGGTCGGTTTCGAAACTTCCTCAAGCCCTCGGCGACCTGTGCGGCATCGAGCCCGAGGGCGAGGCAGGCGGCCGTTGCCGCCAGGGCATTCTCGACCATGTGCTCGGCACGACCCCGAAACGTGATCGGCACCTCGTCCAGCGTCACGATGTGCTGCTGAACACCGTCATGATGCCAAACGATCGCCCCATCGCTCACTACGAGTGCCCAGCCACCGCTCCGAACATGCTCGACCACGGTGGGGTTGTCCTGCCGGCGGGAGAAAAGGAAGGGTCGAGCCACAATCACCTCGCGCACCGACAGCACGCGTGGATCGTCGGCATTCAGGACGGCGAACCCTTCTGGATGGGTGACCCGGGCGACGACCGCCTTGACGTCTGTCAGCATCTCGAGCGAGTGGACGCCATGCATGCCCATGTGATCCGCGGAGATGTTGGTCATGACGCTGACGTCATTGTGCTCGTACCCGAGCCCGCGCAGGAGGATGCCTCCGCGCGCCGTCTCGAGCACGGCGTAGTCGATCCCTGGCTCCGCGAACACCCGTGCCGCCCCCGATGGTCCGGTGTAGTCGCCTGGGATCACGATCTCCTCATCGATCACCACCCCGGCAGACGAGGTCCAGCCGACCTTCTTGCCAGCGTTCCTGAGGATGGAGGCCACCAGACGCGTCGTCGTGGTCTTGCCGTTGGTGCCTGTGATGCCGATGGTGGGGACCGTTCGATCGATCTCCGGATACATCTCGGGAAGGTCCTCCGCATCGGGCGGCTCCGCCAGCAACGCCCGGATCTCCGAGAGACCGTCCTCGACATCGGGATGCTCGCCAGCCACCAGGCTCCATGCGAGCGTGCCGAGAGCCCTGCTCGCCCGGCGTCGCTCCCACGGGAACGCCACCGCCACATGGCCCTCCTCCTCCATCTCGCGGACCACGACCTCCTCGATCACCAGACCAGCTTCTTTCGCGAGCCACTCGATGACGGTCGCGAGGGTCCGGGCCACTCCGGAGGCGCCCCGAGCCCCGGCATCAACCGGGAGACCCTGCTGATGCATGGCTTCCACGACCGCATCCGGCAGCGAGGCCGTCGCATCGGGGGCCGCCACGATCTCGATCTTGATCGCCGGCCGGAGCATGAACAGGTTCGGACCGTCGAGCGTTCGGATCTCAGCTACATCCAAGGAACTCTCCCCTGTTCACTGCCCTGACGTGCCATCAGCCTATCGCCTGCAACCCGACTACAGCGGCATTGTAGAGCGCGTGGGCGATGATTGCCGGGGTCGTTCCCAGATGGCGCCGGATGAGCCCGAACAGGATGCCGGCGAGGAACAGACCGAGCACAACGAACGTGAGCTGGTACTGCGTATGGACGAGCGCCCAGAACGCCGAGGTGAGGATGATGCCGAACCGTGGCTGGATTGCCCCTCTGAACAGGATCTCCTCGCCGATACCCGCCGAGGCGAAGATGAGCACATTGACCAGGGTGAGCTCCGTGCCCGACGACATCTCTTCCATCGTGTCGCCGAGATCCTCGAACAGATCCGGCTGGAAGTACAGCGTCAGCAGCGAGCCGAGCATGCTGAGCATCAATGTCGGCAGTACCGCGGCTGCCCCGACCGCGAAGTCGGTCAGCTTCGGGCGCGTGATGCCCAGTCGTGCGGTCGCTTCCGCCGGCGAGCGATAGATGTTGGTCCCCACCGCGACATAGGCAACCAGGACGAAGAAGAGCACGTTGACCAGCTGGGTGCCAACCGTCACCGGAGCAACCGCATCGTCTTCGGACGGACCGAGCGACAGGACGAAGGCGAAGTACGCGCTCAACGCCAGGATCACGCCGAGCCCCATCATGTCGATGGGAGACGTCGCGTCCATGGGTGTCACGGTCGACAGAAGCTTGCGAAAGGGGCGTACCAGCGGGAGGGACAGGGCGAGACCGAGCGTGAGGACGAACCACCCTTCATCCTGCCCATTCACCGACAGCGCCAGCCCGGCCACGACGAGCAGCATGCCCGGGATCCCGTAGAGCAGGTACAACCCGACGATTGCCGACCGGTCGGACTCGGCCTTGTGCGCCCAGAGCACGAGGCCATACACGGCGGCAAGGACCACCAGCAGCATGAAGATCTCGAGGAGCAAGCCCATGTAGCGTGTCCATCCCCATTGGAAGTCGAACATGCTGTACAGGATGCACAGCAGCAGCAAGTATACGGCCCAAACCACCCATCTCTCGGTGCTAGACTTGGGTACGCTTGTGCAGCTTCTCCCGGCGTGCGCGGGAGGCAACCGTCTCGTCCGGAGTGGTCACCTCGTCATGGCAGCAGATCGCCCAGCACCAGGCAAACGCCCGCAGCGAGCGGCCCGCAAGGGCGGTCTCGGCAAGGGGCTCGAGGCGCTCATTCCGGCGCGCCAGCCGGAGCCTGCTGACGATTCCGGCCATGATACCGCGACACCAGAATCGGTTGATTCAGGGCCGGGTCATACCGAGCTGCCGGTGGATGCCATCTCGCCAAACCCCTACCAGCCCAGATCGCATATCGATCGCCAGCACCTCGAGGAGCTGACGGCGTCGATTCGCACACACGGCGTCGTGCAGCCACTGATCGTGACCCCGGCCGAGGAGGACGGTCGCTACCACCTCATTGCCGGCGAGCGACGCTGGCGCGCGGCCCAGCGCGCCGGTCTCACCAAGGTTCCAGCCATCATCAAGACGGCGACGCCGCAGGCAATGCTGGAGTTGGCTCTGGTCGAGAACATCGTTCGTGCCGATCTCAATCCGCTCGAGGAGGCGGAGGCATTCAAGCAGCTGATCGAGGAGTTTGGCCTGTCCCAAGCGGAGCTGGCAGGACGCGTGGGGCGATCGCGAGTGGCCATCTCCAACATCCTTCGCCTGCTCAACGCGCCTGACGAGGTCAAGGACGCTTTGCTCAGAGATCACATCACCGAGGGCCACGCCCGAGCGCTGCTCGGACTCTCGTCGTCCACGGATCAGGCCGAGGCGCTGCGCATCGTGATCGAGCAGCAGTTGAGCGTCAGGCAGACGGAGCAGCTCGTCCGCCGCTGGAACGCCCCTGAACCGGCAACAAGGCGCAGTGAGGAACGGGATCCGGAAGAGCGCCGCGTTGAAGAGGAGTTTCGCCGTGCTCTCGGCACCAACGTGGCGTTTCGACGGCGATCGGGCGGGAATGGCGGCACGCTCACGATTCAGGTCTACTCCGACGAGGAGATGAACGCGCTCTACAGCCGGCTGGTTGGCGACGACAGCTGGTGACCCACGGCTCAGGCGAGTCATTGCGACGCTCTTTGGGTTCGGACCGGCCGAATCGCCTGGCAGCCGGGCACGTGGGTATCACGCGCCGATGTCGCAGCTCGGATCGTCTCGGTCCTCGGTTGTCGTCGCACCCGTGGTGGCATCGATTCGCATGACGATGTCGTTGGTGGACCTCTCCCGCTCGTCATAGTAGACGACGACCCATGCGGGTGCGTCGGGATCGGTGGCATCCAGTATTACCTGTACGGCTCTGCGATGCTCGGCACAATCCGCCCGGTAGTCCGTGCCAACGACCTCCTCAGCAACCCGAAACGCCTGCTCCGCCGGTACCGGCAGCTCCCGCACGATCTGCTCGATGGAGTCGGGAGGCTCGACCTCGGACTCGAGCTCGTCCTCGTAGTAGATCATGCCCGACTGGCGACTGACCGCGAGCGTGAGTCGGGGCCACGTATCACCGTCCTTTGGAGCGGCAAACGTAAAGAGGATCAACCCACGGTTGGCCACCTGCACCGGCTCGCTCTCGGTGGAAGGGAACTCGAACTGGGCCGAGATGAGAATCGGCCAGGCATCCTCGTTCCATGTCCGCGCCCACTCGAAGGCGACGTCGAAAGCGTCAAGCACGGGTACTGGACGATCCACGGAGTTCGGCACGATCGGTCGATTCTCGGGGGGGCCAACGACGTAGTCGTCAGATGTGCCAAGTCGCGCGACCACGACGACGGAGACGCCGATCGCGGCGACGAAGACGAGCGCAATGACGATTCGCTCGGTGACTGTCAGGATCGATTGCTGCTGGGGCTTGCTCATCGACTGTCCGGCTGACGCGCGAATGCCTGTCGTCGCCAGTGTGGCAGAGGACTGCCGGACCACGCCAACCACAACCGATTCGTGATCGAGGGCATCGTATACTCGACCGGTACGACGTGTACCGCACAGAAATGGGCACCTTCGACGGGAGATACGACACACATGGCATCGAGAGAAGAGTTGCAGCGAACCCTCGGCGAGATCAACGCGCGCGTTGAGGAACTCGGGGTGCGTCTTTGACCTCGCCAGCGATCAGCGAGAAGTAGAAGACCTCGAGCGCCGCAGCGCGGCCGAAGGCTACTGGAACGATCCGGAAACCGCACAACGGGAGATGCGTCGCCTTGGCGAACTCAAGGCGCGCCTAAACTCGTGGAACGAGCTGCGCCAATCCTCGGCCGACCTCCTCGACATGGTCGACATGGCCGCTGGCGACGAGGAGCTCCTCGCCGAGATCGAGGCGGAGCGCGACGAGCTGCGGAAGAAGGTTGACGAGCTCGAGCTCCAGCTCGCGTTGAGTGGTCCGCATGACCAGTCCAACGCGATCCTCGTGGTCCACTCCGGCGAGGGAGGCATCGATGCCCAGGACTTCGCATCAATGCTCAGTCGGATGTACCTGCGCTGGGCCGATCGTCGCGGCATGAAAGCTGACCTCCTCGACACGACCGAAGGCGAGGAAGCCGGGATCAAGAACGCCACCATCGAGGTGCGCGGCCCCAACGCCTACGGTCTGCTCAAGGGCGAGGGCGGGTCCCACAGGCTGGTTCGCCTCTCCCCGTTCGACTCCGCCCACCGACGGCACACGGCCTTCGCCCTCGTGGAGGTCATACCGGAGATCGAGAGCGACAGCGAGGTGGACCTGAAGCCAGAGGATGTACGGGTCGACACCTATCGGTCGTCCGGTGCAGGGGGGCAGCATGTCAACAAGACCGATTCGGCGGTTCGGCTCACGCACCTGCCGACCGGGATTGTGGTGACGTGCCAGAACGAGCGGAGTCAGCAGCAAAACCGGGAATCGGCGTTCAAGATCCTTCGCGCTCGCCTGCTCGAGCGCAAGCTGCAGGCCGAGGCGGAGGAACGACAACGCCTCAAGGGCAACCTCACCGCCGCCGGGTTCGGCAGCCGGATTCGGTCGTACGTGCTTCATCCGTACACCCAGGTCACGGACCACCGGACGGGCGTCAACATTGGTGACGCGCAAGCGGTGCTGGATGGCGACATCGACCAGCTGATCGAGGCATACATGCAAATGCAGATCAGTCCGGACGGCGCCTCGACCGAGCCCGCCACGACCGCCTGACGCGACACGGATCTCGTCGTCCATCGGCAAAAAAAGGAAGCGGGGGCCACGACCGATGAACGGTCGTGGCCCCCGCTTCCTCACGTCATCGGCCTCTGCATGTAGCTTCCCTGCCGGACCGATGTATCGGTCCCTGTAGCCCCGGGAACCGTCCCCATGCTCGATGCGGTCTGGCACCCCTTCTCGGGCCGGGGTGACCGGATACGGATGCTAGACTTTCCCGGAGAGATGCGAGACCGACTGAAGCGGGAGCGTTGACTCCCGACGCGATCATTCCAGCAGGAGAACGTGCATGGCCCTCGACCCTGGGCGACCGCAGCGTGCCAGGATCCTTGATCCGGCCGCGATCGAGCGCAAGCTGGCGCTGAACACGTACAACGTGGACTCGGATCGAGCCCATATCCGCATCATCGACAGTCAGGTATGCCTGTCATGCGTCAGGCAGCAGTGCATCAATTGCTGTCCGGCGACCTGTTACGTTCCCCAGGAGGACGGCACGGTGCTCTTCTCCTACGAAGGGTGCGTCGAATGCGGCACCTGTCGCATCGTCTGCAATGAGTTCGACAACATCGAGTGGACCTATCCGCGGGGCGGTTTCGGCATCCAGTACCGCCTCGGATAGTCAGCGAAAGGCGGCTGGCCGATGTACTGGACGAAGCGACACGTTCTGGTCTGCACATCACAGCACTGCAACCAGAAGGGCGCGATGGATGTCCTCGGGCGGTTGCGGCTGGAGGTCATTCGCCGCGGGCTCGATACCGAGATCATGGTCAACAACTGCGGCACCATCGACCTCTGCGACATCGGCCCGAACATGGTGATCTACCCGGACAACATCATCTACGGCGGTGTCACCCAGAAGGACATCCCTGATATCATTGCATTTCTCCAGGGTGGTCCCGTGGTGGAGCGACTGCAGCTGCTGCCCGGCAGGCGATTCGAAGGCAAGCGGCATGACTTCTATGCCGAGCTGGTCGAGCGGCACATCGACTCGGAAGAGGGTGTCGAGGCAATCGCGCGAAAACATGATCTCGACGAGACGATGCTGGCGGAGCAGTTCCGGCGGGGCTTCCTTGCGCGAAAGCCGATCGAGGGCGTGGAGGGCGGTACCCGCGTCCATCCGACCAGGAAGGCCCTGACCAGATACGGTCTCCTGGATCAGGTCAGCTGAGTCCGGAATCGTCCTGATCGACACGAGAAAGAGCGCACGCCGTGCCGAAGAACGAGCCGACCAGCGATACAAGAGAACAGCGTGCCAGGGAGATGCTCTGGCACGAACAGCTCAGGATGGAGCTCACCCATCCCTCCCGGTCGACACTGATCCGGATTGGTCTGGCCGTTCTGATCATCGTGGTCGCGCTCTTCACCAATCGGCAGTTCGTGGGCTGGGGTCTGTTCGCGACGCTCGCAATCCTGTTCGTGCCGATCGGGCGCTCCCGGTCGTTCGTCGCCGCGTTCGCCCCCTACGCCGCTGTCTGGTTCATTTTCACGTTCCTGCGCTCACTGGCCGACGAGACGCGTCTGGCCCGGACGGTCAACACCAAGGCGAGCGAGATCGAGCGCTGGATCTTCAACGGTGAGCTCCCCACCATCCGCCTGCAAGCCGAGTTCTACGACCCGAACAACCTTTCCTGGTACGACTTCTACCTGACATTCGTCCACTGGTCGTACTTCATCATCCCGCACGCGGTTGCCGCATTCCTGTGGTGGAAATACCCGGCAAGATTCCTGCAGTACCTTCGGGCGATGACTCTCCTGCTGACCATCGGCCTCGTACTGTATTTCCTCATGCCCTCGAACCCACCATGGATGGCGCCCGAGTCGGTGAATACACCGGGGGCAGCGACGGTCCTCCGCATCATGGAGCCGATCGCGATGGAGATCGGCGGCGGCCTGTACGAGGCGAGCTATCGCATCGTGGGCGAGTCGAACCCCATCGCCGCAATGCCGTCGATCCACATGGCGATCACCTTCCTGCTCGTGCCGGTGTCCTACTACTTCAGCCGACCATGGCAGATACTGGCATGGTTCTACGCGTTCTCGATGGGACTCGCACTCGTGTACCTTGGCGAACACTACGTCATCGACGTTGTCGTGGGAAGTGCGATCGCCGCATACAGCTGGCGAGCGGCCCGAAGCTGGATGCTGCAGGTATTCCCCGCCGTGCGACGCTTCCTGCAGCGCGGCGCCGTCGATTCCGGTGGCCAGTCGGCACGGCAACCGGTGGACAGCCGTGCCTGACTCCACGTTCAGGACGCTCGCCCAACCGCTGAGAGCCAGTCGTCGAAACGAGGATTCATGCGACGGTAGATCGGCGCCATCGTCTCGGGATCGAGGATCGCCCGCAGGCGGAGAGACTCTCGCACGTCTGAGGTGAGCACATCACTCCGAGTATCTCGGTGCTCCAGCCACGCATCGATCACCCGTGACCAGCATGCGCTGAAACGCTTGATCGTGGCTTCCAGTTGCTCGGGGGTGAGTCGCGCCGCGCCCGGTGCCGGCCAGTCGCTCAACCGTGGCGGAGGCCAATGCTCCGGATCGAATCCGGGGAACTCACGCACTCCGACCGGCTCGCGAGTCGTCCATGACACAACCGCCATCCGCGGCGGGGCGAACAGGCCTCTCCTTCCAATGTCGTCCACAGCGAGCACCGGCAGCGGCACCCCAACGGAACCGGGGTAGTGCTGCTCAGGTATGGGAAATCGTGGGAGGCTCCCTGGGTGATGCGGAGGATTCTCGGCCGCGAACGTTACCGCGACTTCCATGATGTCGTCGAGGATACGGGTACGCTCCGTCTCCCGAAGCTCTTCGGTGAACGATACGGTCACCGGAGTGGCATCCCGGAACTCGACGGTCACGTCACCGAGGGAGGTCGCCAGCTCGGCCCGCTCGGCAGCTGCCCCTGATTCGGTCGTCGTCAGACGTTGCTCACGAACCTGCCAGGTGCCCTGTGGACCGAACCGGGAAACGAGGTACGCCAGCTGCTCTTCGGCGGAGTCGACATACACAACTTCGCGTGTCATCGCGCATCCTCCGCCAGAGATTGCATGTAGGAGCGGTTCCTGTCCGCAACGGCGGTGAGCATGTCGAGCTGACGCGCGAAGACATCCTCTGTCGGGATGTCACGCCGCGTTCGCATCGCCCGCACGAGCCGGACGAACCCCTTGTCCACCAGGTACTCGACACGGAATCGCTCGGAGTCCGGATCGAGGAACGCAGTGACGCCTTGCTCGATCACGGGTTCGAGCTCGGCTCGCAGCGCCTCTGGCCCTGAGAATTCGACGGAGTGCCCGGTACCGTCCCTGGCCGGGTTCGAGGTGTATTGCCACCCCACGCCGCCGGCTGCATCGAGCACATCGGTCTGAAAGACCCGTCCCGGCCCCTCGGAGGCGTTCGCCATTCTGGCGAAGACGCGAAACTCGCCGAGCGAGCCGGTCACCTCCGCCTCATCGAGGTTGATTTCCCCGCTCACCCTCGCGGCGAGCGGTGCCAGGGCAGCTTCCAGATCGGCCTTCGCCCGTCGATTGAAGAAGACGGCCAGGTAAGCCGTGCCGATCAATGCGATCAGCAGCACCAGGCACATCACAAGTCCGGTAAGGATGTAGGGGTTCACGGAGAAGTCCACCAGTCTTGACCATCGAGCAGCACCGGCGTGCACGTGGGCACACTGCCGACAATTGTACTGCTCCCGCTCGTATCCTCCGGGCGATTCCGCAGGACTGCCCCTGACCGGCTACAATGGCGCGGGCTCGTCCTGAGACCATTGTGTAGTCAATATTGAGGTTGGCCATGCGACTGCGTTGGGATGTCGGTCTCGGTCGAGATCTCGGACTTGCGTTCTGGGCCATGACGCTCTTCGAGGCGACGTTCGGCGCCTACACGAGTATCTGGCCACTGTGGATTGAGGACCGTGGTGCGCCGATCGCGCTGGTGGGGCTCGTGCTCGGCTCGGCGGGATTCATCAGGCCGTTCATCATCGGGCCGTCCTCATGGCTCACCGAGCGGTTCGACAGGAAACGACTGCTGATCGCCAGCCGCATCTGCGGGATGGCCGGTCTGACCATCGCGGCGTTCGCACAGGTATGGCAGATCCTGTTCGTCACCGTGTTGCTGAACGCCATGAGCGAGATCGTCTTCCCGGTGATGCAGACCTACGTCGCCGAGCGGGCGGTGGAGGATCGTGCCCGGGCGTTCTCCATGGTGATCAACGTGGGTCCCTCGATCGCGCTGATCTTCACGCCACTCATTTCGGGTGCGCTGGTGGCTCTTGGCGGCATGCAGCTCGCATTCTTCCTCGGCGTGGCCACCAGCTTCGCCTCGATCCTCGTCATGTTGAACATGGACCTGTCGCTGCCTCCAGCGGACGAAACCGCCGGTGAGACGACCCGCGGCACCTACCAGGAGGTACTCGCCAAAGGCCCGATACGCAACCTCCTGATCCTCCACGGCTGCTCGATCCTCGCCCTTGCGATCGGCGTGACGCTCGTGCCCAACTTCCTGAAGGACACGCGGGGAATGGATGCGGCGATCATCGCCACCCTTGGAGCTGGGGCTGCCGTCGGAACCCTGATCTACGGTCTCCTCGTTTCCCGCACCCCTTCGCTCTCCAACAACCCCCTGCGCGCTGCCGCGATCTCCTGTGCCGCCACGGCGGTCGGACTCATCATCTTCGCGTTCAGCTACACCATCCCGTGGATCGCGTTCGCGTTCCTGCTGCGCGGCGGCATGTTCGCAACCTGGGCGATGCTGCTTGCCGAAATGGGTGAGATCGCTTCGGCCCGCCTGCGGTCCCGAGCCTTCGCAGTGATGGAGATCCTCGGCGGCAGCGCGATGTCGATCGGGCCGATTCTCGCCGCCCAGCTCTATCGAGTCGACCCTGCCACACCGGTGATCGCGGGCGCCATGCTTGGAGGCGTGATGGCGGCCACCCTTGGCATCGTCCACTGGCGACGTCTCTCGAGTGCTCCGAAGGAGTCCAGCACGGTCCTGGTATAGCGTCACCACGAGGGTGCGGCGCGTATGTTCTGCCGGAGCGGGCCGTGCTACCATCCCCGTGGTATGCAGATTCTCGCTGCAGGCGCAGCCGCGCCCGCGGTGTACCCCCATGGAGTCAAGCTGGATGGCGGTAGAACCCCTGATTTTCGAGCTGAGCAGCCCTGGCCGTCGTTCGGTGCGCATCCCTGCCGCCGACGTACCGGAAACCGAGATACCGGCAGAGCTCAGGCGGGAATCACTCAACTGGCCCGAGGTCAGCGAGATCGATGTCGTGCGGCACTTCACCCGAGTGAGCCAGAAGAACCACGCCATCGACATCGCGATGTACCCGCTCGGGTCCTGCACGATGAAGTACAACCCGAAGATCAACGAGCGCACCGCACGGCTCAACGGGTTCGCGAGCATCCACCCGATGGCGCCAAAGGAGACGGTTCAGGGTGCGCTCGAATTGATGCATGACCTGCAGGAGATCCTCGGGGAGATCTCGGGCTTCAAGGCCGTCACGCTCCAGCCCGCTGCCGGCGCACTCGGCGAGCTGACCGGATGCCTCGTGATCAAGAAGTGGCACCACGACCGTGGCGACACGGGCCGCACCAAGATGCTCATCCCCGACTCCGCCCACGGCACGAATCCCGCCACCGCCAAGATGGCTGGCTTCGACGTCGTCACGGTCCCCTCCGACAGTCGCGGCAACGCCGACGTCGAGGCGATTCGGGAGCTGGTGGGACCGGACACCGCGGGGCTCATGATCACCAATCCGAACACCCTCGGCCTTTGGGACGAGCACATCACCGAGATCATCGATATCGTCCACGCGGCCGGCGGCCTGGTGTACAACGACGGTGCCAACTTCAACGCCATCCTCGGCATCGCGCGGCCGGGCGACCTCGACATCGACGTGATGCACTTCAATCTCCACAAGACGTTTTCAACCCCGCACGGCGGCGGTGGCCCGGGGTCCGGCCCGGTTGGCGTCACCGAGGAGCTTCGGGAGTACCTCCCCGGGCCCGTGGTCTCGAAGATCGACGAGGAAGACGGTCCGAGGTATGCGTGGACGCTGCCGTCGAAGAGCATTGGCAAGCTGCACGCCTTCAACGGCAACTTCGGCATGCACGTGCGTGCCTACACGTACATTCGGATGCATGGTGCACAGGGGCTGCGGCAGGTGAGCGAGGACGCGGTCCTGAACGCCAACTACCTGCGTGCCCGACTCCACGAGGCGTACCACGTTCCGTTCGATCGAACGTGCATGCACGAGTTCGTGGCGACTGCGGCGATCCAGAAGAAGAACGGCGTTCGCACGCTCGATATCGCCAAGCGGCTCCTGGATTTCGGGGTACATCCGCCGACCACCTATTTCCCGCTCGTCGTTCCCGAGGCATTGATGATCGAGCCGACGGAGACCGAATCGCGCGAGTCGCTCGACTACTTCGTCGACGCCATGCTGCAGATCGCTGACGAGGCTCAGAACGACCCGGAGAAGGTCACCTCGGCGCCACACACCACCGAGTACAAGCGTCTCGACGAGGTCGGTGCCAACCGAAATCTCAACCTCCGCTGGGTACCCGAGACCGAGAAGGAAGCCGTCGCGGCGGACTGACGATCGATGCCACGAAACCAGAAGACCCCGGCCGGGACGTCCCGGCCGGGGTCTTCTGTTGTCTCTCCTGCGAAAAGATCAGCAGTGTAGCCGGAGCGAGAGCGACGACGTTCAGGGGTGATCAGTCTTCAGGAGCGTTCTGCGGGCGGCGGACTGGTCGAACCGGATGGAGGCGAACCGTGCCTGGGTCTCCTGGGCCGCCGCAGGATTGGGCCGTCTACCGGACGACGATGTTCACCAGGCGTCCCGGCACGGAGATCTCCTTCACGATCGTCTTGCCGGCGATCAGCTCCTGAATCCGGGAGCTCGCCTTGGCAGCCGCCAGCTGTTCCTCCTGGCTCAGCCCGGCCTCGACCACCACCTTGTCCCGGACCTTCCCGTTGATCTGGACCGGGATCTCGATCGAGGCGACCGTGGCAAGCTCCTCGTTGTAGACGGGCCACGCCTGCTGGTGCACCGAGAAGTCATTGCCCAGTATCTCCCACATCTCCTCGGCAACGTAGGGCGTGACCGGCGCCATCATCAGCGTCAGCGACTCCACCGCTTCGCGCCATGCGGACGTTCGAGCGACGTCGGTCTCCTTCAACTTCATCAGCTCATTGGTGAACTCGATCAGCGCTGCGATCATCGTGTTGAACTCGAACTCTTCGAGATCCTCGGTCACGCGGCGGATCGTCTTGTGCGTCAACTGTCGCAGCTCGTTGACGGCAGCCTCGTCGGCGTTGCCGTCTGTCGGATTCGTTGCCGTCTCGACGACGACCTGATGGGCACGTCGAATGAAGCGCTCCATGCCGGAGATCCCACGGTCGTTCCACGGGCCACCCTGTTCCCACGGCCCCAGGAACATCAGGTGCAGTCGCAGCGCGTCGGCGCCGTGTGCTTCGACCAGCGGGTTGGGTCCCACCTGGGTGCCTCTGCTCTTGCTCATCTTGGTGCCTTCGGCGGCCAGGATGACGCCCTGGTTGCGCAGCTTGCTGTAGGGCTCGTCATGGTCGACCAGACCGATGTCCCGCAGCACCTTGGTGAAGAAGCGCGCGTACAGCAGGTGCAGGATGGCGTGCTCGATGCCCCCAGTGTACAGGTCGACCGGCGTCCACAGCTTCACCTTCTCCGGATCGAACGGTCCCTTGTCGTAGTCCGGGGACGTATATCGGAACCAGTACCAGGACGAGTCGACGAAGGTGTCCATGGTGTCGGTCTCACGACGAGCAGCGCCGCCACAACTGGGACATGTGGTATTGAGAAACGCCTCGTGGCTCACCAGCGGGCTCTGCCCGGTCGGGGTGAACTCCGCGTCCAGCGGCAGCTTCACAGGCAGCTGGTCCTCCGGCACCGGAACCATGCCGCAGGAATCGCAGTAGACCACCGGAATCGGCGTACCCCAGTACCGCTGGCGTGAAATCAGCCAGTCGCGCAGGCGCCAGGTCACTTCGGCGCGGCCACGACCCTGCTCCTCCAGCATCGCGATGATCTCGGGCAGCTTGTCGGGCACGTCCATGCCATCGAACTGCCCCGAGTTCACCATCTTTCCGGGGCCGACGTACGCCTCATCCATGGTGGCCGGATCCAGGGCCTCCTCACCGTCGGGCTGGATCACGACCCTGACCGGCAGATCGAACGCTCGAGCGAACGCGAAGTCGCGCTCATCGTGCGCCGGCACGGCCATGATGGCACCGGTTCCGTACCCCATCAGCACATAGTCAGCAACCCAGATGGGGATGCGCTCATCGTTGACCGGGTTGATCGCGTAGGCACCGGTGAAGACACCGGTCTTCTCCTTCGCCTCGTCCGTCGACTGCCGCTCGATCTCGCTCTTGCGGCGGGCCGCGTCGCGGTAGGCGTTGACGGCGTCCCGGTGCTCCGGCGTGGTGATCCTGTCGACCAGCGGGTGCTCCGGAGCCATCACCATGAATGTCGCGCCGAAAACCGTGTCGGGCCGGGTCGTGAAGACCTCCAGCTCATCGCCGGTCTCGACCCGGAAGGTCAGGCGTGCACCCTCGCTGCGCCCGATCCAGTTCCGCTGCATGACGCGCACGCGTTCGGGCCAGTCGACCCTGTCCAGGTCGTTCAGCAGCTCCTCGGCGTATTGGGTGATGCGGAAGTACCACTGCTCGAGGTCCCGCTTGTAGACCTCCGCCCCGCAGCGCTCGCAGGTGTTGCCCTCGACCACCTGCTCGTTCGCCAGCACCGTCTGATCGTTCGGGCACCACCACACCGAGCCCGAGGCCCGGTATGCCAGCCCGCGCTTCAGCATCTGCAGGAAGATCCACTGGTTCCAGTGGTAGTACTCCGGGTCACTGGTGATGACCTGCCGAGACCAGTCGATCATGGCGCCCATCAGATCGAACTGGGCCTTCATCTCATCGATGTTCTCGTAGGTCCACTTCGCCGGATGGATGTTGTGGCGGATGGCGGCATTCTCGGCCGGCAGGCCGAAGGCGTCGAATCCCATCGGGAACAGCACGTTGTAGCCCTGCATGCGCTTGGCGCGGGCATAGATGTCGGGGGCCACGAAGGCATACCAGTGCCCAACGTGCAGCGTGCCCGACGGGTACGGGTACATCGTCAGCGAGTACCACTTGGGCTCGGGTGCATCATCGTCGACCTTGTAGATGGCCGCTTCCTGCCACCTTCGCCGCCACTTCGGCTCGATCTCGGAGGGTACCCACCGTCGTTCCGTTCGCTGAGAGGTGTCGTTCGTCGTCGTTGCCATCGTTCCTGCTCCTGTGCTGGCCGCTGATCGAATGTGTAAACGAAAACGCCCCCCGTCCCGTCAGGGACGAAAGGCGTTGTGCCATCCGCGGTACCACCCACATTGACTTCCATCACGGTCGTGGACGCGGACCAGACTTGTGGAGCCGAGGGGGCTCGAACCCCTGACCTCAACACTGCCAGTGTTGCGCTCTCCCAGCTGAGCTACGGCCCCGTCTACTCTGGGTCTTCGCGTTCGGGCCGCTGTCGAAGCCCGCTCGTTGCTCTGTATCGGGAGCTCCCGGGGAACGCTACTGATGTTCACATTCCCGGCTCACGGACGAGTTCGGCGCTGTTCGTGATGCCTTTCACCACCGGCATCTCTCTGGATTTCGGGCGCGCCTACTACTTCCGATCGTCGCCCTGTTTCCGGCCATACGAACCGGGCCGCCCTTTTCGCGCGGCACGAGAGAGTATACGGCGCTAGAATCCCAGGTGTCAATGTGAGCGTGAATCGCCGCAACACATGGCTCAGGCAGGAGAATCGCATGCCCGGAATCGACGCTGTCCCCCTGGTCGCCGCCATCATCGACGAGTTCGAGCAAGTCAACGCGGCCCGTGAACAGGCCATCTCCCAGAGCCGACACGTGATCCGCGCCTCGGCCAACGCCATCCGGGCCGCGCATCGGGCCGAGTTCGACGAGGCCGTGGCAGAGGCAGCACGCGCATCCGAGATGCTTCGGGACATCGTCGATCACGTCGCCGACCACTCATCGCTGGCTGGCGCCGGATACGTCCAGGACGCGATGAAGGAAGTCGCCGAGGCTCACCTGAGCATCGCCATTCTGCAGGGATCCGACCTCCCGTCTCCCTCCAGGCTTGGCGTATCGCCCGCGGCGTGGCTCAACGGATTGGCCGAGGCCGCAAGCGAGCTCCGCAGGGACGCCCTCGACGCCCTCCGGCGCAATGAGGTGCCCCGAGCGGAGGAGCTGCTACAAACGATGGACACGATCTACAGCGCGCTCGTGACCGTGGATTTTCCCGACGCGATCACCGGAGGCATCCGCCGCACGACGGACCAGCTGAGAGCGGTGCTCGAGCGCACGAGAGGAGATGTCACCTTCGCGATCCGTCAGGATCGCCTGGAGCGCCTCCTCCAGCACACGGACCCGACACACGATCCGGATCCTGAAGCCGGGTAGCGGGGTGAGCGCAGGACTGCTCCCCTACCTTGACTGCCGATAGATTCTTTGTGGGCAATATCATCCGCGGGCGAACGGTTCTGGAGGCATGGCGACGGACCACCATCGATCAGGACGCGGCAGCCATCACTCCCCGAGGGCCTGTCGAACCTCATCAGGGATATCTACCGGCGTGCCAGGTCCATATCCGTTTCGCTCGAGCCAACCTGCCGGCACCTCGAGCACATAGGTGACGGGCTCCGGCGACACGAAGCGCTGGCGGTCTGCGTCCTGGGTGCCCTCTGGGTCGGGACAGACCGATTCGGCGGCGCCGACAATCTCCCCACTCTCGACCCAGATGATATCGAGGCAGAAGCGCATGCCCTTCATCCAGAAACTGCGAGGCTGGGCGGAGTCATTCACGAAGAGCATGCCGTTGCCTTCGGGAAGCTCGTTGCGGTAGCCAAGCCCGAGGGTCTGTTGTTGTGGCGTCACCGCCAGCTCCACATCGAGCTCATGGTCGCCCACCACGATCGTCGTGCGGTCCGGTTGGGCATCGAGTGGCTCGTGCCAGGGCAACGACTGGGCCACCACTCCGGACGCCAAAATGCTGGAGACCAGGATTGTGGTCGCGAATGCGCCGAGCCTCGATATCGCTCTCATGCCTGCTCCCCGGTTCGAAGCGCATCGATCAGCTTCTCGAGGTAGTCGGCGACGCCAACCACCTCGCTTACCGCAACGTCGGCGGTCAATGCGACCTGTGGATGAGTGTCCGATCCCAAAACCCCCACCGCGAGCGACTCAACGACACCTGACTCTCGAAGCTGGCGCAACGCCTTGAAGCCATCCGCGTCCGTGAGGTCGTCGCCCAGGAACACCATCGAGGCCAGCCCGAACTCCTCACGAAGCTGCCCCATCGCCGTGCCCTTGCTGACTTCGGCCCTGGGTCGCAGCTCGACGATGAACTTCCCTTCCGTGGTACGCAGACCGTGGTTGGCAGCCACCCGGCGGGCCAGCGGAATGAGGACGCTTCCAACCTGCTTCTGATTCGGGGCCATCCGGTAGTGGATGCTCGCGGAGAGATCCTTGTCTTCGAAGATGACCCCCTGGTCGAGCGAGTCACGCTCCAGGCGCTCACGGATCTCACCGATCGCCTCCTGGACAGCTTCGGCCGCCTTCAGGCCGGCATCATGCCGTTCGTGTTGTCCTCGCACCACCCACTCGAGACCATGATTGCCAACCACCACCATCTGGCTGGTATCGAGCTTGGTCTGAACGTCACGAACCGCCCGCCCCGTCACGATCCCCACAAGGTCCACGAGGCCCGTCAACGTGTGGAGAGCCGCTTCCGACCGCTCCTCGATGCTCGCATTGGCAGGATCGTCCACCAGCTCGCTGAGCGTTCCATCGAAGTCAAACAGCAGGGCCGATGGCCGCCTTGCGAGGACTTGTGCGGAGCGAGCGACTGCTGCGGAGACGTCCGCGACGACTGGCGTACCCATCGAGATCCCTATCCTTCCAGGTCATACCGGTAGATCGTGCCATCCTGGGCATTGATCCACACATCCTTGATCACGCCACGCTCCTCGACGGCAACGTGGACATAGACGACCCCACGCGGCGCGGTAGGGGGACCGAAGCTCATCTGATCGGTGCTCAGGCGGACCGTGACGCTCGACGCGGCGGCGAGCTTGAGCTCGTCCGAATACCCTGCGCGCAGGAGTGAACGATGCACCACTTGAAGCGATACATTCGACACATCGAGATACGGCACGTCGGATGGTGCGAGCTCGGATGGCTCGATGCCACCGGTGTCAGTCGCGAAGGTTGCCTGTGCGGTCTCCGAGAAGAAGGTCCCCTCCCATTGAACACCCATCTTCAGCAGCGGGCATGAGAGCCGCAGCTCCACCAGGCGAGCGTCCTGCTGCCACGTGCGAGCGCGCTCCTCGAGCTTCTGCAGACCCTCGGCTAGGTGGGCGTCCGCGCCACTGAGGTCGCGGATACGCAGCCTTCCGTCCGCACAGGAGCTCGCGTCGTCGGTAATCGGAGGAGACGATGGATCCTGTGCCGATGCGAGTCCGCTGGTCAATGGAAGCAGGAACAGGAGGAGCACACAGGTGATGACATGTGGTGACTTCGAACCGAACATTGCTGTCCCCGGAGTTTCGGCGCGATACCCATGACCTCGCCCGGCCGACGTCGTGGCTGCCATCCGATCATACAACGCCCCCGGCGCGTCGGTATGGACACCCGTGGTACCAACATCGCCATCGCCAACCGCTGGGATATACTGCGAAGCATCGATTCCCGTCATCGAAGTCGCCGGTTTCCTGCGTGACGAACGATGACGAACCGCGCTATACGGCCATGCGCCAAGGGGATACCCAATCACATGCGACTGTACAACTCGCAGACCCGCTCCACCGACGAGTTCGTCGTCAACGACGGCCACGTCGGCATCTACGTGTGCGGTGTCACACCATACGACACAACGCACATCGGTCACGCCTTCACGTTTCTGACGTTCGATATCCTCGTGCGGCTGCTTCGCCACCAGGGCCACAGGGTAACGTACGTCCAGAATGTGACCGACATCGATGATGACATCCTGCGCAAGGCGCGGGAGGTCGGGCTGGAGTGGGACGAGCTCGGCCAGCGCGAGACGCAGAAGTTTCTCAGAGACATGAAGGGGCTCAATGCAGTCGAGTTCGATCACTACACCGCCGCCACCCAGCACATCCCCGACATGCTGGCGATCATCGAGAAGCTGGTCGAGGGTGGATTCGCCTACGTCGTGAATGGGAGCGTTTACTTCGAGGTGGCAAAGGATCCCGAGTTCGGCAAGCTAAGCCATCTCTCCATCTCGGAAATGCTGCCGATCGCCAACGAGCGAGGCAACAACCCCGACGATCCGAACAAGCGCGATCCCCTCGACTTCGTTCTCTGGCAGGCGGCCGCTCCGGGCGAACCCACCTGGGACTCGCCATGGGGACCTGGGCGTCCCGGCTGGCACATCGAGTGTACGGCAATGGCGACCAGGTACCTCGGCAAGACCATCGATATCCACGGTGGCGGCTACGACCTCATCTTCCCGCACCACGAATGCGAGATCGCGCAGGCAGAAAATGCCACGGGTGTCGAGCCCTACGTTCGCACGTGGATGCATGTCGCGATGGTCAACTACGAGGGCGAGAAGATGAGCAAGTCGCTCGGCAATCTGGTCCTGGCCAGCGATCTGCTCCGCCAGTACTCCTCCGACGCGATTCGCCTCTACCTCTTCTCGCACCACTACCGTGCCGTCTGGGAGTTCGATGACACGGAGATGGCGGAGTGGGCCGGCAAGACCGAGCGACTTCACGAAGCCGCCACGCGTTCATCCGGAAGCGAGGATGCGGGCATCGACGTCGCGTCCTACCGCACTGCCTACTTCGACGCGCTCGAGAACGATCTTCACACGCCCGCAGCGATTGGCACGCTCATCGCGCTGGCGGACGCCATTCACGCCGCGCCGGAGGGCGCGAGTGTGGACGAGGCGCAGCGAACGCTGCGTGAGCTCGGCGATATCCTCGGTCTCACCTTCCAGCCGTTGAGCGCCTAGATTCACCGGCCGGACCTTCACTGGAACCAGTGCGAGACTATCCACAGCGCGAGACCGGTCAGTCCGTCACGTCGAGGGACTGACCGGTCTCGTGTGACGTCCTGCTCGCGGAGAGGCGTCCCTGGTGATTCCCTGAACCGCACTGAGCAGGTCGGGACGGCATTGGAGAACCCTCCTTGCCGACCGGCGGGATGGTATACTTCCCAACGGCCCATTTCACGGAGGGCCGTGTTGTTGTGTGCGGTGAAACCCACCGATCACCTTTCTCCTCTGGCGCAGCGCAACGAGAGCCAGGGGAAACCCACAGGAAGGAGCCAGACTTGGCAACCAGGGAGCGCGATCCGCGCCCATACGAGCTCATGACCGTCTTCATCCCGGAGCTCTCCGAGGAAGACACGCAGGCCCAGGTCGACAAGGTCGCCACCTACATCGCGAATGCCGGTGGGTCGCTGACCGAGACCCTCACCAGTTCTCCGTGGGGTCGCCGTCGCCTGGCCTACACCATCCGGTTCAACGGCGTTGACTACCGCGATGGCTTCTACACCGTCTACCACTTCGACTCTGCCCCATCCAACCTGACCGAGCTCGAGCGTGAGCTCAAGCTCGATACCAACATCATGCGGTACCTGCTTGTCCACGACGATCCGAAGGCGGGCGAGCAGTTCACCGAAGAAGAGGGTGAAGGCGAGGAGATCACGGGCGAGGACACGGCTGACGAAGGCACCACCCCGGTCGCCGAGGCTCCCAGTGAGCCGACCGAGGAAGAAGCAGGCGAGCCCGCGGAGGAGCCCGTGCCAGTTGCAGCGGCAACTGACGCCGATGCGTCGGGTGCCGAAGGCGAATCCACCGATTCTGACGACACCCCTGAAAAGGAGTAGCTGATGGCATCCCTCGCGAAGATCACCCTCATTGGCAATCTCGGCGGTGATCCGGAGACCCGGTACACGCCTCAGGGCACGCTCGTGGTGAGCTTCAGCCTCGCGGTGAACAATCGGCGACGGGACGCAAGCGGTAATCAGCAGGAAAACACGAACTGGTATCGTGTCAGCGCCTTTGGGCGCCTCGCGGAGACAATGGTCAATCTCAGCGAGCGTGGCTACCTTACCAAGGGCAAGCAGGTCTACATCGATGGAAACTTCGAGGCGCGTGAGTGGACGGGCCAGGACGGTACCACCCGCACGTCGCTCGAGGTGACCGCTCGTGAGATGCAGCTCCTTGGACAGCGGGGCGACGACGCGAGTGACGTCGGTGGTGGCAGTGGCCGCCAGTCTCAGTCGTCCCCTCGTGCCGACATGGACGACATGGACGACGTCCCGTTCTAGCCACCACGATCCAGAGACTCATTTCAACAAGGTGACAACCAATCATGGCTGACAATCAGGAACGAACCGAAGCCCGGACCGAAGAGCGCAGCGACCGCCCGCAGCGTTCACGCTTTGCAGGTCCGCAGACCGAGCGACGCGAGGGCGGTGCGCGGCCGGAGGGCGCCCGCAGCGGCGCCAGCGGTGCCCGACCCCGCGGTCGCCGTCCCGCCGGCGGTGGTGGAGGACGCTTCTCGCCCCGTCGCAAGGTCTGCCAGTTCTGCGTCGATGGCATTCAGCACGTGGACTACAAGGACCTCGCGCGACTTCGCCGCCATATCGGCGAGCGTGGCAAGATCGAGCCGCGCCGAAAGCTCGGCACGTGCGCCAAGCACCAGCGCTCGGTGACGGTCGCGATCAAGCGCGCCCGGTATATCGGCCTGCTGCCATTCACTGGCAACGCGCCGCGCAGCTAGACGGGGTCAGGTGCTTCCACCACCTCCGGGATAAGGCGCGTTTCCGCCCGTTCGCGGGTGGCGGCGCGCCTTTGCCGTTAGGGCGACCAGACGATCGCGCGTCCTCGCGCCGCAGCAGTCCAGGATCGGATCTCACATGAGCTCACCATTCGGTCAATCTTCGATTTGGAGACGAATCCGTGACCTTCTCGGCATCGAGGATCCGATGTCGGGAAACGTCCGGCGCACGAGTCGTCGCGATCGCGAGCAGCAGAACACCAGGATGCTCGTGGCCACGCTGGCCATCGTGGCCGTGCTGACGTTGATCAGCCTCGCCGGGGGCCTCATCTACGAGAACATCATCAAGCCCAATGCCGTTCTCGCTGAGGTCGGTGATGTAGAGATCACGCGCCGGGACTACTGGAAGTATCAGGCTGTCCAGCTCTATCAGCAGGCGAGCGAGTACGAGTCGTTCGCGGCGCAGGTCGAGGGGTCCCAGCGGACGCAGTTCCTTGCCTTCGCCTCGTCGTTCCGATCCCAGGCCGACGATGTCTGGGGGACCACCGACGTGAGTGAAGTCACCCTCACCCAGATGGTCGAAGATCAGCTCTACCTGCGAGCCGCAGAGGAGATGGATCTCGACCTCAGCGACCAGGCCGTCGAAGCATTCGCCCTCCAGAACTTCGCGCCGGAGGGCGCCGAGCTGGTGACGCCGTACCCCGAGCCGACCATGATCCCCGAGCGAGCGGCATGGGCGACCGCGACGGCGGAGGCTGAAGAAGCCGCACTCGCCGAGGAGCTCGGCACACCGGGCGCCACACCTGCTGCGGGGGCTACCCCGGTCGCCGAAGCATCGCCGGCGGCAGAGGCCACGCCAATGGATCAGCACGAGGCCGTTGCTGAGGCGAGCAACGAATTCGCCATGTTCCAGGACCAGGTCTTCGACGATGCCCACATGTCGCTGGACGACTATTACGAGCTGATCGTCCGCCCGGAGCTCGCGCGCGAGCTCGTCACCAGTGCCATCAGCAGCGAGGTTCCGCAGACCGCTGACCAGGTGAAGGCAAGTCATATTCTCGTGAGTACCGAGGACCTGGCGCGCGAGCTGTATGACCGAGCCACCGGTGGCGCGGATTTCAGCCAGCTCGCCAGAACGAACTCGATCGACCAGCTCACCGGCGCCACCGGTGGCGAGCTCGGCTGGTTCACCTACGATCAGATGGTGGAGCCGTTCGCAGAGGCTGCGTTCTCACTGGAGCCCGGATCGATCAGCGAGCCGGTCCAGACCCAGTTCGGTTGGCACATCATCAAGGTCGAGGACAGGCAGGACGACAGGCCGCTGACCGAGATGCAGTACCGGCAAGCCCAGGAAAAGGCGGTACAGGCCAAGATCGACGAAATCCGTGCGGCCACGGATATCGACGCGGACATCAACGTCGAGCCCACGCCGACCCCCACGCCGTCCCAGTTCAATCCACCGGCAGATGCACCGACCCCGATTCCCGCCACGCCGGTACCGGCAACACCGGCCGCGACTCCGGTCGTTGGCGCCACCCCCGTCGAGGGGCCGGTTCTGACCGAGCCAGAAGACTAGGCACCGAGGGGCGCTCCCACCTGAGTGGGACGCCCCTGCGGTATCCTACATCTGCAGTCACTGCGACGGACTGAAGGAGGGTCTATGTCATCCGACAGGCGGTCACGGCCGGTCAATCGCCCCCGGCGCACGATGGACGAGGATCTGGAGCAGACCAGCCCTGCCCCTCGGGACCCGCGACGCCGAACGTCATACGTGCCTCGGCAGGGCTCCGCTCGCCAGACACGGCAGCGCCAACCGGAGTATCGAGACGAGCCGGCCCAGACTCGAGCCCCATCCCCGCCTCGCTATCGCTCGCAGCAGCCGCCCTACCGTGCGTCCCGACCGGAACCGACGGGCGACTACGACTACATCGATATCGATGAGCCCGATGATCGGGTCATCGACGAGGACCGGCTCTATTCGAGGACAACCTCGAGGACATCTCGTCCAGACCGGGCATCCCGCGGCAGGCGCCGGTCGGAGCCGGACGTTTACGCCGACCCCATCTACGACGACTACGGCGACGACGACGATGACGGGTACGACGATTCGTTCATCGACGAGGAAGACTGGTATGAGGAGGAGGCCGCCGCTGGAGCATATCGACCGCGGCAACGGACACCGCGGCGGGCCTCGGTCTCCCTACCCAGGCCGTCCATCTCCGTCTCCAGGCCGAATCTTCCTCGCCCAACGGTGCCGACCGCGGTCAGGGAGGCCGCCCTTGTCCAGGATCGCAGCTCCCTGATCCTCATCGGGAGCCTCGTCCTGGGCGCGCTGGGCATGGCGCTGATCACGATGAATCGGGTGGACACGCTGGCGCCGGGGTTCGCAACGCACATCAGTGCGTCCGGCATACCCGAAGACATTCGGTCAGAAACGGCCCTCTGGCAGCTGCCGCTGATGGCGACCGCCCTGCTGCTCATGAACGTGGTGATCGCCTGGTACCTCGCTGCGTACTCCATCTTCTCGGCACGAATCCTCCTGGCAGCGTCGGTCATCGTCCAGGTGCTCATCTGGGTTGCGCTGATCCGCATCGCATTCTGACCGACGAGCGCGTTGCAGCTCATCTGGAACGACACGGGGAGGGCTTCAGCCCTCCCCTTCCCTGTTGCCGCGTTTGGTGCGTGTGTACATGCCTAGACCTGCGTGCCGAGCAGCGCACGCCTTGCCAGCACCTGCACGAGATGGGCACGGTAGCTTTCGGAGGCGAACTCGTCGCCATTGATGGAGATCCCATCCGTCGCGTTGGCAACGGCGTCGGCGACTGTCGCCTCATCCAGCGCCTTGTCGGCAAGAGCCTCCTCGATCGCGGTGAGTCGCGTGGCTGTGTTGCTGGCCCCTGTGACGGCCACCCGGGCCGACGCAACGTTGCCCCCCTCAAGGTCAACGACCGAGGCCACACCGACCACGGCATATCCGCTGGCGGGATGGGCGAACTTGCGATACGCCATGCTCGCTCCATCGTGACGGTTCAGCGTCACGTGGGTGATGATCTCTTCGGGCTCCAGCGCCGTGGTCCAGAGATCCACGAAGAACTCATCAAGGGAGATGTCCCGCTCTCCGTTGGGACCGACCGCGTGGACGCTGCCCCCAAGTGCGAGCACCACTGCCGTAAGGTCCGCCGCGGGATCGTTATGTGCGAGCGCGCCAGCAAGTGTGCCGTGCTCGCGAACCTGCTGGTCACCGATCACACCAATGGCCTCGCCCAGAATCGGTAGCACCGCCGATACCTCGGCGTTGTCCCGGATCTCGTTGTACGTCACCATCGCCCGGATCGTGACGGTGTCGTCACCGACCTCGATGCCTCGGAGCTCGGGAATGTCACGGAGATCGATCAACGCACCCGGCATCGCGAGCCGCAGCTTCATCGCGGGGATCAGCGAATGGCCACCAGCAAGGATCTTGGCGTCGGGATTCTCCTGGAGCTTCGCCAGCGCATCCTGGACGGAGCTGGCACGACTGTAGGTGAATGGAGCTGGGAACATCACTGCAACCTTTCGTCATCGGGATGGCTGTGATCGCTGCGTCGCCAGCCTAGGACGCGGCACCCTCGCGCATCTTCTCGGCGGCATACTGAACGGAGCGAACGATGTTCTCATAGCCTGTACAACGGCAGATGTTCCCCTCGAGCTCGTGCCGGATCTCTTCCTCAGTCGGATTCGGGTTGCGCTTCAGCAGCGCCACGGACGACATGATCATGCCCGGTGTGCAGTAGCCGCACTGCAGGCCATGCTTCTCCCAGAACCCTTCCTGCACGGGGTGGTACGCACCATCCTGGGCAAGACCCTCGATCGTCTGTACCTCGGCACCATCGGCCTGGACCGCGAACATCGTGCAGCTCTTGGTCGTCTTGCCGCCGACCGTCACCACACAGGCTCCACACTGGCTGGTATCACACCCGACATGTGTGCCGGTGAGACCGAGATTGTCGCGCAGGAAGTGCACGAGCAACGTGCGAGGCTCAACCTCGCCGGTCCGCTCCTGACCATTCACGGTCATCCGAACCTGGACTTTCTGGATCGTTTCGGTATCAGTCAAGTTACTCCCCTCCTGCGTCGAGCGGCATGGAACGAACACCTCGGGTTCGCAGCGCGCCGCCAGTCGCCACGTCAGCAGATTGTGTGCTGCGTTGCCGGCCCGGAACGGGACCGGTCATCCTTGCTGACTGAAGCTCGCGATATGGTCGATACACCGGTATCTTCGCAAACCCTTGGGAATTGGACAACCGTCGACGAATTCTGGACACACACCGATACCGCATGCCTTGATTCCCGGCTATACTCGCCTCGTGAACGAACCGGGACAGCCATCATCACCAGCCACCACACGACCGCGTCTGAGGCCAGGAATACCCAGGACCTTCGAGGCGCTCGCGGTGTACCCCATGTTCCGGCAGCTCTGGTTCGCGATGATGGCGACGTCGGTGTCGCAGTGGACGGCCCAGGTCACATACGGTTGGCTCGCGCTGACATTGACGGACTCCGCCCGATTCGTCGGCATCGTCAGCTTCATGTCGGGCCTGCCGTTCCTCATCATCGCTCTCCCCGCCGGCGTATACATCGACCGTCTCGACCGTCGCATGATCCTGCTGGTGTGTCAGGCAGCTGCTGCGACGCTCGGCGTCCTGATGGCGGTCGTTGTCCTGCTGGACCTGGTTCAACCCTGGCATCTGCTGGCGGCAGCGTTCCTCAACGGGTCGTTCCTCTCGATCCTCAACCCCACGATGCAGTCGGTGATCCCGGCGATCGTCGGGAAGGATGGCCTCACCAATTCCGTGGGGCTGATGAGCGCGGGCCAGAACATGACACGCATCGTGGGTCCGAGCCTGGCCGGTGTCATCATCGGCTTCAGCTCGACCGGGTTCGCCTTTCTGCTCACCGCGGCAACACTCCTGCTCGCCTTCTATCTGATCACCGGCGTCAGGGTACCTTCGCGAGCCAGTACGGTGACGACACGTGGATGGCAGGCCGCATTCTCGGGATTGCAGATCATCTGGGGGCGTGGCGACCTGCGCGTCCTCTTCGTGCTGGCCTGTCTCCCACCGGTCCTCATCTTCCCCTACATCCAGTTCCTGAACATCTTCGCCCGGGACATCCTCGAGATCGGGGCACAGGGACTCGGTGTCCTGACCGCGGCCTCCGGTGTCGGGGCGGTGGTGGGCTCACTCATGATGGCCTCACGCACCTTTCGGCACGGAGACGGCCTGAGGCAGATCCGCATCATCGTCGTCTACGCGCTCGGGGTGATCGGCATCGCCTTCTCGACCAGTCTGTGGCTCACTCTGCCACTCCTGGTGATGGGAGGCGTGCTGGGCGGAACCTACATGAGCACCAACAATGCCCTCCTGCAGCTGCGCATCGAGGACGATGTGCGCGGCAGGGTGATGGCGACCTACATGATGACCTTCGGGCTGCTCCCGCTGGGTGCACTCCCCATGGGCCTGGTGGCGGATGTGGTCGGGATCCAGTGGGCAGTGGCCCTTGGCTCGCTCGTCTGCCTGACAATGGTGCTCACGATCGCGTGGCGGTCTTCGTCCCTGAGGACCATCTGAGCGGCCGCCCTGCGTTCCACGCGTCAGGATTCCGTCAGCTCGACGATGATCTCCCGGACGATGTCGGACATGCTGGCCGAATACCGCTCGCTGACGTGGCGCGCAGCGGTCGCGACCCGCTCGAGCTCTGCGGTGAAATCCCTGACTGGTGGCAGGATGACGCCCACCTCGGACAGGACGTCTGAGGTGAACTTCGCTCCCAGCATCTTGCGAACCTGATTGCGCGATGGCCGCTGCTCCAGGCCCATTTCGTCCATGATCCTGTCGGAAAGGTCCCGAAGCTCGGAACCGGAGATGGGGGTGCCCACGACCTGGTGGAGCGCCTGTCGCTGTCGACGGATGTGATCGACCTCGCGGTCCCAGTCCAGGATCATCTGCCATGCCCCCTGCCGGGCATCGGCTCGCTGCTCGATCCGTGCAATCAGGTCAGCCTGCGTCGCCTCGATGTCGCCGGTGCCGAGCAGCGGCTTCTGTTCCTCTGCGACAAGACCGACGATGGAGCGTTCGAGGCGAAAATAGTACTGGAAAGCGAGAAGACTCTCGTCCAGCGGGAAATCCAGTCCGTCCATCGCCGCGAGTCGATCGATGATTTCGCAGCTGGCAACGCCACCGAAGAGATCTTCAGGGTCGGTCTCTGCCAGGACCACCTGGCGTGGCGTAACCGACAACCGGGTGTGTCCGATCTTCTGCCGAAACATCGCGTGAGTGAGACTGTAGTCCGGGCTGAGGAAGAGACCATCGACATAGACCGCGCCGTGCTCGGGATCGGGCAGGAGCTCCATCAGCCGGGAATCACCCTCGAAGAGCTGGGTCGTGGTCTCGGCGCTGACCTGGATCGGCTTCGCCGTTTCGACAGAGAACTTGGCATCCACCCCGAAGACAACCTGACCGTCCTCCCGGGTCGCAAACACGACGAAATCCGGATTCTTCAACCCGGCCTTCGAAGCCCGCCGGGCAACGCCTGCCACGGTATCGAGACGGTGGATTGCCGAAACTCGCAGATTCGCGAGACCCGGCAAACTGGTCGGAACCGGGTTGCCCACCCAGGTGTCGAGCACGCGGGAGGCGATGTCGGACCATGCGGCTCCGATAAGCTGACTGGCGCCACCCCGATCCGAGAGTCGGATCAGGTGACTGTCGAAGATCGACCGTATGAACGTGCCCCTGGGCAAGGTTTGAGAGCGGAATTCGAGATCGCGAACGGGATGCCCGCCTGCCATGCAATTCGTCCTTTGTTGCCGGCTCCTGATCCGGCCGCCGCGGTTTGATTCACCTGAAGCAGTATGCCACCATGGAGGGAGCCGCAACACCGCGGCTCTCCCATTGCCGTGCAAATGAGTCACCGAACGAAGGGACGACCATGACCGAGCTCGTTGCCGCAGGGATGGCTGCGGAGACACCCACCAGACACACCGCTGCCACCGCGGCCATAGCCCAGCTCGAGGCGTGCGGGGCAACGACCGTATTCGGCATCCCGGGTGTCCACACCCTCGCGCTGTACGACGCACTGCAGGACTCCTCACTGAAACACATCCTGGCCCGCCATGAGCAGGGTGCCGGGTTCATGGCCGATGGGTTCGCTCGTGCCACCGGGCGCCCGGCGGTCGCACTGGTCATCACCGGCCCCGGTGTGACCAACGTCGCAACCGCAGTCGGTGAAGCGTACACGGACTCTTCGCCGGTGTTCGTGCTGTCCTCGAATGTCGAGAGCGCCCACCTCGATGCGATGCGCGGGAACCTCCATGATCTCAAGGACCAGCGGGCGGTGATGAGGGCGGTCACCAAATGGAATGATCGCGCCGTGCGACCCCAGGACGTCGCCCGATTGATCGCCGAAGGATGGCGCGCGATGGTGACGGGCCGACGCCTCCCCGTGCACCTCGAAGTTCCACTCGACGTTCTGGACATGACGGTCGAATCCGGACAAGTCATCGCGGTCGACGTCCGGCCCGACCATCCAGATATCTCCGGAGAGATCGACGCTACGGCAGCGCTCCTTTCCCAGGCGCAGCGACCGCTGATCTACGCAGGTGGAGGTGTCACCTCCTCGGGGGCTGGAAAGCATGTCGTTCGCATCGCAGAGGCGCTCAATGCTCCCATCGTGACGTCGTTCCAGGGCAAGGGATCCGTCCCGTCGTCGCACCCACACAACCTCGGCGCGCTGTGGACACAAGGCAACGCGGTGGACAAGCTCGCGCGACGGGCCGATGCGCTGCTGGTAATCGGCTCGCGCCTCGGTGTCCAGGCAACCGAGAGGTTCACCTTCCCGATCCCGAAAAACCTCGTCCGCATCGACATCGACGAGGAGGAGATGACCCGCAATGCCACCCCGGCGGTGTCGATTCTCGCGGATGCGAGCCATGCGGTGAGCCAGCTCGCCGAGGCACTGGAGTCCGACCGACCGACCGCTTCGGAGTGGACCTCCCAGGAGGTTGCAGGCGCTCGGGAAGCTGCTCGCAAGACGTCCTTCGGTGCAGGCCGGTACCCGTGGCTCGAGGCAATCCGGGCGGCGATCCCTGCCGAGGGAGTGATCGCCTGGGACATGACGATGATGAGCTACGTCGCTACCTATCTGTTCCCGGTCGAGCACCCACGCACATTTCTGTTCCCCACCGGGTTCGGCACGCTCGGTTTTGCCCTGCCGGCCGCGATCGGCGCGAAGGTCGGTCTCGGGGAAACCCCGGTCGCTGCGGTCGTCGGCGACGGAGGCTTCCAGTTCACGATGCAGGAGCTCGCGACGGCGATCCAGTTCCGTCTTGGTATCCCGATCATCATCTTCAACGACTCGACCTACTCGGCCGTCAAGGATGAGCAGAATCGAAGCCGGAACGGACGTTTCGCCGCGGTTGATCTCATCAACCCGGACTACGTCAAGCTCGCTGCAGCCTATGACACGCCGGGGGTGCGCGCCACGAGCCCGGAGGAGCTCGAGAAGGCAATCATCGATGCCCTCGCGCGCGACCTGCCAACCATAATCGACGTGCCCATCGAGCCGTGGGTCCCGGTGCAATGACCATGGCCCCAGCCACCAGCGCCGACGTGATCGCCGCCGCGCGTGCGAACACGTCGGCGCTGGTGGCCTCGTAGGTCAGCTCCACCTCGACATCGCCTCCGGGCACCTGGATCTCCATGTAGCCATTTGCGGCGCGTTCGACCGCTGCCGTCTCACCGTTCACCTCGGCCAACCATCGCGGGAACCAGTTCTGCCGTACGAGTAGCGTGCCGGGCTCGGCATCGCTGAAGACGATCGTGATATTCTCGGAATCACCCGAAACCCGCACCTCATCGGCTGGCTGTCCGTTGATCGACCCGAGTGAGATTGCCTCCGGAACCACATAGATGTCCCACTGTCCGATCGTGTCCGCATGGCGAAGCACATCCGACGATCGGGCAGCCGATCGCACGTTGGCGCCCGTCGCCTGATCGGCGACATCGGTGACGACCACCGCCCCGATGCCGTGGGCTCGCAGGTAGTCCTCACGCAGCGCCTCCGAGGGATTCGGATAATGATGGCCGGCACGATAGTCATACGGTCCATCGTGCAGGCGATGCCAGTACCACAACCAGTTGTCGTAGTAGAATCTGCGGTTCTCGGCCACCATCGGCGCCCAGAGCTGCTCGTGCCAGCTCAGCCTCGACCCGATGACAAGGATGGCTGCCTGGTCAGGTGCTTCCTCGTCGGCAAGCGATATCGCCGCCCTGAACTCCTCCAGTTCCTGACCTTCCACTCCCCCCGTGCGAGGTACCTCGCGCAGGCCTCGTTCACTGGCATTCACTGGGCCAATGCTGGTGGTGAAACTCGCGACCAGCGCGACACTGAGGATGGCGGCGAGCCCGAGGTCGCGACCGAAGCGCAGACCGCCATGAACCGGAATGGCACGACGCCCGAGCTCCATGGCGCCGTAGGCAGCCAGGTAGATGATCAGGAACCTCTGGAACGGCATGAGGCGGGGCAGCTCCAGCTGCGGTATCAGTTCGCGCACAGGCCCGCTCGCGGCCGCGAGCGCGGTGATCGCCATGTAGAGCGCCAGGGACAGCGAGGCGACGCGCGTCGCCCGATGACGAGGACTCAGGAAGGCAACACAGGCGCCAAAAGATGCCAGGATGATCACCGGCCAGGTGACGGACGCAACGGTCTCACGCCAGTAGTCCGAGACACCCGCGTATTCCTCGTAGCTGAGAAAGTAGTAGAGGTCGCTGTAGCGCAACAGCGGCATGACGACCGGCGCAGAAAGGCCGAGTGCCAGGATACCGATCGCGCCGATACCGAGAACGCCGTCTCGCCATCGGCCAGTGAGCGCTGTCAGCGCCAGCGTGGCGACAGCCACGACGCACACCGCGATCAGCGATCGCGGGTTGCTGACGGCACACAACGCGATGACGATCGACGCAAGTGCCCCTGCGCGCATGAGCCGTCGCTCGATGGCCCGGACCACCAGTGGAATCGCGAGCAACGCGTAGGTCGCACCCGCGACATTGGTCGCAAGCCCCCACTCGACCAGCTCCGTGAAGCCACCGTTCGTCCAGTCGCTGGCGATGGTCACCTGGCCCGCCAACGCCACCAGGGCAACACCCGGAGCGAGTCCGTCCTCCCGCCCGATCAGGAACCACGCCAGGCCCGGCAGGAGAAACACCGCGACGATCACGATGGCCCATGCGGACTCGATCGCGAGGGCGCCTGCCGTGAGCAGGGTGACGGCCGCCGCGACCGCCGGCAATCCGAACGGGAAGAACTCCGAGGGATATCCCCCTTGATGACTCGCTACCCATCGGACCGTATCGAGGGATGACCAGGCGTTCAACACGAGGTCAGCCCGGGCGGTGTGGAACGGATGGTCGACCGTGAAAAACGCTCGAGGCAGGCGTACGGCACCGTCGGACGTGGCGACCGTTGCATACAGCGGGAGAAGCTCGAGACGAGCGATCGCGTACACGATCAGGGCCATGAAGCCGGCCCCCCAGACGACGTGAACGAACCGCGACCACGAAGCTCCGTTGCAATCCTGCTCGGTGGACTCAGTCATCGACGCGGCGATATCGGTACCCGGGACGCAAAACGGAGGTCTCATCGCCTGACGCAACCAGCAGCAGCCACGCGCCATAACCTGCTGTCATGAGCACGACTGCCAGCGCGATGACGAAGGATCCGTTCACGACCCACTGGGGCGTGGCGGACGGCAGGTTCCTTACCTGTTCGGTCCAGATGTCCACGAACCCACGCTGGTCGACCTCGCGAAACGTTTGCTGGAGGAATGGGCTGTACCGATACGAGACGACCGACATGTTGCCGACCACGAGGTAGCCAGCGGACACGAGCAGGATAGCCGCCCACACCAGACGGCGAGCCCAGGCGCCAGTCAGGCGGCCGACGATCCCGGAATCGGCCCGCGCGTCGTCGTGCTCCTCGTCGTGTGACTGGCCAGTCATACGGGACACGTTGGCACTCCCCTGGCGTCGAAAGGGTCGCCCACCGTTTCCGGCAGCGACCCCTTCGCTCCTGCAGGCACTCGTCCTAGGTCGCGGATGCCACCTTCTGACGCTTGATCTCGTGGTACTCCGAGTCGGCGTTCACCGCCTCCAGATCGTGCTTCTCGCCAAGGATGTTCTTGGCAGCCAGCATGCCGGTCTCGATCGAGTGGTCGGTGTTGTTGTAGCGGAACGAGCCACCACGGCCGATGTACTGAAGGTTCTCGATGCCGGCGATGTAGTCCTTCATCAACCTGAGGGGCTTCTGGTATCCGATGTCGTATGTCGGGTAGGCCTTGGTGGCGCGCACCGAGAAGCCACCGATCACCTCTTCCGGCCGCACGAAGCCGAGATCCTCGACCAGGTGCTTCACCGTCTGGTTGACGAGCTGCTCATCGGTCATGTTCCAGATATGATCGCCGCGCGTGCAGAAGTACTCCACGACGAGGGAGGTGTACTCGTCGCTCGGCACCATCGCCGGGCTCCAGTTCTTGGGTTCGTGGAACCGTCCGAAGAGGATGTTGCGGTCATGCACGTAGAGCCAGGTGTCGTTCGTCACCTGCCGCTTCCTGAACATCATGTTGACCGTAATGATATCCCGGAACACCAGCGAGTTCGCGGCGTCGATGACCTCCTGCGGAGCGGGCGGGTCCGTGATCTTGACGAGCACGGTCAGCGGAATCGAGGAGATGAAGTTGTCACCTTCAATGAGCGTGCTGCCCTCTTCGGTGCGGACCTGCACGCCCTTGACCCGGTTCCCCTCGAGCACGATCTTCTCGACCGGGCTCTTGAGCTTGATCTCGTTGCCGGACTGCTGGATGAAGTCCGCCATGCGCTCGGAGAATCTCCCGAACCCGTCGCGGGGATACATGAACTCGTCGATGAGGGAGACCACGGCCCCCTTCGACGGCACAATGGCATCCTTGATCGCCGTGACAAGCGACATGCCCTTCGTGCGCTGGTTCACCCAGTCGCCCGAAAGCTCACTGCACTTCATGCCCCAGACCTTCTCGCTGTAGGCCTGGAAGAAGAGCTTGTAGAGCGTCTCCCCGTACTGGTTGATGTAGGCGTCCTCCATGGACACCACTTCCTTGGGATTGAGCTTCTGCTTCGCTTGAATGAGGCCGTAGTCGAACACGGCCCTGGCGGCAGTGACCGGGCCGACCGCCTTCAGTGCATTGGTCAGCTTCAGCGGATAATCGACGAACTTGCCGTCGAAGTAGATGCGGCTGATTCGGTTCACCCAGAGGAGTTCGTCGGCGACCACTTCCTTGAACAGGTCGTTCAGCTCGTCGTTCTTGGTGAACCAGCGATGTCCACCGATGTCGAACTTGAACTCACCATGGTCGGTCTGCCGCTTGATCGTTCGCGCCAGCCCCCCCACGAATGGGGCGGCCTCAACGACCGTGGCAGGATACCCGGCCTTGCTGAGAACGTATGCGGAACAAAGACCCGCCGGTCCGGCTCCCATCACGATGGTCTTGGGTGCCGAGGTATCGGGTTTGTGGCCGTTCTGCATCGAGCGTGTTCCTTCCCTTCGCTGTCTCGCCTCGACGGTCCAACATCGGTGTTGCGCGTTTCGGGCGATGCCTCTTTCGTGCGTGTTGTCTGCGCCCCGATTCTCGGGCGCCATTCAGCGAAATTGTGACATGCGTGAGCCGTGCCCGCAGGTGCACGGCCTGTAGATACGTGCTAGGTACGCCAGGTGATGGCGTGGTTCAAGAGAAAATTCCAGACCGCGGCCACTCCTGCCCCGACAAGGTTCGCGGCCAGGTAGTGTACCGCGTGGTCCTCATTGAGGTAGTAGAGAATTCCCCAATTGATGAGCAGGCCGCCGACATTGATGGGCACATAGGTCATCGCCCTCGAGATCAGCCTGCCGGTCCCCCGGTCGTGCCAGGTCCAGCGTTCATTCAGCAGGAAGGTGACGATCATGGACAGGAAGATGGCGATTGGTGATGCCATCACGACGGCAACGTGGAGTACGTCATGGAGAGTAGCAAGGCTCGCTTGATTGACCATCAACCCGAGGGCGCCAACGATCAGGAACTTCCGAAACCGCTGGGCCAACACCCAAACGCGCACCGCGGGTTGCGGCCATGATTCAACCGAGATCATTCCCACTCCCTGCTACCCTGCATTTGGCACAGCATAGCCATCATGACACCGGCACTTCGCAATCCGAGGTACCCATACCACGGAGATAGCAGAAACGATACCACGGCGAGTTACCACTCGGTCAGTGAACGTACGACGCCCGTGCCAGCCGTCAGGTTCCCGCCGTCTGTTGCAGGCCGTCGTAGGCCTTCAGCAACTGACCATCCTCGAACGCAGCGAGGTCCTCTTCGGTGATGGTACGGTCCCTGAACTCGAACGGCAGGTTCGGGGACACGCCAGGCTCGAGGGAAACGGTGACGTCCGGTGCGATCCCCCGCTTCCAGATGTCGTTTCCATCCGCGGTCAGCCAGAGCTTGGTCCCGAGCAGCGCCATCGACCCGTCGCTGAGATCGAATGGGAGGAGCACCGTCCCGGTGCCGAACGTGGTTTCTCCGTACAGCGTGCCACGCTCGTTATCCTTGATCCCGGACGAAACGATCTCCGAGGCCGACGCGGACCCCTCGTTGATCAGCACCACGAGGTCGCCACTCTGCCACTCACCTTCCTGGCCGATCGTCCGCACCTCATGCACGCTCCCATCGGCGTTCTGCTCCTGGTACAGCACGGTTCCCGGAGGAAGGAACTGTGAGCCGATGCCGATGGCCTCGAGCACGAGTCCGCCCGGATTGTTGCGGAGATCGAGGAGCACGCCGGACATCCCCTGCGCCTTGCCATACTGGAGTGCCTCGACGACTCCCTCGGTCGCACCGGCAGAGAACTGCGACACTCGGAGCCAGAGCACATCGTTCGGCATCATGGCGTAGGAGACCGGGTTGACCTCGATCTTCTGCCGCGCGAGCGTGATCTCGTATGGCTCGAGCTCGTGCTGGTGCCGGAGCACCAGGGTCACGTCGGTGCCCTCCTCACCACGGATGAGCTTGGACGCCTCCTCCGCACCGACCTCCATCGTGTCGACGCCATCGACGGAAATGATCACGTCACCCGGCTTCACGCCGGCCTCGAATGCCGGCGAGCCGTCGATGGGTGCGATGACCACCGGTTGCGGACCACTGGAATCGATCTGGATCCCGATCCCGATGAGCTCACCACGGGACGATCGCTCGAACTCGATCGCCTCCTGTGGATCGAGGAACGTCGAGTGCCCCTCGTCACCCAGCGCATCGATCATGCCGCTGGCGGCACCGTAGACCAGCTCCCGGTCGGTGATGTCGTCGGCCAGAACATAGTTCGACCGAATCGCATCATAGGTTTCCTCGACGATCTGGAACTCCGGAATCTGCGTGAGCATGGTCGAGGCCGTCGCTCCGTCCGAGCGATCAAGCCCGGCCCCGAGCATCGCACCGAACGACGTGGAGAGGACGAGAAGGATGGCGACCATTGTCCACCGGCCCGCGGATCGCGCTCGGCTGGAAGACTGGTTGCGGCCAGTGTCTTGGGTGCTCATTCGGCTACTGTGGCCTCCTGATAAGTGAAAGGCGGTGTCCTGGGGTTTGATGCGACACCGAAGCACCTGGGCGGGAACGGTACAGTCAATGCAGAGTGCTCAGGCTGAGAGTAGCAAGTTCACGGCATTCCTGCCAAATTCGAGCGTGCGCGCCGCACAGGGACACGACCACCATCGTGTCCCGGACACCACACAGGGCGCCGTGTCGTGCGGCGCCCTGTGTCCTCCGGGTAGTGTCGATCAACGCGGCTCGATCAGTCAGCAGCCGCACCGGTCGCCACACCAACCGGAGTCCGCCAGTGCGCGTACCGATCCTCGCGGCCGCGCAGCACGTCGTCGTAAAGGTGCTGCAGCTTCGTGGACACGTCACCCGGCTCGCCCGACCCAATCGTGTATCGATCGACCTCTACCACGGGCGTGATCTCGGCCGCCGTACCGCAAAGGAAGACTTCGTCCGCGAGGTAGAGCTCGGTACGATCCAGACTGCGCTCGATAACGGGCATCCCCAGCTCGTCGCTCGCGAGTGTCATGATCGCATCTCTCGTGATGCTCTCCAGGATGCCGTCGGTGACGGGCGGCGTCAGCAACTGGCCCTTTCTGACCATCATGACGCACGCCCCCGGGGCTTCGCTCACCTTGCCCTGTGGACTGAGGAGGATCGCACCGTCGTATCCATCCGCCTGGGCCTCCATGGAGGCAAGCTGGCCGTTGCGGTAGTTGGAGATGTTCTTGATGCGCGGCGGCATCACCGTGTCCGAGATCCGTGTCCAGGAGCTCACCTTGACCCTCGCGACCTTGTCGGTCTTGAGGTGACTCGGCATCGGATTCGTGTTGATCAACAATCCCGTCTTCTGGGCCGCGTCTGAGAGCCGCTTGCCGCTGCTACTGGCCGAATAGGCGAGCGGACGAATGTAGGTATCCTCACGCGTCTCGTTGTCGCGGAGCAGCTTCAGTGTCACCTCGATGAGCTCATCGACCGAGTAATCGAGAGGCAGCCGAACCAGTCTCATGGAGTCAGCGAGCCGTTCCATATGCTCGCGCAGGCGGAAGACATGCAGCTCCTGCTGCTCGTCATTCCAGTAGCCGCGGATGCCCTCGAACACCGCCCCGACTGTCGACCATGCGATGTCGGTTACATGCACCGTTGCGTCTTCCCAACGCACCTGCTCGCCGTTCCACCACAGATAGGTCGGATGCTTGTCTGCCATCGCCTCGATCCTTCGTTCGGAGTCTCACCCAATCGCTCGTGCGGGTGGTTGAGCCGCAGTATCGCACGTGCTCACGCCACGTGGAAGGGGTGGTCGCCGTGGCGACCACCCCTTCATCGCGCCCCATCGACGATGCATCGGCCGGTCTACTGTTCCTCGCGGCCAGCGATCTGGTACTGCGTGAGAGCACGCACGTAGATGTTGCCGTCAGGAACCGTGAATCCCTGCGTGTTGACCGGGATATTCTGCACCCACGGCTTGAAGGCGTACACGTCGAGCCGGTACACGAGGATGATGTATCCGACGTCCTCCTGAATGATGCGCTCCGCCTGCTTGTAGAGCTCGAGGCGCTCGTCCGGATCGAGAACGCCCTTCGCCTCCACGACGAGGCGGTCGTATTCCTCGTTGGACCATGCCTGGCGCTTCGAGCCCTGCGGCTTGCCGCTGTAGAACATGTCGTAGTAGCCGTTGTCCGGATCCGGATAGTCATACCACCAGCGAATCCAGACCAGCTGATCACGGTTCTCGTAGAGCCGTGGTCGGAACGTGTTCTCAACGAGCGACTCGATCTGAATGCGCATCCCGAGGTTCTCCTCGAGCTGCGCCACGATGTCGTTGGCCATGATGTCGGAGTTGTACTGCTCCTCATCGGACCGCATGATCATCGTGATCTCCGGCCAGTTCTGGCCTCCCTCGAACTCCGTGCCCTCCAGCTCGGCGAGCGCGGCCTCGGGATCGAACGCCTGGATCTTGTAGATCTCCTCATCCTCGAAGAAGCCGTACACGCCCTGCGGCATCATGCAGTGCGCCGGCTGCACCAGCCCCTGCGTCACCTCGACCAGGCGATTGCGATCGATCGCCTTGCTGACGGCACGGCGCACCTCAATCTGGTCGAATGGCGGAATGCCGTTCGACGGGAGCAGGAACCAGGAACCCGGGTACACGTACTGGCGAAGCATCGCCGCCTTCTCAGGGTCCTCCTGGAAGCGCACATAGTCGCTGGCGCCGAGTGCGACCCAATCGAGCTGCTGATCGCCGGTGCCGTTCTCGAAGTTGTTGACCTGGTTGGCTCCTGGCACGAACGGGTCGATGACCCGCTCGAGGGTGATCTCGCTGGCCTGCCAGTGGTTCTCGTTCTTGGAAAGCTCGACCTTGACGCCCTTTTCCCAGAGGTCGAGCTTGAACGGGCCATTCGAGACGAGCGGCACTTCTCCCAGTGCCCACTGGTCGCCGTGCTCCTCGACCGACGGCCGGTGTGCCGGATAGCATGCGAGGTAGGCCACCTTCTGCGGCAGGTTGGCCCGTGGCCCTTCGAGGGTCATCTCGAAAGTCCAGTCGTCGATCGCACGCAGCCCGAGGTCGTCTCGCGTCGGCACCCGCGTCTCGCCGTCGATCTCGACTTCGATACCCGTGTTGAACGGCTCGCCGTACTTCACGTCATAGAGGATGAACGAGTAGACATTCGCCGTTTCCGGATCGAGGATCCGCTGGAACGACCACACGAAGTCGTGCGCCGTCACTGGGTCGCCGTTCGACCAGCCGGTGTTGTTCGGTCGGATGTGAAACGTCCACACCGAAGCATCCTCGTTGGACTCCCAGGTCTCAGCCCAGTCGGCCACGGCCTCACCATCGGGGTTGAACGTCAGGAGGCCGGAGAACGTCGAGACGTCCGCATTGCAGTAGAGGTCGGCGTTCCAATCGAACGACTTCGGCTCGTTCTGAAGGAAGGAGTTGTAGAAGACCTGGTCCTCATCCAGCTCGGCCGACGGCGTCGAGTCCTGGGCAAGAACAGCCTTGCCTCCCGGGATCGCCCCCAGCGCCGCAGCGCCAGCGCCAGCTATCGCGCCTCCGACCAGCTTCCGTCGCGAGAAGGCCGACATGCGCATTCGCTGGTCCAGCTTCTGCAACAATGCTTCGCGCTCGTCATCGTGATTCCGATAGGACATGTGCTCCAGCCTCCTGAGTTGCTCCGTTCGGATATCGAGTCAGGCACCCGCCTGAGATCAGTCCAGTGGTCACGATGCTCCGGGTTCCCGGGATCGCGACGCTCGCGCGCGGCTAGCTCCCTCCTTTCATGCCCCCTGGCCACCTGGCCGAAATCAGGACGACGACTGTCACGGCTGAGATCACTCCTTGCTCCGCACGTCGAGCGCGTCGCGCAGCCCGTCACCCAGGAAGGTGAAGCCGAGCATGGTCAGAGCGATCGCCGCAACCGGGAAAAGCAGAATATGGGGAGACGCCTGGACGAGACCGGTGTCGGTTCCCACACCGACCATCTGGCCCCAGGACGCCTGTGGCGGGTTGATGCCGACACCGACGAAACTCAGGGCGGCTTCGGTGAAGATCGCGGTCGGTATGCCGAAGGTAACGGCCACGATGATGGGCGTCAGGCTGTTCGGCAGCAGGTGCCTGAACATGATGTAGCGACTGCCGGCGCCGGAGATCCTTGCGGCATTGACATACTCTGCCTCTCGCAGCGAAAGGAATTGCCCCCGGACGAGCCGGGCGATCGTTACCCAGCTGACGAGTCCGATGCCGAGGAAGATGTTGAGCAGGCCGGGACCGAACAGGTTGAGGAAGATCATCACGAGCAGGAGCTGTGGCACGGCATAGAAGACGTCGACGAAGCGCATCAGCAGGTTGTCGACGGTGCCGGAGAAGTAGCCCGCCACCGCCCCGATCGGAACGCCGATTGCCAGCACGATGATCTGGGATACGACCCCGACGAGCAGTGACACGCGGGCGCCATAGAGCACACGGCTCCAGATGTCGCGACCGTTCTGGTCCAACCCGAACGGCCAAAGCCAGGAAGGCCCCTTCCGCGCGAGCCGAACATCGACGACCTCCGACTGGGTGTATGGGGCCAGCAGCGGGGCCAGCGTGGCGGCAACGATGAACACCACCACGACGACGAGCCCGGCTACCGCGAGTCTGTTCTTCGAGAGGCGCCGCCACGCATCGGTCCACAGGCTTCTTGGCCGGGGCACCGGCCCGTCTGCGAGCCGACTCAGGGGAGTTGGCCCCGCCGAAGCCTTCTCACGGGAATCGATCGTCACGTTGCCCATGGCCGGGGTCGCCGCCAAACCGGGCGAAACTTCCTGTGTCCGCTCCTGCCCCACGTCTGCGTCACCTTTCATGCACGGCTGCCAGCCTGGCTTCGCTGCATCAATAGCGGATACGTGGGTCGATGAATCCGTAGACGACATCGACCACCACGTTCATCGCCGCCAGCATCACGGCATAGATGAGTGTCACCGCCAGGATCATGGGCTGGTCCTTGGCGACGAAGCTTTCCACATAGTACCGACCCATGCCGGGTATGTTGAATACCGCCTCGACGAAGAACGAGCCCGTCGCCACCGCGGCGAAGATCGGTCCGATCAGCGTGACGATCGGCACCAGCGCGTTCTTCAGAACATGACGGGTGATAACCCTGCTCTCTCGAAGACCCTTGGCACGAGCCACCCGCACGTAGTCGCTCTGCAGCACCTCGATCATGCTCGCACGGGTGAACCTCGCGATCGTTGCCAGCGGCGTTGCCGCCAGCGCAATGGTTGGCAGGATCCAGTCCTTCCAGTTCTCGAGCCCACCCACGTTGAAGTTCATGTCGATGCCAATTCTGGGCAGATACACCACGAACGTGAGGATCAGGATGAACCCCATCACGAAGTTGGGCAGGCTGTAGAAGATGACGGCGAGGAAGACGGAGAAGTAATCCAGCGGTCCGTTCTGGTGGACCGCCGAGAGCACGCCGAGACCAATGCCAACCACGACCGCAAGCACGGTCGCGTAGATGCCGAGCTTGAGGGAGATGGGAAACGAGCGGGCGATGATGTCGTTCACGGATTGCGGCCGGTAGATGAACGACGTGCCGAAATCTCCGTGCGCCACGTTCCAGACGTACTGTCCGAATTGCTTGTACAGCGGCTGGTCGAGTCCATACTCCTGCTCGAGCCGTTCGACCACGGATTGGTTGACGACCTGCGCCCCAGTCGACAGAACCCCCGTTCCGGGGGTTGCCTGGAGGATGAGGAACGTCAGGATGGTGATCACAAGGAGGGTCGGTATGAACCAGAAGATCCGGTTGATGATGTATGCGAGCATCAATCCCTCCGCGAGGATCTACGCGATGCCGTCCTCGCCCTCAACTCCCCTTCGGGGGTTCGCCGTGCGACGGGCACATGTACTTTGCCTGTTTCCAGATGGCCAGAATGTACCAATGCCCCTGCAAAGCGTCAAGCAATGGCAGGGGCATGTCATGAGGGACGGTGCACAAGCAGGTTGTGCACCGTGCCCAGTTTCCATATCTGGATTGGGCGATGGAAGGCTAATCCGGGATGAACGCGCGGATCGCGAGCGCTGCTGCACCGAGGAGATTCGTATCGCTTCCGAGCGAGGAGTACTCCACGGACATCTCGCGGCGCATGTCGATGAACGAATGCTGCGCGATCGCTGACCTGGCCGGGCCGATGAGAAGCTCGCCGATCGCGGCGACACCCCCACCGATCACGACCCGCGAGGGATTGAAGATGTTGATGAAGGCACCGGTGGCCGCGCCGAGAGCCCTGCCCGCACGCTCGAGGATGCGGGTCGCGGCGGGATCACCTTCCTCAGCCGCCTTCGCCACGATTCCGGCATGGATCTCCCCGCCGTTCGCAAGCTCCTTGAGGCGATCGCCATCGGCCGTCGTGGCGACGAGCTCGGCCTCCCGCTGGATCGCCCACCCGGCTGCGAACGCCTCGAGGCATCCCACCGAGCCACATGTGCATCGAGGACCATCCAGAGCCACCACGACGTGCCCCACCTCGGCTCCGAAGCCTCGGACACCATCGATGAGCACACCGTTGCTCAAGACCCCACCACCGATACCTGTCCCGAGTGCGAGGTAGACCAGATCGCTGACCTCCCTTGCACTGCCGAAGTACGCCTCACCGAGTGCTCCGCAGTTGCCATCGTTCTGGAGGGCAACGCGTCGGTGCGTAGCGGCAACCACCTGGTCCACCAATGCCACATTTCGCCACCCTGGAAGATTCGGGGTGAAGAGGATGACGCCGCTCCGCGGATCCAGAGGTCCCGGCGAGGCGATCCCCACGGGCGTGTCCGGTCCCGAGTCGCCCGCGACCTCGTTGATGACGTGTACGATCCGCTCAATCACGGCAGCGGGTCCCTCGATCGCCTTCGTGGGCAGCGACGAGCGATGGACGATCGTACCGTCCTGCGATACCAGCGCACCCCGAATGTTCGTACCACCGAGATCTACCGCGATCACATGTTCCGCCACGACAGCTCTCCTGTGCGCCCTGCCGGCGCCCACCTCTCAGAGGATGTAGAGTGACAGGTCCTCGTCCCCGATCACGTCACCGACCCGCTCGTCGACCATCTCGGCCGTGACCGTCACCGACGGAGGATCGAGGTCCGGCGCGGTAAACAGCACATCTTCGAGCACTCGCTCGAGAAGCGTCTGGAGCCGCCGGGCGCCGATGTCCTCCTGGCGCGCATTGATATCTGCGGCAAGAGCGGCGATACGTCGAAGCGCAGCCTCGTCGAACCTCAGCTCAACGCCCTCTGTGGCCAGCAGCGCCTGATACTGTTTGGGCAGGGCATGCTCCGGCTTGGTGAGGATCTCGTAGAGGTCGTCCTCCTTGAGCGACTGAAGCTCGACCCGCACCGGGAATCGCCCCTGCAACTCCGGGATCAGGTCGGATGGCTTGACCCCGATGAATGCCCCGGAGGCGATGAAGAGAATGTGATCGGTGCGAACCGGCCCGTATCGCGTCGGGACCATCGCGCCTTCGACGATCGGCAGGAGATCACGCTGAACTCCGCTGGCAGACACGTCGGCAGCGGATTCGTCGGTTGGAATGGTCTTGTCGATTTCGTCAATGAATACTACCCCACCCGACTCAACCGCCTGAATCGCTTCCTGAATCACGGACTCGTAGTCGACGAGCCGGCTCGACTCCTCGTTCTCGAGAATCCGTCTTGCCTCGCGCACGGACACACGGCGGCGCACGCGCTCCGGGGGGAACATCTCCTCGAGCATGTCGTAGAGCGCCTGCTGCATCTCATCACCGGGACCGCTGCCGTCGAAGTCGTATCCCCCGACATCGACGGGTCCGCTCTCGACCTCGAGCTCGACCTCGGCGTCCTCGATCTCCTGTTGCTCAAGCAATCGCTCAAGCCGCTTCCATTCGCGTTGCCGGCGACGCTGCTCCGCCTGCTCCTGACGTCTCGCAGCGTCGGCTTCGGAGAGTCCTTCGGTCGTGGCTCTTCCCCCACCCCTCGCCTTCGCCTGTAGCGACTGATCCGTAAGGATCTCGAGCAATCGTCGTCGCGCCCTGGCAATCGCTTCGTCTCGCACGACCTCGAGCCGCTGTCGATAGAGTGTCGAGACACTGATCTCCACCAGATCACGGATGATGGATTCCACGTCCTTGCCGACGTAACCGACCTCCGTGAACCGGGTAGCCTCGACCTTGACGAACGGAGCGTTCACGATCCTCGCCACACGGCGAGCAATTTCGGTCTTGCCTACACCGGTGGGACCGATCATCAGGATGTTCTTCGGACTGATCTCTCGCCGAAGGTTCTCTGGCACCTGCTGTCGCCGATACCGGTTGCGAAGCGCCACCGCCACCGCCCGCTTCGCATCCTGCTGCCCGACGATATACCGATCGAGCTGCTCCACGACCTGCTTCGGTGTGAGATTTTCGACCACCTGTATGTGATCGGGAGCAGGTCGAAGCTGCCCCGTGCCCGCGGTGGCGACCCGCGCCGCGCTGGCGTCACTTCTCGTCATCGCTGGTTCCCGCCTCGTCGTTCGGTGCCGAATCTGCCGCCTCGCCGGCTCCCACCACCTCGATCGTCAGCTGATCGTTGGTGAATATGCATATCTCGGCGGTGATCGCCATCGCCGATCGCACGATCTCCTCAGCTGACAGCTCGGTGTGGGTCACCAGCGCCTTGGCCGCAGCCGTTGCGAAGGGCGCGCCGGCACCGATGGCTACGACCCCGTCGTCCGGCTCGATGACGTCGCCCTCACCCGAGAGCACCAGGAGCGATTCCTCATCCGCTACAATCAATTGCGCCTCCAGCCGACGCAGGTAGCGGTCGCTCCGCCAGTCCTTGGTAAGCTCCACCGCGGCTCGACGCAGGTTACCGTCCCACGCCTCCAGTTGAGCCTCGAACCGGGAGAAAAGCGTGAGCGCGTCGGCAACCGCGCCCGCGAACCCTGCCACAACCGATCCATCGGCCAGGGTTCGAAGTTTCCTGGCGCGATGCTTGAGCACGACGTCTCCCATCGTGACCTGGCCATCGGCGCCAACCGCGACCATCCCGTCGCGCTGGACTCCGAGTACCGTGGTGCCATGGGGCCGTGAATCCCGGCGCTGATCCATCTTGTCCATTCCTGGCTGTATACGTGATGAGGCCCGGGGAGGTGGCTAGCTCCAATCCCCGGGCCAATTATTGCCGATTTGGCGATGTTTCGCCCTCTTCGCGCTGGTCAGCGCGACGTCGTCAGCGACCTAGTCACCGGCTTTCGGCAGTTCCTGCCGACGGCCAGCCTGCCCGCTGCACACTGGGCACTTCTTGGTTCGGTTTCGCCCCACCTCGACCATGTAGGAGCCGCAGTTCGGGCAATTCTCGTTGATCGGCTTGTTCCACGAAACGAAGTCGCAGTCAGGATACCGCTCGCACCCATAGAAGGTGCGCCCCTTCTTCGAGCGCCGCTCGACCACCTCGCCCTGGTGGCAGGTCGGGCATTCGACCCCGATACGCGTGAGCAGTGGCTTCGCGTTTCGGCACTCCGGGAAACCGGTGCATGCGAGGAACTTGCCATAGCGCCCGAGCTTGATCACCATTGGCCGACCGCACTTTTCGCACACCTCGTCGGTCGGCTCGTCCTTGATCTTCACCCGCTCCATCGTCTGCTCGGCCGAACGCAGGGTCTTGGTGAACGGATCGTAGAACTCGCGAAGGGTCGGCACCCAGTCGCGCTCTCCGGTGGCAATCTCGTCAAGCTCGTCCTCGAGCCGGGAGGTGAAGTTGAGCTCGAACAGGTCCGGGAAGTGTTCGACGAGCAGGTCGTTGACGACCAGCCCAATCTCTGTTGGAACGAGCTTCCGCTCCTCTTCCGTCACATAATTCCGCGCCCTGAGCGTCGCGATCGTCGGTGCGTAGGTGCTCGGGCGTCCGATACCCAGCTCCTCGAGCGCCTTGACCAGCGTGGCCTCGCTGTAGCGCGGCGGCGGCTGCGTGAAGTGCTGCTCGGGTACCAGCTTCTCCAGGTCGAGCGGATCGCCCTGCCTCACCTCGGGCAGCGCCGCCTTGTCGATGTCATCCTTCTCGCCATCGTCACGACCGAGCTGGTAGACCTTCATCCAGCCGGGGAAGGTGACGATCGAGCCTGTCGCACGAAAGATGTATGGCGGATTCTTCGGATCGACCGTCGATCCCTTGGGGTACGCCGCGACATCGATTCGCGTGTTGTCGAGCTTGGCTGGCGCCATCTGACTGGCGATGAACCGCTGCCAGATCAGCTGGTAGAGCTTGTACTGGGGAGCGGTCAGATACTGCTTGACGCTCTCCGGATCACGCTGGGGCGCCGTCGGTCGGATCGCCTCGTGCGCCTCCTGTGCGGACTTCGACCGCTTGCTGTACACGGGCGTGCGGGAGGGAACGTACTCGACGCCGTACTTGGCACTGATCACCGCGCGAGCGGCCTGCTGGGCCGACGCGGCGATGTTGGTCGAGTCGGTTCGCATATAGGTGATGAGCCCCTGCGTGCCATCCGGACCGAGATTCACTCCTTCGTAGAGCTCCTGCGCGATCGACATCGTGCGCCGAACGTTCATGCGCAGCTTGCGTGCAGCTTCCTGCTGCAGGGTGCTCGTGGTGAACGGAGCCTGCGGTCGGCGCTGGCTCGCGCGCCGTACGACATCGTGCACCTGCCAGTCGGCGTTCTCCACCGCCCGGATGATCGCGGTGGCATCTTCCTCCGTCTTGAGCTCGGCCTTCTTGCCATTGATCTTCTGCAGCGAAGCCCGAAACCGATCGGCATCGGTCACCTTCGCGCCGGTCCGTCGGGCGAGATCGGCATCCAGCGACCAGTATTCCTCCGAAACGAAGGCCTCGATCTCGCGCTCCCGCTCCACCACGATGCGGAGGGCAGCCGTCTGCACACGGCCGGCGGAGAGGCCACGCTTCACCTTCTTCCACAGGAGCGGGCTGATGCCATACCCGACCAACCGGTCGAGAATCCGTCGCGCCTGCTGGGCCTCAACCAGATCCATGTCGATCTGGCGAGGATTCGCCATCGCCGAGGTCACCGCCTCCGGCGTGATCTCGTGAAACACCACGCGGTGGAGCGGCTTGTCTTCCGCCTCGGTCGCGTGGATCAGATGCCAGGCGATCGCCTCTCCCTCGCGGTCAGGGTCCGTCGCGAGGTAGATCTCCTTCGCGCTTTGAACGCTCTGGCGAAGCTCCTTGACCACCTTGGACTTGTCGCGCGGAATCAGATATTGCGGCTCGAAGTCGTTGTCGACATCGACCCCCATCTTGCTCTTGGGCAAGTCGCGGATGTGCCCCATCGACGCCTTGACCTTGTATCCACGACCGAGATACTTCTCGATCGTCTTGGCCTTGGCCGGTGACTCGACAATAACCAGCTTGCCGCGTGGCGCGGCCGTGGAGGTTCTTGCAGAGCGCGAGGTACCGCGTTTCGTTGTCGTGCCAGATTTTCGTGTTGTCGCCATTGTCTATCTACCCGTGCTTCGACGCATACGTCGGGACACGCCGTCGTGCCCTCGAAAGTTTCAAATGTCCTGTTTCCCGACACCGGCCTTCATATATAGGTGAGCCTGGTGCTGCCAGGGGTACACGTGTCACATCCGGTGGGTGCGGGCTCTCCACATCTCCAGCCTACCGGTAGCGTCAACCCGTAGTCTGTCAGGATAGCGGACTAAGACATTAGGGATTCAACGAGCGCCCTGTCAAGTGGCCCTCATCCGATCCGGGCATAGTACTGCGCGCCGACGTTCCTGACGAACCCCTCAAGCTCCAGCGTCATGAGCAACGAGGAGAGACCTGCAATCGAGATGCCAGCGGCGGCCGAGATCTCATCGATGTGGAGAGGATCACCGGTCAGGGAGGCCAGAACCCGCCGCGACGGCTCGTCGAGTGCAGCGGGTGAATTCAGCGCCAGCTGCTTCGGTGCCTCGCCCAGGCGCAGGTCCTCCAGAATATCGTCAGCGTTGCGGGCGAGCCGGGCTCCGTCCCGAAGCAGGCGATTGCATCCTGCACTCGCCTCGGAGTGTACCGAGCCGGGAACCGCGAACACATCCCGCCCCTGGTCCGCCGCGAAGTCGACGGTAATCAGCGCCCCACTCCGAAGCGGTGCCTCGGTGACGACGACAGCGAGCGCCAGGCCGGATATGAGTCGGTTGCGCGCCGGGAAGTTGGGCGCATCCGGCGGCGCGTCCGGGTGAAGGTCGGACAGCACCGCTCCCTGCCCGATGATGCGCTTTGCGAGAGCCTGGTGAACCGCAGGATAGACTCGCTTCACGCCGTTGCCCATCACGGCGATCGTCCTTCCGCCCGCGTCGAGCGCCGCGGCGTGAGCAATCCCGTCGACACCCTTCGCGAGCCCGGACACGATCGTCACGCCCGCCTTCGCGAGGTCGTAGGCGAGCGTCTTCGTCAGCTCCCGGCCATATCCCGACATCCGCCGAGTCCCGACGATGGCCACCGCACGGCGATCCTCCAGGGTTACCTCGCCTCGGAGGAAGATCACCGGAGGAGGCGACGGGATTTCGCGCAGGAGATCGGGATAGTGATCGTGGCGCAGCGTGACGACGTCGATCCCCTGGGCTCGCAGCGCCTCATATTCGGCCTCGGGCGTACATCGTGACCGACAGGCGGTCAGGTGCTCGCAGGACCGACGATCCAGGACCGACCTGAGCTCACGCGGATCGGCGTACCAGGCGTCCCGCATCGTGCCGAATCGTGCCAGTAGCCGCTCGAAGCGTACCGGCCCGATGCCGTTCACATTCCGGAACGCCATCCAGAATGGCGCGTCGGCATCCGCCTCCGCTCCCGATGACGCATCACCACCCGCCCTGGTCACCATCGACTCTTCCCTCCCGCCGGACGGCGGACGTCTCCAGTTTCATGCATTTACACATTGGCGTACTCGCATCATCATGCCAGAGAGATGACCTGGTTGGAATCACTCAGCGGATGTGGGATGGCCTCTGCACGTCCAAGCATCCAAGGGAAGGGAGCAAGCGCGTGGTCCGCAAGAACGTCCTCAAGCAAAAGCTGCGAGCGGGAGAGCCGGTGATCGGCGTGTTCATGCCGGTGCCATCACCCCAGCTGGTCGAGGTCTCGGCGGTAGCCGGCTTCGACTTCGTGCTGATCGACAACGAGCATGGACCCACCGGCCCTGAAACCGCCTACTCGATGGTGCTCGCGGCCGAGGCGAACGGCATCACCGCGATCGCGCGTGTGGGCTCGAGGGACAAGCAGGAGATCCTGAAGTTCCTTGACCTGGGTGTGCAGGGAATCATGTCACCCCAGATCAACACGGCCCAGGCAGCGGAAGACGCGGTGGCCGCCACCCGTTTCGTGCCCAGAGGCACTCGTGGCCTCGCCGGAGGACGAGCATTTGGATTCGGCGTCTCAATTGCCCCGAGCGAGGCGGCCAGGCAGCTGAACGAGGAGATGCTCTCGCTGGTGCAGTTCGAGCACGTCGACGCGCTTGCGGAGCTCGAGGAGATCGTCCGTATCCCGGATCTCGATGTGCTCTTCGTCGGACCGAACGACCTTGCCCAGTCCATTGGACGCCCCGGGGAACCCGGCCACCCGGACGTCACCAGGATCGCCGATCAGGCGGTTGCCATTGCCAAGGCGGCCGGCGTCCGGACCGGCACGACGGCGTTCACTCCGGAGGCAGCACGATCGGCGCTCGATCGAGGATTCGACATGGTCGTCGCCAACGCCCCGGGCCTCTATCTGCAGGCAGCCTCGGCAATCGTCAAGGGGACCTTCCCGGACCGTTAGCGAAACGGCATGCGGCCACCCCTGGATTGCCGGGGGTGGCCGCATGTTCGAAGGTTCGATTCGTCTGAATGGGTCAGACTCGCTCGTCGACTTCCCTGAGGGCGTAGAGGATGATCACGGCGCCGATGACCGCGACGACGATCGCGCCGATGATGCCGCCCCACGCTTCGTCCGTGTCGAAAATGAGATCGACCAGCCAGCCGCCCAGCAGCCCGCCGAGGATGCCGACGATCAGCGCGCCGATCATTCCACCAGGCGTTCTGCCTGGTACGATCAGGCTAGCGATACCACCCGCTACCAGGCCCACGATGATCCACCACAGAATATCCACTCCGTCTCCTCCTTTGCTTGCCGGCGCGCGCCCGCGTCCCCGATCACACCGTGTGGCGTGGACGGGCGGGAACGCGGGGCGACAGGTCAACGGTGCGGACCGCTGCAAATCCAGTGCCATCGAATTGTGCGCGATGACCACAACTCCGAGATATTGAAGGCGAGAGGCGTTGCTGCATGGGGGATGACGTGGTATCGTGCCATACCAGAAAACCTCGCCAATCAAGGGGATGGTCGGCGCAACGAGGCGCGGAAATGAAACCAAGACGTTCTGGCCGCGCAAGAGCGGTATCGTAGGACGCAGAAAGGTTCGTTCCGGTCTCGTATTGGATAGTCGCTGACCTTGCCGGCTGCATGGCAAGGCAACGTTGGTAGTATCGACCAAGGGTCATTCACACGATCGAGGAATGGCGAGAGGAGCAAGGATGGCAACACAGCCGCAACAACGCACGTCTGCCGGAGCGGATGCAACCGCCACCCGGGGGCAGCCCCTGCTCGAAGTCAAGAACCTGAAGACGCAGTTCTTCACGCAGGACGGCGTGGTCAAGGCTGTTGACGACGTATCGTTCTATGTGATGCCGGGTGAAACGCTCGGGGTCGTGGGCGAGTCCGGATCCGGCAAGAGCATGACTGGCCTCTCGATCATGCGCCTCATCCCCAACCCGCCGGGCAAGATCGTCAATGGCGAGATCATCTTCAATGGCAGCGATGTCCTGAAGATGAATGAGGAGCAGGTCCGCTCGATCCGTGGCAACGACATCGCCATGATCTTTCAGGACCCGATGACCTCACTGAACCCGGTGCTCACCATCAACCGGCAGATCAGCGAGGCCCTGCAGCTCCACATGGGCATGAACAAGTCGCAGGCGCGCAACCGGGCCATCGAGCTGCTGAAGATGGTCGGCATCCCCAATGCCGAGGAGCGCGTCGATCAGTATCCGCACCAGTTCTCGGGCGGTATGCGCCAGCGCGTGATGATCGCCATGGCGCTCTCGTGCAACCCGAAGCTGCTCATCGCCGACGAGCCCACGACGGCGCTCGACGTGACGATCCAGGCGCAGATTCTCGATCTGATGCGCAACCTGCAGAACGAGACCGGCACCGGAGTGATGATGATCACCCACTCGATGGGTGTGGTCGCCGGTATGGCGGATCGCGTTCAGGTTATGTACGCTGGCCACATCGTCGAAACGGCGGACACCGAGGAGATCTTCGGTAACCCGCGGCATCCCTACACCGTCGGCCTGATGCAGTCGATCCCGCGGCTCGACTCGGCCCGCCGCGAGAAGCTCCGCCCGATCCGCGGTCTTCCGCCTGACCTCATCGACCTCCCGGACATGTGCCCGTTCGTGCCGCGGTGCAACTACGCTCGCGAGAAATGCGAGCAGAAGAACCCACCGCTCCTCGAGGTGAAGCCCGGGCACTACGCCGCGTGCTGGTTCTGGGAAGAGGTCTCGAAGGACGACGATCCGGACGAGGTCGCCCGCCGATACGGCCACACGCCACCGTCGGACCAGCAAGCTGAGATCGAGGCCGAGATGATTGCCACCCAGGAAGGGCTCGGTTCGGCTGAATCTGCCAGAGAAGCCTGACACACTGAACCCAGATCCGACCGCACAACACATCCGATCCCGGAGGGACGCACATGTCAGCGGCTGTAGCAGCACAGCAAAACGAACCATCGTCCGGTTACAAGTCCGAGGGCGAGCCACTACTCGAAGTCAAGAACCTGGTGATGCACTTCCCGCTCACGCAGGGCATCATCTTCCAGCGCAAGGTCGGCGCCGTGCAGGCCGTCGACGGCGTCTCGTTCAGCGTCAAGCGCGGCGAGACACTGGGCTTGGTGGGTGAGTCCGGTTGTGGCAAGTCCACGACCGGCCGTGCGATCCTCCAGCTCTACAAGCCAACCTCCGGCGAGGTCAACTTCAACGGGCGGGATCTGACAAAGCTCGACGGCGGCGAAATGCGCAAGATGCGCCGCCATCTCCAGATGATCTTCCAGGATCCGTACGCCTCGCTGAACCCCCGCATGACCGTCGGCAACATCGTGTCCGAGCCGATGCAGATCCACAAGCTCGTGCCCAAGAAGGAGCGCACCGAGCGCGTCCAGGAGCTGCTCCAGACGGTGGGTCTGAACCCGTACTTCGCAAACCGGTACCCGCATGAGTTCTCGGGTGGTCAGCGGCAGCGCATCGGTATCGCTCGCGCGCTCGCGGCAAACCCGGACTTCATCGTCGCGGACGAGCCCGTCTCGGCCCTCGACGTGTCGATCCAGGCGCAGATCGTCAACCTGCTTGAGGACCTCCAGGATCAGTTCGGGCTGACCTACCTGTTCATCGCCCACGACCTCTCGGTGGTCCGTCACATCTCCGACCGCGTCGCGGTGATGTACCTCGGCAAGATCGTCGAGCTTGCCGATCGCAACGCGCTGTACGACGATCCGCTGCATCCGTACACGAAGGCGCTGCTCTCGGCCGTGCCGATTCCGGATCCCGTGATTGAGAAGCGGCGTGAGCGCATCATCCTGACGGGTGATGTTCCATCACCGATCAACCCGCCTTCGGGCTGCCATTTCCACACGCGATGCCCGTACATGATGCCGGACATCTGCCCGAAGATCGACCCGGTGTTCGCGGATCAGGGCGGTGGGCACTACGTCGCCTGCCACCTCTACCCGGGATCGGTTCCCGGAGATCAGGCACCGGGCGACAAGGCGGCTGCGACAGCTTCCGCCAGGTAGATGGGCGGCCTCTCGTTTTCGATCCGGCCACTCGACGACATCATCGCCATCCTGGTGTCGTTCATCATCGCGACGGCGATCCACGAGTTCATGCACGCGTGGGTCGCCTGGCAACTCGGCGACGACACAGCCCGCAACCAGGGCCGCATCACCCTCAATCCGGCCTCGCACTTCGAGCCGGTTGGGTTTTTCGGGATGTGCATGATCGCCATCGGCTTCCCGTTCATCGGATGGGGCAAGCCGGTCCCGGTCGCTCCCTGGCGGATGTCCCGCATCCCCCGAGAGCGTCGCAAGCTGGGATTGGCACTGGTGGCGCTCGCCGGGCCGGTGTCCAACATCGTCCAGGCCGCGATCGCGGTGATTCCGATCCAGATCGCCCTCCGCAACGGCTACGATCTGGGCCCCGTTGGGGAGTTCCTCAACTGGTTCGTGGTGATCAATGCGCTCCTGGCATCGTTCAACCTGATTCCGATCCCGCCGCTGGATGGGTTCAACATCCTCAATGGGATTCTGCCCGACTTCTGGACGCCCATCCTCGAGCCCCTCGCTCGCTATGGGTTTCCGATCCTGTTGCTGCTCATCTTCGTCGGTGGCCGGATCGGCGGCTCCATATTCGAGAGCATGGCCTATCCGCTGAGGGACACACTCACCGATCTGCTGTACCGTGGCCTTGTCTAGACTCTCCATCACCCAGACCGTGGTGCCGTCCGCCCGCAAGCGGCTACGCCAGGGTATTGGTGCCCTCTTCGCGCGCAGGTCAGGGGTAACCCTGCCGGACCGATACGGCGCTGCGCTACCCGATGGTATCCGCCATCATTGGAACCGCCTCTCGCCATACGACCAACGCCATCTGCTGGCTGTCGCGAATGACCTCCGACGCTCGGGTGCTCCCGACACCGTGGTTCTCGCCGGAGTGCTGCATGACATCGGCAAGGGTGCGGGCACGTCAGTGATGTCACGTGCGGTCATCGTGCTGCTGAAACGATTCGCGCCGTCACTGGCTACCCGACTGCGGGCGTCATCCAGCCCACCCCCAGGGCTCAAGCGCCTACACTTGCTGATGAACCACGCGGACATCGGGGCGCGGCTGCTCGAGAGTCACGGGGTCAGGCAGGAGATCGTGTGGCTCGTGCGCAACCATGAGGCGACCTCCTCGCATCCGTATCTCGTTGCCCTGCAGCAGGCCGACAGCCGCCACTGAGCAGCACGCGTCGGCACGATCACTCGACCACAAGCAGACGGGTGGCAGTGGAACACCATCCGTGTGCATGTCTCCCATCGCGCCAGGAAGGTCAGCGCATGGTAACGAACGCCTCCGATCAGCCAGACATGCTCTCGAACTACCAGCTTCGTCTTCCTGGCTACGAAGGGCCTCTCGACGTGCTGCTCAGGCTGATCGAGCGCAACCAGCTCGAAATCACCGACGTGTCGCTGGTTGCGGTGACATCCCAGTTCCTGGACTATGTCGCGGCAATGACCGAAGCCCCCCCGAACGTCATCGCATCGTTCACCACTGTTGGCACGCGGCTCGCCGTGCTCAAGAGCCGCTCGCTCTTGCCGAGACCAGCGACCGTTGAGGAGGACGACGGACCATCGGACCTGACACGACAGCTGCTTGAGTATCGAATGGCAAGGGATGCCAGCGAGTTCCTCAGCAAACGCGTCGCTCAGGACCTCCGCTCCTATGGCAGGACCACTCCAGGCTCCATCGACCCGGCTCTCCGACGCGCCTCGGAGCGACTCATCACGTATCCCGCATCGGTGCTGGTGTCGGCGCTGCGGCGCCGCTTGTCGGTCGTCCCCAGGCCACCCCAGATCATTCCGGCGCGCAAGGTGGTGAGCCTCCGCGAAACCGTGGATCGCATCCTTCAGCTCACGGGCCTTCGGAAGCGCGTGCCGTTCAGCGAGGTGGTCGATGGCTTTCGATCACGTACCGAAGTCGCGACCGCGTTCCTCGGTATGCTTGTGCTCGTGCGGCGAAACGTCATCGCAGCCGACCAGCACGATCTGTTTGGAGAGATTCATCTCGATCGGGATCCACATGTCCACGACGCCGGAGTCATCGATGAGCGATTCGACAGCGAACCATAACGGCAACGGTGTGGCTCACAACGGCTTGCAGCGCCTCGAGCAGTTGGTCATTCCCGGTGCGGAGCCCGGACACCGGATGTCTGATGAGGAAATCGCGGCGCTGATCGAGGGGATGATCTTCGTTGCACCCGAGCCGCCAACGATCACGGAGCTTGCTGCAGGCGCCGAGCTCGAGCCCAGCGACATCGAGCGCGGGTTGGAGGTCCTTCAGCGAGCGAAGGGTCGCGGGCTCGTCGTGCAGCGCCATGGAGATCGTGTGTCACTCGGTACGGCGCCCCATCTGGCTGCGCACATCCGCCGTTTCCTCGGACTCGACCGCGAAGCCCGGATCTCCTCCGCAGCGATGGAGACACTGGCGATCATCGCCTACCGGCAACCCGTTACGCGCAGCGAGATCGAGGCAGTCCGCGGCGTGGACTGCTCGGGCGTCATCGCCACTCTCCACGCACGCAACCTCATCGAGCCGGTATCCCGGCGTCCTACCATCGGCAATCCCATCCAGTACGGCACCACAACGGAGTTTCTCAAGCATTTCGGGCTCTCGTCACTCGCCGACCTGCCCAGCCTGGGCGAGATCAACGGCCTGCCTGGTCAGGACGTGCTCGCAGATGCGATGCGATCCGGGAATGACGAGCCGGCCCCACCGGCGGATGTATCCACCGGCGCCGGGAACGACACACAATGATGCTCATCGATCTGGCCGACCACGGGACACTGACCCTTCCGGACCAGCTTCTGGTCAATCTGCGCGAGGTACATGGCAATCGAGTCGATCGATGGCTGAAGAGTCTCGGCGCGTTGCTGCGCGGGGTGCTCGAGGAGATGGACGCGAGCGTGGCAGCGGGCGACCCTCCCCTCTCGTACCACCTCGTCTTCTTCGCGACGAGGTCGAGTGGCGAGGAGATCGTGATCAAGGCCACGGTGCCCAACCACGAGCAGCCACCCGAGGTAGCAGCCGTCGAGGCACTTTCGACCGCTGGTATCGGCCCACAACTGCTCTGGCATGACCTCGATCGCGGCGTGCTGGTCATGGAGCGTATCCGGCCCGGCGAGACCTTGCCGACGCACTGCCCGACACTCGCCGAGGATGCCGAGAACACGACCGTGCTGGCATCGCTGGCGCGTCACATGGCCGACGATATCCCTGTTGACCGCCGGCTGTCCTCGCTCGTGCCCGTTTTCGAGTACTCACATGCGCTCGAGGAGGTAGACCGGCACACCAGCTTGTGGCGTCAGCACCGGGACGATATTGAGCTGGCCCTCTACCTGCGGAACCGGCTCCTTCGGCAGTCGGACAGCCGGCACGTCTTCGTGCATGGAGACCTCCATCACTACAACGTGATCGCGAACAACGGCAACGCGTGGCGTGTGATCGACCCCAAGGGACTCGTCGGTCCTCGCGCCTTCGAGTTCGGTGCGTTGGTCTACAATCCAGTGGGGATACATCACCATCCCGACCTCGAAGCGATCGAGCGCCAGCGTGTCGACATCTGGTCCGAGATCTCGGGACTGCCGTGGGAAACGGTGCGATCGTGGGGGTACATCGCCGCGGTGCTCAGCGCGTGCTGGGCAGGTCAGCATGGCGGATCGGATTGGCGAGACGCGATGACTGTCGCAACGACGCTTCGGGGGTTGGCGCCGGTCAGATAATCGCCCCGCTCAGCGCCCGCACCCTGCTCACGCTCTCGGCAATGGCGTCTGCGGCCTGCTCGATTTCCTCGCTCGAATTTCCACGACCTACCGAGAACCGGATGGTCGCACGCGCCTGCTCCTCGCTTCTGCCGATGGCCAGCACGACGTGGCTCGGCTCGGAGTTGCCTGTGGTACAGGCCGATCCGGCCGATGCGGAGATGCCGAGCAGATCGAGATTGAGAAGCATCGTCTCGCCCTGAACACCGGGAAGCACGACGTTGAGGATGTTCGGCAACGCGCGATCAGGCTCATCGGCGCCGTTGCGCATCACGCCCGGGACTCGCTCCTGAAGCAGGTGCCAGAGGTAGTCCCGCAGCTCCCGACAGTGCGACGCATACTGCTCCCTGATCGCGGCGGCTCGTTGCAGCGCCTCACCCATGCCGACAATAAGCGGCACGTTCTCGGTCCCACCGCGTCGACCGGACTCCTGCCCGCCGCCTCGCTGCTGGAACTGGATCGGGGTGCCTTTCCGGATGTACAGCAGACCGACCCCCTTCGGTCCGTAGAACTTGTGACCCGACAGCGACAGAAGGTCGACCCCAAGGGCCTGAACGGAGATGTCGAGCAGTCCGGCCGCCTGGACGGCGTCGGTGTGGCATGGAATGCCCCGCTCTCTTGCGAGGCTGGCGATCTCGGCCACGGGCTGGATCGTGCCGATCTCATTGTTGGCGAGCATCACGCTGATCAGGCAGGTCTCCGGGCGGATCGCGGCGACCACATCATCAGGATCGATGATGCCAGTCTCGTCACAGGGAATGATGTCGGCCTCGACCCCCTCGTCCTCCAGATGTCGAACCACATCGAGCACGGCATGGTGTTCGATCGCCGAGATGATCACGTGGGGGGTTCTGTCCTGGCCATGGCGTCGTCGATGCTCCCCGACTACGCCTCGAACTGCCAGGTTGTTGCTCTCGGTGGCTCCGCTGGTGAAGACGATCTCGCGGGGCGACGCCCGCACGACATCCGCGACCTGGCGTCTCGCCGTGTCGAGCGCGGCTCGCGTCTCCTGCCCGAGCTGATAGATGCTGCTGGGGTTGCCGAATCGTTCGGTGAAGTACGGCAGCATGACCTCGACCACTGCGGGGTCGGTCGGGGTCGTCGCCGCATGGTCAAGATAGATGCCGTCCCGACCATAGGTCATGGCGCGTGTCTCCGTGTGTGGGTCGGGGCTGTCCTGGGACTGGGAGCGGGGGGGCCGGAGGATCAGGCGCTCGTCTTGACCTCGGCTCCGGCCGAGAGCGATTGCCCGCCCTTGTTCGCGAGGTCCGCGAGTGTGGTTGAGTCCAGCGCCTCGACGATCGAATCGCGCACCTTCAGCCAGACCGGGCGCGTCTCGCAGCCGTCGATCAGTGGGCACGTCTGATCTTCCTTGTTCTCGGAGACGCAGTCCATCGGAGCGACCGGCCCTTCCATCACGCGGTAGATATCGCCGATGCGCACATCCTCGGGCGATCGCGAGAGGGTGTAGCCGCCTCGCGCGCCACGCTTGCTCGTCACCAGCTGCGCGCGACGCAGCGGTGCAATGAGCTGTTCGAGGTACGCGGGTGGAACGGAAGACTCCCGAGCGATATCGGAGATCGACAGCGGGCCTTCACCGTAGTGTCGGGCCAGCGCGACCATCGCCCTGACACCGTATTCTCCCCGTGTCGAAACCTTCATGATGCAGAGCCTCCTGAGAGAAGTGACTCACACACTTCCTTAATTGTACTGTACGTTCCGAACAGAGGCCCGTCAACGTGGGAGGGTTACCGGCGCACCCGAAGGGTGTGCCTGATGGCCTCCTTCCAGCCCTCGGGAATCGACCAGCCTGAAAACACTGGCGGCATCACCTGGCGATGCAGGTGCACGAACCTGTCCGCCGTGAAGATTCCCCGATACTGGCCGTTCTCGGTCACAGGCACCGCCCACCGATTCATCTTGTTCATCATCTGCTGCACGTCCAATACCGAGTCGTTGACGTCGGCGACGAACACGGACCGATCCATCACGTCACCCACCGTCCGGCCGGCGACACCTCCCTGAAGGCCATTGAGCAGGTCGGTTCGCCACAGCATGCCGACCACCTCTCCGTTGCGCGTCACCACCAGGTCACGAGGTCCGCCTCGCAGCGCCAGTGTCAGCGGTTGGTCGGGAGAGATGCCGCCCATGTCCCACAGCGAGAACTGACCCACCCGCAGACGCCGCATGCCCGCTTCGGCGTGGGCGGCTCGCGCCTCGGCCTGGGCAGCAACGGCGACGAAGCCGCCCACCGCGACGAGCATGATCTGTCGGTCCCACAGTCCCCACGCCACGGCCACGAGGGCCAGCGCGGTCCCCAGGTTGACGGCGATCGACGTCGCCCGGTCGCGACCCACCACCCCGGTGAGGGCGGCCCGCAGCACGCGTCCGCCATCGACCGGAAACGCGGGCACCAGATTGAACGCGAGGATGAACAGGTTCGTGAGGGCGACGTAGGTCACGAGTCCCGTCAGCGAGATCTTGTCGAACAGCGCGGCACCTGCCAGGAGGGCATCGGTGCCGCCGATCAGGCCGATCAGCAGCAGCGGCGGCAGCAGCGCCACGAAAATGGCCAGATTCATCGCCGGCCCGGCCAGCGAGATCATGAACTCGCTTCTGGGCATGGCCGGAATCTGTTCGATGCGCGCAACGCCGCCAAACGGCCATAACGTGACATCGAGGACGCGCACGCCGAACTGGCGCGCCATCACAACATGGCCGAACTCGTGAACGACGACAGACGCGACGATGAGCAGCACGAACAGGAAGCCGAGCGCCAGCGGGCCGAGCCCGCCGTTCTCGCCGAAGCCCCACTTGTAGACCACCCACGCGAAGATCACGAGAAAGGTGGGGTGGATATGGACATCAACGTCCAGCAGGCGTGCGATCCTGAATGCTCGCATGCACGTTCCCCCGGCGCGCACGAATGGGGTGCGTCGCACATCGCAATTGGGCCGACGAAACCGACCCGGTGTCCTGGCGTGACCGAATGGCGAAGCTATCGCAAGAAGTTTGCCACCAATTCTCCAAATCGGTATAATTGCCGAAAGCCAGTCGCTGACCAGATCGAGTTACCTGTCCCAACCGCAAGCCAGCAACCGTGGTGTTCACCACGATTATCGCACTCCCGACCGTTCGGAAGTGCGGCCAGTGAGTATCGATGGAAGCGGGATTTGACTTCTCACCGGAGATGCGGCAATGGGTCTCGCCCAGCCTCATCGAAGCGAACTACATCCTGAGTCTCTCCCAGCAGGAACTCCAGGCCGTCATCGAACAGGAATTGCTGTCCAACCCGGCCCTCGAGCTCGAGGAGCGCTCGACCTGTCCGGCGTGCGGCACGACCCTCGACGGGTCCTGGTGCCCGACGTGTCGGATCGAGCCGAATCACTCGCTGGAGCGTGCGACAGAGACCTGGGATGAGAACGAGACGAGAGTCTCCAGCGTCGCGAGCGAGGTGGATGAGGACTTCGACCCGCTCTCCATCGTCGGTACCCGCGTCGATCCCCTCGAATCGATCCTTTCCGACGCCCGCATCCTTCTCAGCGAGGAGGAGTACCCCATCGCCGCCTATCTGGTCGAATCCCTCGACGAGCGGGGCTTCCTGCACGAAGACCTCGAGGCACTCGCCGAAATCATCAGGATGCCGGTCGAGAAGATCGAGGGCGTGCTCGAGGTGATCCAGGACGTCGCCCCGGTCGGCGTCGGGGCCCGCTCGCTCGCCGAGTGCCTGCACCTTCAGGCCGAATACCTGCGACGCTCGGGAGAGTACGTGCCGGACCATGTCGGCTTCCTCATCGACAACCATCTCGAGGACCTCGGCGCGCACAAGTTCGGGAAGCTGGCTCGCCAGTTGGGCGTCACCCCAGAGGAAATCGAGCTCGCCCGTGACTTCATTCGTGACCGCCTGAACCCCCACCCGCTCCAGTCCGTGCAGGCGAGATCGTGGGGCACGCCAACCGACAGCCCACTCGTCTCCCCAGACGTCATCGTCCGCATCGACAATGGCGATCTCGTCGTCGAGGTCGTCGATTCCCGATACAACTACCTGCGCATGAATGGGGTGTATGGTGAGCTGCTCACGCGCATCTCTCGCCAGTCGCAGAAGGACCGGGCGGAGAAGGCCGCGAGCGGAGACACTCTGCTGAACGAGGACGAGGTGATGAGGGCCGCCCAACACCTCAGCCCGGAGGAACGCGAGCACATCCGACAACTCTCGAGTCGTGCCAGGCTCTTCATCTCGAACATCGATCAGCGCCGCGAGACGCTGCTCAAGATCAGCAAGGTGGTCTGCGAGTTCCAGGAGGAATTCCTGCGGGGCGGCGTGCGCAACCTCAAGCCACTCACCAGGGCCCTCGTCGCGCAGCAGGTTGGCGTTCACGAGTCAACGGTTAGCCGCGCCACGGCCAACAAGTACGTGATGTTACCGAACCACAAGGTGATCCCCTACAGCGACTTCTTCCGGCCTTCTCTCAGTACCAAGGACGTAATCAAGGGAATCATCGAGGCCGAGGAGTCGAAGGGCAAGAGCATCACGGATCGCGAGATCTGCGATGTGCTCCTCGAGCAGGGTATCCGCATCGCCCGGCGCACCGTGGCAAAGTACCGGTCGGAGCTGGGCATTCTGCCATCGACGATGCGCTAGACAACGGGAAACGATCTCACAGCCCGTTCTTCGCCCGGTACTGCCAGATCGACATCACTGCCATCGCCCCCTCACCCACTGCCGTCGCCACGCGCTTGCCGGAGCCGTGGCGAACATCTCCGGCGGCGAAAACACCCGGGACGCTGGTTTCCAGCAAAAAGGGATCGCGCTCCAGCGGCCACCCGTGCGACCGGGGCCCTTCCATCACATCGGGGCCCGTGAGGATGAACCCGCGTTCGTCACGGGCGACCCGTCCATCCAGCCAGTCCGTCCGTGGAGAAGCGCCGATGAAGACGAAAAGCGCGCAGGCGGGAATGGTCATGACTGCGTCGCTCGCACGATCGCGAACGACGATGCGTTCGAGATGATCCTTGCCGATCGCTTCTTCGACGGTCGTGTTGAATCGCAGGTGGATGTTCGGCGTCGCCTCGATTCGCTCGGCCAGGTAGTGGGACATGCTATCGGACAGTCCCTGCCCGCGTACCAGCATGTTCACGCTGCGCGCATGACTGGCAAAGAAAAGCGCAGCCTGTCCCGCCGAGTTCGCGCCACCCACAATGTGGATGTCCTCGCCCTTGACGGAGGACGCCTCGGACATGGCAGCGCCATAGTAGATCCCACGTCCCGTCAGCGTATCGGCACCCGGCACCCCGAGACGGCGATAGGAGACCCCGGACGCGAGAATGACGGAGTGCGCCCGAATGTCGGAGCCATCACTCATGCTGATGCTGATCACACCCTCTCGCGGGTCGAGCGAGACGACTTCATGGGTCAGGAGAAACTCGGCGCCAAACCGCCTCGCCTGGGTCATGGCGCGACGCGAGAGCTCACCACCCGAGAGCCCATTGGGAAAGCCGAGGTAGTTCTCGATTCTCGAGCTCATGCCCGCCTGGCCTCCCGCGGCCTCCCGCTCGACCAGGACGGTCTTCAACCCTTCAGATGCGGCATACACGGCTGCGCCCAGACCAGCCGGCCCGGCGCCAATGATGGCAACGTCGTAAAGCGGAACTTCCGCCGTTCCTCGGAGCCCCGCCTTCTCTGCGATCTGCTCGGTCGTTGGCTGCACGAGGATCGAGCCATCGGGAAACACAAGAATCGGGCACCTCTCCGGATCCGCATTCGCAAGCTCGAGCAGCTCCTGCGCCTCACGGTCAGTCGCAATGTCCAGCCATCTGTAGGGAACCTGGTTTCTGGCCAGAAAGTCCCGTGCGACGTGCGATTCCGCCGACCACCGATGTCCCAGCACGCGGATACCGTCGAAGTTGGGGTGATAGTCAGCCAGCCAGTCGTCGAGCAGATCATCCAGCACGGGGTAGAGTCGCTGCTCCGGTGGGTCCCACGGCTTGACCAGGTAGTAATCGAGCCGCACATCGTTGATCGCCCTGATGGCGGCGTCGGTATCGGCATAGGCCGTGAGCAGCGCGCGTTTCGCGTTCGGGAACAGCGAACGAGCTTCTCTCAACAGCTCGACCCCGGTCATCTCCGGCATTCGCTGATCGACGAGCATGAGCGCAACCGCATCGTTCGCAAGGCGAACCTGGCGGAGCAGTTCCAGAGCCCGATTGCCGGAATCAGCACGTATGACCCGAAACCGATCGCCGAAGCCGCGTCTCACATCTCGAGATATCGCCTGGAGAACCTCTGTGTCGTCATCGACTGTGAGAATGATCGGCTTGGCCAAGGGCCCACTCCTCTCAGGGTTCGCGGCACCGCGAATCCGCAGAGTGCAGGACGGCCACACAGACATGGCCACTCGTCAGACGCGATACCGGAGCTTCGATCGACCTGGTCCCGGGTGCCATTATCACCGATGTGACCACCACTGGCTACGCCCGACCGAGTTGTGTGGAGCCCGGAATCATCATACATTGGGCTCGGGCCCCGAAAACCTTCGAACAGTTTGCGTGAACCACATCGACCTGCCATGGCGTGTCCAGCGAGGAGGCAATCGTGACCATGCGAGAGAATTCCGCCGAGGATCCTCGTCTCGTTGAAAGCGAGGAGCGGTATCGCGCCGTCATCCAGAATGCGTCGGACATGATCCAGAGCGTCCGACCGGATGGATCCTTCGAATTCGTGAACAAGGCCTGGACCGAGGGTCTCGGCTACACCGAGGATGAGCTCGACGACATCACCATCTGGGACATCATCGATGACGAGTCGCTGGAGCACTGCCAGACGTTCTTCGCACGCGCGGTCAAGGGCGAACCGATCGGCTACATGCAGGCGACATTTCGAACGAAGGACGGGCGCAGCATACCGGTCGAAGGCAACGTCACATCACGGCTGCTGGATGGCGAGGTCATCGCCACCCACGGCTTTTTCCGAGACATTTCCGAGCGGCTGCGCGCGGAGGAGCTGGAGCAACGGAACCTCCAGCTCGAGCGTGAGCAGCAGGCGCGATACCTTGAGAAGATGGCGGCACTCGGCAAGCTGTCCGCGGGCCTGGCGCATGAGCTCAACAATCCGGCTGCCGCGATCCAGCGGGCGAGCTCCGGCCTGGAAGAGAGCCTGACTCGCCGAGATCGCATGATGCATCAGCTCATCAATGAGGGACTGGACACGGCAGGCTGGCAGGCGATCGACAACCTGCTGACCGGCATCGAGTCGGCAGGGAGTGCGAGCAGCAGGCTCGATCCGCTCGAGGTGAGCGACAGGGAAATGACGCTCGAGGGGTGGCTCGAGGATCGGGAGATCGACAATGCATGGGACCTGGCGCCGTCGCTGGTGCAGGCCGGTATCACGCAGGAGGATCTCGAAGGCCTGGCCAAAAATGTGCCGCCAGGAGCGCTGGTGGCGGTTGTGACCTGGGTGACCGACACCCTGGGCATCCGTGAGGCTGCCGACATCATCACCAGGAGCAGCCATCGCATCTCCGAGCTGGTAAGCGCGATCAAGGGCTACTCACACATGGATCGGGCAACCGAGCAGGTCGTCGATGTGCACGACGGGCTGGAAAGCACGCTGATCATCCTCGGTCACCGCTTGCGCAACGTTCGCGTCGAGCGGGATTTCCATCGGGGGATCCCCCCTGTTCGAGCGTTCGGCAACACGCTGAATCAGGTCTGGACCAATATCATCGACAACGCTATCGATGCGACCGGGGGCAATGGCAGGATCATCATACGAACCAGGCACAGCGATGATCACGTCGTCGTCGAGATCGAGGACAACGGCAAGGGCATCCCGCAGGAAGACCTCGCCTGCATCTTCGAGCCATTCTTCACGACAAAACAGCAGGGCCAGGGCATCGGTCTCGGACTGGATACCGTCTGGAGAATCATCAACGACGAGCATCACGGTACGATCGTCGCCGAATCCGAGCCGGGTCGCACCGTTTTCCGGATTCGGCTCCCGATCGAGTCACACGCCTAGCAGCCAGGCAACCCGGCGCAACGCGGCCAAATGCCCGCCGGACCTGAGGTTCCGCATTCGACGAAAAGTACACGTACCTTCGGACGACCGGTCGATTGTCGAGCCTGGTCGCCCCCTTCCGTACACCGATACGTCCGCTGCTAGAGGTAGCGGTCACCGGACGGCGCCCGGACGTCCATCTCGAACTCGAGGTGCTCGACCGGTGGGCGACTGAAGTGCCATTCAAGACCACCGCTGACGGCACCGCGGTTCACGAACGCATCGGACAGGAGTGGTCCGATGTCACGAACCGTGTAGACCTGTGTCGACAGGGCATCGTCCCAGCCCACGCCGAGTGCCCGCATCCGATCCTTCATCTCGTCCATGACGAATCGAACCTTCTGGCGCAGCCCTTCGATGGACGGGTCATCGAGAGCGACGATGCTCTCCCGGTAGCTCGCCCCTCCCTCCCGGGCCTCACCGCTGCCAGCGATGATGAAGCTCGGGTTTGGCCCGCCTGACGGCACCGTATACGAGAAGGCATACATCACCACGTCGACAGGTGGAGCGCCTGCAGGGCAGACGTTGGTGCGGGCCACCGGATTCACGCCCTCCCGGAAAATACCCCAGCGCTCCAGCGTACCGACGTAGGCCTCGTTGAACGCGCGGAAGCCCTCCTCGGTGAACGGCGCGGGAGACCGTAGCTCGCACGCACAGAACGCGTCCAGCGGCCGCCCGATCGACGCGAGATATCGCTCCGCGCTCTCGAATCCCTCTGCCAGCGACACCGGCCGGCGGAACCGCACACGCTCGATCGCGAACCCCGCCTCCGCGGCGACACCGCCCGAGTACTGAAACACTCCCTGGATGTAGCGGTACCCACCGCGCTCCCAGACGCTCACAGTCTTCATGCGATCTCCTCTGGCTCTCCCATACAAGACGATCGCCGCCATGGTCACCGCAACAACCCGGACATCGCAATACCTGTGGATACGGACGGACACGAGACCGATGGCGCACGCCCTGTCGAAACGCCTCCCCTCCGTCACACCCGGTGTGTGGCACGTGGAGGTCACCCCCCACCCTTTGCTCCGACCATCCCGATGATCGAATTGGCGGCACACAGGGAGTCCGTCAGCAGAACGAACGGGCAAAGTGGATATGTGGCAACGACGCCACCTCGCCGCAGTACTCGTGCAGGAAGATGCCCCTTGACCACCACGACCGTCTCCCGCCGCCACCTGACGATCGGAGCCGCCGCGCTCCTCACGCCCGCTCTTGCCCATCCAACGGCCGTCGGCTACGCTCGCCCAGCATCCATGGAGATTTCAACAGAAGGACAGGTCTTGGAAACGTTTGAAACGCTCATGGAGTGGCTCGCCACCAAGATCGAGGAGCTGGGGGTTCCCGGTGCGGCGGTCGGCGTTACCTTTCGTGGCCAGCGATTCACCCGCGGCATGGGTATCGCCAATGTCGACTCCGGGCTGCCCTTCTCGCCGACGACGCCGTTCGGTATCGCCTCACTCACCAAGATCTTCACCGCCACCGCACTGGCGTCGCTCGCTCACAACGGCGCCTTGCGCCTCGGTGGCCCGGTACGGCGGCATCTGCCGGACTTCACGGTTGCCGATCCCGAGGCAACCGAGGCAATCACTGTCGCCCACCTCCTCTCTCACACCGGCGGCTGGGCCGACGTGCTGGAGCCTGAGACGGACCAGGATTCACTCGACTGGTACGTGGCGAACCTGCATGATGCCCCGCAGGTGGTGCCGGTCGGCACGCACTTCAGCTAAAGCAATTCGGGTTTCCTCGTGGCGGGTGCCGTCGCCGAGCAGGTGACCGGTGTGTGCTACGAAGACGCCATCCTTGAGTTGGTACTGCACCCCCTCGGCATGACGCGGACGACGTTTGCGCGTGACCGCGAGGCAACAGGCAACGCGGCCGTGGGCCATGAGCTCATCGATGATACGTACGCTACCCTCCCACCTGCCGAGATCCCACGCGCCGTGCATCCCTCCGCCGGCATCGTCAGCACCATCGACGACATGCTGACCTTTGTCGAGGCTCATGCAACGATCGACCCAGGCCGTCTCGATCCTGAGGAACTGGCCTCCATGCGGCGCCCCCTGGCGACCGGTGGCTCGCTCGGCCCGGTCATCGTCGACTAGGTTGGGGTCGGCTGGATGCTGCTCGATACTGCTGGCGAAACCGTGCTGATGTCGCAGGGGGGTGATTCTGGACTTATCTCGGCCATGGTGGCGGTACCCAGCCGCGAGTTCGGGATGATCGTCTTCGCCAATTGCGATGCCGGGATGATGCTGGCCAACGATGCGGTCCTGCGCGGGCTGGCCGAGTTCGTCGATCTCGCCCTCCCTGAGCCACACCCGTACACACTCACTGGCGACGAGGCGGCCGACGCCGAGGGGCGCTACGAGATCCCCGGTTGGCTCACCATCGACGTCGCTCCGGACGACGGCTCACTCCAGCTGTCGACGAGTGCAGGTGGTCACGAGATCCCGGAGATGTCCGGCCGCTTCACGATGGTATCGGCGAGAACGGGATTCATGCCCTACCTCGGCGGGAGGATGTGGGTGGACCTGGTTCCGGATGACTCCGAAGGAATTCGATGGCTTCGCTTCGCTGGCAGGCTGGCACCCCGCGTCGGTTGAGCGACACGAACGTCGCCGATCATGCGAACAAGGACGCCGACGCGTCCGTTGGCAGAGATACTCCGTCGCCGATCGCGCGTCGTTGCCCCTTGCCATCCACACTCGGTCAAACCCGTGCGACACTGCCCCCCATTGCTCAGGTGCCAGGAGTAACGCTTTCCTGTGACTCCGTCCCTGATCGCACCCCAGACACCATCGAGGATGCCCTTGTCGGTCCATGTGGTTGACAAGGGCACCTCTGGTCACGGCGGCGAGCACGGGACCGGACAGCCCGTCAATACGCGATCGTGGTCTCTACCCAGAGCGGAACGGGCGGCTCGAGCTCGACCGAGCGGCCGCCGGCCACTCGCCGTTTGGCCGGAAGCGTCTTTTCCGAGACGGTCAAGCCGATCCGCTCCCGCTCGGAAGGAAGACTCGCCTCGTCGGCAGAGGGCCAGAGATTGCCGTTCGGAAAGACGACCCGGCCGCCGCTACGCTGGGCAAGCGCATCCAGCAGACTCTCCAGCGGCATCTCCGTCCAGTTCTTGATCTCCCGTGCAACGACGCTGCTGACTGGCACGAATGCGGTCAGCGATGTGTCCGATGGCATGCGTTCGACGCCGAGCCGCTTGAGTGTGGCGTTGTGCGACCCGTGGTGACCGACCTTGTAGAACACGACACGCCCCAGAAGCTCTCCGATGTCCGGGTTCGCCTGGCCGGCGACCGCGCCGTCACGGGGCAGCCATTCCTCGATGTCGTCCCACGAGAGCCAGTTCCCAACCTGAGCGTCGCCGACGAACAGCAGCACCTTGCGCTTGCCATCGGCTGACGGCGGCAGTTCGAATGCCAGCACCAGACTGGTGTTGTTGGTGAGGTTGTCGGCCCGAAGGGCAAATTCGCTCGCTCCGGCGAGCCAGTCGAAATCGATCCTTCTCCAGTGAAGGATCTCGTCACAATATGCTGCCAGAGCCGGATACGCATCCGGATGTTCCGAGGCGGCTCTTTGGGCGTCCGAAAGCGAGACGCGATGCGAACGGTCGAACGGGAAGCTCTGCTCGTAGCTCTCCCAGTCGGACTCTGCCTGCCGATCCGTTGCCCGATCGCGACTGGCAGGGCGATGCCGGCCATCGACATCAAGCATGCCCGGGCCGAGCAACGGCATCGCAAATGCATTGAAGAACGACCGGCTCGCTTCCATCGCACGAAGTGACCAGGCCGCATCGCGCTCCGCCAGCCGCTGTCGTCTCCCTTGTCGGATCCGCTCCGGGTCTCCTCGCGTGCCGGCCGTGTCCGCGGCCAGCTGGAATTCATAGGTTTCACGGTCCCTGGATGGACGTACCTGGCGCAATCGTGCGTCACTCCGTGGAGGGCCGAGAACGTAACACGTCACCGCGGTTCCTGGCACCGGCCTGACCTCCCCGGGTTCACAGTGGACGTGTCGATGCTCGGGAACCAGTGCCTTCGCGGCGGCGAAGGCATCGGAAACATTTTGTGCCGCGGCGAACGACTGGCCATGGACCGGACTATCGGACTGGAACGCCATCAGGCTCACTACCGTCGCCTGTTCCGTTTCGAATCCAAAGCGCAGTGCGTAATCGGCTATTTGCGTCTGGACGAGCCGCTGCTTCTCGAGGATCCGCTTGAGCACGCCAGGAAACCCGTCAGGATCGTTCCTCTCCGTCCACGCCATCCACAACGTGTCGATCTCGATGCGGCTCCACTCCTCTCGAGCCTTGACGAATCCGGAGAGGTGATCCCAGTGTTCATGCGTGATCACCAGGACATCGAGGTGCCCCTCCGTTGCGTCTGCGATATCCGCAACGATCTTTCGCATGCGCTCGGCGTCGTCGGGCGTGCCCATCACCACACCACAATCGATGAGCACGTGTACCTGCCGAGGGTGGCTTTCGGCAGCCTGCGGTTCCACGGCAGGAAACGTCAGAAGAAAGCAATCTCCGAGCCCCTGCCCGTACATGCGGACCCTCACGCGGGCCTGCTCGCCATTTGCCGCCCCGGTTCCCTCCGTCTCCAGAGGATCGACTCGCGATCGCATGGTGGTCATGGTGTCCCTCCTGCCGGCTCGTCCGGATCGCCGAAATACGAGTGATGGAGGAACCGGAACGGCTCCCGCCGCATCGCCACCGTGGCCTCCTCGCCGTCCGCCTGGAGGACTCCGTATGCCCGAGCCAACCGGACCAGTGGTGATTCGGCATCTTCTCCCTGCCAGGTCGCCCGCGGCCGCCCCGCGAGCTGGTTCACCTGCTCGATGTCGCGTCGCAGGAGACGCCTTGCAAGCTCACCCGTGCCATCGCCCGGAGTAGCGGGCAGTCGGGAATAGAGGCGCTTGTAGATGATGTATCGGACATCCCACGTAGAGAGGTCGATCACGATCGTTGCGCCCCCACGCCTGGGCAGTGTCGCCGCCGACCGACCTTCCGGTGGAGCGTGGGACTGAACCACCTCGAAGATCATCTCGTTGCGGAATTCTCCGAAGGCTCCGGTGCGCCGAGCGAGGCGCATGTTGGACACGCTGAAATTGGCACCATCACGGAGATCGAGCCCCGGCAGCAACTCGTGTGCGGGCAGGGCAGCATGGATGTCCCGCAGCAGCCCATGGACGCTCGCCTGCGCATCGAGAATGCCGTCGAAGAGCTCCTTCCTGCTTCTCCCCGGTTGCCAGTGATCCAGCAGGAGACGAAGCGAGGCGAGCGTGTCCTCACGCTTGCGAAACGCTTCCGGGTTTCCGTCGCGAAGATTGTGAATTGGATTTCCGGGCTGCGGAGCGCTCCACATCAGGCTCTCTTCGGAGAGCGCGGTAATGTCCTGCGGGTAGATTCCCCATGATCGGAACGCCTCGATGAAGGCAATGCGAACCCACCTGCGGCCAGCCGAGAGGTCGTGGTCCGCGGTGATCAGGGCGCGCAGGAACTCACCAAACAGCACATCCACCGGTGGCAGATAGTCAGTGGCGCGAATGCAGGTCCGCAGGACCTCACTCGCCGTGCTGGCGGCGGTGCCCGCGAGGCGATCGATCAGGTCCGGGTGCAGTTGCCCTGCAGGGACCACTCCGGAGCCACCGGTGGAGATGCGAAGAAGGTCGGCGATGCGGTCATTGTAGAGGGCCAGGAAGGCGTCGAAGACGGCCGCCACGAGGATACTCCCCCTCGCGTGCGGCTCGTGCGTCGACGCAAGCGCCAGTGGATCCGGCTGCCGACGCTTCCATGTGCCCTGGGCATCGAGCTCGCCGAGCGCGTCGCGCAGCGCATGCCTGCCGCTCGCGGCCTGTCCGAACTGCTGCGCCAGCTGGGCGAGGAGGTTGTTGGTTTCGAGGTCCCCTCGCGTTCTCGCAATCTGGTGACGGATAACTTCGGGATAGGTGAAGTGCTGGAACAGGGCGATGATGTCGGCGAAGGCCTCGTGGAATGCCCACATGTCGCCTGCCCCCGGCTCGTTGAAATACGGGTGCATGCCATCCATCAGCGCATGCGTGGTCTCGTGCACCACGATGTCGTGGGACAGGCAGGTGAACACCATGCCGCCCGGATAGTGCTTGCCCGTGGCGTCGTCGCTGGCAGGAAAATATCCGAAGAGCAGGGCGCGCTTGGCGGGACTGTAATGCGCATTCGCTTCTCGCAGGGCATGGGGATAGATGCGAAGCCGCTGCACGAACCGATCCCGACGGCCATCCCCATCGCGCAACTCCCGAGACGTGACGTGGAACCGCTCCTCGGTTTGCTCGCGCAACCATGGTCGAATCGACGCCCAGAACACGGGACGACCGAGGGCGAGCTCGAAGTGGCCGATCGTCGCCATGGCGACGGCATAGACCATCTGCTGGTGAAATTGCGGATTGCCTTCCGATGGAGCGAGTCCGTCCTGGGCGAGCGCGTGCGGATGATTGAGATCTACCGGTGCGTAGGCGCACCCGCTCGCCGGGTCGACATCCACCACCTCGAGATACTCGCCGATAGGCCCAGGAAGCAGTTGCTCCCAGCGGACTGGGATCGTGACCTGGCTTATCGGAGCCGTATCGAGCATCGTGGCCTGGCTGGGGTCGAACGCATACGCGCGAAGCATGCGGAACGTCGGGCTGTCCGGTCCGCCGACGGGAGAATCCGAGTAGCGTTTCGCCACGTCCGGGGGATCGAGCCGACCCTGGTAGAGCGGTCGATCCCGCTCCTGCTCTACCTGCACCTGCTGGCGCAGTCGATCGCGAAGCCGCACGGACAGCAACCTGTCGGCGTCCCGCTCCAGCAGGCGCAGGAAAAATGGAGTCAGCGATTCCCCTGGTCGCCATCGCTGCACACCGACGAGCAACTGCCGATCGGCGGTGATCCTGGCAAGCAGCTCGTCCCGCAACCCGGCTACGTCACCACCCAGGAATCGGCGAAGCAGCGCGGTCTCGCGCTCCGCGTCACGTTTCGCGCGCCGAACGGCGTCGGTCTCCTCGGGGTCGCCCGTGCGAACTCGACCGCCTGCGAGTGTCGCGTCGAGCGCCAGGTCGATCGAAGGCCGGTGGGTGGCTGGATCCTCGGTGACCCCGAGCCAGCCGGTAAAGAGCCCCGTGATGGTCGACAGGGCATGAACCGATTGTGCTTCCAGGACCTCGCGGAACCGCTGGACCTCTTCCCGATCGGGCAAGCTCGCCTCCAGCAGTGCGTCCGCGTCAGCGATCCCCCGGCCATGGCGTCCACGCCTGACGAAATCCGGTTTCATGTTGGCAGTCTTCGCCAGCAGGTAGTGAAAGGCGAGCGGCACGAGGCTGAGATCGTCCCCATAGGTGCTTGCGATCTCGCGGCGGCCGCCATGGAATGAGAGCCACAGGGCAGCGATGCCGGCGACACAAGCCGTTGCGTACGAGGTCCCGGTACCGTGGTCGCTGCCAAAGACCGGTCCGGACTCCCCCAGCGTCGATCGGGCGCACCATACATCCTCGCCGGGAGCGGCGATGTCCACAGGGCTTCCCAGTCCCGAGTGTCGCCATGGTTCCCCCGCCGCATGCGTGGCGGCCACAGCCACGACCTCGGGAAACGCCGCCGGGTACACAACGGTCGGCACCATGTTGCCCGCCGCGCTCACCACGATGATGCCCCTGGCGTGCGCCTCAGCGATACAGGTGCGCAGGAACTCGTCCTTGAACGGTCCCCCGAGCGACATGGAGATGACGTCAGCGTCGATCGTCGTGGCGTGGGCGATCGCACGAGAGAGATTCTCGAGATCGATGTAGATTACGGACTGGGAGACCCGCAGGGGCACGATTTGCACGCCGGGGGCAATGCCGCTGACCTCGACCCAGGTGCCGTCCGACTCGGACGATCCGCTGGCGATCACACTCGCAGTGGCGGTTCCGTGCCCTGGAGCGGAGAACCGACCGGGCATCAGATCGTCAAGGGCGTCGTTTCCATCGACCAGGAACGACCGTCCCGGCTTCCGCCACCGCCCCTCGAGCTCCGGATGGTCCGTATACCCCGTATCTGGATGGGCGACGATCACGCCATTGCCAGGAAGTGCGCCCGGATGTCGATCCAACCAGCGCTGATGCGCCGCAGCGATCTTGAGCTGATCGTGGTGCCAGGTCGGATCGCGGCGTTTCGCCGCAATCACTTCGCGTGTCTGCTCGTCGTACGGCCATCCCCAGAGACCGAGCTCATCCTGCACGAATCCAAGGGTCGCGCTCGCATCCGGACTGGCGACGAGCAGGAGCGGCTCGGCGCGCTCCACGTCCGGCGCCTCGCGCAGCGCACGCAGGCGATCCCAGAACTCACCCAACGGATACGGGGTACCGGCTGGCGGAGCCGCCTCGAACCATCCCTCGACCTCGGCGATGCGGTGAACCTCCCAGCCGGGCAGAACGGGCTTCACCGTTCGCCTGGCGTCGCGAAGATTGGAGGATCGGCCGTCGCGTGTCCCAAGGTAAAATGCGATGCCGCGCGGCGCCGCTGTCGCTGTCGCATGGGCGATGGCGGCATCCGCTGAGAACGGTCGGGTTGGCATGGCCGAGCCTCCGGAGGACCGCTGCCCGGTCGGTCGTCGATGTGACGACCGACCGCATCGGAATGACAGGAGAGAGTCGATCCGGACCCGGTTGTGCTCGGTGGAGCATTCGACAGAGGCGTGTCCTGTCACTACAGTACATGGCGCAATCTCGATGTCAAGACTATGTCAATTTGACGACACGTGGGAGACGCTGCCCAGGCTGTGAGGGCGATTCTCCAGCCCCCCCACGTCCCGGAGAAGCGGTATCGGGCGCTATTGGCTGATCTGTCCGGGAGGCGCATACGACCGGAATACGGTACAATTGCAGGTGGATGGACCAGCCCAGACCGTCATGTGCGGTTGGCTGGCCGCGCGTAGGCGCCCGTAGCTCAGGGGATAGAGCGCTTGCCTCCGGAGCAAGAGGCCGTAGGTTCGAATCCTACCGGGCGTACCTGGAAAACTCAGCAATAGCAACGAGAACGGCCTTCCGATTGGAAGGCCGTTCTCGTTGCAACAAGGAAATGTGGCCCAAATGTGGCCATTCGGTTGCCCCGGACAGGAGAGTGGTCGAGGCTCAGACCGAGCCATTCCGCGGTTCGTATCGTGCCTCGCCGAGGTGCTCGAGGCTTGGGACGTGCCATTTATGGGGCTACGCTATCAAGAAACGCCTGCAGAGCGTTCTGAAGCGCTCATCGATCCAGATGCCCGGAGTTCGACGACGCACACTGAGAAAACCGTCCACCCCACTCAGAACGACGATTGGTGTTGAGATACAGCGGGCAGCGCTATCTCCATCGGTTAGCCGCCAATAGCTCTGCATTGCGACCGGCGCACATTTTCTGCTACGAAGGTAACCCCGGCCGCAACCTAGCATGTTCCGCCTTGCAGAGCTCCAAGGAGTGGAGCCAAATTGATATGCTAGTGACTGTAGCCACCCGAAATATGGTCACCCATTCGTCACCTGCGTAAAGTCGCCAGTCACCACCGCTCGCTGCCGCCGCTCCCGGCCGGACGGCTGGAGTCCGATGCTCCACGAGCCACTGTCGCCATACGAAGTGAAGCACCGCGATTCGTGACGCGGAGCCCCCAATTTGACTGGTCAGTGGACTGTGTGCTTGAGGTGAGAAGGTAAACGCGCAGGGCCCTACGAGGCGTAGGAGTCATTCCAAGCCGGTGTCCACGTGACTGTGGCCAAGAGTGACTCCTTGCCTCTTATCATCTTTATTGCACACAGGGATCCCGCGATTAGCTCTGTCCAACCAGCCGGGGCCTCAGGACGACGATGCTTGCTGATGAACCGTCCGCACAGCATTCATCCGGGAGTTGGTCCGGAAGCAGTCGCCCCAGAGAGCCACAGCAAGCGGACGGCATTCGCTGTCACCTTCATTCTCTGCTTGTTACGAGCTCGGTTCCCGCTCCCGCCGCCACCGTAGGACTCCATCCCGGCCGAGTTGAACCGAATTCTGCTTCGCGGTTGCAGATCCCGCCTCCCGTACGACGCCGACGCAGAGCGATCGCACTCGAGGATCGTCGAAGCGAAACCGGGCGATGTAACTCACCGGAGCTCTGCTCCGCTCAACGGACCGGTCAGGATCGAGACGAGACCGAAGATCGGCCTCCGCCGCACGGAACACCGGTCCTGCGGCTTCTCTGAGCCACTGCACGAGCTCCTGGGCACGTTCCTCCCCGATCTGCTCCTCGGGTCGGGGAGGCCACCATGAAACTTCGAATCGAACGGCTGTCACCTTCGATACCCTTTGTGTCCTGGTCAGCTACACCGTTGTCTCGTCAGGAGGCACGCAACGTGCATAGCGCCGTGTTGTGAAGGTCGCGACGATCGGCCAGAGATCAGGCACAGTATGGTAGGCGGAGCTCAGCGGCCAGATGTTGCAATTGGGGGCATTGTCTAGGAGGTTGATGGACATCGGCTCGGCGAGCTGGTCACGATCCATCAGGAAGAGGTCGTGATCGAGGCGGGACTGATGTTCCGTCGGCACTACGTCCTCCATACCGACGAGATCACACAATCGGAGGGACGTGACCTGACGGCGTCGAGCGTGAGCGCCGCCGTCACGAGGCCGAGCGTACCGCTGACCGTATCCCCGTGCATCTTGACGCCACATTTTCCGAGGTGCTACCCCTCATACAGGGCTGGGCAGCACCGCCTATCCCTCCTCGCCTTCAGTGACTGACCCTCTATCGAAGCGTGGGTGGTGAAACTTGCTCCAGGACGGTGCCGCTGAAGCCTGCGGGACCGAGACGGGGTCCCGCGAGGTGCCCCTCCCGGCCGGTGTTCCTTCAGGCTCGACCGGGAGGGCATCTCACCACCCGCGATCATACGGCAGGCAGCACCCGTCCCACCCTCGCCATTTCAGGTGCATTCGTCCCCTTCTTGCACACTTAGGTCAACCCATTGCTAGCATGGAGGGTCATAGCGGCTCACGGTCGGCAGGCACCACGCCCGTGTGTTTGGGCCTCCAGTCGTCCTCGATTCTCCACATCCCCTGGACATGAGACTGGACCACGATCAACGCACCAAAGGCGAGAGGCAATGGCTGGTGCGGATCCGCACAAACCCGCCAGTCGAAGTCGCTTCGCCACGCGCCATGGTCGCTCAGCCAGCCTGCGGGTCTCGTTGCCTACCACGGAACTTCGCGCTATGCTCGCCCTCACAGGAATCTTCTGCATACGACGACCGATGACGAGCGGAGCCCGCTGTGGATGAGGCGACCCCTCCGGCGTTCTCGGCGATCGCGGGACCACCGTGGCAATCGAGTGGCAGAACGTGGAGGTGTCGAGTGTCCCATCTCGAGGCCGTACTCTCGGCGGAGCGTCGGTACACCGGGTGCGCGTGCGGGTTTGATCTGCGCCCAAACGCGTCGCAGGACGTGACCGGGAGCAAGCATGCAATCCACCACCTCAAGTGGCACCAAGGGCTCGAGCGGCCCGATACGATCCCCGAGGGGCCCATGCTGCTGGTCAATATCCACTCCTCCATGGCCGAGAAGTGGCTTGCCTACAGGATGATGACGCTCCATCGCGATGAGGCCAAAGCGGACGGGTATCAAGGGATCGTTGTTCCGGTCCATCCCGACCACTGGCATGTCCGCGACATCGTGGTGGTCGCGTTCGATGAGGGTCGGGCGATTGCGGTGGCGTCATTGTGGGAGGAAACGCCCTATGCGCTCAAGCTGAACACGCTGTGGGTCGCGGACGGGCATCGGCGCCGCGGGATCGGAACCGCACTTATTCAGGACATCGCCGAGGCGTTCCAGACGACGCCGGACAAGATGGAGGCGGAAGCCCCCGTCGCTCCGGAGATCTATCGCATCGTGGACCGTCTCGGGATGTCCAAGGTCGTGTGGTGCGGGTCACTCCGCGACCCCAGGTAATGCCCCACAACCGGTTTCGGACTCGGAATTCGTGACCGCGTGGCGGCGCGCCGCCCCTCCCAGGATGACGCACGCCATGGAGTCCCTGCCCGCAACGCCGTGTGGAGATGCATGCAATTCGCTGCCGCCGTCAAGGAGCGCTACGAGTCGCCGCATTCCATCGGTCACAAGTGAGTCCAATTCCGCTCGCGCTGCAGGCGGTATCGGCGTCAGGCGCCTCAGGACGATCACGTGGATCTGATCTTTAAGGATGCACCGAGTCGTCGAAGACGTACGGTGGAGCAAACGGGTCGGGCGAGCCAGAGCGTTCAGGACCCTCTATCGGTCCACCGCTCCCCTCAAGCACGACGGGCCACGCTTTCTGGCCCCGTTGCTGAAGGTCCTGTGCCAGCCGCTCTGCCGCTTCCGGGGATACCGTGAGTGACACACCAAACCCGTCGCCGGAGCTAAAGACCACGGCATGCTGGATCCTGGTGCCATCCTCCAACGCCATCGCCCGCCGGATCCACCTGCGACGGTCCCAATCAGCGTTGGCGGGTGGTGGAGCGAGCAACTGGTCTGATTCGATACCCAGCGCCTGGGCGAGCCGCTGGCGTCGCCTCGGCATGGGCCCGTACATGTGATTCTCCAGCTTGGATATTTCGGCGGAGGGAACACCACTGCGTTGGCTCAATTGACGCTGCGTGAGCCCTCGAACCTGCCGCCACTCGCGAAGATGAATCAGAGGCTGCTTTCGAGTGCCCATCTCCTCATCCTTCTTTTCCTGGGCTGCAGCTCGTTCGAGTGACCTGCATAGGCACCCTCCCGGATCCCAATTTTCGGTCGCTGCTTCGGCCCAAGGGGTAGCTGATCCTTTTGGCCCATACGTAATACGGTCTCGTACGTGATTTTGACAATAGGCACCGGGCACATGGTCTTGCATGCTGAGGGTGGGAATGGACTCACAACGCAGTGGAAGGAGCCTGCCCGGTGCGTTTACGTTCCGCGCTTGTTGTCGCCACCCTGCTGATCGCATGCGTCTCGCTACCAGGATCAACCGTCGCCCAGGCCGATGTGACCTGTGCCGACTTCGATGCCTGGGAGTGGGCGCAGCTCGTTTACGACACGGCCGCCACCACCCCAACCGCCCTCGATCCGGACGGGGACGGCATCGCCTGTCCCGAGCTGCCGCGTGGTCTTGGCTTCGCCCCCGCCATCTGGACCGACACCATCCCCGCCGACGTCGAGGAAGCCCAGATCATCCGGTTGATCGATGGGGATACGTTGGAACTCCTGCTCAATGGGGTGTCCAACCGGGTGCGCATCTACCGGGCCGACACCCCGGAGACCCAGAACGAGCGGCACTGTGGTGGTCCGGAGGCGACCGCCTTTGCCGAGTACGCCCTGCGCTTCAACGACAATGCCGGGGTGGTCTACCTCGAGCGGGACGTCAACACCCGCGACCAGTACGGACGGGAGCTGGCCTACGTCTGGTTCACGGTGGATGGGCTGCCCTACATGCTCAACCACCTGCTGATCGCCACCGGCTGGGCGGAGGACGTCGATTACGGGGATCGCAAGTACGATGCGCAGTTCAGGGAAGCGGCGGCATTTGCACAACGCCATCAGCTGGGGGTCTACAGCCTGTGTGGAGGTTGGACACCGACTCCTGTTCCGGCACCCATCATACCGACGCCGACGCCAGCGCCGAATCCGCAGCCGGAACCATCGCCTCCGGGTGAGTGTGATCCGTCCTATCCGACGGTCTGCATCCCACCGATCTCCGTCTACGGTGACCTCGACTGCCGCGATGTCCCCTATCGACGGTTCCAGGTCGTGCCGCCTGATCCGCACGGATTCGACGGCGACTATGACGGCGTTGGGTGCGAGAGCGGCTAGCAGCTTACCGACAATCGATCGTCTACATACGCTAAAGTTCTGTCTGCTAGGTACGCTAAAACATCACAGCGGAGCCAGTAGAATGAAGTCATGGTTTGTGGTGGCACCGGTCCCTTTATTGCAGCGCCATGCACACCAAGGTCACTTAACCAAGTTCTAACCAACGGGGTTGTCGTCGTGCTTGGTGGACTGTTGTTTGAGTCTGGCTTACAGGCAGGCTGTCATCATTCGTCTCACCTGCGGCCCTATGGGAAAGTGGCGAGTGCCTACGGACCGGCTCGCTTTGGGCCTACTGATCTTGTATGCGGTCAAGGTGAAGGTAAGGCAGTCACTTGGCACAGGACGAGAATGAGGCGGGCGTATGGCCCGCCTCAACTTCTGGTTTCGCAAGGTCACTCCTTTGAACGTCTACGGCCCACTGGGCGGAATCGGCCCGAATGATCTCGGCACGTAATTGCCTAGCTGAGGACTGAGAACGTACCCGGCGGGCACCTCAGCAAGAACCGGCAACGCACCCCAAAGGCCATAAGTAAGCTCTCCAACGGCCTGCTCGCGGGGGAGAGGGTTCAGCGCTACGCTGATCAGTGTTTCTAGAACTGACTCGTCAAAACCAGGCTCGTACCTTGTCTTCTCCAGTACATAAAGTCGATCCTGTCGTACCAACGCCACCGAGCTTTGGTAGACGACGATCCCACCGCCTAGGTCTAAATTAAAGACAACTGCAGATATCATGTCGAACCCGTCAGGCACGGGCAAATCGACAGGTTCTTGTGTCGCGGGGATTCCTGGAACTTGAAGCGTTCTCGATATTGCCCGGTCCATGAAGACCGGTAACGCCGCCTTTGCACTCTCCGAGGAATCAAATTGCGCTACCACTGCACTAATAAACAGGTTCAAGTCAGTGGGTGACTCGAACATGCGCGCCACCGCATCTTGAACACCCGGTATTGGAGAGTACGTGTTGGCTAGCGTGGGATCCTGCGTGGGCAGAGGATAAGGTGGCTCCTCCTCGACCGTCGCCGTTTCCTCGACTTGAGTAGCACTGGGAGTGGCAGTGGCGCCACCACTAGCTGATTCCGGTGTACTCGATGTATTGGCCTCCACTGTGCTCATCGGTTGCTGTTGAGGCGCTAGATTTGTCGCCGGTGGCATGGAGGCTGGGCTGTTTGCATATGCGGCAACCAAGAAGGCGGGACACCCAATACCGAGGAACGATCCGAGCAAATCTATTTGGAACGAAACCTGCTCCCCTGGGGCTATTGTCTGCCGATCAATAAAGCCTTGGTCTGCGGATAGGGGCGTGCCATCAAGGTCGAAGCACACAGAAATGGCTGTGAGCCCAAACTGCCCCCCCACTTCGTGGCCGTTCTCGAGGGTGCCGACAATGCGGTTATCAAACAGGCTCGCCTCAACGATGGTCATATCGAGTGGCTGGAACGGACTCACCAAGGACGCTGGTGAATACGTCACGTCAAAGTCTATTTGTGCACCAGGAGGGACGATAAGGTCAGGGCCCAAGTACACAGACCCAATGGCGACACCGCCTGCACGCACATATCTCGGACTCAGCCCCAATCCGGTATCTCCGCTCGCCAGGAGGTCGCCACCCGCTCCCCGAATGGTTACGGACACTTTGATGCCCGAGACATCTTGTCCAGTGTCGTTACGAGCCACAATGGGGAACGCGCCATAGGTGCCGCCACCGAAGCCAATGACCGAGACTTCGCCTGGGGTGGCTGGCGGGAGGATGTCGAACGCGTTGCCGCCAATGAATCCAGTTCCGACAACGATTTCCAGATCCTCAAGGATCGAGAATAGGGCCGCGTTTAGTTCCTGCGCATTTTGTGCCCCAAGGAGCTGTCCGCCACCACCGCTGGCAATGCCATTGAGAATGTCAAGCTCTTCCGCCGTGGTTCCGAACCCGATGACGTAGGTGGTGATGCCTAGCTCACTCGAACGGAGTGACTCAGCTACCCGAACTGGATCGCCGTCACAGGTTTCGAGTCCATCAGTCACCAAGACGATGGCGTTGACGGTGTTTTCGTCAGCAGGCGTGGTGAAATCGGCGCCCGCAGCCTCGAGCGCGAGACCCAAGGGCGTCCAGCCCACAGGCTGGATCGTTGACACTGCTGAGGAAAGAGCAGCCTTGTCTACACCGTTAACTGGAACAAGAAGCTCCGTTGATTGACAGCTCGTCGCCCTGCCAGCATCTGTGTTGTCGCCCTGGTGACCGTATACGCGAAGTCCAACATTTATGCCGTCAGCCTCTGGTATGGCAGCGACAACGTCTTGAAGCACCCGTTGAGCAGCGGTAATTCGCAACTCTCCGGTATCAGTTGCAGCAGCCATAGAACCAGAGGCGTCGACTACGAATTCAACGTTGATGGTCTTTCGTGGCCCAGACGGCGGAGTCTGCTCTTGCGCCATGCCAGTACTGAACGCACCGGAGACGCTCATCAAGCAAACAAGGAATACCAACAGACACCGGGCGGCCGTACGGCCGGTCAAGTTGACTAATCGACTCATCTCTCTCCCCAGAGTTTCAGTTGACCGAGAACCTACTTGGATTGGCTTTGCGTCTCACTCCCAATTTGATTCACGCTTGTGCATCTTCGGCGGCGTCAACGACTAACCGGACGCGAATAGAGAAGCTCTAAGCACTTGGCGAAGAAGTACTCGGCCTAGTTGACCAGCCCGCAAGCACCAGCTAGTAATCCCTGCCGTTGAACCCCACTGGTGCCACTGCTCTCGGTCAGAACATACGGAATAGTGACTCCCGCCAGAAATTAGGCGTTCCCACTAGACCCTGCCTTCGTAAGCGTCAGGAGCCTACTACAAGTGTAGGCAGGTTGGACCGCGCGCACCTCAGCAAAATCACGTAGTTTTCGGCACCGGGAAATGCGTCGCAGCGAGTCTGGCAGCCTGACGAGCGGTTGACGCTCATTGATCGCAAGCTCGCATTTTACGACGCGATCGCCAGCCGCAAGTCCGTGAAAGAGGTACTTGACGAGGAGGCGCTCCACGAGATCGCGCGAGGTGCTGCAGGCCCTCCGCAACAGCGCCACGATCGTCTGGACGAAGCGCGAGAGCACCCTCGCGGGGATGCGCCGGGCGGCCAGCCGAGCCCTGCGCAACCACAAGTTCCCGAAAGACACCGTCAACCAGCTGACAATGATCATCTTCGAGCAGGCGGCACGCTGGGGAGACCAATGGGCGGCCTAGCGATTCGGCCGACACGTTGAGCTCAATGCAGGTGGTCCCGGTGGTCAGGCCAACAGGTAGCCTCAGCCGCTCAAGGAAGACTTCTCCAGACCCGACGAGGTAAGCCAAGGTTCGACTGAAAGCGTACCGGTCAGGGATCAATCGGCGACCGCCCCTTGCGTTCACGATGATATGAGGCCCTTGGTTCACCAGCAGCCGAACCCGTTTCGCCATGGGACAGCGCTGCACGGTCTCACCTCATTCGCTGGCCTCCAGGCCAGGAGCTCTCTGCGAGCGCATGGCACCTGCGTCTCTGCATCACAGCTGACCGCTGAATCACGTAGAGAACATGCTTGCCGCAACTTCGAGGATCTCGTCAGTAGGGTCTCCGCCTGGCGAATACCCAGCGACGCGATACAGCACCGGCCCCTCCTGCACGTAGAGCGCGGCGGTGGTGCCGCCGTCCTCCTGCGGCATGATGAGCAGGCGGTTGGTGGAGCCGATGTCCCCGACCTCCACCTCCTCGTAGCCCAGCCCGACGAG
>Ga0180220_1000128_pt1 | contig 123278 bp, 110 predicted proteins | sample eDN5th37CBELigBY_FD_151335 | JGI IMG/M metagenome (GOLD analysis project Ga0180220, IMG submission 151335) | Enriched backyard soil microbial communities from Emeryville, California, USA - eDNA 5th pass 37_C BE-Lig BY (version 2) (version 2) | ecosystem: Environmental > Terrestrial > Soil >...
ACCTACACCGCGAACGGTTCGGAGGACGGCAACTGCTTCGTCGACGACATCACGATCGACGATCACCAGGGCTCGAACTGAGTCCCATCCATTGATGATCTGCGAGGCCTCCCTTCGGGGAGGCCTCGGTTTTCCTGCCTGCACGAGCGCTGCCGGCACGGCCACGCCAGTCGCGGCCATGTACGTCTCTCCTGCGGTTCGTCGGTGCCTGCGCCGCGCCGCTTCAGGCGGCGGCGCGCGCGATGCGTTCGAGCAGGCGCAGGTTCAGCGCGTGCTGTTGCGACTGCCATTCGGCGAGGCGGGCAGGGTCGATCGCAGGTTGCTCATCGAGTGCGCTGAGGCGGCGTTTCCACCATGCGGCGTAGCGCCACGAGGAGACGTCGCCGGTGATGTCGCTGCCGATGATGCGCCCGTGCAGCGCGTCGATCAGCGCGTGCGCGTGCGATTCGAGCAGGCGGCCCTGGTCCCAGTTCGTGCGCGCGACCGAGACGTCGAACACGTCCTTGTCGATCGAAAGGTAGGCGGGCGACGCGATGGCCGCGTGCTCATCGAGGAAGCGCGCGACCAATGCGTCGGGCGAATCGAACGAGCGGAACGCGTGCGCCAGCCCGATGCGCGCGGCCCAGCGCGTGTCGACGCCGACGGTCCAGTAGGCGAGCTTGTGCCGGCGCAGCGGGGTCAGGTAGTTCTCCCACGCGTGCGAGGCGGAGACGTCGCCGGAGCCGATGCCGAGCACCTGCACGCGGGTCACGAACGGCAATGCGGCGACCCGGCGCACCCACGAGCCACAGTGCACGCCGAACGGGAAGCGCATGTTGTCCGGATGGTTGTCGAGCACGACGACCTCGAACGGGCCTTGTGCCGACCGTCGCTCCACCAGGGGCCAGCTCAGGTGGTGGAAGTCGCCGCTGCCGAGCAGGACGGTGCCGTGCTCGCGCGGCAGCTCGGGATCGATCCGCCGCAGCAGCGCGTCGAGGCGGCGCAGCGAGCAGCCGAAGCGAATCGCGTCCTGCCACTCGGCCAGGTCGATGCGCGTCGCGCCGGCGAGTGCGCCGACCGAGCCGTCGAAGTCAAGGACGACCGGCGCGCCCAAGCGCGGTGCCCTCCGCGGCGGCGTGGCCGTCGGCCCAGATGCGATCGCTCTCGAAGCGCCGCGACAGTCGGCGCAGCACGGCGCGCAGCAGGCGGTTGCGCGGGCGCACCGCGTGCCGCGTGAAGGTGAAGCGTGCGCCGAGGTAGGCCTTGATCCCGGGGTCGGTCCAGCCGGCGACGTAGCAGCACAGCTCGCGCCGCAGGGCGAACTCGAGGTTGTGCATCCAGCTCACGAAGTACAGGTTGTGTTCGCGCGCGGCCGGATAGGAAAAGCCGACGTACTTGTCGACCAGGGCCTCGCCGACGAGGAAGCACAGGTTCCAGCCGATCATGCGGCCTTGGTGGCGGTAGACGAACACGATGCCACCGCTGGACGGGTCCTGCAGGAGCGCGTCGAAGAACGCGCGGCTGAGGCGGTCGAAGTGGATCTCGCTCTGGTCGAACACCTCGAGGTAGAGCGCGTAGAACGCGTCGCGCACCGAGGCGTCGCGGAACGCCGCCGCGCCGGTCGGGATCTCCTCGACCTCGAGCGCCGGGCGCGCGCGCAGCTTGCGCCGGATGTCCTTGCGCCGGCCGGACGACAGTCGTGCGAGGTAGTCGTCGATCGATTCGAAGTCGATCGGCACCCACGCCAGCGCCTGGCCCTCCAGCAGTACGAAGCCGGCGCGTTCGCACGCATCCGCGATCGCGCGCGCCTGCGCGTTGCTGGCCTGGTCGAGCAGCGGCGAATCCTGCGGGAGGTCCTTGACGATGAGGATCGCGCGCTCCGGCGCGAGCTCGCGCATCCACTCCGCGACCAGTGCGTCGGCGTCGAGCGGCGGGAACAGCGCGTACTCCGACACCGTCGTGCCGACGAAGCCGGTGCGCGGGCGCAGCAGGCCACCCCACCAGCGGTACAACGGCAGGGCACGCACGCGCCGGCGCAACTCGTCGTCGGCGGTCGTGAGCAGGTCGAACGGCGCGACGAATGCGGGCGTGCCCGAAGCCAGCGGCCGGACGACGAAGCCGTCGGGCGGATTCGCCAGGAAATGACCGACCAGCTCGCGCGGCTCGAGCTGGTTGCGATAGCAGGTCGGCGGCGATGCGGCCACGGCCGTCCTCAATCGAGTGCGGTCGCGAGACGGGCGCCCTGCGGCGCGTCCTGCGGCGTTTCCGCCGCGACCTGGGCGAAGAATGCGACCGACTGCTCGATCAGCTTCGCGCGCTCCTGGTCGACCGTGACCATGTGATAGCTGTTCTCCAGCAGCAACGACCGTACCGGACCGGCGACGCCGCGTTCGATCGCGCGTACGTTGCGCAGGCTGGCGACGTCGTCGTCGGCGGAATGCACCACCAGGCACGGTGCGCGCACGCGCCCGAGGCGCCGGCGCACGTCTCGGGAGAGGCGCTGGAACTCGGCCAGCGACGGCCACGGGAAGCCGGCGAGTCCGGCCGCCTGGCTGTCGCCGGACCGCATCGCGTCGACGATGCGGCGGCGGATGCGCTCGTCCTTGATGCCGTACGGTTCCACCTCCTCGGAGACGCGCTGGCGGCCGAAGCCGAGGCGCGTGACCAGCGGCAGCAGGAACGCGAGCCGGCCGATCCGCGGCGTGGCCCAGCCGTCGTGGAAGAACGTCGTGCCGTACAGGCCGAGACCGGCGACCTGCCGCGGTCGATCGATCGCGAGCTTCAGCGCGAGGATCGCGCCCATGGAAAGGCCGGCCACGAACAGGTGGTCGACCTCGGCGGCGAGCCGGTCGGCTGCGTCCAGCACGCTCGCGTGCCAGTCGCGCCAGCCGGTCGCGAGCAGGTCGGCCGTATCGCCGCAATGGCCGGCGAGCTGCATGCCGAGCACGCTGAACCCGGCCCGGTGCAGGCCGTTGCCGACGAAGCGCATCTCGGTCGGCGTGCCGGTGAGGCCGTGGATCAGCAGTACGCCGCTGCGGCCGGCGCGCAAGTGGAATTCTGACGCCTTGATCATGGGATGCGTGCAAGGAATACCCGGCGCTCAGGATCGCGCGCATGCCTTTCGTCGGCGTTTCGCGCCACGCGAGATTGGCCCGCCGTTTGCTTTCCCGTCTGCAGCGCCTTCATCCGGACCTCGCCATGACCCGCCTGGCCGCCCTCTGCGTGGGATCGTTCCCGGCCCTGCTGGCCGCGTTTCCGCTGTTCGGACGGCTGCTCGCCACGCCGGCGGCGGACGACTGCATTGCGCAAAGGATCCCCGGGCTCGGCGAATGCCGCAGCATCTACTGCAAGCCGGAGCGCCGCATCGCGCGCTGAACCCGCAGCGGCGAATGTCACAATGGTGCGGCCGGCGTCAGCAACGGCGCCGGCCGGGGTCCGGTCGGCGGGGCGATGCCGGTTCCGGCGCAGGCACGGAACTTGCTCGGTCTTCCATCCATCGCGTGCAGTGCAGGATCCCGATGAGCTACGACATCCTCAAGAACCTCGGCCTCGATCACCTCGACGCGAGTTCGCCGGAGTTCCTGAAGACGCTCGAGCGGATGCAGCGCGAGGCCTACCGCAGCCTGCACGCGGCCGAGCGGACCGACACCGATCGTTTCGACGACGCGACCGGCGGCTGAGCCGCGCCGGCGCCGCGCCACGGGGTATAGTCCTGCGCCGGCGCGCCGTTGCGCCGCGAACCGACGCGCATGACCCGACACCTGTTCCTCGCCTCGCAGTCGCCACGTCGGCGCGAGCTGCTGCACCAGATCGGCTGCAGCTTCGACGTCGTCGACGTCGACGTGCCCGAACGACGCGAGGCGGGCGAGTCGCCGCTCGATTACGTCGCGCGCGTCGCGCGCGAGAAGGCCGGTGCCGGCCTGATGCAGGTCGCCGCGGTCCCGGGCGCCGTCGTCCTCGGTGCCGACACCGAGGTCGTGCTGGACGGCGACGTGTTCGGCAAGCCCGCCGACGCGACCGATGCCGCCGCAATGCTGCGGCGGCTCTCCGGCCGGCGCCACGAGGTGATTTCGGCGGTCTGGTGCGTCAGCGCCGGTCGCGAGGAGCACGCGGTCAACGTCACGATGGTCGAGTTCGAGTCGCTGTCCGAGGCCGACATCGCGGCCTACGTCGCCAGTGGCGAGGCGTTCGGCAAGGCCGGTGCGTATGCGATCCAGGGCCGCGCCGCCGCGTTCGTCCGACGCCTCGACGGCAGCCATTCCTCGGTCATGGGCCTGCCCCTGTTCGAGACCTCGCAGCTGCTGCGCCGGTTCGCCTGACGCGAGCGCCGGTGTTCCATGGCGCGCTCAGACCGGCGCGCGCGTGCCGGCCGCGGCGATCATCGACTCGGCGAGGGTCGCCGTAGACGCGCCCCCAGGCCTGTTCGGCGGACGCGGTGAACGCGTCGCCGAAATGCTCGCGCAACGCGGTCAGCGGCGCGGCGCCGACGTCGTCGTAGTCGTCCTCGCCGACGCCGTAACCGGCATGGCGCCGCCCGAGCTCGGCGAATTCATGCGCCAGCCGGCCCTCGTCGCGGAGCTGCCGCACGATCGATTCGAGCATGTCGACCAGCTTGCGCACCTGGGCGTCGAGGTCGGCCGGGAAGAGCTCGCGCGCGTCGGGCCGCGCGCGGAACAGGTGCTCGTAGAAGCGCCGGCCGAACGCGCCGGCATCGCCGATGCCCGCGAACGTGGCCTGCACCAGCCGGATTTCGTCTTCGGTCATGTCCGATCCCCCATGGCGGGATGATGCACGAAGCGCGGCAGGCTTCAATCGAAGCCGTAGGCGAAGATGACGTCGGAAGGGACCGCCTCGTACGCGCCGACGTCGACGCCCGCACCGACGTAGCGTGGTGCTCCCTCGACGTCGTAGGTGCCGCTGCCGCCCACCGGGTCGATGAGCCCGCTGTCGATCAGGATCGAGTCCGCGCGCGGGTGGGGGTTGCTGGCCGAGATGAAACCCGGGTCGCCGCTTCCGGGCGTGATGTCGCCGGAAGCCGGCACGCCACCGCGCGACCCGGTGTGCACGCGAGCCAGCCACTGCAGCCCGCCCGACAGGTACAGGTCCGCGCGCCCGGGGTCGTTGCCCCAGAGGACGCTATTGGAGAGGTGGGCCGTTCCGTTCGCGACATTGGTGAGGATCAGGCCGGTCGCGGCGGCTTCGGGGTGGGTCGAGTGGTTGCCGGTCACGGTGAAGTGGGCGAGGCGCGTGATGCCGTTGCCGGCGGTGTAGATGTGCATGCCGCCGTTGCGCTGCGCCTCGCCGTGGTCGATGAGGACATTGCGCATCGACAGCGTGCCCGCGTTGCTGATTTCGCCGGCGGCGGCCGAGCTGTCGACTCCGCCCTGGCAGCCGGTGAAGCGCACGCGCTCGAAGGCGAGCGAGGTGGCTACTCCGACCGACGCGAACAGGCAGGCGCCGTTGCCCGGCACGAGGCCCTTGGTCGTGATTCCGAGGTCGTGGACGTAGAGCGTCGATCCGCTGCCGGAGACGAAGGCCAACAGCGTCCGCACTCCGTGCACGCCCGACAGCAGGGTGTTCTCGTGGCCGAAGTCGATCTGGGCGCAGGTGCCATTCGGACCGCTCCAGCCGCCCGAAATGTCGATCGTCTGGTTCGCGCGCGAGAGAGCGAGGTCGGGCAGCGGCGTGGTGAAGTCGTAGTGCCCCTGGCGCAGCTTGATCATGAAGACGGCGTCGTCGGAGGCGAGTGCCTCGTTCACCGCCGCCATGACGGCCGCGGGCGTCTGCACGCAGCGGATCGTCACGGCATGGCCGAGCGCGGGCAGCGCGGCGAGGGCGAGCAGGGCGGTGCGCAGGAGCAGGCGGACGGCAGCAGGCATGGTGGTCTTCCCCGAAGTGACGCCGGGTGGCGTGGTCGGGGAAGAGCTTGGGTCCGGCTCGACGGAATCGCCTGACGGCAACGCGACGCGTCGCTCACGTGATCATTATTTCGTTGCCGATCCGTCGTTTGCAGCGGCCAGGCGGGCCAGGGCGACGCGCGCGCCGGCGACCGCGAGCGGCGGGTAGGGCGGATCCAGCGGCTTCTCGGCCGGTACCGGCCGGCCGAGCTCGGCCGCGAGCAGGCGCGCCTCGTCGGCGAAGGGCAGGTCGAGCATGCCGAACCGCAGCGCAGCCTCGAGCGCCTCGCCCGCGGCCGCACGGTCGCCACGGCCGAGTGCCGTACGCGCCGCGGCCAGCGCCTGTACCGCGGGTACCGGCCTCTGCAGTGGCGGCGCCAGTGCGGGGAACAGGCGCAGCCCGACCAGCGTCGCCAGCGTCGCGATCGATCCGTCGCCATTGCGGCGTCCGACCGCGAGCGCGCGCTCGTACTCCCTGCGCGCGGCGGCGGCGTCGCCGTCGAGCGCCTGCAGCTGCGCCAGCAGCAGCGACAGGTCGACCTCGTCGTTGACCCAGCCGGCATCGGCCATGCCGATGCGGGCGCGTTCGAGGTGGTCGATTGCCGCGGCGTCGTCGCCGTCGAGGATCGCGGCGAGCCCGGCGTTCGCCTGCGCGCGGCTGGCGATGTCGGTGCGCCCGCTCCGGCGCGCCTCCGCGACCGCGCGTTCCCACGCGGCGCGGGCCGCGCGCCGGTCGCCGCGGCTCCAGGCGATGCGGCCGGCGAGGTAATCCCACGCGGTCGCATCCGCGGTGCGCGGCAGGCGGTCGAGGATCGCCTGCGCGCCGGCGACGTCGCCGAACGAGGCGCGGTCCGCGAGTGCGGCCTCGAGCTTGCGGTTGCCGAGGGCGGGGATCTCGATCTGTTCGATGTCGGCCAGCGCGGCTTCGCGCAGGCCCTGGTAGTACTTGATGTGCGCCCGAGCGAGGTGCATGCGCCAGGCGCGCGGGCGCAGGTCGAGCACCGCGCCGGCATAACGGAGGATCGCGGTCGCCGAACCCTCGCGCTCGGCTTCGGCATAGCGCTGCACCGCGTTGAAGTACGGATCGCGCAGCGCCTCGCCGCGCCCGCGCGCCTTCGCGAGCCAGCGTTGCGCCTCGGCGTCGTCGCCGGCGCCGACGGCCCACAGGCCGATCAGCAGCGACGGCCACGGCGTGCGGGGATCGCTGTCGTCGAGCGTCTCGAGCAGCGCGCGCGCGCCCGCGCGCGATCGCCGCTGGCATCGTGGCGCAGCGCCTCGCCGAGCAGGCGCGCGCCGTCATCGTGGAGCGCGTGCACGTCGGCCGTGCGGATGCCGTAACCCTCGTCGACCCACGCCTCCGCCGCAGGCATGCCGGAGTGGAGCAGCCATGCCGCCACAGCGACCACGGCGACGAGCCCTGCCGCGGCGAGGCCCACGAGCCGCGGGCGGCCCGCCTTCGCGTGCCGATCGGCAGGGCGCGCGGTCTGCATGGCTGGCGCAGGCGGATCGGCGACCGTCCGCGCCGCGGGTTCGGCTGGCATGGGGCCGGCACCGGCTGCATCCGTCGCACCCGTGGCCGCGCCGTGCGCGGCCTGCAGCGTCGCGCCGAAGGCGGTGGCGCCGGCGGTCGATTCCGCCGTGTCGACGGTCGCGTCGTCGTTGCAGGCCGGGCCCGCACCGGCCGATTCGCGCCGCACGTCGGCGTCGAAGCGGATGCCGACGCCGCGCACGGTCACGATGCGCTCGCCCTGCGCGCCGAGGACGGCACGCGCGCGGAAGATCGCCTGGGTGAGTGCTTCGTCCGAGACGGATCTGTCCGCCGGGCCAGAGCCGTTCGCTGAGTTCGTCGCGCGAGAGCACCCGCCCGGGTGCCTCGCACAGGGTCAGCAGCAGGTCGAACGCGCGCCTCGACGCGCAACGCTCGCGCGCCCCGACGAATACCCTGCGACCCCGCGGTTCGATGACGACGTCCGCGAACCGGTACCGGTACGCTGCCGCCGGCGAGCCCCCTGCGCTCATGCTGTCGTCGTGTTCCGGGTGGACGGGGCGGCGCGATCCGCCGATCGCCCGGGCCTGTCCGCCGATAGCGTAGCCGCCGTGCGGGTCGCCCCGCCAGTCCGCGCGGGACATCGCGCGCCAGCCATCCCGCGTGATCGGCGCTGACGCCGGGGCGAAAGATTCGCCTGCGAACATCGCGTCGGGCAGGCGGCGGCTGCCCGGGCGCAGGCGACGGCTCGGTCGCCGTCCGCGGGGTGTCCGCAGGGCGGCCACGCCCCATCCAACGGCATTCGACAAGCGGTCGCGGATGCAGCTATAAGTCGTCGCAGGTTTCCTCTCCAAGTCATTGCATGTCCGAAGAAATCCTGATCAATGTGACCCCGCGTGAGACGCGCGTAGCGCTGGTCGAAAACGGCATGCTGCAGGAGGTCCACGTCGAGCGTGCGAGCCGGCGTGGCTACGTCGGCAACATCTACAAGGGCCGCGTCAGCCGGGTCATGCCCGGGATGCAGGCGGCATTCGTCGAGATCGGCCTGGAACGCGCGGCGTTCCTGCATGCGTCCGACATCGTCCGCCCGCATTCGCCGCTGATCGGCGACAACGGCGAGCCGCTTTCCGCACCGACGCCGCCGATCAACGAACTCGTGCGCGACGGCCAGGAAGTCGTCGTGCAGGTGGTCAAGGACCCGATCGGCAGCAAGGGCGCGCGGCTGACCACGCACCTGTCGATTCCCTCGCGCTACCTCGTGCTGTTGCCGTACAGCAAGGTGCTCGGCGTGTCCGTGCGCATCGAGGACGAAGCCGAGCGCGCGCGCCTGAAGGACATGCTGGCGCAACTGCTCGGCGAGACGCGCCTCGGCTACATCGTGCGCACGAATGCCGAAGGGCAGTCGCGCGAGGCGCTGGCCGAGGACATCGACTACCTCGGCAAGCTGTGGAACGCGATCAGCGAGGGCATGGCGCGCGCGCGCGTCGGCGAGCGCATCTACGAGGACCTCAGCCTGCCGCTGCGCGCGCTGCGCGACCTGATGCGGCCGTCGATCGAGAAGGTACGGGTCGACTCGCGCGAGACGCTCGAACGCGCGCAGCGTTTCGTCGGCCAGTTCATGCCGGAGTTGGCCGACCGAGTGGAACATTACCCGGGCGAGCGCCCGATCTTCGACCTGTACGGCGTCGAGGACGAGATCCAGCGGGCGCTGAAGAAGGACGTGCCCCTGAAATCGGGCGGCTACCTCATCGTCGACCAGACCGAGGCGATGACCACGATCGACGTCAATACCGGCGGCTTCCTCGGCACGCGCAACCTCGAGGAAACGGTGTTCCGCACCAACCTCGAGGCGGCGCAGGCGGCCGCGCGCCAGCTTCGCCTGCGCAACCTCGGCGGCATCATCATCATCGACTTCATCGACATGACGGACGAGGAACACCAGCGCCAGGTGCTGCGCCAGCTGCAGAAGTCGATGGCGCGCGACCATGCCAAGGCGACCGTCTACGAGATGTCGCCGCTCGGCCTGGTCGAGATGACGCGCAAGCGCACGACCGAAAGCCTCGAGCGCCAGCTGTGCGAACCGTGCCCGGCCTGCGGCGGGCGCGGCAGCCTGAAGACGGCCGAGACGATCACCTACGAGATCTTCCGCGAGATCACCCGCGCCGTGCGCCAGTTCGATGCACGCCAGCTGCTGGTGCTGGCCGCGCCGAAGGTCGTCACCCGCATCCTCGAGGAGGATTCGGCCGCGGTCGCCGAGCTCGAGGAGTTCATCGGCAAGACGATCCGCTTCCAGCCGGAGGAGAGCTATTCGCAGGAGCAGTACGATGTCGTGCTGCTCTGACCGCCACGCATCGGCGGAGACGGCGTGAAACCGGTGCTGCGCGCGTGCCTGCGCCGGCTGCGGCTGGCGTTGCTCGCACTCGCGGCCGGCGGCGTGATCCTGCTCGGCGTGCTCGCCGGCATCACCCAGCTGGCGATGCCGTGGTTCGCCCAGCATCCGCGCCACGTCGAGAAGTTCCTGTCGTCGCGGCTGCAGCGCGAAGTCAGCATCGGCCATCTCGACGGGCGCTGGATCGGTGGCGGGCCGGTGCTGGCACTGGACGACGTGCGCATCGCCGGCGCCGACCCGGGGCAAGCGGCGTTCTCGATCCCGCATGCCGAGCTCGCGTTCGACCTGCTCGCGCTCCTGCGCCGCAACGAGGCCTTCAGCGAGTTCCGCATCGCGGGCGCCGAACTGCGCCTCGCGCGCGAAGGGGGTCGCTGGTCGCTGCGCGGCTTCGAACTCGGCGACTCGCATGCCGGCGACGAGCCGCTGTCGATGGGTGCGCTCGGTGCGATCGAGCTGACCCGGCTCAGGCTCGCCATCGACGACGTCGACCACGACCGGCACTGGCGCCTCTCCGCGCCGGTACTGCGCGTGCTGAACCGCGGCACGACGCTGCGCGTGCTCGCGCGCGTGCGCGAGGACGGCAGCGATTCGGCGCCGCTCGACGTGGTCGCCGAACTCGACCCGGCCACGCGCTCGGGCGAGCTCTACGCCGGCGGCGGCGACGTCGACCTGTCGCGCGTGCTGCAGGGCTATGCCCCGGGTGGCGTGCGGCCGCTGTCGGGTCGCGGCGCGCTGCAGCTGTGGGCCTGGATCCGCGACGCACAGGTCGACGACGTGCGCGTGCGCGTCGACCAGCGCGAGCTCGTGCTCGCCTCGCGCGAGCCGGTCGCGGCGACGGACAGGATCGCGGTCGAGCCGCGCAGCGCGTTCGCGCGCCTCGCCTTCGTCGCGCGCTGGATGCGCCACGCCGGCGGCTGGTCGCTCGACCTGGCCGGGCTCGACGCCGGCGAGCTCGGCTCGCTGCGCGCGTCGATCGACCGTTCCGGCGGCGACGATGCGCCGCGCTGGCGCGCGCGTGCCGCCGGCGTGCCGATCGACGTGCTCGGCCGCATCGCGATGCATCCCGACGTCGTGCCGCCCGGACTGCGCCGCTGGCTCTACCTCGCGCATCCGCGCGGAACGCTGGAGCAGCTCGACATCGACTGGGTGTCGGCGCAGGAGCACGCGATCGAAGCGCGCCTGCGTGCCGGCGAGGCGTCGAGCGTCGACTTCGTCCCCGGCATCGACACGCTCGACGCCGAACTCGTCGGCGACGCCGGCGCACTGCTCGTGCACCTGCCGGCGCAGTCCCTGCGCGTGGAGTACCCGCGCGTGTTCCGCCAGCCGTTCGCGTTCGCGCCGATCGGTGGCGACATCGTCGCGCGGCCGCTCGACGAGGGCTGGCGCATCGAGACGGCGCGGATCGGGTTCGAGGGCGAGGGCTACGGCGGCGAGCTGCGCGGCAGCGCCGACATCCTGCCGGGGCGTCGCCCGACGCTCGACCTCGCGGCCGTCGCGACGCACGGCGAGGTCGTCGCGGCGAAGCGGTTCTGGCCGACCAACACGATGCCGCCGGACGCGGTGAAGTGGCTCGATCGCGCGCTGGTCGGCGGCGAGGTCGCCGGCGGCCGCGTCGCGATCCGCGGCGACCTCGCCGACTGGCCGTTCCACGACCGTGCCGGTCGCTTCATCGCGCGCGGTGAGATCGAGGGCGCCACGCTCGCCTATGACGAGGCCTGGCCCGCGGCCGAGCAGATCGATGCGGTCGCGACCTTCGTCAACGATGGCATGAGCGTGGAGGCGAGCCGGGCGAACTCGATGGGCGTCGAGGTCGGCGAGGCGAGCGCGACGATCGAGGACTTCGGGCCGCTCGTGCTCGAACTCGCCGCCAAGGGCAAGGGCAGCGGCCAGGACCTGCTCGCATTCCTGCGCGCGACGCCGATCGGGCGGCGCTGGCAGGAGCAGATCCAGGACGTCGCGGTCGGCGGCCGCGGCGAGGTCGCGATGAAGCTGGTGCTGCCGATCCACCAGGTCGATGCGCTCACGCTCGACGGCAGCGTGGCGCTCGCCGGCGCGAAGATCGACCATGCCGGGTACGGACTGCACTTCGGCGAATCGAGCGGCACGCTGCGCTTCGACCAGACCGGCTTCGCCGCGCGCGAGCTGCAGACGACCTTCCGCGAGCGCAAGGCGCTGCTGTCGGTCGCGGTCGGCGGCCACGTTTCCGAACCGCGGTACGCGTTCGAAGCGAGCGTCAGCGGCAGCTACCCGGTGTCCGCGGTCTTCTCCGACGTGCCCACGCTGCTGCCCTTGCTGGCGACCGTGCAGGGCGAGTCGCCGTGGACCGCACGCGTGGCGATCGACGCGGGCGACCCGCCCGGCGCGCGCAAGCGGCTCACGCTGGACAGCACACTGTCCGGCACCGCGATCGGCCTGCCGGCGCCCTTGGCGAAGGACGCCGGCAGCGCATGGCCCTTCCATCTCGAACTCGCGCTGCCACCGGTCGGGCAGGCGTTCCACGCACGACTCGGGGAACTGGCCACCATCGCCGGTCGCGTGCCGGGGCCGGGCAAGGCGTTCGCGGCGCGCGTGCAGTTCGGCGGACTCGCGGCCGAACCGCCCGAAACGGGCGTCGTCATCGGCGGCCGCGTGGCGATGCTCGACGGGGGCGGCTGGCTCGATCTCGCGCACGGCGGCGGCGGGAGCGGCGCCGACGTTCCCGTGGTCGACCTGCATGCCGACGATTTCCAGTTCGGCGGCCGGCATTTCGCCGGGACCGACGTGCGGATCGCGGCGAGCGGCGAGGCGACGACGGTGCGCCTCGACGCGCCGACCCTGTCCGGCAGCGTCGAGGTGCCGCGAACGGAACTCGCCACGCGCGGCATCACCGCGCGCTTCGCACGCGTGCATTGGCCCGATCCGCCGGCGGATGCGGCCGACGCGCCCGCGCTGTCCGACGTCGCGCCGGGTTCGCTGCCACCGCTGCACATCGCCGTCGACGACTTCCAGCTCGGCAGCGCGAGCTTCGGCTCGGCGCGCTTCGAAAGCCGGCCGATCCCGGGCGGCATGCAGGTCGAGACGATGCAGACGCATTCGCCGAACGTGACGATGGAAGCGAGTGGCGACTGGACCGGCGGCATGATCGAGAACCGCTCGCGCATGTCGATCCAGCTGAGCGCGCACAGCCTCGGCCGCATGATGGATGCGCTCGGCTTCCCCGGCCTGATCGACGGCGGCCAGACGCGCGCGACGATCGACGCGAGCTGGCTCGGCCCGCCGTCGGCGTTCGCACTCGCCAAGCTCGACGGCACCCTCGCGATCGACGTCGCCGAGGGACGCATCCTCGACGTCGAGCCCGGCGCCGGGCGCCTGTTCGGCCTGTTCTCGCTGACCGAGATCCCGCGCCGCCTGAGCCTGGATTTCAGCGACTTCTTCAAGTCCGGGCTCGGCTTCAATTCGATCAAGGGCACGTTCCGCCTCGCCGGCGGCAATGCCTACACCGACGGCCTGCGCATCGACAGCCCCGCGGCGGACATCGTCGTCACCGGTCGCACCGGACTGCGCACGAAGGACTACGACCAGCGCATGGACGTGCGGCCGCGCGCCGGCGCTACGCTGCCGATCGTCGGCGCGATCGCCGCCGGACCGGTCGGCGCGGCGGCGGGCCTGGTCGTGCAGGGCATCTTCAACAAGCCGATCGGCAAGGCCGTGACGCGGCGGTACCAGGTGACCGGCAGCTGGGAGAAGCCGGTCATCGTGCAGATCGCGCGCACGCCCGCGGGCGCCGCAGCGGCCGCGCCCGCGGCGCCGGCACCACTGCCGGACGAGCCGCCGCCGTGGCAGGTCGCGCCGATCGGCCCGGACGGCGATTTGCATTGACGCTGGTTGTGATCCAGCATGCGCGCCCCCATTGAGCGGCGAGGCGAACCGGCAGCGCGGACCCGTTCGAAGCACAGCTTCGCCGTCCGCCGGCCACGACGGCCCCGTCCGTGACCGGTTCCTTTCCCCCGATTTCCGCGGTCCACGACATGTCCGACCTGATCACCCTCGCCGAACGCCGACTGCTCGGCCCCGGAGGCCTTTCCGTCTCCGACCTCGACGGCGTGTTCGCGCGCCTGATGGGCCCGTCGATCGACGCCGCCGACCTCTATTTCCAGCATTCGCGCAGCGAGTCGTGGGTGCTCGAGGACGGCATCGTCAAGGACGGCTCGCACTCGATCGAGCAGGGCGTCGGCGTGCGCGCGCTGTCCGGCGAGAAGGCCGGCTTCGCGTACTCCGACGAGATCGTCATGCCCGCGCTGATCGAAGCGGCTGGCTCGGCGCGCGCGATCGCGAGCGCGGGTTCCGCCGGCGTCGGCAAGCCGCTCGCGATCGCCGGCGGGCACGGCCTGTACGCGCCGGTCGACCCGATCGACACGCTGTCGAACGAGGCGAAGATCGCCGTGCTGCGCGAGGTCGATGCCGCCTGCCGCGCGGCCGATCCGCGCGTGAAGCAGGTCATCGTCAGCCTCGCCGCGACGATCGACACCGTGCTCGTCGCGCACTCGGACGGTACGCTCGCCGCCGACGTGCGCCCGCTGGTGCGCATGAACGTGCAGGTCATCGCCGAGGCGAACGGCCGGCGCGAATCCGGCAGCGCCGGTGGCGGCGGGCGCTACGGCTTCCCCGAACTGCTCGAGAACGGTCGCGCGCACGCGTTCGCGCGCGAGGCGGTGCGCGCCGCGCTCGTCAACCTCGAGGCGGTGCCGGCGCCGGCCGGCAACATGCCCGTCGTGCTCGGCCCCGGCTGGCCCGGCGTGCTGCTGCACGAGGCGATCGGCCACGGCTTCGAGGGCGACTTCAACCGCAAGGAGACTTCGGCCTTCGCCGGCATGCTCGGCGAAAAGGTCGCCGCCGACGGCGTCACCGTGGTCGACGACGGTACGCTGGCCGGGCGCCGCGGTTCGCTCGGCATCGACGACGAGGGCACGCCGAGCCACTGCACGGTGCTGGTCGAGAACGGCGTCATGAAGGGCTACATGCAGGACAAGCTCAACGCGCGCCTGATGGGCATGCAGCCGACCGGCAACGGGCGGCGTGAATCGTTCGCGCACCTGCCGATGCCGCGCATGACCAACACCTACATGCTGCCCGGCGAGCGCGACCCGGGCGAGATCATCGCCTCGGTCCAGCGCGGCCTGTACGCGGTCAACTTCGGCGGCGGCCAGGTCGACATCACCAACGGCAAGTTCACCTTCTCCGCCAGCGAGGCGTACCTGATCGAGGACGGCAAGGTCACCCGCCCGGTGAAGGGCGCGACCCTGGTCGGCTCCGGTGCCGAAGTGCTCAAGCGCGTGTCGATGGTCGGCAACGATCTCCGGCTCGACGAAGGCGTTGGCGTGTGCGGCAAGGACGGCCAGAGCGTGCCGGTCGGCGTCGGCCAGCCGACGCTGCGGATCGACGCGATGACCGTCGGCGGCACCGCGGCATGACGGGCGCGCGTTCGCCGCGCGGCGGACGCTTCCACGCCCGGCCGCTTCCCGCCCGCGGCGCCGCTCAGGCCGCCGCGCCGGGATCGCGGTCGAGCGCCTCGCGCAGCACGCGGAACAGTTCGCGGAATGCGTGCGGCGACTTGCCGGCCTTGCGCTCCGCCAGCGCGTTGCGCGCGAGCTGGCGAAGCTGCTGGCGTTCTGCCGAGGGGTGCTGCGCGACGAAGGCGTCGAGGGCCGCGTCGCCCTCGGCCAGCAGGCGTTCGCGCCAGGCCTCGACACGATGCAGCGCGGCGGCCTCGCGGTGCGCCTGCTCGCGGTCCGTCGCCAGCGCGCGCCGGATCGCCTCGATCGCGTCCGCGTCGAGCTTGCGCATCTGCTTGGCGAGGAACTGGTTCTGGCGCTTGCGCGCGATGTGCGACCGGACCGCACGCGTGCGCCGCACCTCCTCGCGCAGCTCGTCGTCGAGCGGGACGCGCTCGAGTTCGGCCTCGCTGAGGCTGGCGAGCGTCTCGGCGAGCTTCAGCACCTCGAGCGCGTCGCGCCGCAGCTGGCTGCGGCTCGGCCCCGCTGCCTCGTCGGGGAATCCGTCGTCGTGCGGGTCGTGCATCACTGAATCCGGGATAATGCCGCAATGAATGCGATCGTGACCGACAAAGATACCAGCTCCGCCGACCTCGACCGCCTCGCCGCGATCGCCGAGGACGTGATCCGCCTCGCGCGCGCGAAGGGCGCCAGCGAGGCGGACGTCGCCGCCAGCATCGACCTCGGCCTGTCGGTCGGCGTGCGCCTCGGCGAGGTCGAGACGGTCGAGCGCACGCGGGATCGCGGCGTCGCGGTCACGGTCTACTTCGGCAGGCGCAAGGGCTCGGCCAATACCGCCGACCTCGACCCGACCTCGATCGCGCAGACGGTCGAGCATGCCTGCGCGATCGCGCGCTACACCGAGGAGGATCCGGCCAACGGCCTCGCCGATCCCGCGCTGCTCGCGACCACCTTCCCCGACCTCGATCTCTGGCATCCGTGGGACATCACGCCGGAGGAAGCGATCCGGCTCGCGGTGGAGATCGAGGAAGCCGGCCGCTCGGTCGATTCCCGCATCAACAACTCGGACGGCGCCTCGGTACAGGTCGGGGCGTCGATGACCGCGTATGCGAACACGCACGGCTTCCTCGGCACCGAGCGCGGCACGCACCATTCGCTGTCGGTCGCGGTCATCGCCGAGGACGAGGCCGGCATGCAACGCGACTACTGGTACGACAGCGTGCGCCGCGCGTCGGATTTCGCCAGCGCGGAGTCGATCGGGCGCAAGGCGGCCGAGCGCACGCTCGCGCGCCTCGGCGCGCGCCGCCTCGGAACGCGCGAGTGCCCGGTGCTGTTCGTGCCCGAAGTCGCGCGTGGGCTGCTCGGACACTTCCTGTCGGCCGCCAGCGGCGGCGCGCTGTACCGGCGCGCGAGCTTCCTCGTCGACCACATCGGCAAGCCGGTCTTCCCGGCCTGGATGCAGATCGTCGAGCGGCCGCACATCCCGCGTGGCCACGGCTCGACCGCGTTCGACGCCGAGGGCGTCGCGACGCGTGATTCCGACCTCGTGCGCGACGGCGTGCTCGCTCGCTACATCCTCGGCAGCTACTCGGCACGCAAGCTCGGCCTGCAGTCCACCGGCAATGCCGGCGGCGTGCAGAACATCGTGGTGCAAGCAGGCACGGACGACTTCGCCGCGATGCTGCGTCGCATGGACCGCGGGCTGCTGGTGACCGAGCTGATGGGGCAGGGCGTTTCGCTCGTGACGGGCGACTACTCGCGTGGCGCGAGCGGCTTCTGGGTCGAACGCGGGCAGATCGTCCACCCGGTCGAGGAGATCACCATCGCCGGGAACCTGCGCGACATGTACGCGAACGTCGTCGCGGTCGGCAGCGACGTCGACCCGCGCTCGCACATCCTGACCGGTTCGATCCTGCTCGAGCGCATGACCGTCGCCGGCGAATGACGCCGCCGTCGGCGCGATGCGCCGTGCACGCGGTGCCGCCGGCATGACTTCCGCGCTATTGTGAAGGGGCCTGGTGGCGCCCAGAACGGGAGGGCCACCCCCAGCGGAGATCCACGCATGAGCGAGAACGAGAACGCCACGGGCACCAGCGGCAGCGGCAACGACGTACCCACCCCGGCCCTGCCGTCCGCGCAGTCCGGCGACGAGAAGACCTGGGCGCTGATCGGCCACCTGTCGGCGTTCAGCGCGTTCATCACCGGCGTCGGCTGCGTCATCGGGCCGCTGGTCGTCTGGCTGGTCAAGCGCGACACGATGCCGTTCGCTGCCGACCAGGCGCGCGAAGCGCTGAACTTCAACATCACCGCCGCGCTCGTCGGTTGCGCGCTGGTGCTGTTCAGCATCGTCACCTTCGGCCTCGGCCTGCTGCTCGCCGTGCCGCTCGGCTTCGTACTGGCGATCGGCTGGTTCGTGCTGACGATCATCGCGGCGCTGAAGGCGAACGAGGGCGTCGCCTACCGTTACCCGTTCACCCTGCGCCTGGTGAAGTGATCCTCCGGCCCTGCCGCGCGGCTCAGGCCGCGCGGTAGTGGTCCTGCATCGGGTAGCGGCGCGCGTACAGTGCGAACGCGACCGCCGCGAGCAGCGCGAACGCCGCGAAGAAGAACATCAGGAACGCCGTTTCGCCGATCCCGGTGGCCGCGATCCGCGCCGTCACCGCCTCGTTGCGCACGCCCGCGTTGGTGACCAGTACCCACAGGTTGCCGTACGACACCGACAGCATCCAGAAGCTCATGATCGCGCCCTTCATCGCGCGCGGCGCCTGGCTGTAGGCGAATTCGAGCCCGGTCGCCGAGACCAGCACTTCGCCGAGCGTGAGCAGCGCGTACGGGGCGATCTGCCAGGCGATGGAGACGGCGTCGCCGGCGTCGATCTGCAGCTGGATCAGCCCGGCGACGATCCATGCCAGCGCGGCGAACGCGAGGCCCGCGCCCATGCGCCGCAGCGCGGTCACTTCCAGGCCGAGCCGGCGCAGGAACGGGTACAGCACCAGGTTGTTGAACGGGATGATCGCCATCACCAGGATCGGGTTCAGCGCCTGCATCTGTGCCGGCGACTTCACCAGCCAGCCCGGCCACCACCACTGCTCGGTCGGCATGCGCATGGCGCCACCCTGGATGACCCACGTCGACGCCTTCTGGTCGAACAGCGACCAGAACGGCGTGACCAGTGCGAACACGACCAGGATGCGCAGCACCGCACTGACGCCGTCGACCGCCTCGGCCGGATGGCTCGCCCGCGCGCGCTCGAGCTGCATCGACGCGCCGACGCCACCGAAGGCGATCAGCAGGCCGAGTGCGGACAGCACCGCGATGACGAAGTCCGACCGCAGCAGCCACGCCAGCACCGCCACGGCGAGCAGCGCGCCGATGCCGGCCACGACCAGGCCCGGGCGCCCCGCGCCCGGCGCGGGCGCGAGCAGGGCGGTGCGCACCACGCGCAGGAACGAGTGCGGATCCGGCGGCGACGGTGGCACCATCACGTAGCGCTTGCGGCCGAGCCAGAACACGAACGTGGCGACGAACATCAGCGCGCCGGGAATGCCGAACGCGACGGCGGGGCCGTAGCTGCGCAGGAAGATCGGCATCAGCAGCGAGGCGAAGAACGAGCCGAAGTTGATCGTCCAGTAGAACGCGTCGTAGACGACCTTGGCGAGGTGCTTGTTGCCCTGGTCGAACTGGTCGCCGACGAAGGCGGACACCAGCGGCTTGATGCCCCCCGAGCCCAGCGCGATCAGGAACAGGCCGGCGTAGAAGCCGGGCCGGTTGTCCGTGCACAGCGCGAGGCAGACGAAGCCGAGGCAGTACACCAGCGACAGCCACAGGGTGGTGCGGTACTTGCCGAACCAGCGATCCGACAGCCAGCCGCCGAGCAGCGGGAAGAAGTAGACGCCGATGACGAAGGTGTGGAAGACGTCCTTGGCGATGCCGGCGCGCTCGGCCTCCGGCGCGAACAGCAGCAGGCTGCCGATCAGGAACGGCGTGAGGATGTTGCGCATGCCGTAGAAGCCGAAGCGCTCGCAGGCCTCGTTGCCGATGATGTAGGGGATCTGGCGCGGGATGCGCGCCTCGGCGGCCGGTGTGGTCGTCATCGTCGAACCTGTGGAGTGGAACGGACCGCGGCCACGGGCTCGCCGGCGCCGGCGCCGCGCGCCGGTCGCGACGCCGCTCCGGCGCGCAGGTGCCCCAGACTAGCCGATCCGGCGTCGCCGCGCGCCGTCTCAGGCGCGCCGTTCCGCCACGAAGCGCGCCAGCGCGCGCAGGTGCGCCGCGGCGTCGCCGAAGCCGGCGATCGCATCGAGCGCGCGCGCGGTCAATGCGGCGAGCTCGGCGCGCGAGGCCTCGACGCCGAGGATCGCGGGATAGGTCGGCTTGTTCGCGGCGACGTCCTTGCCGGCGGTCTTGCCGAGCTGTTCGGTGTCCGCTTCGATGTCGAGCAGGTCGTCACGGATCTGGAACGCGAGCCCGATGCAGTGGCCGTAGGTCTCCAGCGCCGAGAGCGCGGCCGCGTCCTCGCAGCCGGCACCGAGCGCGCCGAGGCGGACCGAGGCGCGGATCAGCGCGCCGGTCTTGTGCACGTGCATGCGCTCGAGCGCGGCCGCGTCGAGCGGCTTGCCGACCGCGGCGAGGTCGAACGCCTGGCCGCCGGCCATGCCGTGCGAGCCGCAGGCGGCGGCGAGCGTGCGCAGCATCTGGACGTGCCGGCGCGGCGCGTCGGCGAGCAGCGGATCGTTCGCGAGCACCTCGAACGCGAGCGCCTGCAGCGCATCGCCGGCGAGGATCGCCATCGCCTCGCCGAACGCGACGTGGCAGGTCGGTCGGCCGCGGCGCAGGTCGTCGTCGTCCATCGCCGGCAGGTCGTCGTGGACGAGCGAATAGGCGTGGACGATCTCGACCGCGGCGGCGGAGGAATCGAGCCGCTCCGGCGCCACGCCGAGCGCACTCGCCGCCGAGTAGACCAGCAGCGGCCGCAGGCGCTTGCCGCCGCCGAGCACGGCATAGCGCATCGCACGGTGCAGCTCGACGGGCGGTTGCGCTTCGTCGGGCAGGACGCGCGCGAGCGCCTCGTCGGCGCGCACGGACAGCGCCAGCAGGTCGGGTGTGAGGTCGTTCACGCGGCGTGCGCCGCGGCCGTGCGCGTCGCGGCGGCGGCGCGAAGCAGGGCGGTGGGGGCGTCGCGGGGGCCGCGGTCAGGGGTGACCGCGGTCATCGTCTTCGAACGGCTGGGCGCTTTCCGGCGCGCCCGGGTCGAGCAGCTGGTTCACGCGCAGGCGCGCCTGGTCGAGCGCACCCTGGCAACTGCGGTAGAGCGCGATGCCGCGCTCGAATGACTGCAGCGATTCGTCCAGGCCGAGCTCGCCGTGCTCCATGCGGCCGACGAGCTGCTCGAGTTCGTCGAGCGACTTCTCGAAGTCCGCGACCTGCGACGGTTCGGTGGCGGGGCTGTGCGCGGGTGCTTTCTGCATGGGCGCGAAAGCTAGCTCAGCGCGTGCGCAAGATCAATCGACGCGCCGGGCGGCGTCGCCGGTCGATCCGCCGGTTTCCAGACGATTCGCCCGCCGATCGGCGCGAGCACGGCGGCGCCGGATTCGCCGAGCCAGACGTCGGCGACGGCGACGAGCCGCTCGTCGTCGTCGAACACCAGCGGCATGCGGCCGCGCTTCCACGGCGGGATGCCGGCTTCCTGGAACAGGTCGCGCAGTTCGCGCGTGCGACCACCGCTGGCCAGGCGCAGGCTCTCGCCGCCGCGGCGGAAGCGCACGTGCCAGGCCTGCTCGAGTCGTGCCGGGCCGTCCAGGCCCTCGACATGCAGCGTGCCGAGGTCGAGCGGCAGCGCGAGTGGGCGGCCGTCGAACTCGGCGACCCAGTCCAGTGGCGGGAACTGCAGTGGCGCCAGCGCATGCAGCAGGTCGCGGTAACGGCGCACCTCCGTGCCGGGCCAGCGCACGCACGGCTGGCGGTCTTCGGCCGCCTCGCCGAGCTGGCGCACGAGTTCGGTCGCCTGGTAGTGGGTCGGCTCGGGCAGGCCGAGGCTTCGCAGCCAGCGCCGCAGCACCGGGTCGCGCAGGGCGGTCGGCAGCGACAGCCACTCGCGGTACTTCAGCGTCGAGGGATCGAGCCCCTGCAGGCTCGCGAGCGCGCGTTCCGACTCGGCCTCGATGAATTCGGCGGCGGCACGCGCCCACGCCGCGCTCTGCGCGATGCTCGCTTCCGCCTCCGGCCAGCGCGCGGAGATGCGCGGCATGACCTGCATGCGCAGGTAGTTGCGGTCGATCGTCTGGTCGGCGTTGCCGGGGTCGCTGATCCAGCCGAGGCGATGCTGCTCGGCGTAGTCGCGCAGTGCCGCGCGCGGCAGCAGCAGCAGGGGGCGCCAGGCGAAGCCGCGGCCGAGGCGCCGCACCGGGCGCATCGCGCCGATGCCCTCGGGGCCGGCGCCACGCAGCAGTTTCAGCAGGACGGTTTCGGCCTGGTCGTCGCGGTGGTGCGCGAGGGCGACGATCTCCCCGGGCGAGAGCAGCGTTTCGATCGCGGCGTAGCGCGCGCGGCGCGCGCTCGCCTCGAGGCCGAGGCCGGGCTGGCGCACGACGTCGATCTCGCGCACGACCAGCTCCACGCCGAGTCCCGCTGCGAAGTCGCGGCAGCGCTGCGCCCAGCGCGCGCTGTCCTCGTGCAGGCCGTGGTCGACGTGCACCGCGCGCAGCCCGCGCGCACGGACGGCCTCGGACTGGGCGAGCACGTGCAGCAGCACGGCCGAATCGAGCCCGCCGCTGAAGGCGGCGAGCACCGGCGTCTGCGGCAGCTCGGCCAGCGAGGACTCGACCAGTTCGCGGATGCGGCGGTTCGCCATCGGCCGGTCGTCAGTTCCAGGAGCAGACGACCTTGCCGCAATTGCCCGACTCCATCAGGTCGAAGCCCTTCTGGAAGTCGTCGATGTGGATCTGGTGCGTCAGCACCTTCTGCAGCGGGAAACCGGTCAGCACCATCTGCGTCATCTTGTACCAGGTCTCGTACATGCGCCGGCCGTAGATGCCGTGCAGGGTGAGGCCCTTGAAGATGACCTTGTCCCAGTCGATGCCGGCGCCGTTCGGCAGGATGCCGAGCAGCGCGACCTTGCCGCCGTGGTACATGCAGTCGAGCATGTCGCTGAACGCGCGCGGGTTGCCGCTCATCTCGAGGGCGACGTCGAAGCCCTCCATGTGCAGGTCCTTGACGACCTCCTTGAGCGACTGCTTGGACACGTTGACGACGCGCGTCGCGCCCATGTCGGCGGCGAGCTTGAGGCGGTAGTCGTTGACGTCGGTGACGACGACGTTGCGCGCGCCGACGTGCTTGCAGATGCCGGCGGCGATGATGCCGATCGGGCCGGCGCCGGTGATCAGCACGTCCTCGCCGATGACGTCGAATTCGAGCGCGCAGTGCGCGGCGTTGCCGTAGGGGTCGAAGAACGCGGCCAGCTCGCTCGGGATCTGGTCCGGGATCGGCCACAGGTTCGACGCCGGCATCGCGATGTACTCGGCGAACGCGCCGTTGCGGTTGACGCCGATGCCGACCGTGTTCGGGCACAGGTGCTGCTTGCCGGCGCGGCAGTTGCGGCAGACCCCGCAGACGAGGTGTCCCTCGGCCGAGACACGCTGGCCGAGTTCGTAGCCGCGCACGCCGGGGCCCATGTCGACGATGCGCCCGACGAATTCGTGGCCGATGACCAGGCCGGGCCTGATCACGCGCTGGGACCATTCGTCCCACTTGTAGATGTGCAGGTCGGTGCCGCAGATCGCGGTCTTCTCGAGCTTGACCAGGACGTCGTTCGGGCCGATCTCGGGTACCGGCACCTCTTCCATCCAGATGCCGCGCGCGGCCTCGCGCTTGACCAGAGCCTTCATCGTCGCCTGCGACATGGAACCTTCCCGGACGGCGCCGCTGCGGCGCGTAAGCCGCAAAGTATAGAGCGAGCACGGCGCCCCGGGACCCCCGGCTGGAACCGTTTTCACGCCGGAGGTGAGAACGGGTCCGCTTGTACGGCCCCTGCAATGGGCAGACACTAACGCCGTATGCCGCGCAAGTGGCATACGGAAGCCACAGGGGGCTTTGCGCGATGTTCGGATTCCTCAAGGCCCTTTTCGGGGGCCGCAAGGACCCGCGGCCGCCGCCACAGCGGCGCCAGGGGCCACGATTGAACGCACGCGGCGGCATGCGCGTGCTCGTCGTCGACGATTCGACCACGGTGGTGTCGCTGCTCGGCCGCATGCTGCGGCAGAACGGCTACGTCGTGCTCGAGGCGTTCGATGCCGAGAAGGGCATCGAGATGGCGCTGGCCGAGAAGCCCGATCTCGTCTTCCTCGACATCGTGCTGCCGGGGATGAGCGGCTTCGCGGCGCTGCGCCAGCTGCGCCGGCAGCCATCGACGCGCGACATCCCCGTCATCATGATGAGCGGCAACGAGCAGGCGACCGAACAGTTCTATGCCCAGCGCATCGGCGCCGACGACTTCATGAAGAAGCCGTTCTCGCGCGCGGAAGTGTTCATGCGGATCGAGAACCTGCTCGACGTCTCGTTGCTGCCACGGCGCCATGGCGCCGCCGGCGCCGCGGCCGGGTCGACGGAGCCGACGACGTTCCCGTGACCATCGCGGACGGCAGCGCCGCCGCCCCGGCGCACGCGTGCGGTATCGACCGGCGTCCGCTCGCCGTGGCCCTGATGGGGCCGACCGCGAGCGGCAAGACCGCGCTCGCCTGCGCCCTGGCCGAGCGCTTCCCGTTCGAGATCGTCAGCGTCGACTCGGCGCTCGTCTATCGCGGCCTGGACATCGGCGCGGCCAAGCCGGACCGCGCGACGCTCGCGCGCCATCCGCACCGACTGGTCGACATCCGCGAGCCGGCCGAGATCTACTCCGCGGCCGATTTCCGTGCCGACGCGCTCGCGGCGATGGCCTCGATCACCGCGGCCGGGCGCGTGCCGCTGCTGGTCGGCGGCACCGGGCTCTATTTCCGCGCGCTGGACCATGGCCTGTCGGCATTGCCCGATGCCGATCCGGCGATCCGCGCGCGGCTCGCGCGCGAGGCGGCGGCGAGCGGCTGGGCCGCGCTGCACGAGCGCCTTTCCCGGCTCGACCCGGCGGCGGCGGCGCGCATCCGCGCGGGCGACGCGCAGCGCATCCAGCGTGCGCTCGAAGTCATCGAGCTGACCGGCCGGCCACTCTCCGAACAGCAGTCGGGCCCGGCGCGCCGGGCACCGTGGCGCCTCGTCAAGCTCGCGCTGGTGCCGTCCGACCGCGGCCTGCTGCACGAGCGCATTGCGCGCCGCTTCGACGCCATGCTCGCCGACGGCTTCCTCGAGGAGGCGGCGCGCCTGCGTGCGCTCCCCGGCTGGGACCCGGATTGGCCGGCGATGCGCGCCGTCGGCTATCGCCAGGCGTGGGACCATCTCGCTGGCGCCTGCGACCTCGCCACCCTGCGCGACCGCGCGGTGTTCGCGACGCGCCAGCTCGCCAAGCGCCAGATCACCTGGCTGCGCAGCGAAGTCGACGCGCGCTGGATCGATCCCGACCGCCCCGGCTTCGCCGACGTCGCGATCGCGGCGGCCGCGCGGGCGGGAGCGGGGTAGGCGCGGCCCCGGAATGTGCGCGGCGTCGTTTTCTTTTGTCGGAACAAATCGTTAAGATGGCGAAACTGAATGCGGGTTGAATCGGGGGCGTTTCGCGGTCTGTTGCGGAACGCAGGGTTTTTTCCGATTCACGGAATCTCGTCGCTGGAGAAGAAGACCATGTCCAAGGGGCAGTCGTTGCAGGATCCGTTCCTGAATGCATTGAGGCGCGAGCGCATTCCCGTCTCGATCTACCTCGTCAACGGCATCAAGTTGCAGGGCACGATCGAATCGTTCGACCAGTTCGTGGTGCTGCTGCGCAATACCGTGAGCCAGATGGTCTACAAGCACGCGATCTCGACGGTCGTGCCTTCGCGCAACGTGCGCGTCGGCGGGCCCGAGGCCGGCCATGGGCCGCACGCCACGCCGGCCGCCGAGCACCCCCACGACGACGCCGGCCAGGCCTGACCGGGCCGCGTCGCCCTTGAAGCGGGACCGCGCAGGCCGCATCCAGGCCTGCCGGAACCCGAGGCCCCCTTTCGTTGTTCGAACGATCCAGAAAAGGCGAGCGCGCGCTGCTGTTGCAACCGCAGGCGCCGGGCCGTACCGATCCCCACGCGCTCGATGAATTCGCCGAGCTTGCGCGCTCGGCCGGCGCGACCGTCGTCGGCAGCCTCACCGCGCGCGTGGAACGGCCCAATCCGCGCTACTTCGTCGGCACCGGCAAGGCCGAGGAACTGCGCGACCACCGCCGCTCGCTCGACGCGGACCTGATCCTCGTCAACCACGCGTTGAGCCCGGTGCAGGAGCGCAACCTCGAGAAGCTGACCGAGTGCCGCGTGGTCGACCGCACCGGCCTGATCCTCGACATCTTCGCGCAGCGTGCGCGATCGCACGAGGGCAAGCTGCAGGTCGAACTCGCCCAGCTCAAGCACATGTCCACGCGCCTGGTGCGCGGGTGGACCCACCTCGAGCGCCAGCGCGGCGGCGCGATCGGCCTGCGCGGACCCGGCGAAACCCAGCTCGAGCTCGACCGCCGCCTGCTCGGCGAGCGCGTCAAGCAGCTGACCCGGCGCATGGAGAAGGTCGAGTCGCAACGCGCGACCGCGCGCCGCGCGCGCCTGCGCAACGAATTGCCGGTGGTCGCCCTGGTCGGCTACACCAATGCCGGCAAGTCGACGCTGTTCAATGCACTGACTGGTTCGGCGGTGTACGCGGCGGACCAGTTGTTCGCGACGCTCGACCCGACCCTGCGCCGCATCGATGGCCTCGACTGCGGGCCGATCGTGCTCGCGGACACGGTCGGCTTCATCCGCGACCTGCCACACGACCTCGTCGCGGCGTTCCGTTCGACCCTCGCGGAGGCACGCGACGCCGACCTGCTGCTGCACGTCGTCGACGCATCCGACCCCGAGCGCGACGAGCGCATCGCCGACGTCACCCGCGTGCTCGCGGAAATCGGCGCCGCCGAGCTGCCGCAGGTGCTGGTGTACAACAAGGTCGACCTGCTCGACGAGGGAGCCATGACCGAAGCCGGCGGTCGCGTGGACTACCTCGACGGTGGCGAATTGCCGCGCGCATGGGTCTCGGCGGTCACCGGCGCCGGCATCGACGGCCTGCTGCAGGCGATCGGGCGCCGCCTCGGCAACGAGCGCATCCAGGCCGACCTGGTGCTGCCGGCGAGCGCGGGCCGACTGCGCGCGCGCCTGCATGCGCAGGGGCTGGTCGCGCGCGAACGTGCCGACGAGGAAGGCTGGCACGTGCACATCGATGCACCGCGCGTGCTGGTCGAGCCGCTGTTCGGCCTGCCCGGTGGCGACGGCGACTGGCTGCGCGGGCGCTTGCTTGCCGGGGCTGGAGGCCCTACCTACAATCCCTGAGCAACCCCGGCATGACGTCCCGCGGTCGCGAGCACGTGCGCGACCGCTCCTCGGCGCGCCCCGGGTCCGCACACCGCACGCGAACGGGTACCGCCGCGGCGGACGCGTGGATGACAGCCGGCGATGGCGCGACGACGGTGCGCGCCCCGTACCGCAACTGAGGTCAGACGAATGGCGTGGAACGAACCGGGCAGCGGCAACAGGCAACGCGATCCGTGGAAGGACGGCGGCGGTGGGCCCGGCCCTGATTTCGACGCGCTGATGCGTCGCCTGCGCGACGCTTTCAACCGCCTCTTCGGCGGCGGTGGCGGCGGCAGCGGTGGCGGCTTCGCGATGGCGTTCGCCGGCGCGCTGCTCGCCTGGTGCGCGTGGGACAGCGTCGTGCGCGTCAACGCCAGCGATACCGGCGTCGTGCTGCGCTTCGGCCAGTACTCGCGCTCGATGATGCCCGGCATCAACTTCAAGTTCCCGCGCCCGATCGAGACCGTGATCGCCGTGCCGATCGGTTCCGCGCCGCAGATGAGCGACCAGGTGCGCATGCTCACGCGCGACGAGAACATCGTGCTGGTCGACTTCAACGTGCAGTACCGCATCGCCGACGCGCGCCAGTACCTGTTCGGCGTGCGCGATCCCGACGCGACCCTCGGCCAGGCGGCCGAGAGCGCCGTGCGCACCGTCATCGGGGGCAGCGACATGGACTCGATCCTGCTCGGCTCGCGCAACGAGCTGACCAGCGAGGCGAAGAAGCTGCTGCAGGCGACGCTCGACCAGTACCGCACCGGCCTCGCGGTGAGCGACCTCAACGTGAAGAACATCCGTCCGCCGGCCGAAGTGAAGGACGCCTTCGACGAGGCCAACAGCGCGATCCAGGACAAGACCAAGCTGGTCGAGGAAGCGCGCGCCTACGCCAGCCAGGTGGTGCCGGAGGCGCGTGGCGATGCCGCGCGCGTGCGTGCCGAGGCCGAGGGCGACAAGAGCGCGCGCATCGCGCGCGCCGAGGGCGACGCGCAGCGCTTCGCGCTGATCGAAGCGCAGTACCGCGCCGCGCCGGAGGTCACGCGCAAGCGCCTCTACCTCGAGACGATGGAGCAGGTCATCGCCAACAACGGCAAGGTGGTCGACCTGACCGGCGGCAAGAACATCATCAACCTGCCTGCCACGGCGGGCACGCACGTGCCCGCCACGACCATCGTCGCGCCCGATCCGGGCAAGGGAGGCCGCTGATGCGTACCGGTATCATCATCGCGGTCCTGCTGGCGCTGCTGGTCGCGCTGAAGTCCCTGTTCGTGGTCGGCGAGGGGCAGACCGCCCTGCTGCTGCAGTTCGGCCGCATCGTGCGCACCGACTACCAGCCGGGCCTGCATTTCCGCATCCCGCTGGTGCAGCAGGTGCAGCGCTTCGACGCGCGCGTGCTGACGCTCGATTCGGCGCCGGAGCGTTCGATGACGTCGGAGAAGAAGGACGTCGACATCGACTTCTTCGTCAAGTGGCGCATCGCCGACGCCTCGAAGTTCTTCGTCTCGGTCGCCGGCGACGAGAGCAAGGCGCGCAACCTGGTCGTGCCCATCGTCATGGACGGGCTGCGCAGCGCGGTCAGCACGCGCACGCTGCAGGAACTGGTTTCCGGCGGCCGTGCCGACGTGACCCAGCATTTGCTCGCCGAGGCCAACGCGAAGACGGCCGGCTTCGGCATCGAGATCATCGACCTGCGCATCAAGCGCATCGACCTGCCCGAGGACGGCAGCGTGATCGGCTCGGTCTACGACCGCATGAAGGCCGAACGCAAGAAGGTCGCGAGCAAGCTGCGCGCGGAAGGCGAGGAACAGGCGCGCACGATCCGTGCCGACGCCGACCGCCAGGTGCAGGTGATCAAGGCCGAGGCCTATCGCGACGCGGAGAAGACGCGCGGCGAAGGCGATGCGGCCGCCTCGCAGATCTACGCCGCCGCGTACGGCAAGGACCCGGACTTCTACTCGTTCTACCGCACGCTCGACGCCTACCGCGAGGCCTTCTCGACCTCGAACGGCACGCTCGTGCTCGACCCGAAGTCCGAGTTCCTGCACTACCTGCAGGACAGCAAGTAGGCGCGTGGCCGACCTCGCGGCCGCGCTCTGCCTCGTGCTCGTGGTCGAGGGCCTGTTCCTGTTCGCGGTGCCGGATGCGTGGAAGCGGATGGCCGAACAGCTGTCGCGGATGGAGGGCCGTGGCCTGCGCAGGATCGGCGCCGGCATGGTCGTGGCGGGCCTGATCCTGCTCCAGTTCGTGCGCTGAACGCCTGCGACGCCACCTGCGTGCCGGACCGGCCGCGGCGCGATGCCGCGCGACCGGTGCGAGCGTGCGGCCCGCGGGTGCTGCCACTACAATCCACCGCAGCGCCGGCACGGCAACCCGGCACGACCACCATCGGCATCACGGGACCGGCGCGCGCCGGAATCGGCGCGAACCGATCCGGTTCCGCGCGTGGACCTTCGCGGCCGCAGCGCGCTCCGGTGCGCGGCGGCATGGCGGCTGCCGTACGGTCGAACCATCCGACATCGCCCCGGCCGGGGCACGGGAACGAAGCGAGAACATCATGGGCAAGTCGGTAGTCATTCTCGGCGCGCAATGGGGCGACGAAGGCAAGGGCAAGATCGTCGACCTGCTGACGCAGGACATCGGCGCGGTGGTGCGCTTCCAGGGCGGGCACAACGCCGGCCACACGCTCGTCATCCAGGGCAAGAAGACCGTCCTGCACCTGATCCCGTCGGGCATCCTGCGCGATGACGCGCTGTGCCTGATCGGCAACGGCGTGGTGCTGTCGCCGGCGGCGCTGCAGAAGGAGATCGCAGAGCTCGAGGCAGGCGGCATCGACGTGCGTTCGCGGCTGAAGATCAGCCCGGCGACGCCGCTGATCATGCCGTACCACATCGCGCTCGACCAGGCGCGCGAGAAGGCGGCCGGTGGCAAGGCGATCGGCACCACCGGCCGCGGCATCGGTCCTGCCTACGAGGACAAGGTCGCCCGCCGCGGCATCCGCGTCGCCGACCTGCACTACCCGCAGCAGCTCGGCGAACTGCTGCGCACCGCGCTCGACTACCACAACTTCGTGCTGACGAAGTACCTCGGCGTGGAGGCGGTCGACTACCAGCGCACGCTCGACGAGGCGCTCGCGTTCGGCGAGTACGTCGAGCCGATGAAGTCGGATGTCGCCGGCATCCTGCACGACCTGCGCAAGCAGGGCCGCAAGGTGCTGTTCGAGGGCGCACAGGGCGCGCTGCTCGACATCGACCACGGCACCTACCCGTACGTGACCTCGTCGAACACGACCGTCGGCGGCGCGCTCGCCGGCAGCGGCGTCGGCGCCGACTACATCGACTACGTGCTCGGCATCGCCAAGGCCTACGCGACGCGCGTCGGCGGCGGCCCGTTCCCGACCGAGCTCGACGACGAGGTCGGCCAGGGCATCCGCGACCGCGGCCAGGAATACGGCGCCTCGACCGGACGTCCGCGCCGCTGCGGCTGGATGGACATCGTCGCACTCAAGCGTGCGGTCGCGATCAACGGCATCACCGGCCTGTGCATCACCAAGCTCGACATCCTCGACGGGATGGACAAGCTCAAGGTCTGCATCGCGTACGAGTACCGCGGCAAGCGCACCGAGTATGCGCCGCTCGACGCCGCCGGCTGGGAGGAGTGCACCCCGGTCTACCTCGAGTTCCCGGGGTGGACCGAGTCGACCCACGGCATCACCGAGTGGGACCAGCTGCCGCCGGCGGCGCGCGCCTATCTGCGTGCGCTCGAGGAACTCGCCGGCTGTCCGCTCGCGATCGTTTCGACCGGACCGGACCGCGACGCCAACATCGTGCTGAGGGATCCGTTCGCCTGACGCCGTCGCGTGCTCCGCACCGGCGGACGGGCTCCCGCCTGGCGCCGGTCGGTTGTATAAAGGTTCTCTTCGAATCGCGCGGGGCTGCATGAAAATTTCAAGAACGGCTTCCGAAGACCGCCTCAAGCTGGCGGGGCGGATCCGCGTCGCGCGACGCGACGCGAAGTTGACCCAGAGCGCGCTCGCCGATCGCGTCGGCGTCACGCCGAGCGCGGCGGCGCAGTGGGAACACCCGAACGGGACCGCGCCCGGCACGGCGCGGCTGCAGGAGATCGCGGCCGCCACGGGCGTCAGTTTCGAATGGCTCGCGACCGGGCGCGGCGAGCACAAGCAGCGACGCCCCAATCCCGATTCGATCCCGGCGCTGAAGCTCGATGTGTACGCGCAGGACTGGACCGAGGAGACCCTGCTCGAGCGATTCCGGCTGCTTTCGCCGCGCGCGAAGCAGATGCTCGTGAACCTCCTGGAGGAAGTGCGGCCGACGCGCGGTTCGCGCCGCTGACGCGCCTCGCGGTGGCCAGCCGCGCGCATGCCGTGTGCAGCGCGACTAACAGGCGCCTCGCTTGAAGTGGATCGATCCGGATTGCTAGCGTGCGGCTGTGCGCCGCGCGCGCACGGATCCGACACTCGAGGGAGGGGACATGGCCGGCACGACGATACCGGACGCGCTTTCGCCGCTGCGTGGCGAACCGGGCCGCTTCGTCGATCCGCAGGGGGACCCGCTCGAACGTTCGCGACGCGCGAACCGGCGCATCCTGGTCGGCTTCGCCGTGGCCGTGCAGGCCGCGCGGCGCGGCTCGTTCGGCGTCGCCGCGCTCGCGATCGCACGCTGCACCGCGCAGCTCCATGACGTGCAGCGACTCGATGCATTGCACCTGTATCCGGCGATCGCGCGGCGGTTCGCAGACGACGTGGAGACCACCGCGGCCGTCGCGGCGATGCGGCGCGACGCCAACGCGCATGCGCGCCACTTCCTGCGCCTCGTCGACGGCCTCTTCACGCGCGCCCGCCCGGGCATGCCGCCACCGGAGGTGCTGGCCGAGGCGGAGCAGGCGCTGTCGGCGTACCTGGCCGGCAAGGAGTCCCAGCTGTACCGGTTCTACGGGCTGGCCGTGCACCGCTAGAGGTGCGACGACGCGGCAGCCGTCTGGCTCGCACGCGTTCCCGCCCGGCGGTCCGCGCGTTATGCTGCGGCAACGCAAGCGCGAAGGGGGTGGGGCGCCATGCCGATCGAAATCCGCATGCTTGCATGGTCGATCCTGCTCGGCCTGGTGCAGCTGCTCCTCGCCGCGGCGATGGCGACCTCGCAGCGCGGCGTGCGCTGGAACGTGGGGCCGCGCGATGGCGTGACCGCACCGCTGGCCGGCGTCGCCGGCCGACTCGAGCGGGCTTCGAACAATTTCCGCGAGACCTTCGCGTTCTTCGCCGCCGCAGTGCTCGCGGTCGTGCTGCTGCACCAGGGCAGCGCGACGAGCGCGCTCGGTGCGCAGCTGTACTTCTGGGCGCGCGTGGCCTACGTGCCGGTCTACGCGCTCGGCATTCCGTACCTGCGTGGCCTGGTCTGGGCGGTCTCGATCGGCGGGCTGGTCATGGTCGCTTCCGCGCTGCCGGGAGGCTGACCGATGCTCGCCTATACGACCCTCGGCACCAGCGACCTCGCGCGCGCGGCGGCGTTCTACGACGCGCTGCTGGCCGAGCTCGGCGCGCGTCGCGTGATCGAGGTGCCGGACTACTACATCGCCTGGGGCAATGGCCCGGACGGCGCCGGGCTGGTCCTCGTGCTGCCGTTCGACAAGAAGCCGGCGACGGTCGGCAACGGCACCATGGTCGCGCTCGCCGGCAGCAGCCGCGAGCAGGTCGACCGGGTCCACCAAAGGGCGCTCGAGCTCGGTGGCAGCGACGAAGGCGCGCCGGGACAGCGCTATCCGGGCTTCTACGCCGGCTACTTCCGCGACCTCGACGGCAACAAGCTCAACTGCTGCTACATGGGCGATTGAGCGCTCAGTCGCCGAGGTTGCGTGCCTCGGAGGTGCCGAGCATTTCCGCGTGGCGGATGCGCGACGGCCGCTGCAGCAGCGGATGCACGAACACCGCGCCGAGGATGATCGCCGCACCGGCGTAGAAGGTCGGCGTCAGTTCGTGCTGCTCGCCGAGCAGCAACGCGGCCAGCACGATCGCGTAGACCGGCTCGAGGTTGGTCGCGAGCTGGGCCGCGAACGCGCTCATGTGGCGCAGCGCGACCAGCGACAGCGTGAACGGCAGCAGCGTGCAGGCGAGCGCGAGCGCGAGCAGCAGCGCACCGTCGCGCGGCCCCGGCAGCACGAACGGATCGCCGCCGAGCGCGGGCAGGACGAAGGCGAGGACCGGCGACAGCATGGTCAGCGCGACCACGCCGGCGCCGAGTTCGAGGCCGGTCACCGCGAGCGGGTCGGCGTGCCCGACCAGGCGCTTGTTGAGCGAACCGAACAGGGCGACGAACAGTGCCGACACCGCGCCGACCACGATGCCGAGGCGCATCGAGACCGGCACGCCACCGACGACCATCGCCACGCCCGGCAGCACCGCCACGCCGAGGACGAGTTCGCGCATCGAGAAGCGCCGGCCGGCCAGCTTCGGCTCGATCAGCGCGGTGAGCGGCGTCGCGAGCGCGATGCAGGTCGCGCCGACGGAGGCATTGGCGAGCTTGATCGAGGCGTAGAAGGTCAGCCAGTGCAGCGCGACGAGAACGCCCACCGCCGCGTAGGCGGCGACCAGGCGGGCGCCCATGCGGCCGAGTGCGCGCCACGCGCGCGGCAGCAGCGCGATCGCGCCGACGACGACCAGCATGCGCCACCACACCAGCGCCAGCGCGGGCAGGGTGATCATCCGGCCGAGGATGGCGGTGAAGCCCCACAGCAGCACGCAGAAGTGGATCTGGAACTGCGCCTTCGCGGCGGGAGACAGCGTGCTCACGGGTTGCGAGAATGCGGGCGGGTGCGGTGGCGCATCCTAGCGCAGCCGGGTGGCGTGATGTCGTTGCAAACGGCGCAACTCAATGGCGAGCCGGCCGACGCCGCGGCGTTGCGCGCGCTCGCGCTGGTGAACTACGGCCATTTCACCTCGATGCGCGTCGTCGACGGTGCGGTGCGCGGGCTCGAGCTGCATCTCTCGCGCCTGCATGCCGCGACGACGGAACTGTTCGGCGTCGCGCTCGACCTCGAACGCGTGCGCGGCTGGATGCGCCGCGCGATCGCGCCGGCCGATGGCGCGCTCTGGCTGCGCGTGACGGTGTTCTCGCGCGCGTTCCGCCGCGAGCATCCCGCGGCGCCGGCCGAGGTCGACGTGCTGGTCACCACGTCGGCGGCGCCCGCCACGCCCGCCGTGCCGCTGCGCGTGCGCAGCGTGCGCTACCAGCGCGAAGCGCCCCACATCAAGCACGTGGGCACGTTCGGCCTGTTCCACCAGCGCCGCCTCGCGCAGCTGGCAGGCTACGACGACGCCTTGTTCGTCGACGCCGCCGGCGCGGTCAGCGAGGGCTCGGTCTGGAACGTCGGCTTCTTCGACGGTGCGCGCGTGGTCTGGCCGGACGCGCCGGCGCTGCAGGGCGTGTCGATGCAGCTCCTGCAGCAGGGCATGCAGGCGCTCGGGTTGCCGACGGCGGTGGAACGGGTCGAGCTCGCCTCGCTGAAGCGCTACCGCGCCGCGTTCTTCACCAACGCAGCCTGCACCGCGATGCCGATCGCGACGATCGACGCGCAAGCCTACGCACGCGACGCCGCGCTCGAGGAGCGACTGCACGCATGCATGGCGCTGCATGCGCCGACACCGATCTGACCGGCGCGGACGGTATGCTGCCGCGGCGGGGGCGCAGGCGTCCCCGCCGCGGGCGGTCCGTCAGGGCGTCTCCTTGCCCGGCTCGACCACGCGCACGGTCGCCGGCGTGCTCTTGCCGATGCCGCGCACCTGCGGCATGTACATGTCCTCGACCAGCGGCGGCGGCACCTGGAACGTGCCGGGCGTGACCGCGCGGACGAGATAGAACACGTGTGCCGCCTGGCCCCTGGAGAGGTTCAGCGCGGCGACGTAGCGGTCGTCGCGGAACTCCTCGTGGCGCACCTCGGCGGCCTGAGCGCGATCGGTGATCGCGATGCCGTCGACGACGACGTCGGCCCACTGCTTCGCGTCGGTGAGGTTGAAGTTCTCGATCTCGAGGCCGCCCGGCAGCAGGTCGGTCAGCAACGCGTCCGGCATCGCCTGGCTCGCCTCGAGCTTGAGGCCGACGATGAGGCTGTCGCCTTCGCGCAGCGGACCGGGCTCCCACGGCTTGCCGTCGAGCGTGTAGTACTGGCGCCGGATCCACACGTAGTGGTCGTCGAACGCGGGCGCCGACCGCGGGACGCCGGCGACGTCGGTGCTGAGATACAGCGGCAGGTCGCCCTGCGGCGTGAAGCGCACGCCCGCGGCGAGTTCGGCGCCGCCGAAGGTGCGGCTCCAGAGGCGATCGGGGCTGATCCCGGTCGTCGTGCCGCCGATCGACAGCGTGCCCGACACGACCTTGTCGGCGTCGCCGCCGAGCAGCGCCTTGCCGAGGCGGGCGACGGCGATCTGCTCCTGCGTGCTCAGCCAGAGCCAGCGGTAGCCGGCGTTGCGCTGTGCCGCGTCGGCGCGGTGGTCGGCGCTGGTCAATGCGCGCGCGAGCTCGAACACGCGGCCGTCGTATTCCGGCCGCGCGACGCCGAAGCGATGCGCCAGTTCGACCATCAGCGCGCCGTCGCGCAGGTTCGAGCCGTAGTCGCCGAGGTACCGCGGCCGCTCGACCTTCTTCGCGAACGCCTCCTCGACCGCCTTCTGCGCGCGCGGCTCGTCGCCCATCAGCTTCAGCGCGATGCCCAGCTGCACCAGCGGCAGCGCGGTGACGGACTTGGCACGCTCGTTGTCGTACAGCGCGCGCAGGGTACCGAGCGGCGCGCGGCTCACGCGGGCGAGCACGTAACCGGAATAGGCCTGGTCGGCGAAGCGCAGGTGGTCGCTGTGCTCGTAGCCGTAGTACGGATGGCCGCCGCTCAGCAGGTCGTCGTTGAGCCGCTTGAGGGCCTTCTGCAGCACGTCCTCGGGCACCAGGAAGCCCTGCTCGCGCGCATCGAGCAGGAACTCGACCACGTACGGCGTCAGGTACTCGTTGACGTAGCTGTCGCCACCCCACATGGAGAAGTGGCCGGACGGCACCTGCATCGACGCGATGCGGCCGATCGCGCCGTCGACGCGTGCCTTGCGCTCGCTCGGGGAGAGGCCGTCGGTGTGCAGGCTGGCCGCGGTCTTCTGGTCGAGCGTGAGCGCGCCGTAGCCCTTGCTGGTCGTCTGTTCGATGCAGCCGTACGGATACTTCAGCAGGTCGCGCAGCGCCGCGGCGAACGGCAGCGGCGGCAGGCTCGACACCGTCATGCGCGCGGCGATCGAGTCGGCGAGCAGGCCGTCGACCGCATCGGGCGGGAACGACAGCGGCTCGAGCCGGTCGAGCGAGCGCGCGGACGAGCGCATCACCGACGGCCACGCCGCGCGCACGACCATCTCGAAGCGGCGCTCGATCTTGAGGTCGCCGCCGCGGGCCTGCACGTCGATGCGGCCGACGCCGTAGCCGTCGAGGGCGGCGAGCGGGAAGTCGAGCGTCGCCTTGGCGCCGTCGGCGAGCCGGACCTTGCGCTCTCCGCGCTCGATCGCGAGCGGCTCGTGCGCCGACACGCTGACCGCGAACTCGCGCTCGCTGCCGGAGAAGTTCTGCAGGTCGAGCGTGAGCGAGGAGCGATCGCCGGGCGCGAGCACGCGCGGCGTCGAGATCTCGGCGACCAGCGGCGCGCGCACGACCGTCTCGGTGTCGGCGCCGCCGTACTGGTTCTCGCCGAACACCTGCGCCACCACGCGCACCGTGCCGTTGAAGTCCGGCATCTTCAGCCCCACCTTCGCCTCGCCCTTGTCGTCGAGCGCGACCGCGCCCGAGAACAGGTCGACGGTCAGCACCTTCGCGGTCGGCCGGCGCGCTTGCGGCAGCGCGGACAGCGCCATGTCGCCGCCGTAGCGCAGGCGCGCGGCCGCGCCGTCGAAGCTCTCGATGACGCGGCCGTAGACGTCGTAGGCATCCACGCCGAGCGCGCGCTGGGCGAAGAACCACGCATTCGCGTCCGGGCGCGGGAAGCGCGTGATGTTGAGGATGCCGACGTCGACAGCGGAGACGGTGACGTAGGCCTTCTTGCCGGCGAGCACGGGCGCCTTGACCGTGACCGGCAGGTCGGTCTCCGGCTTCATCAGCGCGGGCGCCTCGATCGCGACATCGACCTTGCGGTCGGCGCGATCCATCGGTACCCAGGCTTCGCCGACCGCGCGCGCGGGCGTGATCTTCTCGACCGCCGAACCGCCGCGGAACACCAGCGCGGTCACGTAGACGTCGTGGCGCTCGAACTCCTTCGTGACCGGGATCTCGAACGTAGCGCCCGGGCGTGCGTCGATGGTGTGCGAGAACAGCAGCCGGTCGGACTCGACCAGCAGCAGGCCGGGGCCCGCCTGCGGCGGCGTCACGGTGACCTTCATCGTGTCGCCGGCGCGATAGGCGGGCTTGTCGAGGGCGAGCTTGACCTTGTCGGGACGCGCTTCCTGGCCGCGGTTGTCGTCGTTCCAGCTCCAGCCGGCGAAGAACGGCAGGCGCGTGGTCAGGCCGGTGGCGGGATCGAGCACCTCGATGCGGTAGTTGCCCCAGTCGACCGGCACGTCGAACTTCACCGCCTTGCCGGCCTCGGCGTCGATCTCGCGCGTCTCGGCGTCCTCGTAACGATCGACGTACTCGAAGTGCCAGCCGCTGTCGCGGTCGAAGCTCCAGTGGTAGTCGCGATGCTCGCGCACGAGGGTCATCTTGAGGTGCTGCCCGGCGACGAGGTTGCCGCCGGCGTCGCTGCGGATCAGCTCGAAGCCGGCGCGCGCGCGCGCGTCCGAACCCTGCCTGAGGTCGAACAGCGGTCGCAGGCCGACCAGCGCCTCGGCCGGCCAGACGGTGCGCTTGAGCGTGCGCGTGACCGCGCGGCCGCCGGTCTCGTAGACGCTGCCGGAGACGACCGCGGCGATCGGCGTGGCCGGCTTGGCCGCTTCCGGGATCTCGATCCCGCTTTCGAGCCGGCCTTCCTCGTCGAGCGCCTCGTCGATGACGTCCTTGGCTTCCTTCGGCAGATCCACCGTCGGGTCGCCGAAGTAATAGTCCTTGTGCGCGTCGACCGGATGCGGGTCGACCGCGATGGTCAGGCGAGCGGTGAAGCGATTGCCCGCGGCCGGCGCACCATAGAGGTAGTCGCCCTTGACCGCGAGCGCGAACTTCTCGCCCGGCTTGAGGCGTTCCTGCGTGCTCGACAGGTCGAGTTTGAGGCGTTCGGGCAGGAACTCCTCGATGCGGAAGCTCAGGCCCTGTGCGGCCTGCCGCTCCTTCGGATCGGTGCGGAATTCGACCTGCCAGCGCCCGGTCGGCGCATCGACCGGGATCTCACGCGACCACTCGAAGTAGTTGAGGTCCTTCGGATCGAGGCGGGTCTCGGCATAGGTGCGGCCGTCCGGCTGCTTCAGGGTCAGGAACAGCGGTTGCGGCTGGATCGGGTTGCCGTCGTGGTCGCGCAGCAGCGCGGACAGCGCGATCGTCTCGCCGGGGCGGTAGAGGTCGCGATCCGACCATGCGAACACGTCGAACCAGGTTTGCTTGCGGCCCGCGACGGCGAAGTCGGACAGGTCGAGCGCCGGCTGGTTGAACGGCAGCAGCGAGACGTCGTTGCCGCTGCGCGCGACCACCACCTGGTTCGCCTTCAGCGCGTAGGCGAGCTGCGCGTTGCCGCTGGCGTCGGTCTGGCCCTCGACGATCGCCTCGCCCTTGCCGTCGAGCACCGACAGGGTGACGCCGGCGAGCGGCTCGCCGGTCTTCAGCGACGCCGCGTGCACGAACAGCGTCTCGGCGTAGGCGCGCGCGTGCACGCCGATGTCGCTGACGAAGAAGAACGCGGTTTCGAAGTCGTCGCCGAACGAACCCGCGCGCTTCATGACCGCGAAATAGAGGCCCGCCTTCGACAGTTCGGCGATGTTCTGGATCGGCAGGTAGTTCAGCGTGCGCTCGTTCTGCCTGCCTGACAGCGCGAAGCGGTTCGCGTAGACGGAATCGGCGATCTGGCTGATCGGCGCGCCGTTGCGGCCCCAGCCGTAGCGTGGGTCGAGTTCGTAGGAGCTGCGGCGACCGTTCTTCTGGTACGCGGCGAAGAAGTTGGCGACCTCCGCGTCGCGCACGCGCATGAACTCGACGTCGACTTCCTTCACGTTGACCGAGACGACGGGCAGGCCGCGCGTCTGGCGCGCCGGCAGCACGTTGCCCTGCGAGGCGAAGCCGACGTTCGGCTCCATCGGGCCGGTGTAGATGTCCTTGGGGACGTCGCTGCCGAGCGTGCTGCCGTCGGCGGCGGCGAGTTCGCCCTTGATGCGCACGGCGTAACTGCGGTCCGCCTGCACGAACGGGAAGTGCAGGGTCCTGCCGTCGTCGTCGAGGGACCAGCTGCCCTGGACCGCCGCGCCCTTCGGATCGGTCACGGCGAGCAGCGTGTCGAACGCCTGCGTGCCGACCAGCGGCTGGCTGAACTCGAGTGCGAGCGCGAGCTGGCCATCGTGCTGCTCGGCGCGCGCCGACGCGAGCGCGAACCCCTCGGCCGGCGCCGGCGTGGCCGCTTCGGCCGCGACAGGCTTGCGGCCCTGCACCTCGGGCACCTGCTCGGTCGGTCGCTTGCACGCCGCCAGCGACACCAGCGCGCCTGCAAGCAGGACCCAGGCTGCGAGTCGCGGACGCGGCGCAGTCGAACGCATCTCCATGGTGCTCTCCCCCCGGTGGCTGTCCGGCGCGGATTATACGTGCGCGTTCATGGCCGCCCGCGGGCATGCACGGGGCGCCGCCCGGGCGCGTGCGGGTGCAGGGCTTCCCGCTCTCCGCTTGCCGGAGAGGGTAGGGTGAGGGAATCCGGAGCGGTGCCCGCCATGCGGTCGATGCGCCGCGCTCCGCTTTCGGCTCACCCGCCGCGCTGCGCGCGTCGGCCTCTTCCGCCAGCGGGGAGAGGCGAATCCCCCTCTTGCGCTGCGGCCCCGCTGGCAGACCGCGATCGGCTGGGACTGCGGCGACGAGCAGGCCGAGAAGCGGCGCGCGGGTGGAGTCCGGCCTGAGCCGGGCCGCCACGTCAGGCCGCGAGCACGCCGGCCGGCAGCTGCATCGTCAGGCAGTGCACGCTGCCGTCGTTCCCCCTCTCCCGCTCGCGGAGGGCAGGGTGAGGGCATCCGGAGCGATGCGCTGCGATCGTCGCGAAAGGACTGCGTGCCGCGGCTGCGGACTAGAGGTGCTGCCAGAAGGCCGGCGGTTCGTCCCAGCGGTCGTTCATGCCGTCGACGCGGGTAATCGGGATGCTCGCGAGTTCCTCTTCCGCCACGCCCTCGAGGCAACCGATGTTGATGCCGTACATGCCCGGTCCGATGCCGAACACGCGCACGCCGCAATGCCGGCAGAAGCAGTGCTGGCCCTGCTTCGTGCCGAAGAGATAGCGCGTCAGTTCCGACTCCCCGGACAGCAGTTCGAAGCCGTCGGGCTTGGCGATCGCGGCCCAGAATCGGTTGCGCCGGCAGATGGAGCAGTTGCAGCGGTAGCTCGGCTGGGTCAGGTCGAGGTCGACGGCGATGGCGACCTTGCCGCAGTGGCAACTGGCGCGGTAGCGCTCGAGCATGGCGACTCCGTAGTTTCTCCGTTCGAGTCTCACGCAGCCGACGGCATCAGGCCCGCCGGATCCAGCTGACGCGCGCGGAGCCGTAGCGGCCCTGCGCGAGCAGCTCCTGCGCGGTCGGCAGCCAGTCTTCCAGCGAACGGTCGAACTGCCACGGCGGGTTCACCAGCGCGAGGCCGCAGCCGTTCAGGCGCAGCGAGGAGTTGTCCGGATGCAGCAGCAACTCGGCCACGAGTACGTCCGCGCGGCCTGCGTTCGCGTACAGCCAGCGGTGGAACGGCGCGATCGTTTCGCGCAGCTTGATCGGATACCACACCGCATACGTCGCGTTCGGCCAGCGCGTCCATGCGCCGGCGAGCGCGTCCTGCACCCGCGCGAACTCGCTGCCCTGTGCCTCGAACGGCGGGTCGATCAGCACCAGTCCGCGCTTCTGCGCCGGGGGCAGCAGGGCCTTCAGGGCGGCATAGCCGTCGCGTCGATGGATCGCGAAACGCGCGTCGTCACCGAGCGCCGCGCGCAGCGCCGCGGCTTCCTCCTCGTGCAGTTCGCACACGATCGCGCGATCCTGCTCGCGGAGCACGCGCTGCACGAGCAGGGGCGAGCCGGGGTAGGTCGCCATGCCGTCCGCATCGCCCGGCTGGAAGCCTCGGACGAGCTCGAGGTAGCGCTGCAGCGCGGCCGGCAGGCCCGCGGCGCCGGCCAGGCGCTGGATGCCGCCGGCATGTTCCTGCGTCTTGCGCGCCTGTTCGCCGTTCAGGTCGTAACGTGCGCGGCCGGCATGCGTGTCGACGTAGCAGAGTGCGGCCGGCTTCGCCTGCAGCGCGTCGAGCAGGCCGACCAGCGCGGCATGCTTGAACACGTCGGCGAAATTGCCCGCATGGAACCCGTGTCGATAATTCATGCGCTTCGGTCATCGGCTTTGCGCACGCTCGCGCGGGGCGTACCATTCTCGCCCGTGAAGCGCGTCTCCGCCAATCGAAGCGTCCGCCTGCGCGACCGCGTGCGCCACGCGCGCCTGTTGCGCGTGCTCGCCTGCGTGCTCGCGCTGTCGCTGGCGTGGGGCGGTTACGCCGCGGCGGCGATGCCGCTGCAGGCGCGGGTGGCGAGCGCCGGGGCTGCTGCCGCCGGGGCGGGAGAGGACTGCGGCCACCATGCCGCCCCGGCAAAGAAGACCGCGCAGTCTCCCCGCGACGGCTGCCCGGCCAGCTGCGCCTGTGCCCTCGGCCATGCGACGGGGGCGTGGCCGGCGACGGCCTGCGTCACCCTGTCCGTCGCCACCACGCCGCCGATGCCCCGTGCCGACGAGGTGCGCGCGGCGCGGACCGAGCCCCCGCTGCGTCCGCCGATCGGCTGATTGCCTGCGGTTCCTTCTCTCCGCGGGGCCCGGCGGTCGCCGGCGCCTCGTGCATCACATTCGCGCGGACGCGACGCGTCCGCCAGCATGGATTCCTGCACGCATGAAAGTTCCTGACGCCGGCCTGCGCCGGTTCCCGTGGTCGCCTTCGCGGCGACGCTTCGTCCAGGGTGTCGCCGGCGGCCTCGTCACCGTCGCCTGCGGCGGCTGGTCGCGCGCGCGCGCCGACCAGCGCGACCGCGTCCTCAGCGGGCGCGCTTTCGACCTGTCGATCGGTGAAACGATCGTCGACTACACCGGGCGCAAGCGCCGCGCGGTCGCCGTCGATGGCGGCGTGCCCGGGCCGCTGCTGCGCTGGCGCGAGGGCGACGGCGTGGTCCTGCGCGTGCGCAACACGCTGGCCGAGCGCAGCTCCATCCACTGGCACGGCATCGTGCTTCCGGCCGACATGGATGGCGTGCCGGGGCTGTCGTTCATGGGCATCGAGCCGGGCGGCAGCTACACCTATCGCTTCACGGTGAACCAGTCCGGCACCTACTGGTACCACAGCCACTCGCGCTTCCAGGAGCAGCTCGGGCTGTACGGTCCGATCGTGGTCGAGCCGCGCGCGGGCGAGCGGCATCCGGCCGATCGCGAGCATGTCGTGCTGCTGTCCGACTGGACCGACATCGACCCCGAGCACCTCTACGCGACGCTGAAGAAGCAGAGCGACGCCTACAACTTCGGCAAGCCGACCGTCGCGGATTTCCTGCGCGACACGAGCGAGCAGGGCGTGGCCGCGGCGCTGGCGTCGCGGCGCATGTGGAACACCATGCGCATGAACCCGAGCGACCTCGCCGACGTATCGGGGCACGTCTACACGTTCCTGATGAACGGTGCGACGCCGGCCTCGAACTGGACCGGCCTGTTCGAGCGCGGCGAGCGCGTCCGGCTGCGCTTCGTCAACGGCGCGTCGATGACGTTCTTCGACGTGCGCATCCCGGGCCTGAAGCTGCGCGTGGTCGCGCACGACGGCCAGGACGTCGAGCCGGTCCACGTCGACGAGTTCCGCCTCGCCCCCGCGGAGACGTGCGACGTCATCGTCGAGCCCAGCGACGACAGGGCCTACACGATCTTCGCGCAGGCGATGGACCGCTCCGGCTACGCGCGCGGCACCCTGGCGCCGCGCGCCGGCCTGGAAGCCGAGGTGCCGGCACTCGATCCGCGCCCCCTGCTGACGATGGGCGACATGATGGGCGCGATGGACCACGTCGCCCACGGCTTGCCGGGCACGAAGGGCATGGAGGGTGGCTGCGGCGCATCGATGGCCGGGATGGACCGCGCGGCCATGGGCCATGCCGGTGGCGATGGCCGCGTGGCGCACGCCGCCGCCGAGTACGGCCCGCTGGTCGACATGCGCGTGGACACGCCGCGCACGAACCTCGACGATCCCGGCATCGGCCTGCGCGGCAACGGCCGTCGCGTGCTGACCTACGCCGACCTGCATTCGTCGACCGCACCGATCGCGACCGACGTGCAGCGCGAGATCCGCCTTCACCTGACCGGCCACATGGAGCGCTACGTCTGGTCGTTCGACGGACGGCGCTTCTCCGATGCCGAGCCGCTGCGGCTGCGCCACGGCGAGCGCGTGCGCATCGTGCTCGTCAACGACACGATGATGACGCACCCGATCCACCTGCACGGCATGTGGAGCGAACTCGAATCACCCGACGGCACGTTCCTCGCGCGCAAGCACACGGTCGTCGTGCAGCCGGCGCAGCAGGTGTCCTACCGCGTCAGCGCCGACGCGATCGGGCGCTGGGCCTACCACTGCCACCTGCTGTACCACATGGAGGCGGGCATGTTCCGCGAGGTGGTGGTCGCATGAAGGCCATGCCTCTCGCCCTCGCGACCGCGGCGCTGCTCGCCCCGGCCGCCACCGCCGGCGCGCAGGTGGTCGCGGCCGAACACGCGTCGCACGCCGCGCACGAAGCCGGGGCAGACCACGGCGCGCATCACGCGCACGCGGCGCATGCGGGCACCCCCGTGCCGCAGGAACAGGACGCTGCACGCGCACACGCGCACGGTGCCGCCATGCCGGCCCACGATGCCGACGCCCACGAGTCCTCCGCGCCGGCGCGCGGTGCCGTGGACACGCGACCGCCGCCCGGCCATGTCGCGCCGCCGCCACCGGCCGTGCCGATGCACGACATGGCGCCCGCCGAGATGGTCGAGGTCATGGGCATGGACGACCGCGCGCGCTGGAGCCGCGTCGTGCTCGACCGCCTCGAGCGCGTCGACACCGGCTCCGGCAACGCACTGGCGTGGAGCCTGCGCGCCGACTACGGCGGCGACGTCGACCGGGTGCAGCTGCGAAGCGAAGGCGAACGCAGCGAGGGTCGCGTCCAGCACGGCGACGTCGAACTGCTCTGGAGCCACGCGGTCGCGCCGTTCTGGAATTCGGCCATCGGCGTGCGCCGCGACGTCGGCAGCGGCGTCGACCGAGACTGGGTCGCGTTCGGCGTGCACGGCCTCGCGCCGTACTGGTTCGAAGTGTCGGCGACGGCCTATGTCGGTGGCGACGGACGCACCGCGCTGCGCGTCGAGGCGGAGTACGAAGCCTTGCTGACGCAGCGCTGGGTGCTGCAGCCGCGCCTCGAAGTCGATGCCTACGGCAAGGACGACCCGGCCGCGCGCACCGGTTCGGGATTGGCCGACGCGGCGGTCGGCCTGCGCCTGCGCTACGAGGTCACGCGTGGCTTCGCACCGTACGCCGGCGTCGAGTGGGCGCGGCGCTTCGGTCGCAGCGCGACGTATGCACGCGCCCACGGCGACGAGCCCGACGACGTGCGCTGGGTCGTCGGAGTGCGGCTCGCGTTCTAGCGCCGCGGTGCCGTTCGCGCTGCCCGGGACGATGGCCGCAACGGGCACACGGAACGAACGCGTGGAGTGGGACGCCGGCGCAGCCACACGCGCCGCGCCGGCGTCGCCTCAATCGCGCGCCGGCGACCGTTGCAGCGACTCGAGCAATCGCTCCGGCGAGAGCTCGCGCGGCGGCGGTGCGATCTCGAGTGGCGTGTAGCCCGCGGGGAGTTCGAAGGTCGAGGCGTCGAGCGCGACGTCGGTGCGGATGCGCAGGCGCGCACGGCCGCTGGGGTGGCCCTCGCGATAGCAGACGCGTTCGAGGCTGATCGACGGCGGTTGCGCACGCTGCGTCGCCGCGTCCGGTTGCAGGCTCGCGATCCCCGCGCCGAGGCCCTGGCCGACCGCGGCGATGCGCTTCAGTCGACGCTGTGCGCGCGGTTCGAGTGCGAGCGACTCGATCGTGGCGAGGCAGTCCTCGCGCAGCACGCTGTCGCCGCGCAGGAGCCGTTCACGCACGCAGGCGCGGCCGTCGATGGTTTCCGACGTCGTGCCGCGCTCGATCCGCGTCGTCGACCAGGTGACCTCGGCGGCCGGCGCTTTCGCGATGGCCGCGCTGCCGCCGGCCGTGCCGGCACGCGGGCCGCGCGCGCGCAGCGCCTCGGCCAACGCGCCCTCGCGTCCGCCGGCGGGCGGCGCAGCGGCCGCCATCTTGCCGGCACAGCGCAGCGCCGCGTCGGCATAGTCGGGGTCCGCCACGCCGATGCCGGCCATTTCGGGGCAGGCGGCGACCTGGGCCTGGCGATAGGCTTCCATCGCCTGCGCGCTGCTGAGTCCGGTGACCGCCTGGGTCTGCCTGTCGGCATGCAGCAGCACGCTGCGGCCGACGTCGCTGGTGAAGTCGACCGCATCGTCGTCGGATTCGAGCGTCATGTACGTGCGCGTGTCGTGCATCAGCTGATGCATGAGCTGCTCGTCGTCGTCGAAGAGCGTCGACATCGATGCGCCGTCCACTCCGATGTCGATGCGCGCGCGCAGGCCATCCAGCGCCATGCGCTCGAAATCGCCCGCGCATTCGCCGTCCTGCGCGTACTCGAGCACGGTCGCCGCGCCGGCGAACCGGCACGCGAGCACGATCATCGCGAGTGCGCGCGCCACCGCGGCGACTGGAACCCGCGCCGCGCACGTGGGACGCATGTTCATCGCTTCTTCGCTCCGTCGAGGCGGATCGCCTTGCGCGTGCCTTCGAGGCGCCGCTGTTCCTTGTCGGCGTAGGCGGCGATGCAGCCGTCGCGCCGGATCATCGTGCACTCGAGGTAGTCGATTGCCTCGACGATCGCGGCACGCACGACCTTCGCCAGCGCCTCGCTGTGCAGTGCCTCGTAGCCGAAGCCGGCGCCACCGGCGGCGAGGCTGACCGAGGACGCCGTGCGCGTCGTGCGGCCTTCGATCGTGCGCGCCTGGGCGATCTCGCCGGTCGTCGTGTCGACCACGCGCAGGTCGATGGCCAGATAGGCCGTGCTCGATTCGCGCGAACCACCGAGGCCGCCGAAGAAGCCGCGCGCGCGCTTCTGCTCTACGCCTTCCTCGAATGCCGTCACGGTGCCCATGACCAGGTAGTCCGCGCCGGTCAGCTGGCCGATGCGCGCGCCGTCGCCGGGACGCAGCCGCCCGGACGCGGCGAGGTCCTGTTCCTCCAGGATCGCCTGCAGGCGCCGGCGTTCGACCACGGTGAAGCCGGGCCGCGCGGCCAGTTCGTTGGTCAGGATGTTCGTGAGCACGCGGCCGATGCCCCCCTGGAACGGCAGTGCGCCGGTCTCGTCCTGGAACTTCAGCACGCCGAGAACGGGCTTGCCGTCCTGCGCCTCCTGCGCCGCGGCCCTCGCGGCGGGCAGCGCCACGCCGAACGCGAGCAAGCCGGCGAGCAGGGCACGGGCCCGCCCGCGCCCGAACCGCAGTTCGCGAAGATTCCTGAACATGCCCACGCCGTATCCCTCGCACCGGTCTTCCTGCCAGTACGCAGTCGCGTGCGGAAAGCCATCATCCGGGGCCGTCGGGACGGGTCGGCGCAGCCGGCGCGGACGGCTTTTCCGTATGATCCCCCGGATGGTCCGTCGCAAAACCCCGCCCGCCGCCAGCGGCCTGTTCCACGAGTCGGAAGGCCTGAAGCCGCTCGCCGAGCGCATGCGTCCGCAGTGCCTCGACGAGGTCGTCGGCCAGCCGCGCCTGCTCGCGGCGGGGACGCCGTTGCGCCGCGCGATCGAGTCCGGCCACGTGCACTCGATGATCCTCTGGGGCCCGCCCGGCTGCGGCAAGACGACGCTCGCGCTGCTGCTCGCGCGCTACGCCGAGGCCGAGTTCGTCGCGATCTCGGCCGTGCTGTCCGGCCTGCCCGACGTGCGCAAGGCGCTCGGCGAAGCGGAGGCGCGCTACGCGCAGGGCATCCGCACGGTGCTGTTCGTCGACGAGGTGCACCGCTTCAACAAGCTGCAGCAGGACGCGTTCCTGCCGTACATCGAGCGCGGCGCGATCGTGTTCGTCGGCGCGACGACCGAGAACCCGTCGTTCGAGCTGAACTCCGCGTTGCTGTCGCGCTGCCGCGTGCACGTGCTCGACGCGGTGCCTGCGGAGGCGATCACGGCCGCGCTGCGGCGCGCCCTGGCCGATCGCGAGCGCGGCCTCGGCGCGCTCGCCCTCGAGGTCGACGACGCCGCGCTCGCCGCGATGGCGCAGGCGGCCGACGGCGACGTGCGGCGCGCGCTGACCTTCCTCGAAATCGCGGCCGAACTCGCGCAGGACGGCCGTATCGACGCGGCGACGCTGGAACAGGTGCTGGCCGACCGCACGCGCCGCTTCGACAAGGGGGGCGAGCAGTTCTACGACCAGATCTCCGCGCTGCACAAGTCCGTGCGCTCGTCCGACCCGGACGCGGCGCTGTACTGGCTCGCGCGCATGCTCGACGGCGGCGTCGACCGCGCCTACCTCGCGCGCCGGATGACTCGCATGGCGGTCGAGGACATCGGCCTCGCCGACCCGCGCGCGTGGCGCATGGCGCTCGACGCCTGGGAAACCTACGACCGCCTCGGCAGCCCGGAAGGCGAGCTCGGCCTGGCCGAACTCGCGCTCTACCTCGCGGTCGCGCCGAAGAGCAATGCCGCCTATGCAGCGTTCAACGACGTGCGCGGCGTCGTGCGCGAGACCGGCACGCTCGACGTGCCGCTGCACCTGCGCAACGCGCCGACCCGGCTCATGAAGGGCCTCGGCTACGGTGCCGGCTACCAGTACGACCACGACAGCGAGGGCGGCGTCGCGCTCGACCAGCAGTGCCTGCCGGACGTGCTCGACGGCCGGACCTTCTACGAGCCCACCGTGCGCGGCCTCGAAGGCAAGTTCCGCGACAAGCTCGAGTCGCTGCGCGCGGCGCGGCGCAAGGCGCGCACGGGCGGCTAGGTCGCCGCAGCGGCCGCGCCGGCACCGTCCGCGACCTCGGCGTCGCGGCTGCGGGGATCGCCTATACTGTGCGGTTTCAGCGCCATTCCCGGACCCGCCCATGCTCGATCCCGCCCTCCTGCGCGGCCACCTGGCCGATACCGCCGCGCGCCTCGCCACGCGCGGCTACACGCTCGACGTCGCCGCGTTCGAGGCGATCGAAACCGAACGCAAGCGCGTGCAGACCGAGACGCAGGAGCTGCAGAACCTGCGCAACACGCGGTCGAAGGCGATCGGCCAGGCGAAGGCGAAGGGCGAGGACACCAGCGCCCTGATGGCCGAGGTCGCCGGCATCGGCGAGCGGCTGAAGGCGAACGAGCAGGCGCTCGCCGGCGTGCAGGAGCGGCTCGCGGCGCTCGCCGCCGGCATCCCGAACCTGCCGCACGCCTCGGTGCCGGTCGGCGGCGACGAGGGCGCGAACGCGGAACAGCACCGCTGGGGCACGCCGCGGGCGTTCGACTTCGCGGTCCGCGACCACGTCGAGCTCGGCGCGCGCAAGGGCTGGCTCGACGGCGACACCGGCGCGAAGCTGTCCGGCGCGCGCTTCACCGTGCTGCGTGGCGAGCTCGCGCGCCTGCACCGCGCGCTCGCGCAGTTCATGCTCGACCTGCACACGCAGGAGCACGGCTACCTCGAGTGCAACGTGCCGCTGATCGTCAATGCCGACACGATGAACGGCACCGGCCAGCTGCCGAAGTTCGAGGAAGACCTGTTCGCGACCCAGGTCGGTGAAACCCGCCGCTACCTGATCCCGACCGCCGAGGTGTCGCTCACGAACATCGTGCGCGAGGAGATCGTCGAGGCGGACGTGCTGCCGCTGCGCATGGCCGCGCACTCGCTGTGCTTCCGCGCCGAGGCCGGTTCGCACGGGCGCGACACGCGCGGCATGATCCGCCAGCACCAGTTCGAGAAGGTCGAGCTGGTCAGCATCGCGAAGCCGGCCGAGAGCTTCGACGAGCACGAGCGCATGACGCGCTGCGCGGAGGTCGTGCTGGAGCGCCTCGGCCTGCCGTACCGGCGCATGCTGCTGTGCACCGGCGACATGGGCTTCACGGCGACCAAGACCTACGACCTCGAGGTCTGGCTGCCGTCACAGGATACCTATCGCGAGATCTCGTCCTGCTCGAACTGCGTCGACTTCCAGGCGCGCCGCATGCAGGCACGCTGGCGCAATCCGGAGACCGGCAAGCCGGAACTCGTGCACACCCTGAACGGCTCCGGCGTCGCGGTCGGCCGCGCCCTCATCGCGGTGATGGAGAACTACCAGAACGCCGACGGCTCGATCACCGTGCCGGACGTGCTGCGACCCTACATGGGGGGCGTCGAACGCATCGCCTGAGCCACGCGCAACGCATCGGCATCACGCGCTCCGGTCGCTGACGCAGGCGGCCGCGCGTTCGAGCAGGAGCGCGCGTTCGCGTTCGTTGCGCGTCAGCGTGGCGGCCCGCTCGAACTCGCCGCGCGCCTCGGCGTCGCGGCCGAGGCGGGCGAGGAAATCGCCGCGCACGCTCGGCAGCAGGTGGTAGTTCCGCAGCGACGGCTCGTCGGCGAGCGCATCGACGAGTGCGAGCCCGGCGCCCGGGCCTTCCGCCATGGCGACGGCGACGGCGCGGTTGAGCTCGACCACCGGCGACGGCGCGACCGTCGACAGCTTCGCGTACAGCGCCGCGATGCGCGCCCAGTCGGTGTCGGCGGCGGTCGGCGCGCGGGCGTGGCAGGCGGCGATCGCCGCCTGCAGCGCATACGGGCCGTCGGCGCCGCCGAGCCGGGTCGCGCGTTCGAGCGCGGCCAGGCCGCGGCGGATCGCCAGCCGGTCCCACAGCGCGCGGTTCTGTTCCAGCAGCAGGACCGGTTCGCCGTCCTTGCCGGTGCGCGCGCGCGAACGCGAAGCCTGGATCTCCATCAGCGCGAGCAGGCCGTGCACTTCCGCCTGCTCGGGCATCAGGCCGGCGAGCACGCGGCCGAGCCGCAGCGCGTCCTCGCACAGGGCAGGCCGCATCCAGTCTCCGCCGGCGGTCGCCGAATAGCCTTCGTTGAAGATGAGGTAGAGCACCTCGAGCACCGCGGCGAGTCGTTCGGCGAGCTGTTCGCCGCGCGGCACCTCGAACGGCACGTTCGCCGCGCCGAGGGTCTTCTTCGCACGCACGATGCGCTGCGCGATCGTCGCTTCCGGCTGCAGGAACGCGCGCGCGATCTCGTCGGTCGTGAGGCCGCCGAGCATGCGCAGGGTCAGCGCGACGCGCGCGTCTTTGGACAGCACGGGATGGCACGCGGTGAAGACCAGCCGCAGCAGGTCGTCACCGATCGGGTCGTCGAGCGCGTCGACGAAGTCGGAACCGCCGGACGACTGTTCGGCGAGCAGGTCATGGCCGATCTGCTCGTGCTTGCGGTCGAGCAGCTGCTGGCGGCGCAACTGGTCGATCGCGCGCCGCTTCGCGGTGGCCATCAGCCACGCGCCGGGGTTGTCCGGAATGCCGCTTTCCGGCCAGCTCTCGATCGCGGCGACCAGCGCGTCCTGCGCGAGTTCCTCGGCGAGTTCGAGGTCGCGCAGCATGCGCGCCAGCGCCGCGATCAGCTTCGGCGACTCCATGCGCCAGACGGCGTCGATCGTGCGGTGGACGGTCTCGCTCTTCATCGGTCCGGATCACACCACCGTGCGCCGGTACGGGCAAGGGGGCCGGCGCGCATCGCGTGCGAATGCGCAGGCGATGCCACGCGTGGCGCTGGGGACGGCCGCCGTTCGGCGCCGGCGCATCCCGTCCGCGACCGCTGTCGGGCGACACGATTGCGCGCCCGCGCCGTCACGCGCCGCCTTGCAGGCGCTGGCGAAGTCCGTCCTCCTGCGCTCGCAGTTCGGGCGTGAACTCCTCGCCGAAGTCGTCCATTTCATAGAGCGGGCGGATCTCGAGCTCGGATTCGCCGCCGTCGAACGGGTTCGGGCAGCGCTTCGCCCATTCGATCGCCTCCTCGAGCGAACGCACCTGCCACAGCCAGAAGCCGGCGATGAGTTCGCGCGGTTCGGCGAACGGCGCCTCGACGACCGTGCGCCGCTCGCCCGAGAAGCGCACGCGTGCGCCGGCGCTGCTCGGCTGGATGCCCTCGCCGGCGAGCATGATGCCGGCCTTGACGAGTTCCTCGTTGTACGCCCCCATCGCCTCCAGCAGTTGCTGGCTCGGCATCTCGCCGCCTTCCGACGCGGCCGTCGCGCGGACCATCACCATGCATCGCATCGTTCTTCTCCTCGATCCAGCCCCGTCGTGGGGCGCTCATCGATATCGACGAACGGGGGGCGCCGGTTTCGACATCGCCATGCAGGGCGCGGTCCGGACCGCGACGCGCGCCGAATGGACCTTCAGGCCGGCCAGGTGCGCATCACCTGCAGGCCGGCGTCGAGCGCGACCAGTTCGGCGACGAAGCCCGGTGCGATCCGGCCACGACGGTGCTCCTCGCCGAGGAACGCGGCCGGGTAGGCGGAGGCCATGCGCGCGGCTTCCGCGATCGATACGCCGAGCCAGGCGACGGCATTGCGCAGCGCGGTCGCCATGTCGAGCGCGGACCCGGCGAGCACGCCGTCGGCGGTCTCGCAGCGCCCGTCGCGGCAGGTGATGACCGCGCCGGCGAGCATGTAGGTGGTGCGGTCGGATCCGACCGGCGGCATCGCGTCGGTCACCAGCATGCAGCGGCCGCGCGGCTTGGCCGCGAGCGCGACGCGCAGCGAGGCGCGGTGCACGTGATGGCCGTCGGCGATCAGGCCGCACCAGCTCGCGGCGTCCTCGAGGGCGGCGCCGACGACGCCGGGTTCGCGGCCCTGCAGCGGCGTCATCGCGTTGTAGAGGTGGGTGAAGCCGCGTGCGCCGGCATCGAGCGCCGCACGCGTCGCGGCGTAGTCGGCGGCGCTGTGGCCGATGCAGACGATGACGCCGCGCGCGGCGAGCTCGCGCACGCGCGCGGGCGGCACCTGCTCGGGCGCCAGCGTGAGCACGGTGACGCCGTTGCGCAGCGAGCAGGCGAGTTCCAGTTCGGCGTCGTCGAGTGGGCGGAACCTGGCCGCGTCGTGCGCGCCCTTGCGCGCGGGCGCGATGTACGGCCCCTCGAGGTGGATGCCGAGGACGCCGGGCACGCCGGCGTCGATCGCGGTGGCGACCGCGTCGATCGCCGCGCGCATGCGCGCGGCGTCGTCGCTGATCAGGGTCGGCAGGAAACCGGTCGTGCCGTAGCGCCGGTGCGCGTCGCCGATTCGGCGGATCGTCTCCACCGTCGGCGCATCGTTGAACAGCACGCCGCCACCGCCGTTGACCTGGGCGTCGATGAAGCCGGGCAGCAGGTAGCCGCCGGCGAGGTCGACCCGTTCCGCGCACGCGGCGACGCGCGCATCGTCGGCGCCGACGACGGCGGCGATGACGCCGTCTTCGACCAGCACGGCGATGTCGTCGCGCAGCGCGTCGTCGACCAGCACGCGCGCATTCGTGATCGCGAACGACGGCGAAGCGGCCATCAGTGCGTCTCCGTGACCTTGCGCAGGTGCGGCGGCGAATCCGGATCGCGCCCGCGCCGCAGCGCGAGCGCGTTGATCGCCGCGTAGCAGCGATGCACCGCGAGCAATGGGGTGCAGGCCGGATCGGGCGAGGCGGCGACCGGCAGGTCCTCGCCGGCGATCCAGACGCGCGCGCCGCGTTCGCGGAAACGCCGCGCGACCTCGAGCGTGCTCGCGCGCGTGTCGTCGTCCTGCACGAAGAAGAGGACCGGGAAACCCCGCTCGACCAGCGTCATCGGGCCGTGCTGCACTTCGGCCGCGCTGAACGCCTCGGCGTGCAGGCCGCAGGTTTCCTTGCACTTCAGCGCGACCTCCTGCGCGGCCGCGAGGCCGAAGCCGCGGCCGACGACGAACAGGCTGCGCGCGTCGACGAGGCCGTCGACCAGCGGCGACCAGTCGCCGGTCGCGGGTGCGGCGAGGACGTCGGGCAGCGCCTCCAGCGCCGCGCGCGCGGCCTCGTCGCCGCGCCAGGCCGCGACGAGGTCGAGCAGCGCGGACAGCGAGCAGAGGAAGCTCTTCGTCGCCGCGACGCTGAGTTCGGGTCCGGCATGCAGCGGCAGCACGCGATCGGCCTCTTCTGCGAGCGGCGAGTCGGCGACGTTGACCAGCGCGACCACGTGTGCGCCGGCGCGCCGGGCGCCGCGTGCCTGCGCGACCAGGTCCGGGCTGCGCCCGGACTGCGAGATGGCGAGGAACAGCGTGCCGTCCATGCGCGGGCCGGCGGCGTAGACCGACTGCACCGACGGTGCCGCCGACGCGGTCGGGATGCCGAGCCGCGTCTCGACCAGGTAGCGCGCGAAGGTGGCCGCGTTGTCCGAGCTGCCGCGCGCGCCGGTCGCGACGAGCGACGGCGGCGAGGCGCGCAGGAACGCGGCCAGGTCGGCCACGAGGTCGCGGTTCGCCGCGAGCTGGCGTGCGACAGCGTCCGCGCTCTGGCGCACTTCCTCGAGCATGCGCGTGGTGGCGGCGGCGGTCTCGGCCATGTCGGTTCCTGCGTCCGGTTTCACGGGGTCTTGCGCACGCGCGCGGTCGAGTCGCGGATGACCAGTTGCGGGCTGAAGCCGCGGTTCGCCAGCACGACGCCGCCGCCGGGCGGCTTGAGTTCGTAGATGAGCCGCAGCGCGGCATGGCGCGCGATGTCCTCGGTCGCCTGCTTCGCGGTCGTCAGCGCGGGCCATGACTGGCGCGAGAACGGACTGTCCTCGAAGCCGGCGATCGACAACTCGTACGGCACGTCGATGCCGTTCGCCTTCGCCGCGGCGAGCACGCCGGCGGCGATCTCGTCGTTGGAGCCGAAGATCGCGGTCGGCCGGTCGCGCAGCGCGAACAGCCGGCGCGCGCCCCGGAAGCCGTCGTCGAACGAGTAGTCGCCCGGGATGACGAGCTTGCGGTCGAGCGGGATGTCGTAGTCCTTCAGCGCCGCCTCGTAGCCCTTGTAGCGCTCGGGGCTCGAGCGGTGCTCCGCGCCACCCCAGAGGAAGCCGATGCGCTGGTGGCCGAGCTGGATCAGGTGTTCGGTGATGTCGTAGGCGGCATCGCGGTCGTCGACGAACACGCAGGGATAGCCGTCGGCCGGGTCCTCGGCGGCGGAAATGATGCGCACGAAGCGGATGCCGTTGTCGGCGAGGTAGCGGATGAGGTCCATCCGCTCGGACATCGGCGGCGCGAGCACGAGGCCGGCGAGCCGCGCATGGCGCACGAGGTCACGCAGTTCGTCGGCGAGGTCCGGTGCGTTCGAGTCGCACGGGTGGATCTGCAGGCCGAAGCCCTGGTCGCGGCACGCGGCGAGCACGCCGCCCTGCACCGCGATGACGTAGTAGGGGTTCGGGTTGTCGTAGACGAGGCCGAGCGCGTGCGGCGTGGCGCCACGCAGGTTGCGCGCGGCCTGGTCCGGCTCGTAGCGCAGCTCCGCGATCGCGCGCTGCACGCGCTCGCGCGTGTCGTCGCGCACCGATGCCTCGTTGTTGATCACGCGGGAGACGGTCTTCAGCGACACGCCCGCGTGCCGCGCCACGTCCCGGATCGTCGGTCGGGTCATCGTCGTGCGTCCTGCCGGTCGAACCGGCATCGTAGAGGACGCGGCAGGCGATGCAAGCGCATGCTCAGCCCGCGCGCCCGGCGCGATGGCCGTGCAGCGCGTAGTACAGGATGTAGAGGTAGCACGGCACGGTGATCGCGACGAACGCGAGCTGGAAGTCGTGGTGCTCGCGCAACCGTGCGAACGCCTGCGGGACCAGCGCGCCGCCGGCGATGCCCATGATCAGCAGCGCCGAACCGGTTTCGGTCAGGCGCCCGAGGCCGCGGATCGCGAGCGGGAAGATCGCCGGCCACATCATCGCGTTGGCGAAGCCGAGCGCGGCGACGAAGCCGACCGAGGCGTAGCCGCGCGTCGCGTACGCGCACAGCGACAGCAGCACGCCCAGCGCCGCCGACAGCGCCAGGTAACGTTGCTGCGAGACCAGGCGCGGGATCAGCGCGAGGCCGCACACGTAGCCGACGAGCATCGCGAACAGCGTCAGCGAAGTGAACATCTTGGTCTGGTCCGGCGGCAGGCCGAAGCCCGCGCCGTAGGTGCCGATCGCGTCGCCGGCGAGCACCTCGACGCCGACGTAGACGAACAGGCACAGCACGCCGAGCCAGAGGTGGGGGTACGCGGCGAGCCCGCGGGCAGGGTCGCCTTCGCGCGCGGCGTTCGCCTCGCTCGCGCTCACTTCCGGCAGCGGCGAACGCACGATCCACGCGCCGAGCGCGGCGAGCACCAGCGCCATGCCGAGGTAGGGCAGGTGCACGCGTGCGGCGAACGCGTCGAGCAGCGTCGCGCGCGTCGCCGGGTCGGCCGCCTGCACGCGTGCCTGCAGGTCGCCGAGGCCGTGCATCACGAGCGCGCCGAGCGCGAACGGGGCGAGGATGCCGGCGAACTTGTTGCAGATGCCCATGAAGGCGATGCGCTGCGCCGCGCTGTCGATCGGACCGAGGATGCTGATGTACGGGTTCGCCGCGGTCTGCAGCAGGGCGAGGCCGGCGCCGACGACGAACAGGCCGGCGAGCGCGCCCGGATACCAGCGCTGCACCGCGAACTGGCCGAAGGCGACGGCGCCGATCGCCATCACGAACAGGCCGATCGCCATGCCGCGCTTCATGCCGGTCGCGCGCAGGATCGCCGCCGCGGGCAGGGCGAGAAAGAAGTAGGAGAGATAGAACGCCATCAGCACCAGGAACGCATTCACGGTGTCGAGCTCGAACGCGAGTTCGACGAACTGGATCAGCGGTCCGTTCATCCAGGTGACGAATCCGAAGATGAAGAACAGCAGGCCGATGACCAGCATCGGCGTGTGCTGTCCGCGGCGGTAAGCGATCACGGCGGCCATGCGCATTCCCCTCGGTTCGGCGCCGCCCCGGCGGCAATGTGAGGCTAACGTTGTCATCCGGTGGTGCGACGCGCACCAGCCGGATAGTCCTTTTCATTCAGCGAATTGAAGCGACGTTTTCACGGTATTTCCCGGAGCGGATCGTACGCCTGCGACGTCGCGGACGCATTTTGCAGTGCACATTGACAACGTTGTCAAGCGCCCCGACACTCGCCGCCGCCAGTCGCACGAGGGGCCGTAACGCGTGAGCAGCCGTCGCTATCCGATTGCGTCGCCTTCGCGCGGCGCTCCCCTGATCGCGGCCGACGTCGGCGGCACCCACGCGCGAATCGCGTCGATACGCCCGCTGGCCGAGGACGGTGGCGCGGCGTTCGTCATCGACGACTACTGCAAGTACGCCTGCGCCGACTACCCCGGGCTCGGCGCGATCATCGACGCGTTCCGTGTCCGCCACGGTCGCGCGATCGACGCGGTCGCGCTCGCGATCGCCGGCTTCGTGGTCGACGACGCCGTGATCAACGTGAACCTGCCGTGGGCGGTTTCGATCTCGGCCTTGCGGCGCGAGCTCGGCCTGCGAGAACTCGCGGTCGTCAACGACTTCAAGGCGATCGCGCACGCGGTCGGCCACATCGCCGAAGGCGAATCGACCCTGCTCTGCGGCCCGTCGGCACGGCAGGACGGGCCGGTGCTGGTGGTCGGTCCGGGCACCGGGCTCGGCGGCGCCGTGCACCTGCCACGCCGCGGCGGCAGCCCGACCATCCTCGCGACCGAGGTCGGCCAGGCGACGCTCGCCGCGACCACCGAGATCGAGTTCGCCGTGCTCGGCGAACTGCGCCGGCGCAGCCCGCGCGTGCTGGTCGAGCACGTGTTGTCGGGCACCGGGCTGGTCAACCTCGACGCGGCGATCCGCGCGCTGCGCGGCGCGCCGGCGCTGGTGCGCACGGCGGCAGGGATCAGCGCGGCCGCGCGCGGCGGCGGCGATCCGCTCGCGAGCGAGACCGTCGACGTGTTCTGCGCCTGGTTCGGCGCGCTGCTCGGTGACCTCGCGCTGCTCTACGGCGCGCAGGGTGGCATCTATCTCGCCGGCGGGGTGCTGCCGCAGATGAGGGACCTGCTCGCGCGCAGCCGCTTCGTCGAACGCTTCCTCGACAAGGGCGCGATGCGCGAGGCGCTCGAGCGCACGCCGGTGCGCCTGGTCGACCACGCGCAACTCGGCGTCATCGGCGCGGCGAGCTGGTACTTCGAACGCGAACCGGAATACGACCGCGCGCCGGGCGCGGACGCTTCCGCAGGGAGCGGGGGCTAGCCATCAGGGATTCGCAATCGCCGGGGGGCGCAGCGAACGCACGCCGGCCACGACTGGAGGAGGGGACACCATGACCATGAGGAAATCGATGCTGTCGGCGAGCATCCTCGCCGCTATCGCCCTCGCCGGCGCGGCCACCGCCGCGGAACCGGCGGCCGATGCGCAGGGCGAGGCGCCACGGGGCAATCCGCAGGAGATGGACGCGATCGTCGTGCACGGCATCCGCGAGAGCCTGAAGCAGTCGCTCGACGACAAGCGCCTGGCCGACACCCACGTCGACGTCGTCACCGCCGAGGAGATCGGCAAGATGCCGGACAAGAACGTCGCCGACTCGCTGATGCGCGTCGCCGGCGTGACGACCAGCTCGGCCAGCGCGAACGAAGGCGGCTTCGACGAGAACGACCGCGTCAGCATGCGTGGCACGAACCCGAGCCTGACCCAGACGCTGATCAACGGCCACATGGTTTCGTCGGGCGACTGGTTCGTGCTGAACCAGATCCAGACGGTGGGTCGCAGCGTCACCTACACCCTGCTGCCGTCCGAACTGGTCAGCAAGATCATCGTGCACAAGACGCCGCAGGCGAGCGACCTCGAGGGCGGCGTCGCCGGCTCGATCGACATCCAGACGCGCAAGCCGCTCGAGTTCTCGCGGCCGCTGACGGTGTCGGCGAACCTCGGCGCGGTCTACGCCGACAAGCCGGACAAGACCGATCCACAGATCAGCGGACTGCTCAACTGGGTCAATGCCGACCGCGACTTCGGCGTGATGCTGCAGGCCTTCATGGAGAAGCGCCACCTGCGCCGCGACGGCCAGGAACTGCTCGGCTACGAGCAGATCGCCGCCGACAGCGCGGTCGCGCAGGCCGACCCGAACCTCGCCGGCGTCTGGTACCCGAAGCTGATCGGCTCCGCGCTGTTCGAGCAGGAGCGCAAGCGCTACGGCGGGCTCGTCGACCTGCAGTGGAAGGTATCGGACGACCTCGTGCTCGATCTCAACGGCTTCACGTCGAAGATGGACGCGCCGAACTACAACCGCAACTACATGATGTGGCTGACCCACTTCGTGAACCTCGGCGCGGGGCAGGGGCCGGAACCGGGCTACGTCGTGCGCAACGGCACGCTGACCTCGGCCACGTTCACCGGCGTGCCCGGCACGGTCTACGGCGTGTACGACATGATCTCGCGGCCTGACGCGAGCTCCAGCTCGAACTTCGTCGACTTCGACGTGCACTGGCGCGCGACCGACGCGCTCAGCTTCGACGGCAAGTTCGGTATCACGCGCGGCAACGGCCGCACGCCGACGCAGGACGTGGCGGAATGGAACACCGGCACGGGCGCCGGCGCGGGCTACGCGCTGCACGGCATCGATCGCGCGGCGAGCTGGAACCTCGGCAGCGCCGCCACCGGCATGCCGGGCGATACGCCGCTCGGCTGGATCTTCGGCGACCAGAACATCGACGTGCGCGACAAGGAACGCTGGGCCCAGGTCGACGGCATGTACGAGATCGCGCGCGGCGCGTTGTCCGACCTGCGCTTCGGCGTGCGCTGGTCCAAGCACGACCGCGACTCGTCCGGCGTCGTCGGCCAGGGGCCGAAGTGCGCCGACGGCACGCCGGGCGGCGCACCGTTCGACTGGGGCGCGGAGTACTTCTGCACCGATCCGTCGATCTCGCCGTTCAACCCGGCCAACTTCCCCGGCCGCTACCGGAACTACCCGGGCGACTTCGGCAGTGGCCTCGGTCGCGGCTTCCCGCGCAACGTCTGGTACTACACGCCCGAGCAGCTCGCTGCGTTCAACGACCGCTACTCGACCCGCGTGCCGGGCGTGCGCGACGACTGGATGGCCGACTACCGGCTGGCGGAGAAGAACGGCGCGGCCTACGTGCAGCTCGACTTCGCCGGCGAGGGCTGGAGCGGCAACGCGGGCGTGCGCTTCGTGCGCACCGACGAGCACGTGGTCGCAAACGTCGCGGTCGACGCGAGCACGCCCGGTGCGATCACCGAATCGGCGTTCGGTCCGTACCTGCCGACCGCGTTCGACAACACGTACGACGACGTGCTGCCGAGCGTGAACCTCAAGTTCGACCTGCGCGACGACCTGCTGTTGCGCCTGGCCGCGTCGAAGACGATGACGCGACCGGACTATTCGGCGCTCGCGGGCGCGATCTCACTGAGCCCGCCGGCCGCGCCCGGTGGCACCGGTTCGGGCAGCGGCAGCAACCCCGACCTCAAGCCGATCCGCTCCAACAACTTCGACGTGTCGCTCGAGTACTACTTCGCGCCGCGCGCGGTGCTGTCGGCGAGCGCGTTCTACCTCGACCTGACCAGCTACGTCGGGCTCGGTCGCGTGACGCGCACGTACCGCACCTACAGCAACGTCTATCCGGACGGCTTCGACGCGCCATACGTGCTGACCGTGCCGGTGAACACGAAGGGCTCGGTGAAGGGCATCGAGCTCGCCTACGAGCAGCCCATCCTCGGCCACTTCGGCTTCGCGCTCAACTACACCTACGCCGACGGCGAGGAGAAGGGCGGCGGACCGCTGGTCGGCACCTCCAGGAACACCTACAACGTGAGCGCCTTCTACGAGGACGCGCACTTCAACGCGCGCGTGTCCTACACGTACCGCTCGTCGTTCTTCAGCGGCCTCGACCGCTCGACCGCGTTCTACCAGGACGGCGTCGGCAACCTGTCCGCGTCGATCGGCTACCGCTTCGATGACCACTGGAGCGTGTCGTTCGACGCGCTGAACCTCAACAACCCGAAACTGAAGTACTTCGCGTTGAACGAGGACCAGCCGCGCTCGATGTACGAGAGCGGGCGCCAGTACTATTTCAACGTGCACCTCAACTACTGATCCGCAGGGCGCGCCGCCGCGGAGGCGGCGACCGCGCCCTGCCACTCCCGACGTCGCTCACGGGCTGCCTGGAGGGCGGCCCGCTTTTTTCCAGCGGAGGCCCGATGCGCCCGATTCCGATCGCAGTCCTGTTCGTCGCGCTGTGCGCCGCCGGCTGTGCACGGAAGCCCGACGCGCCGGGCGCCGGTGCGCCCCCGGCGCTGCTGCCGCTGCCGGCACGGATCGAGGCTCGTGGCGACACCTTCACGCTCCACGACGGCGACCGTTTCGCGGTCGTCCGGGGCGGATCCGATGCTCGCAGGGTCGCACGCGCGTTCGTCGACGGGCTCGCCGCGGCGCGTGGCCTCACCCTGGTCGAGGCGACGGACGGCGCGCAGGCCGGGGTCCGCTTCGTCCTCGCTGCGCAGGCCGACGCGCCGGAAGCCGCCGAGGGCTACCGGCTCGAGGTCGGCGAAGCCGGGATCGAGGTCGTCGCGCGCACGTCGGACGGTCTCTACCGCGGCGCGACGACGCTGTCGCAGCTGCTCACGCCGGCGATGTCGCGCACGCATGCGATCGAGCTTGCCGGCGTCCGCATCGTCGATGCACCGCGCTTCCGCTGGCGCGGCGCGATGCTCGATCCCGCGCGCCATTTCCAGCCTCCCGCATTCGTGAAGCGCTTCATCGACGAGATGGCGGCGCTGAAGCTCAACGTGCTGCACTGGCACCTCACCGACGACCAGGGCTGGCGGATCGAGATCCGGCGCTATCCGCGGCTCACCGAAGTGGCTGCGTGGCGGCGACCGGCCGGCGCGGCCGGCACCGGCGCGGACGGCGAACCGGTGCGCGTCGGCGGCTACTACACGCAGGACGAGATCCGCGACATCGTGCGCCACGCGCAGGCGCGCCATGTGGCCATCGTGCCCGAGATCGACATGCCCGGGCACATGCAGGCCGCGATCGCGGCCTATCCGGAACTCGGTTCCGCCGGCGATGTCCCGGTGGTGTCGCCGGACTGGGGCGTGCACAGCTACCTGCTCAACGTCGACGAATCGACGCTCGCCTTCGCCACCGGCGTGCTGGACGAAGTCGTCGCGCTGTTCCCGTCGCCGGTCATCCACATCGGCGGCGACGAGGCGGTCAAGCACCAGTGGAAGGCCTCGCCGCGCGTGCAGGCGCGCATGCGAGAGCTCGGCATCGCCGACGAAACGGCGCTGCAGGCGTGGTTCGTCGGGCGATTGCAAGCGCACCTCGCCTCGCGCGGACGGCGCCTGATCGGCTGGGACGAGATCCTCGAAGGGCAGCTCCCGGCCGACGCGGCCGTGATGTCGTGGCGCGGCAGCAAGGGCGGCATCGATGCGGCCGCGAAGGGACACGACGTCGTGATGGCGCCATCGCCGGACCTGTACTTCGACCATCTGCAGGACGACGGCGACGACGAACCGTCGGGTCGACCGGACCTGCGCACGCTGGCCGACGTCTACGCCTTCGATCCGCTCGCGGGCATCGACGTGGGCGCGTCGACGCATGTGCTCGGCGCGCAGGCGAACCTGTGGAGCGAACACATGCGAACCGGCGCGATGGTCGAGCGTGCCGCGTTCCCACGCCTCGCGGCGCTCGCCGAAGTGCTGTGGTCGCCGCGCACCGCGCTCGACTGGAACGGCTTCGTGCGCAGGCTGCCGCCGCAGATGGCGCGCTGGCGGGCGCACGGCATCGCGGCGTCCGAGACCCTGTTCGCGGTGCGCGTGACGCCGTCGGCGGCAGGCCTGGTGCTCTCGAACCGCGCCGGCCTTCCGATGCGCTACACGACCGACGGCAGCGTGCCCGACGCCGCGTCGCCGCTGTACGAGCATCCGCTGCAGCGGCCGCGCGACGCGATCGTGCAGGCGGCGACCTTCCTGGACGGTCGTCGCGTCGGGGTGGTGGCACGCCACGCGGCAGGCGACGACGGGCGACGCGCCGGGGCGGCGCTCGGGCAATGCCGCGGCGGCCTCGTGCTGCGGCTGGAGGACGACGCGCCCGCGCACGGTCCGCGCGCGTTCTTCAACGTCGACCTGTTCGAGCCGTGCTGGACCTGGCCGGCAGCGCCGCTCGACCGCGGGCACCGCATGCGCGTCGAAGTCGGCCAGTTGCCGTACAACTTCCAGCTGCAGCAGGACGCCGCGCACATCGTGCCGCGCCCGAAGCCGCGCACGCCGACCGGCGAACTGGTCGTCGCGCAGGATCGGTGCGACGGCGCCGAGCTCGCGCGCGTTCCGCTCGGGGCGGCGACCGAGAATCCGGCCACGAGCCTGCTGGAATTCGCGCTCGACGGCCGTGGCGTGCACGATCTCTGCCTGCAGTTCGCCTACGACGGCCTGGACCCCATGTGGGCCATCCGCCGCATCGAACTCGTGCCCGGCGCGCCCGCAAACTGAACGTCGGCTGCACGCACACGGCGCGGGCAAAAAAAGCCCGCGCGAAACGCGCGGGCAGGTCCAATCGAGAGACAACTCCGACGCCGGGAGTGTGCGGCGTCGGTTACCAAAGTGGAGGGCGCGCGGCGGGTTTTCAACCGCGGCGACCAGGCCTGCGCGCTGCGGACCATGTGCCGCAACCGTGCGCGGCGGCAGCGGTATACAATGGCGGAACGCCGTCCGTGGAAGCGGGACGGCGGCATGCCCGGGAGAGGCCGCCACCGCACATGACGATCCGCGACTACCGCCGCCGCCGCTGGCCGGGCTGGCTCGCGCTCGTCGCGGCGCTCCTGCTCGCGCTCGCGCCGCCGCTGTCGCGGCTGCTTGCGGCGCGCGCCGCACCGGTGCACGACCACGCGGCGACAGCGCATGCCCATCATGAAGGGGACGGCGGTGGCTCGCTCGCGCAGCCGCGGATCAGCGGCGACGACTGCCTCGGCGCGTGCGGCTACTGCGACTTCCTCGCGCACGCGCCGCTGGTCCCCAACGCAGTGCCGGACCGGCGCGCGTGCGTGCCGGTCGCGATGCCGGCGCCGGCGCCGCGAATCGACGTGCCTGCGCACGCGCCACCGTTGCGCGCCGCGCGACCGCGCGGTCCGCCCCGACTGGCCTGATCGAACGCCAGGGCGCGCGTGGCGCGCCACGTCTTTCCGTTCTTCGACAGGACCACCATGAAAACGATCATGCGATGCGCGCCGTTCGGCGCGCTGCTCGCGTGCGTGCCGTACGCGCGCGCGTGCGACCTCTGCTCCGTCTACACCGCGAGCATGGCCCACGGCCAGGCATCCGGCTGGTACGCGGGCATCTCGCAACAGTTCACCCGCTACGACCAGCTGCGCGACGACGGCCACCGCGTCCACGCGGATTCCGGGCAGTACCTCGACAGCTCGATCACCCAGCTGCTCGTCGGCTACGGCATCAGCGACCGGTTCTCGCTGCAGCTCAACCTGCCGTACATCCACCGCTCCTACCGGCGGCCGGGCCACCACGGGAACGAAACGGGCACGGTATCGGGCCTCGGCGACACGACGGCCATCGCGCAGTACGCACTGCTGCGCCACCACGACGAAGACCGCGCCCTGGTCTGGCGCGCGCTCGCCGGCGTCAAGTTCGCGACCGGCGACAGCGACCGCCTGCGCGAGGAACGCGATGAGGGCCATCACGATGCCCATGCGCACGTCACCGCGAAGCACGGCGGCGTCGACGATGGGCCGGCGAGCGGCATCCACGGCCACGACCTCGCGCTCGGTTCGGGTTCGACCGACGTCCTCGTCGGTACCTCCCTGTTCGCACGCACCGGCCGCTGGTTCGGCAGCGCCGAAGCCCAGTATGCGATCCGTCGTCGCGGCGACTTCGACTACCGCTACGGCAACGACCTGCAGTGGACGGTGTCCGCCGGTCGCTACCTCGTGCTCGAGCACGATCGCAGCGTGACGCTGCAGCTGAACCTGGCCGGCGAGGACAAGACCGGCGACGACGTCGCCGGCGAGCGTGCGGGCGACACGCGCCTGCGCATGCTCTACGCGGGTCCGCAGCTCGGCTTCACCTTCGGCCCACGCTGGTCGCTCGAGCTGCGCGCGGAAGCGCCGGTGCACGTCGACAACAGCGCGATCCAGACCACCGCCGGCTGGCGCGCGCGCGCTTCGCTGGTCGCGGCGTTCTGAGGCGTGGCAGCGGGACGGTGCGCGCGTGCCGTCCCGCTGCCGGGCAGTCAGCCGGCTCCGGAGTAGGGCACGCGTGCGTCGAGCCAGGCCTGCTCGGCGGCGGTCGTCGCGCGCCCGAGCACCGCGTTGCGGTACGGAAAGCGACCGAAGCGACGGATGCAGTCGGCATGCGCGACCGCATAGCGAAGGTAGTTCGCGTCGCCGAGCGCCTCGAACAGCGCGAGCGAACGTTCCTGGTCCGCCATCGACTCGGAGTGCTCGAACGGCAGGTAGAAGAACACGCGCAACGCCGGATCGACGAGGCGGTCGAAGCCGGCATCGATCGCGGCGGCGGCTGCGCGCCGTGCCGCCGCGTCCGTTTCGAACGCGCGGGGCGACCCGCGGTGGAGGTTGCGCGGCAGCTGGTCGAGCAGGAGCACCAGCGCGAGCGCCGCGTCCGCGTCGGCGAGCCAGCCGTCGAGTTCGCCGCGTGCCGCGCGCAGCGTCAGAGCGCCGTAGCGTGCGGCCAGCGCGGCATCGAAGGCGTCATCCCTGGAAAACCAGCGGCTCGGGCCGGCGTCGCGCCAGAACGCGACGAGGCCGGCGGCGGCATCGGGTGTCGGCATGGGGTCTCGCTCGCAAGGGCCGTCGCGTGATCATGGCACGCCGTGCGTCGGCATCGTGCGTTCAGACTGCGGCCAGCGTCGCGGCGGCATCGTTCCGCTCCACGTTCCGCCGGAGAAGCCGCGATGTCCCATGCAGCCATTCCCGCCCTCTTCGCGACCTGCCTGCTCGCGGCGTGCAGCAGCCATCCCGTGCGGGTGGCCCTCGTGGACGGCGCCCACGTCGCGTCCGATGCGGCGTGGCAGCGACTCGACACCGACGGCGACGGCGCGCTCTCCCGTGCCGAGATCGAGCAGCAGCACGCCGTCGCCTTGCAGGAAGACCTCGACGCCGCCGACGCGGATGGTGACGGCCGTGTCTCCCGCGCCGAGTTCGATGCATGGTGGCCGGTCCTGCGCCGCTCGCCGGTGCCGGAGAGCCTCGCGCGGCTCAACGCGAGTTCCGCGCGCTGACCGTGCATGGACCTGCGCAGTGGATACCCGTACTGGACCGTTCGTGGTGGCCTGCTCGGCGCGTTCCCGCCGATGCGCGAGGACCTCGAGTGCGACGTCGCGATCGTCGGCGCCGGCATCACCGGCGCGCTGATCGGCTGGCGCCTGCAGCAGGACGGCTACCGCGTCGTCGTGCTCGATCGGCGCGAGGCCTGTTGGGGCAGCACCAGCGCGAGCACGGCGATGCTGCAGTACGAGCTCGACACCGAGCTGCACGCGCTCGCGCGCATGCGCGACACCGACGACGCGGTGCTCGCGTACCGTGCCTGCGTCGACGCGCTGAATGCGGTCGGGCGCATCGCGCGACGCTTCCGTGACTGCGGCTACGCGGAAACGGAGAGCCTCTACTTCGCCGGCCATCGGTTCCACCGCGGCCGCATCGATCGCGAGTACGCGATGCGACGCGAGCACGGCCTCGACGTCGAGCGGCTCGAGGAGGACGCGCTGCGCGAGCGCTACGGCCTCGACGCGCCGTGCGCGTTGCTGACCCGCCCCGCCGCGCGCGTCGACCCGTACCGGTTCGCGCACGCGTTGCTGCGCGCGATCCGTCGGCGCGGCGGGCAGGTCTTCGACCGCACGCCGATGGCGCGCTTCGATGTGCGCCCACGCGGTGTCACGGTCGAGTCGGAAGACGGGCCGCGCGTGCGTGCGCGCCACCTCGTCATCGCCGGCGGCTACGAATCGCAGCGCTACATCGACGAGCGCGTCGCGGCCAACCGCAGCAGCTACGCCTTCGTGACCGAGCCGCTGCCGGCCGCGCGGCGACTCGCGGATGTGCTCGTGTGGGAAACCGCGCGCCCGTACCTCTACCTGCGCCACACCGACGACGGCCGGCTCCTCGTCGGTGGCGCGGACGACCGCGTCGACATCCCGGCCCGCCGCGACGCGGTGGTCGCGACGCGCGCGCGCAGCCTCGTCGATCGGGTCCAGCGGTTCTTCCCGGGCCTGGAGCCGAAACCCGCCTGGTCGTGGGGCGGTACCTTCGCCGAAACGAGGGACGGGCTGCCATTCCTCGATTCGCACGAACAGCACGGACCGCGCGTGCTGTTCGCGATGGCGTACGGCGGCAACGGCATCGTCTACGCCCAGCTCGCCGCGGAGATCTTCTCCGCGCGCCTGCGCCGCCACGCACACCCCTGCGACCGCATCACGTCGTTCGCGCGGTTGCGCCGGGGTTGATGGCGCCGCGAACGCGGGGAACCCACTGTGTGCATGAAGGACGGGTGGGGCGCGTGGGACTCGCCGCTGTGCGGCTGCGTCCCGCGCTGCGCTCCGGCTACGACGCGGCGCGCTGAACGGCTGGGATGGTGCCGAAGGTGGGACTCGAACCCACACGTTGTCGCCAACGGCGGATTTTGAGTCCGCTGCGTCTACCGGTTCCGCCACTTCGGCTTGCGAGGGGTGCCCCGCGAGCGGCGGAGTATACGGCAAGACGCCGGCCGGGAAGCAGCGCGTCCCGGCCGCTTGCGTTCGCTACTGCGTGCGGTCGAGCGCCAGCGCGCAGCGGTCGCCGCGGTGCCAGCCGTCGCCGTCGGGGAAGAAGGCGAGGCAGTTCTCGAGCGGTCGTTCGTAGATGTGCAACGACACCGCGATCGCGTCGGCGCTCGCGTTGACGATCGTGTGGTACTCGTGCGGCGGGATCAGGCTGCCGGCGGAACCGGTACCGGCGTCCATCGTGCCGCGCGACTCGAAGCGGTAACGGCCGTCGCGCTTCTCGACCAGTTCGTACGGAGTGATCTTCAGCACGCCCTGCCAGACGCCCTCGACGCACCAGTGCCCGGCATGGTCGTGGATCGGCGTGCCCTGGCCCGGACCCCAGGTCATGGCGACGATGCTGTAGCCGTGCTCCTCGCTGCGGTACAGCTCACGCCGCGCGTAGTGGTCCGACTCGCGTTCGTAGACGCAATCGGGCAGGCGCACGTCGGCCTCGCGGATCATCCGGCACAGCGCCTGGCGCAATGCCTCGGTCGTCGCGGTTCCGTCGCGCAGCTTCACGGCGGCATCGATCGCGGCGATCAGGCGATCGGCGCCAGGGAAATCGAGGGAAGGCATCGTCGGCTCGGGCTGCAGGAGTGCGGCGATTCTAGCGCCCGCCATCCGGCGCTGCACCGGCTGCGGCGAGATGTCGTCGACGCGTCGGAACCTCCGGCTCGGGATTTCCCCGAAGCATGCGCCCCGACCGCACGCCCGAGTAGAACGGGCCGGATCAGTCGCCGCGCGCGGCGGCGTCGCCGAGGAAGGCCGCGATCGCGGCGCCGAAACGCTCGATGTCGACCAGGAACGCGTCGTGCCCCTGCGGGCTGTCGAGCGCGACGAAGGTGACGTCGGTGCCGGCGGCGCGCAGGCCGTCGGCGATCTGCTCCTGCTGCGACAGCGGGAACAGGATGTCGGTTTCCACGCCGATCACCAGCGCGCGCTCGACGCGGAGGCGCTGCAGCGCCGTCGCGATGCTGCCGTGGCCGTGCTCGCCGAGGTCGAACCAGTCGCTCGCGCGCGACAGGTAGAGGTAGCTGTTCGGATCGAAGCTGCGCACGAAGCGGCGTGCGTGGCCGGCGAGGTAGGACTCGACCTGGAACTCGAAGCCGAACGGATCGTCGTCGCGCTGGTCCGAGTCGAGCCGGATGCGCGCGAAGCGCCCGACCCATTCCATCGCCGAACGATAGGTGATCACGCCGAGCTTGCGCGCGATCGACATGCCCGCCTCGGGGTAGCGCTCGTCGTCGTAGCGGCCCTGGTTCCAGTTCGGGTCGAGCCGGATCGCCTCGCGCTGCAGCGAGCGGATCGCGATCGCGAACGGCTGCGCCTGCGGCGCGGTCGAGATGCTGATGTGCAGGCGCGCGCTGCCCGGATGCTGGGCGAGGTAGGCGAGCGCGGTCATGCCGCCCATCGAGTTGCCGAGCAGGCACGCGAGGCGCTCGATGCCGAGCCCGCGCACGAGTTCGTGTGCGGCATTGGCCGCGTCTTCCAGCGTCAGCTCGGGAAAATCCAGCCGGTACGGCTCCCCCGTCGCGGGGTCGATGTCGGCCGGCCCGGTCGAGCCCTTGCAGCTGCCGAGCGTGTTGACGCAGATCACGAACCAGCGGTCGGTGTCGATCGGCTTGCCGGGCCCGACCATCTCCTCCCACCAGCCGGGCGACGGGTCGAGCGCGTTCGACGCCGCGTGTGCGCTCGGAGAAAGCCCGGTCAGGATCAGCAGCGCGTTGCCGCGAGTGGCGTCGAGCGTGCCCCAGGTCTCGTAGGCGAGGCGCGCGCCGACGAGTTCGCCGCCGCGCTTCATGCGGAACGGCGAGGACAGCGCGAACCATTGGCGGGCGTCGGACATGGGGGAGGCGTGGTGGCGAACGCGCAATGTAGCCGGCCGCGGCGGCGGCGCCAACCGCGTGTGCGCCGGTCGGTGCGCGTGCGTGGGCACCGTCTGTGGCGCCGGCCGATCTGCTATGTTGCGCGCGCATCCAGCCGTGGGAGGGGACGGTGCCGAGCATCTACCAGCTGAAACCTGCGTTCCAGGGGTTGCTGCGACCGCTGGTGCGCGCGCTCGCGCGCGTCGGCATCACGGCGAACCAGGTGACCGTGCTCGCCGTGCTGCTGTGCGCGGTCGCCGGCGCGGCGGTCGCGCGGGTGCCCGATGCGCGCATCCTGCTGCTGCTGCCGCCGGTGCTGTTCCTGCGCATGGCGCTCAATGCGATCGACGGCATGCTCGCGCGCGAACACGCGCAGCAGTCGCGCCTCGGCGCGATCCTCAACGAGCTCGGCGACGTCGTCGGCGACGCGGCGCTGTACCTGCCCCTCGCGCTGCGCCCCGAGTTCCCGCCCACTGCGGTGGTCGTGTTCGTCCTCGCCGGCGTGCTGGTCGAGATGGCCGGCGTCGTCGCCGTGCAGGTCGGCGCACGACGTCGCTACGACGGCTTCGGCAAGAGCGATCGCGCCTTCGTCGTCGGCGCGCTCGGGCTCGCGGTCGGGCTCGGCTGGCTTCCGGTGCCGCTCGTCGCGGCGTTGTTGTGGGTCGCGGTCGCCCTGTCGGCCGCTGCGCTCGTCACGCGCGCGCGGCGCGCACTCGGGCAGGCAGGGGAGGGAACCGCATGAAGCTGCCGGCGCTGGACCTGTGGATCCCGTCGAGCGTGCTGTACACGTTCGGCGCGATCGTCGCCCTGCTGGTGGTCGCGACCGTGGTCGTCGCGCTGATGCGTCGCGGCGACGGCGCCGGGCGCCACGTCGAGCTCGCCGCGCGGGTCCATTCGTGGTGGGTGCTGGTCGTCGTGTTCGCGGTCGCGCTGCTGTTCCGGCGCGGCATCACGATCGCGTTCTTCGCCGTGCTGTCGTTCCTCGCCCTGAAGGAATACCTGTCGCTGATCCCGACCCGCCGCGCCGACCGCCACGTGCTGTTCTGGGCCTACCTCTGCGTGCCGATCCAGTACTGGTGGGTCTGGAAGCAGTGGTACCACATGTTCCTGATCTTCATCCCGGTCTGGGCGTTCCTGTTCGTCGCGATGCGCATGGTGCTGCGCGGCGAGACGCGCGATTTCCTGCGCGCGGCGGGTTCGATCCACTGGGGCCTGATGACGATGGTGTTCGGCCTCAGCCACCTCGCGTACCTGCTGGTGCTGCCGGACGGCAAGGCGGTGCCGGCCCACGGCGCCGCGCTATTGCTGTTCATCGTGCTGCTGACCGAACTCAACGACGTGCTGCAATACCTCTGGGGGCGCACGCTCGGCCGGCGCAAGGTGCTCGAATCGGTCAGCCCGAAGAAGACTGTCGAGGGCCTGGTCGGCGGCGCGCTCACCACGACCGTGGTCGCGTGGTTCCTCGCGCCTGTACTGACCCCGCTGACGCCGGCCGACTCGATCGCGGTCGGCCTGATGATCGGCTTCGGCGGCTTCCTCGGCGACGTGACGATCTCCGCGGTCAAGCGCGACATCGGCGTGAAGGATTCCGGCACGCTGATCCCCGGCCACGGCGGCATCCTCGACCGCATCGACAGCCTGCTGTTCACCGCACCGCTGTTCTTCCACTTCATGGCCTACTTCTACTTCTGAGCGGGGCGGCATGGGCACTCTGCTGCGGCTGTTCTTCTACGGCGTGCTGGTGCGCCTGGTCGTGCTGTTCGTGCTCGGCCTCAACGTGCGTCATCGCGAACGCCTGCCGGCCAAGGGGCCGGCGATCCTCGCGGCGAACCACAACAGCCATCTCGACGCGATGGCGCTGATCAGCCTGCTGCCGCTGCGGCTGCTGTCGAAGGTGCGGCCGGTCGCCGCGGCGGACTACTTCCTGCGCAATCGCCTGCTGGCGTGGTTCGCGCTCGAGGTCGTCGGCATCGTGCCGCTGAACCGGCAGCGCACGCACGAGAAGGAAGACCTGCTCGCGCCGGTGTCCGCGGCGCTCGCGCGCGGCGAGATCCTGGTGTTCTTCCCGGAAGGCTCGCGCGGCGAGCCCGAGCAGCTCGCCGAGTTCAAGACCGGGCTCGCCCGCATCGCCGAACGGCATCCGGACGTGCCGGTGATCCCGGTCTACACCTACGGCCTCGGCAAGGCGTTGCCGAAGGGCGAGTGGATGATCGTGCCGTTCTTCGTCGACATCTTCGTCGGCGAGCCGCTGCGCTTCGACGGCGACCGCGCGGCCTACATGGACGGCTACCGCAGCGCGATGGCACGGCTCGCGCTGGAGGAGAAGCACGCGGACTGGACCTGAGCACGTCGCGCGGTCTCCGCCGCTGAGACGCGACGCCGGAATCCTGCGCCTCCCGCCACCACGAGGAGAGCGCAATGGAGGGACATCGCAACTGCCCGGTCGCACCCCGCCCGGTTCCGCTGTCGGTACCGGGCTCGCTGCGCGTCGAACGCTGCTACGCGCTGCTCGGCAAGGGCGGTCGCGACGACGCGCCGGCCGGGCGGGTCGAGCTCGTGCTGCTCGACGAGGAACGCGACGTGCGCAACGCGCTCGGCTGGCGATTCGCGGCACACGCCTACGCCGCGGACGGGCTCGAACGCGAACTGCGCTGGCACGTGCTCGGCTGGCGCATGGCGGACGGTTCGCGGCCGCTCGGCGACTACGACCTCGTCGATCCGGATCTCGCGACGATCGAGCGCCTGCCCGTGGCCGAGCCGACGTGCTCCGCGGGGGGCGAGGACGCCCGTCCGCAGCTCGCGACCTGACCGCCCGGCCGCGCGGACGCCGGCGCGTGGCCGCGCAATCGACTCCGCGCGGCGCGCAGGCCCCCGCCTGTGACGGCCTTCGCACAACCTGTCTGCCGGCGTAACGGATTGTTCACGGCCGGCGGCGCAAAGTGGACGGACAGGGGCGCCAACCTTAGGAAGAGTCGTCATGCATCCAGAATGGCGCGTCATCGCCGTCGTCGACATTGCCGCCGGCAAACGCCTCCTGCCCCTGATCTGCGACGCCGAGCCCGATATCTTCCGCTGCAGCTGGCAGTCGATCGATGACCGCAGCTGGGACCGCTGGGAAGTCATGGTCAACTTCGCCGCCGGCGAGGGCGCCGGCACCAACGCCTCGCGCGCGCTGCTGCGCACGCTGCAGCGCCTGGCCGAGCTGCACGCGGTCCCGCTGCGCATCGTCGACGGCCGCGAATGGCTCGACTCCGGTGCCGCCGCCGCCGACGACCCGCGCACGTCGGGCTCCGTCTTCCGGCGCAGGCGGGCGGGGTAGGCGCACGCAACAAAAAAAAGGCCGCCCGGTGGGCGGCCTTTTCCGTTCGAAAGAGTGGTCGGGGTGACAGGATTCGAACTTGCGACTTCTACCTCCCGAAGGTAGCGCTCTACCAGGCTGAGCTACACCCCGACCGGGCCCGCTTTGGGCGGGCGCGAATTCTAAACGACGGCGTGCGCGGCGTGCAAGATCAGGTGAACGCCGAAATCCGCCGGCGACGGTGGTGCGCCTCTGGCGGGCCTCGGGGCGCGAACGCGCCTCCGCGCGGGTGGGCCGGCGCATGCTGCGGGGTTCCGCCGCACCGTCGCGCAGACCCGGGGATGAAGCGCCAAGGATGCGAGCCGCCGGCTGGCGCGTGCGGCCGACGCGCGCAGCGGGACGCCCCAACCGGCGGCGAGGGCGCCATCTGCTAGGCTAGGCGGCTTTGGCGACGCCGCGCGTCGCGCCCCGTCGTACCGAGGATTCCATGGCCGTCACGCAAGCCCGCACCATGCCCGGCGTGCTCGAGCTGCTGCCGCTCGACCAGGTCGCATTCCAGTCGATGCTCGACGCCGTGCGCCGCAATTTCGAGCGCTTCGGCTTCCTGCCGATCGAGACGCCGGTGATGGAGTTCTCGAGCGTGCTCCTGACCAAGGAGGGCGGCGAGACCGAGCGCCAGGTCTACTTCGTGCAGTCGACCGGTGCGCTCGCGGCCGCGAAGGACGGCGAGGTGCCCGAGCTCGCGCTGCGTTTCGACCTGACCGTGCCGCTCGCGCGCTACGTCGCCGAGCACGAGCACGACCTCGTGTTCCCGTTCCGTCGCTACCAGATCCAGCGCGTATACCGCGGCGAGCGCGCGCAGCGCGGCCGCTTCCGCGAGTTCTACCAGTGCGACATCGACGTCATCGGCAAGGACAGCCTGTCGGTGCGCTACGACGCGGAATTGCCTGCGGTCATCTACAACGTCTTCCGCGACCTCGACATCGGCCCGTTCACGATCCAGGTCAACAACCGCAAGCTGATGCGCGGCTTCCTCGAGGGGCTCGGCCTCGGCGATGCCGAACGCCAGGCGGCGGTGCTGCGCGAGGTCGACAAGCTCGACAAGCGCGGCCTCGACGCCGTGCGCGCGACCCTCGGCGAGGGCTTCGGCCTCTCGGCCGACGCGGTTTCGCGCCTGCTCGAGTTCGTCGGCTTCCGCTCGACCTCGCTGGCCGATGCGCTCTCCAGGCTCGAATCGCTCGGCGCGGGCAGCGAAGCGCTCGAACAGGGGCGCGCCGAGCTCGTCGAAGTGCTGAACCTCGTCAGGGCGTTCGGCGTGCCCGAGTCGCATTACGCACTGAACCTCTCCATCGCGCGCGGCCTCGACTACTACACAGGTACCGTCTACGAGACGACGCTGAACGACCATCCGCAGATCGGTTCGATCTGTTCGGGCGGGCGCTACGAGAACCTCGCGAGCCACTACACGAAATCGAAGCTGCCCGGCGTCGGCATCTCGATCGGCGCCACGCGCCTCTACTGGCAGCTGCGCGAGGCCGGCCTGCTGCAGGGTGGCCGCAGCACGGTGCACGCGCTGGTCGCGCAGATGGACGAGGCCGAGCTGCCGCGCTACCTGCAACTGGCGACCGAACTGCGCCAGGCGGGCATCAACACCGAAGCCGTGATCGAGCCCGGCAAGCTCGCGCGGCAGTTCAAGTACGCCGACCGCGCCGGCATCCGCTACGTGCTCGTGCTCGGTCCGGACGAGATCGCGCGCGACACCGTCACCGTGAAGGACCTGCGCCGGCAGGACCAGTTCGAGGTCGCACGCGCGGAGCTGGTCGGGACCCTGCGCGCCGGGCTCGCGCAGGCGGAGTAGTACTCATGCCGCCCGCGCGGCGCGCATCGATTCCAACGAATACCAACGACGCGGCCGCGGCCGCCCAGGACCAGCGAACCACCATGCAGACGATCCTCCTCGACGGCCACCGCCTCACGCGCGCGCAGGTCGCCGCGATCGCTCGCGGCGCCCGCGTCGCCCTCGATGCGAACCAGCTCGAGCGCGTGCGGCGCACCGCCGATTTCCTCGCCGACAAGGTTGACTGCGGCGAACCGATCTACGGCGTCACGACCGGGTTCGGCAGCAACGCCGACAAGCTGCTCGGCGCACACCGGGTGCGCGACGAGCTGCCCGGCGGCAACCCGCAGCCGCGCCCGGAGAGCCTGCTCGAGGAACTCCAGCACAACCTCGTCATCACGCACGCCGTCTGCGTCGGCGAGCCGTTCGGCGAGGACGTCGTGCGCGCGATGCTCGGCATCCGCATCAACACGCTGATGCGCGGCCACTCCGGCATCCGCGTCGCCACGCTGCAGGCGCTGGCCGAACTGCTCAATCGTGGCGTGGTGCCGGTGATCCCGCAGAAGGGCTCGGTCGGCGCGAGCGGCGACCTCGCGCCGCTGTCGCACCTGGCGATCGTGCTGCTCGGCGGCGGCGAGGCGTTCTTCGGCGGCGAGCGCATGGCCGGCGCCGAGGCGCTGCGCCGCGCCGGGCTCGAGCCGATCCGCCTGTCGTTCAAGGAAGGTCTCGCGCTCAATAACGGCACCACGCAGATGCTCGCGACCGCGGCGCTCGCGCTGGAGCGCCTCGGCGAGCTGCTCGAGCTCGCCGACCTCGCCGGCGCGATGACGCTCGACGCGTTCGCCGGTCGCAGCGGCGCGCTGCGCGAGGAAGTCCACGCGCTGCGCCCGCACCCGGGGCAGGTGGCCGCCGCGGCGAAGCTGCGCGAGCGGATCGCCGGTTCGACCCTCGTCGACATCGCCTACCACCTCGTGCCGCGCTTCCGCAGCTGGTCGGCCGAGGCCTGGAGCGAGGCCGGCGACCAGGCTCTCGGCTTCGACATCGCATGGGACTGGGTGCCGCCGTCGCAGCGGCACGGGCGCGAGGCGTTCTACCAGCGATTCCTGCCGTTCCGCGGCGGCAAGAAGCACCAGCCGCAGGACGCCTACTGCCTGCGCTGCATGCCGCAGGTGCACGGCGCGGTGCGCGACGCGTACGAGCAGGCGTGCCGCGTCGTCGATGTCGAGCTCAATGCGGTCACGGACAACCCGCTGATCTTCCCGGACGCCGACGATGCACGCGTCATCGAGGAGCAGGTGATCTCGGCCGGGCACTTCCACGGCATGCCGCTCGCGCTCGCGATGAGCTACGTCAAGGCCGCGATCCCGGTGCTCGCGTCGATCTCCGAGCGCCGCCTCGCCAAGCTCGTCGACCCGGCCACCAACGACGGCCTGCCGGCGTTCCTGATCGGCAACGAGGATGCGACCGATTCGGGCTTCATGATCGTGCAATACACCGCCGCGGCGCTGGTCAACGACCTCGCCACGCGTGCGCACCCGGCCAGCGTGTACTCGGTGCCGACCAGCGCGAACGCGGAAGACCACGTCTCGATGGGCGCGAACGAGGCGCGTCACGTGCTCGAGATGATCGCGGACCTCGCGCACGTGCTCGCGCTCGAGCTGTATACCGCGGCCCAGGCGCTCGACTACCGCCAGGACATGCTCGCCGCCGCGCGCCGCCTCGCGCAGCGGGGTGACTGGCGCGCGCTCGCGGCCAAGGTCGCGAACGCGCCGGACCCGGCGCACCCGTCGCGCGCGCAGTTCGAGGCCGAGGTGCAGGCACTGGCGAAGGCGCTGGTCGACGCACCGGAGTTCCGCGCCGGCGCCGCCGTGCGCGCCGCGCACGCGACGATCCGTGAGCGCATCGCCTTCATGGCCCGCGATCGCGCGATGGACGGCGACGTGAGGGCGATCTGCGAAGCGGTCGCCGCCCGCGTCCTCTAGGCGCTCGCGCCCGCGCGGGAACACGGACCGATCCCGGCATCGATCCGGAGAGCCTGCGCCGGATCATCCCGCGATCCGACTGCGCCTGGACATGGCGAATGCGCTCGCTGCGGGCGGTGTGGCGGCGTTCGACCGCTCGTGGCCGCCTCCCGCATCGACGCGGCAGGCGGGTTCGACGCGGCCACGCGACGTGCGCAAGCCCGCTTGCGGGGCCGTCTTCTCGAGCAGCGCGAAGCCGTCGCCGCGAAGGCCATCGGCGGACGCCGGGGGGTGGCGCGCGCAGGCACGACCGCCGGCCGCGGCACGCGCATCGCGGACGCCGGGCCACGCGAGGCGACGCATCGCGCGGAATCAGATCCCCGTCATGCCGAGCGTGTTGTAGCCCGAATCCACGTAGGTGACTTCGCCGGTGATGCCGGAGGCGAGGTCCGAGCAGAGGAACGCGGCGGCGTTGCCGACCTCGTCGATCGTCACGCTGCGGCGCAGCGGCGCGTTCTCCTCGACATGCTCGAGCATCTTGCGGAAATTCGCCACGCCGGACGCGGCCAGCGTCTTGATCGGACCGGCCGAGATCGCGTTGACGCGCGTGCCCTCGGGGCCGAGGTTGTAGGCGAGGTAGCGCACGTTCGCCTCGAGGCTGGCCTTGGCCAGGCCCATGACGTTGTAGCTCGCGAGCGCGCGCTCGGAGCCGAGGTAGGTCAGGGTCAGGATCGCGCCGCCGCGACCCTTCATCAGCGGACGCGCCGCCTTCGCGAGCGCGGCGAGGCTGTAGCTGGAGATGTCGTGCGCGATCGCGAAGTTCTCGCGCGTGAGGCCATCGAGGAACTCGCCCTTGAGCGCCTCGCCCGGCGCGAAGCCGATCGAATGGACGAGGATGTCGAGCCCGTCCCAGTGCTGGCCGAGGTCGGTGAACAGCGCGTCGATCTCCTGGTCCTTGGACACGTCGCACTTCAGCACGATGTTCGAGCCGAACGCGGTCGCGGCTTCGTCGACGCGGCTCTTCAGCTTCTCGTCGACGTAGGTGAAGGCGAGCTGCGCGCCTTCGCGGTGCATCGCGTTGGCGATGCCCCAGGCGATCGAGCGCTGGCTGAGGATGCCGGTGATCAGGGCGCGCTTGCCGTGCAGGAAACCCATGTGCTCTCCAGTGGATCGGGGCGGGAAACGCGCATTCTAGCGGGAACGCCGGTGTGCGCGTGCACCCGGCCGCGCGAGCGGCGGATCCTGCGCGGGTCAGCCGGCGCCGGCGTCCAGGCGCAGCTTCTGGCCGCGCTGCAGCGTTCCATGCGCCTGCGGATTGAGCTCGCGCAGGCGCCGCAGTGGAATCGAATAGCGCCGCGAGATGCTCCACAGCGTGTCGCCCGGTGCGATCACGTGCACGCGTGCGTCGCCGCGATCGGGCCACTGCGTGTCGTCCGCGGATTCGGCTTCGCGCCCCGGCAACAGCAGGCGCGTGCTGGAGACGATCGTCGTGCCGGGCGCGACGCCGTTGGCCGCCGCGAGCGCCTCGCGCGACAGGCCGGAACCATCGACCCAGCGGTCGATGCTCGCGGTGCGCGTGGCACGCTCCTCGCGCCAGTCGTTCCATGCCGCCTGCGGGATCGTCGCCGCGGCGGCGAGGAAGTGGTCGACGTGGCTGCGCGGCAGCAGCAGGCGGTGCGGCACGCCGTCCGGCATGCGATCGCGGCGATAGCCCGCGTTCCAGCGGCGCAGGTCGTCGAGCGGCACGCCGGCGAGCCGCGCCGCGAGCCGCAGGTCCATCGCCGCGGGCAATCGGGTCACGCCCAGCCGCGCACCGGCGTCCTGTTCCGGCAGCTTCACGCCATAGCGCGCGGGATCCTCGACGATGCAGGCCAGCGCGAGCAGGCGGTCAAGGTGCTGGTGGGTGATGCGGCTCAAGCGCAGGCTGGCGAGCGCGGCCGCGTCGAGATCGGCGCCGCTGCGTCCGCCGAGCAGCTTCTTGACGCGGTACTCGCCGCTGTTGAAGGCCATGCTGGCGAGCCGCCAGTCGCCGAACTCGCGGTGATAGCGCTCGAGCAGGTCGAGTGCGGCGTCGGTCGCGGCGAGCGCGTCCAGGCGTGCGTCGTAGTCGGGACGCATGACGAGGCCACTGCCGCGCGCGGTGATGGGTACGATCTGCCACATCCCCGCCGACTGGTTGCCGCGCCCCGGTAGCGGCCGGTATCCGCTCTCGACGTACGGCAACATCGCGAACTCGCCGGGCAGGTCGCGCTGTTCGAGTGCGTCGGCGACCAGTTCGAGGAACGGCAGCGCGGCCTTCCAGCTCGCCGCGAAACCGCGTGGCGAACGTGTGTACTCGCCGACGAAGTGGCGCACGCCGACGCTGTAGTCGCAGCGCTGCATCGCGAAGCGCCCGCGCAGGCGGTCCCAGACGGACGCGGGCGGCGCCGGAGGCGGCTCGACGGCGGCGGGCGGCGGCTCGGCGGGCGTCGACGCGGGCTCGGGTGCGGGTGCCGGCGCACGTTTCGGCGGCGCCGCGCAGGCCGCGAGCAGGAGCAGGGCGGCGCCCAGCGCCGCGCCGCGCAGGCGGCGGCACCTCACCGGGCCGGCATCCGGTAGTCGTCCTTGCGCCGGCGCAGTTCGGCAAAGCGCGTGACGCGGTCGCCGGCGCCGAGCGCATCGCGCACGGCCGGCTCGTCGACGCGCAGGAACGGATTGCAGGCGCGTTCCTCCGCGATCGTCGACGGCAGCGTCGGTTCGCCGCGCGCGCGCTGCGCCGCGGCGCGCGCGGCACGCGCGGCGAGCGCGGCATTGCCGGGCTCGACCTCGAGCGCGAACGCGCAGTTCGCCAGCGTGTACTCGTGGCCGCAGCAGACGCGCGTGTCGCCGGGCAGCGCCGCGAGGCGGTCGAGCGAGGCGAGCATCTGGCCCGGCGTGCCCTCGAACAGGCGCCCGCAGCCGATGCTGAAGAGCGTGTCGCCGCAGAACAGCAGGCCCTCGCCGTACCAGGCGACGTGGCTGCGCGTGTGGCCCGGTACCTCGATCACCTCGAAGGCGCAGCGCGGCGCGTCGAAGGCGATGCGGTCGCCGTCGCCGACGCGCGCGTCGGCGGTCGCGATGCGCGGGTCGTGCGGCGCATGGATGGTCGCGCCGTGGCGCGCCGCGAGCGCGGCGGCCGCGCCGACGTGGTCGGGATGGTGGTGCGTGAGCAGGATCGCGCGCAGGCGCAGGCCATGCTGCTCGAGCGCGGCGTCGACCGGGCCGGCTTCGCCCGGGTCGACGACCAGTGCGTCGCTGCCGCGCGAGTACAGCCAGATGTAGTTGTCCGACAGCGCGGGCAGGGCGAGCAGGCTCATCGGCGCCGGACTATATGACAGCGGTCGCGCCGCCCACGTTAAGAGGGCATTAGCCCGAGCGTCGGCGCGCTACACTCCGCAGCCCCGTCCCGGATGCAGTGGCGCGTGATCACCGGTCCCGACAACCTGTTCGGCCTGCCCGACGTCGAGGCGCTGCAGCGCGAGGAGCTCGCGCGCGTCGCCGACGCCGCGGCGCGCGCGCCGTCGGGGCGCGCGCTGCTGCTGCAGTCGCACGCGGGTGCGCGCGCGCTCGCGGCGGACCTGCGCCACCTGCAGGCGACGCGCGTGCACGTCGAGGGCGATCGCTTCCACGGCGACGTCGCCTGCGCGCCGGACGCGCTGCCGTGGGAGAGCGAGGCGTTCCAGCTCGTCGTCGTGCAGCATGCCGGCGACGCACTCGCGCACACCGCGGCGTTCGCGGAGGAACTCGCGCGCGTGCTCGCGCCCGGTGGCAGCCTGCTCTGGTTCGGTCTCAATCCGCTCAGCCCGTGGCATGCCTGGCTGCGCTGGCAGGCGCGCGACGGCGTGTGCATGCCGCGCTTCGCCGGCGCCCACGCCGCGCGCCGCCGCGTGCTGCGCGCGGGCCTCGTTGCCGCGTCGCTCGGCGGCGTCGGCCCGTGCTGGCCCGGCGGCGCGCGCGTGGCGCGTTCCCGCGCGCTGGCACGGTTGCGGGCGGCGTGGCTGCTCGAGGCCTCCAAGCAGCGCGCGGTGCTGACGCCGCTGCGGCTGCGTCCGCAGCGCGTGCGCGTGGCGCCGCAACCGACGCTCGCGCCGAGCCGGCGGGTGCGTGCATGAGCGAGGCGATGCAGCGGGTCGCCCTGTTCACCGACGGCGCGTGCCTGGGCAATCCCGGCCCCGGCGGCTGGGGCGCGCTGCTGCGCTTCGGCGGCCGCGAAAAGGAACTCAGCGGCGGCGAGGCGATGACGACCAACAACCGGATGGAGCTGATGGCCGCGATCGCCGGGCTGGAAGCGCTCAAGCGCCGCTGCCACGTCGACCTCACGACCGATTCGCAGTACGTCAAGCGCGGCGTCGAGGAATGGATGGCGCGCTGGCGCGCGAACGGCTGGCGGACCTCCGACCGGCAGCCGGTGAAGAACCGCGAGCTGTGGGAGCGCCTGTCCGAGGCGGTCGCCGCGCACGAGGTCCACTGGCACTGGGTCAAGGGCCATGCCGGGCACGCCGAGAACGAACGCGTCGACCTGCTCGCACGCAACGCCGCGCTGGCGATGAAGGACGCCGGCGGCGGCTGAGTCGCGCGAGACGCCGCGTCCGCGCGGCGCACACGCGCGCGCCGATGTCCAGCCCTTGCCAGCGAGGCGCGAGTCATCCACCCTCGGCACCGGATCCCGACCCCGCCCAGCGATGCGCCAGATCGTCCTCGACACCGAAACCACCGGCCTCGAAGTGCAGCGCGGCCACCGCGTGATCGAGATCGGCTGCGTCGAGCTGGTGCAGCGCCGCCGCACCGGGCGCGAGTTCCACACCTACCTCAATCCCGAGCGCGAGATCGACGAAGGCGCTCGCGCGGTGACCGGCATCTCGGACGAGTTCCTGCTCGACAAGCCGCGCTTCGCCGAGATCGCGCGCGAGTTCCTCGACTTCATCGACGGCGCCGAGGTCATCGCCCACAACGCCGCGTTCGACATCGGCTTCCTCGACGCGGAGCTGCAGCGCGCGGGCATCGACGGCCCCGGACTCGCCGCGCGCGTGCCGGTCCTCGACACGCTGGCGCTCGCGCGCGAGAAGTTCCCCGGCCAGCGCAACAGCCTCGACGCGCTGTGCAAGCGGCTGGAGATCGACAACAGCCATCGCGGCCTGCACGGCGCGCTGCTCGACGCGAGCCTGCTCGCCGACGTCTACCTCGCGCTGACCGCGGGCCAGGGTGCGCTCGGCTTCGGCGAGGAGGCGGCCGCCGGCGAGGTGCGCGCTGCGGTCGAGCTGCATATCCGCCTGCGCCCGCGCGTGCTGCGCGCACTGCCGGAGGAGATCGTGCTGCACGAGGCGCGCATCGCCGCGATCGACAAGGCCAGCCGCGGCGCCTGCGTGTGGAAGCGGCTCGAGGCGGAACCGGCGCCGCTCGCGGCCGAAGCGGGCTAGGGCGCGGGCGCGCTCAGCGCGCGCGCACGAGGATCACGGTCACGTTGTCGGAACCGCCGCCGTCGAGCGCGGCGAGGATGAGGTGGTCGACGCATTCCTGCGCGGTGAGGTCGGTACGGCCGATGATCGAGGCGATCGTCGCGTCCTTGACCTCCTCGGTCAGGCCGTCGCTGCACAGGAGCAGCTGCATCCCCGGCGCGAGCTCGCCGCGCAGGCTCGCCACGCGCAGCGACTGCGGGTCGGTCACGCCGAGTGCCTGCGTGACGACGTTGCGGTGCGGATGGTGGCGGGCCTGTTCGCTGGTGATCGCGCCCTGGTCGATCAGCTCCTGCACGTAGGAGTGGTCCTGCGACAGCTGCCGCAGGCCGTCCTGCCAGATGTAGATGCGGCTGTCGCCGACCCAGGCGACCTCGTAGCTGCCGTCGCGGGCGAGGTGCAGCGCGGCGATCGTGGTGCCCATCGGCAGCGCCTCGGAGCGGCGCGTCGAGTGGCGGATGATCTCCTCGTCGGCGAGCTGGATCGCGCGCACCAGTTCACTGCCGCGCGTGACTTCGCGCACCAGCGTGTCGCGCGCGAGCGCGCTGGCGACCTCGCCGTGCTCGTGGCCACCCATGCCGTCGGCGACCAGCCACAGGCCGAGGTCGGCGTCGGCGTAGTAGGTGTCCTCGTTGTGCTCGCGGCGCAGGCCTACGTGGGTGCTGTGTCCGAATTCGATCATGCGCTGCATGAAGTCCCTGAGGCCAGCATCCCGTTGCGGGGCGGCCCCGGACGGCGCCGTGGCCATAGGATGCCGCCGACCTCGCGCCGTGCGCAAGCGAGGACCGGGTTGCGGCGCAATATCGCGCGGCGCCGCGGACCCGGTATCGTTGCGGAATCCGAGCCGCGGCAGGGACTTCGATGCACAATCTCCACTCGATCACCTTTTCCGCCGCCCCGGGCCGCAGCTCGCGCGCACGTGCCTGGCGCCAGTGCATCGCGCTGGGGATGGCGTGTGGCGCGGCATGCGCCGGCGCCGCCGAACTCCTCGTCGACCACGTCACCGGCTACACGCTCGATCGGCACGGCGAGCTGCGTCGCTTCCAGGCGATGCTGGTCGCGGATGGGCGCGTCGTCGCGACCGGATCCCGTGCGGCGATGGCGCGCCGCGCCGCCGCCGACGCCGAACGCATCGACGCCGGCGGACGCCCGCTGCTGCCTGGCCTGATCGACGCGCACGGCCACGTCATGGGCCTCGGCGAGATGAAGCGGCGCGTCGACCTGACCGCCTCGGCGACGCTCGATGACGCGCTCGCCGAGGTGCGCAGCTTCGCCGCGCGCCATGCGGGCGAGGCCTGGGTCGTCGGTCGCGGCTGGAACCAGGTCGTGTGGAAACTCGATCGCTTCCCCGATGCGGCGGAACTCGACCGCGCCGTGCCCGACCGACCTGCATGGCTTCATCGCGTCGACGGGCACGCGGCATGGGCGAACACCGCGGCCATGCGCGTCGCCGGCATCACGCGCGACACGCCCGATCCGCCCGGCGGGCGCATCGAGCGCGATGCGCACGGTGATCCGAGCGGCGTGTTCATCGACGCGGCGATGGCGCTGGTCGAGCGCCATGTGCCGCCGCCGACGCCGGCCGAGCGGGAACGCATGCTCGACGCCGCGCAGGCCGAGCTCGCGCGCGTGGGCCTCACCGGCGTGCACGACGCGGGCATCGACGCCGCGACCGCCGCGCTCTACCGGCGCTACGCCGACGAAGGACGCCTGACCACGCGCATCCACGCGATGATCGGCGACACCGGCGCCGATTTCGACGCGCTGTCGAAGGACGGTCCGTTGCACGGCCATGGCGATGGCTTCCTCGACATCGATGCGGTCAAGCTCTACGCGGACGGCGCGCTCGGCAGCCGCGGCGCCGCGCTGCTCGCGCCGTACGCGGACGAGCCCGCGAACTCGGGCCTGCTGTTCCACTCGGGCGACGCGCTCGCGGCGATGATCGGCAAGGCGACGGCGCGGGGCTACCAGGTCGGCGTGCACGCGATCGGCGATCGTGCCAACCGCGAGGTGCTCGATGCGTTCGAGGCCGTGTACGCGCAGCAACCCGCAGCACGCGCCTTGCGCAATCGCATCGAACATGCACAGGTGCTGGTGCCGGCCGACATCCCGCGCGTTCGTGCGCTCGGCCTGGTCGCATCGATGCAGCCGATGCACGCGACCTCTGACATGAACATGGCCGGCGACCGCCTCGGCGACGCGCGCCTGCGCGGCGCCTATGCCTGGCGGACGTTCCTCGGCCAGGGCACGCGCATCGCCGCCGGCTCGGATTTCCCGGTCGAGTCGGCCGATCCGTTCCACGGCCTGCACGCGGCGGTCACGCGCCAGGACCACGCCGGCCGACCGCCGCGCGGCTGGCATGCCGGGCAGGCGATGACGCGGCAGGAAGCGTTGCGCGCATTCACGCTGGACGCGGCCTGGGCCGGTCACGCGGAGGATGCGGTCGGCACGCTCGAACCGGGCCGGCGCGCCGATTTCATCCTGGTCGATCGCGACTACTTCAGGGTGCCGGCGCGCGACATCTGGAAAACGCGCGTGTTGCAGACCTGGGTCGGCGGGCGACGCGTGTACGACGCCGGTGCGCAGGACGCAGCGCAGCCGACGCGTTGACCGGCGCGTGCATGCGCCGCGCGCGCGCCGCCGCGCAGTCGGCCGTGGACGCCTTCGCGCCCGACATCGACGATCGCCTCGACCCGCTCGCGGTGCAGGCGGATGGGCGCATCCTCTCCGGCGGCTACGGGACCACCCCCTCCCGACCCACTGCCTCGCGCTGCTGCCGGCGATCGACGACGCGATCTTCGCGGACGGCTTCGAGGCGCCGGCCGGATGGTCGTTTCCCGGAATCCGAGCGCCCGCCGGCTCGCGCTCGATTGGCGGGCGCGTGGGCCGGGGGCTAGACTCGGCCGCTGCAGACGCATCCTGGGAGGCAGGAGATGAAGCGCGTGACCGGCATCGGCGGCATCTTCTTCAAGTCGGCGGACCCGAAGGCGCTCGCGGCCTGGTACCGCGACCACCTCGGCATCCAGGTCAGCGACTGGGGCGGCGCGGCGTTCGAATGGGGCGGCCCCGACAGCCCGAAGGGCACGACGATCTGGAGTCCGTTCCAGCAGGACACGAGCTACATGGCGCCGAGCACGGCGTCCTTCATGGTCAATTACCGCGTCGACGACCTCGACGCGCTGCTCGCCGCGCTGCGCGCCGAAGGCTGCAACGTCGTCGGCGATCCGCAGGACTCCGAGTACGGCCGCTTCGGCTGGGTGCTCGACCCGGAAGGCAACAAGATCGAACTCTGGCAGCCGCCGGCAGGCAGCTAGCGTCGCACGACACGGTTCCCATCGGCGCAAAACAAAAACCCCCGAAGGTCGCCCTTCGGGGGTTCTGCATCGATGAGTGGTGGAGCGGAAGGGGATCGAACCCTCGACCTTCGCATTGCGAACGCGACGCTCTCCCAGCTGAGCTACCGCCCCACGTGCATCCGCGGCCAGGGCCGCGAAAGGGCGCGCATCATAACCCGCGTCGCGCCGATCGCCAAGCCCGGCGATCGATCAGGCGGCCGGAGCGGCTCCCGGGCGTTCCAGCACGGCACGAAGTTCGGCGTAGTCGGCGCGGATCGGCGTGGCGCGGGCCGGTCGCGCGAGCAGCGCGGCGAGTGCGGGTGGCGTGTCGACCGGATGGCCGAGCAGGGGCTCGATGATGCTGTCGAACTTGGCCGGATGGGCGGTCGCGACGACGATCGCGTCGCCGTGGTCGCCGGCTGCGCGGCGCCGCCCGAGCAGGTGCAACGCGGTCGCGGTATGCGGGCAGACGACGAGGCCGCGCGCGGCGTGCTCGCGCAGCGTCGCGGTGATCGTCGCGTCGTCGACGGCCTCGGCGCGGAGCGCGCGACGCAGCGCGGCGTCGTCCGGGTACAGCCAGCGCAGGCGCTCGAAGTTGCTCGGTGCGCCGACGTCCATCGCATTGGCGAGCGTGGCGACGCTCGCGCGCGGCGTGTAGTCGGCGCCGGCGAAGAAGTCGGGCAGGGTGCGGTTCGCGTTGGTCGCGAGCACGATTTCGCCGATCGGCAGGCCGCAGGCGCGCGCCAGGATCGCCGCGAATGCATTGCCGAGGTTGCCGGTCGGCACGATGAAGGCCGGCGGCGCGCCGCCGGCGCGTGCGCGTTCGAGCGCGGCGAGCGCGTAGTAGGCCATCTGCGGCAGCAGTCGGCCGAGGCTGATGCTGTTGGCCGAGGTCAGCGGCACGCGCGCCTTCAGTGCCGCATCGCCGAGCGCGCGCTTGGCCAGCGCCTGGCAGTCGTCGAACGAGCCGGCCACGCGCAGCGCCTGCACGTTGTCGCCGAAGGCGCCGAGCTGGTGCGCCTGGCGCGGTGAGACGCGCCGGTCCGGATAGAGGATGACGACGCGGAAACCGGCGCGGCGATGGAACGCGGCCGCGACCGCGGCGCCGGTGTCGCCCGAGGTCGCGACGAGCACCGTGCGCACCGGTTCGTCCGCGCCGCGCAGGCGCGCGAGGCAGGCGGCGAGGAAGCGCGCGGCGAAATCCTTGAACGCCGCGGTCGGGCCGTGGAAGAGCTCCAGCAGCCAGCTGCCCGGCGCGATCGGCCGCAGTGGTAGCGGCAGGTCGAGCGCCTCGTGGCAGATCGCGTCGAGATCGTGCGCGAGCGCGTCGCCGGCGAAGAACGGGCGCAACAGCCGTGCGGCGACCGTCGGCAGCGTGTCGCAGCCTTCGAAGTCGGCGGCGACGAAGGCCGGCAGCGCTTCGGGCACGTACAGGCCGCCGTCCGCGGCGAGGCCCGCGACCAGCGCCTCGCCGAGGCCGATCGCGGGCGCCCGCCCGCGCGTGCCGACGTACTTCATCCGATCACCTCCGCAGCCGGGCCGGCGACCGGCGAGATCCATGCTTCGCTGGCGAGGCCGACGTCGGAGAACGCGCTGCGCATCCAGCCGGCGACCGAATGCGCGGTGCCTTCGTCGCTGCACCAGGCGAACACGCTCGGCCCGGCGCCGGAGATGCTCGCGCCGAGCGCGCCGGCCGCGAGCGCGGCCTGCTGGACGCGATCGAAGCCGAACACGAGCGGCGCGCGGCGCGGTTCCACCAGTTCGTCGCGCAGGCCGGCGCGCACCAGGTCGGCGTCGCCGGCGTGGCAGCCGGCCAGCACGAGGGCGAGGTTCGCGCTCTGGGCGACGAATTCTCGCAGCGCGTAGTGGCCGGCGAGCGCGGCGCGCGCGGCGCGCGTCTCGACCACCGCGTCCGGATGCACCAGCGCGCAGAACCAGTTGCGTGGCACCGGGATCGACACGAGCCGGTCCGCGGTCGACAGCACCAGGCCGCCGAGCAGCATCGGGCCGACGTTGTCGCCGTGGCGCCCGCCACTGGCGACCGCTTCGCCGTCGAGCGCGAACGGATACAGCGCGGCACGCGCGAGCGGTTCGCCGAGCAGCGCGTTCGCCGCGACCAGCGCGGCGACCGCCGACGCGGCCGAGCCGCCCATGCCGGATCCGAACGGGATGCCCTTGTCGATCTCGACGTCGAAGCCGAACGGCACGCCGAGCGCCTCGCGCATCGCGATCAACGCCGCGCCGGCGGTGTTGCGCGCGGCTTCGAGCGGCAGTGGCCGCGTGCTGCCGCGCACGGCGGCAATGCGCACCTCGCGGTGCGGGGCGAGGCGGACGGTGACGCGGTCGCCGGGCCCCGCGACCGAATGGCCGAGGATGTCGAAGCCGACGCCGACGTTGCCGACGCTGGCCGGGGCGAACGCGGTCGCGACCGTCCTCACAGGCGCGCCCCGAGGCCGGCGGCGACGCGCAGCAGGTCGGCGAACACGCCGGCCGCGGTCACCTCGGGGCCGGCGCCAGGGCCCTGCACGACCAGCGGGTTGTCGCGGTAGCGGCGCGTGGTGAACTGGACCACGTTGTCGGTCAGGCGCAGGTGCGCGAACGCGTGGTCGCCGGGCAGCTCGACCAGGCCGACGCGCGCGCGGCCGGCGGCGTCGAGCCGCGCGACGTAGCGCAGCACGCGCCGCGCCGCGTGCGCCCGCGCGTGGCGCGCGGCGATCGCGGCATCGAAGCGGGGCAGCTCGTGCATGAAGTCCTCGACGGTCACGGCGCGCAGTTCAGCGGGGACCAGGCTCTCGACCTCGACGTCGCCGAGATCCAGCCCGACGCCCGCCTCGCGCGCCAGGATGACGAGCTTGCGCGCGACGTCGGTGCCGGACAAGTCGTCGCGCGGGTCCGGCTCGGTATAGCCGAGCCCGCGCGCCTCGGCGACCAGTGCGGAGAACGGCTGGCCGCCATCGTAGCGGTTGAACAGCCAGGCGAGGGTGCCGGAAAGGATGCCCTCGACCGCGACGAGCTCGTCGCCGGTGTCGAGCAGGTCGCGCAGGGTGGAGATCACCGGCAGGCCGGCACCGACGGTCGCCTCGTAGCGGAAGCGCGCGCCGTCGCGGGCGGCGTCGCGGATCGCCTGCCAGCGCGTGCGCGGGCCGGCGCCGGCATGCTTGTTCGGCGTCGCGACGTGGATGCCGGCGCCGAGCCAGCCGGCGTAGCGGTCGGCGACCGCGTCGCTCGCGCTGCAGTCGAGCACGAGCGCGTGCGGCAGGTGCTCGGCGCGCACGTGGCGCGTGAACGCATCGAAATCGCACGGCGCGCGCGCCCGGTCCGGCCACGACGCCGCGCCGTCGGCTTCGCCGAGCCACATCCGGCCGCTGCTGGCGACCGCGCGCACGCGCAGGTCGAGCCGGTGCTCGCGCAGGAGCCGCGGGCGCGCGGCCTCGATCTGCGCGAGCAGGGCGGCGCCGACCTTGCCCGGGCCGACCAGGCCGATCGACAGCGTCTGCGGCGAGAGCCAGAACGCGGCGTGCGCGGCGCGCAGCGCGCGCGGCGCGTCGGCGCCGTCGACCGCGATCGAGATGTTGCGTTCCGAAGCGCCCTGCGCGATCGCGCGCACGTTGATGCCGGCGCGCGCCAGGGCGCCGAACAGGCGCGCGGCGACGCCGGGTTGGCCGGCCATGCCGTCGCCGACCGCGGCCAGCACGCTGATGCCGCGGTCGACGCGCACGCTGGCGATCTCGCCCCGCCCGAGTTCGGCCGCGAATGCGCGCTGCAGCGCGCGCTCGCCGCGCGCCGCGTCGGCTTCGCGCACGACGCAGCAGATCGAGTGCTCGGACGAGCCCTGCGAGATCATCACGACCGACACGCCGGCGGCGTGCAGCGCACCGAACGCACGCTCGGCGGTGCCGGGCACGCCGATCATGCCGGCGCCTTCGAGGGTGAGCACGGCCAGCGCCTCGACCGCGCTGAGTCCCTTCACCGGCGAGGCGAGCGCGCCGGCCGCGCCCGCGCCGATCGCGGTGCCGGCGTGCTCCGGGCGGAACGTGTTGCGGATGCGCACCGGCAGGCCGCGCGCGATGACCGGCATCAGCGTCTGCGGGTGGATGACCTTGGCGCCGAAGTAGGCGAGTTCACAGGCTTCGTCGTAGCTCAGGGACGGCAGCGGTATCGCCTCCGGCACCAGGCGCGGGTCGGCCGACAGCACGCCGTCGGTGTCGCCCCAGAGCGTCAGGCCGGATGCGCCGGCCAGTGCGGCGAAGATCGCCGCGGAATAGTCGCTGCCGTTGCGCCCGAGCACGGTCGCGCGGCCTTCGCGCGTGCGCGCGACGAAGCCGGTCACGACCAGCCAGCGCGCCGGGTGCGCGGCGCGCCAGGCGGCGAAGTGCGCCGCGCTCGCGTCCCAGTCGACGATCGCGCCGAGCTCGCCGTGCTCGACCCGCAGCACGTCGCGTGCGTCGAGGCACGCGCAGTCGTGGCCGCGCCCGGCGAACAGGTCCGCGAGCAGGCGCGAGGACCAGACCTCGCCGAGTCCCTGGATCGCCTCGACCGCCTCGCGGTTCGGCGTGCCGAGCACGGCCAGCGCGCCGAGCACGTGGGCAAGGTGCTCGAACTCGGCCTGGAGCCAGTCGATCGCGCCGGCGTCGCCGAGGAGTTCGCGCGCCGTCGCGAGGTGGCGTTCGCGCAGCGCGTCGAGGGCTGTGCGCCAGGCGTCGCGTGCCGCGATCGCATCCGTCGCGAGCGCGATCAGCGCGTCCGTCGCGCCGCGCATTGCCGAGACGACGACGAGCTGGCGTGGTCCCGGTTGCGCCTCGACGATCGCGGCGACGCGCCGGAAGCAGCCGGCGTCGGCGAGACTCGATCCGCCGAACTTGTGGGCGGCGAACGGCGCCTCGTCCGCTGCGGCGGCTTCGGCGGGAGTCGGGTTGGCGTGCATCGTGGCGCTCCGGTCGGAGGCCGCGTGTCGCCGGAGCGGGCTGCGCACCGGCCCGATCCTTGCGAGGACGGGGCCGTTGGCGTTGGGGGTCAGTCGCGCGCGGGCACCCGGATCACGGTCGTGATCGTGGTCGTACCCGTCGTCGTCGTCGCGCAGCCGTTCGCGGCGCGCGCGCTGGGCGCGGCGGCGAAACGGAAAATCGGGCGGCGACGAAGCGGCATGGTCCGAGTCTGCCGGCTGTCCCCGGGGGCGTGTCAAGCCGCGTCAGACCGCGACGCGATTCCCGGCGGTCGGCAGCGGCGTGACGTTGGCGGGCTGCGCCATGCGGCGCGCGATCCAGTCGAACAGCGCCTGCCAGTCGTCGCGATGCGAACGGGCGGCGCTGCCGTCGTCGTCGAACAGGCTGCGCCCGGCCTCGGCGGCGGCGACGTAGACCTGCGAGTCGCGCACGCGCACGATCGCCGCCTCGGTCAGGCGGTCGAGTGCGGCATCGAGCTGGCGCGCCGAGCGCGTCCGCTCCCGCACGCGGTTGGCGACCAGCGCGACGCGCAGCTGGCCGGCGCGGACCTCGTGCAGCTTGCGGATCCCGTCGAGGAACGCGAGCGTCGCGCGCAGGTCGATCGCGGACGGCACCACCGGCACCAGCAGCACGTCGGCATGGCGCGCGAAGCGCTCGAGTTCGTGCATGCGCAGGCCGGCCGGCGTGTCGAGCAGCAGCACGCCGGTATTGGCGGGGATCCGCAGCAGCCAGCCGGCGTGCAGGCCGTGCGCGGGATCGCCGCTCGCGAGCGCGTGCACGGGTGCGAGGTGGGCCGGGCGCTGCCGGCACCAGGCCAGCGACGAACCCTGCGGGTCACCGTCGACGAGGGTCGTGACGCGGCCACAACGGGCAAAGTAGCCTGCCAGCGTGGTGGTGACGGTGGTCTTGCCACTGCCACCTTTGCTGTTCGCGATCAGGATGCGGAACATCGGCTCCCCCCGGAACCGCGGGCGAGGGCGCCCGCCGGTGATGAACGCTAGCGGAAGTAATATCGCAGATTCGGGACGTTATTCTCGGATTCTGCTCGATTTTCGTCCCGAATCGCAGTCCGCCGCCGTACGGGGCGTCGCGCGGCTACGTACCTCCACGCGTGGCGCGTCGGGTGCACCGGCGATGGTTGTCATCGCGGCGACGTATCCGTATCATCCGCGGCCCACTCCGGAGAGGTGGCAGAGTGGTCGAATGCGCCGGATTCGAAATCCGGTTTACGGTTATGCCGTAACGTGGGTTCGAATCCCACCCTCTCCGCCAGCTTGATACCGAAGGGGCCACGCGGCCCCTTCGTCGTTTCCAGCCGAGGCGATCCGCGATGAGCACGATTTCCACGCCGGTGTCGTTCGGCGAACTGATCGACAAGATCACGATCCTCGAGATCAAGGCGGCGCGCATCGGCGACGCGGCGAAGCTCGCGAATGTGCGCACCGAGCTCGACCTGCTCTGCGCGACCTGGGCGGCGCACCCGGCCTCGGGCACCGACATCTCCGCGGAACGCGCGCAGCTGCTCGCGGTGAACCAGGCACTGTGGGACATCGAGGACCGCATCCGCCTGAAGGAGAAGGCGAAGGCGTTCGACGCCGAATTCATCGAGCTCGCGCGTGCGGTCTATTTCCGCAACGACGAGCGCGCCGCGGTCAAGCGCGCGATCAACGAGAAGCTCGGCTCGACCCTGGTCGAGGAAAAGTCGTACCAGGACTACCGCTGAGCCGTACCGCCGCCGGCGCGGCGCCGCGCATCGAAGGCATCGAGGCGTTCGATCACGTCGTCGACCTCGATCAGGTCCATGACGCCCGGGTATTCGAGCTTCGTGCCCCACGGCAGCGCCTCGGCCGGCTTGCGCCGGAACTTGCGCGCGGCCGCGTCGTAGCGGTCGACGCACCATTGCAGGTCCGAATACGGCCCGGAGCGGCGCGGATTGCTCGCCGCGTGCAGGCCGAGCACGGGGGTGCCGACCGCGTTCGCCATGTGCATCGGGCCCGAGTCCGGGCACAGCACCAGGGTCGCGCGGCCGAGCAGCGCGAGCAGCTGCTTCAGCGTGTCCTTGCCGACGAGGTCGAGCGGTCGCGACGTCGCACGGGCGAGCACCTGGTCGGCGAACTCGCGCTCGAACAGGCTCGGGCCGCCGCAGAGCACGACGCGCCAGCCGAGGGTCAACGCGGCGTGATCCATCGCCGCCGCGTAGCGCTCCGGCCGCCAGTTGCGCAGGCGGTGGCTCGACACCGGGCTGACCAGCAGGGTCGGCGCGTCGCCGGGCAGGTGGCGCGCGGCGAACTCGCGCGCCTCGTCCGGCAACGGGATGTCCCAGCGCACCCGGCCCTGCTTCAGGCCGAGCGGCTCGAGGAAACTGGCCATCGCGTCGAGCACGTGCTCGCCATGGCGCGCCGGGATGCGGCAGTTCACGAACAGTCCGTGCAGGTCCTTCGAGCGCGCGCGGTCGTAGCCGATGCGCAGCGGCGCCTTCACGCTCATGCTGAGCAGGTTGGAGCGCAGCGCGACCTGCATGTGCAGCAGGGCGTCGAAGCGCCGACCGGCGAGCTGCTCGCGCACCGCGCGGAAACCGGCGCGGCCGGCGCGCTTGTCGAACACGATGAACTCGACGCCGTCGATGTCGCCGACGAGGCGATGCTCGAGCTTGCCGATGATCCAGGTCAGGCGCGTGTTCGGCCAGTGTTGCTGCAGCGTGCGCACCATCGGCACCACGTGGGTGACGTCGCCGATCGCGGACGTGCGCAGGAGGCAGAGCGATGCCGGCTCGATGCCGGCCGATGCAACTTGATCCATGCCGTGCTTGTTACCATGTGCGGTGTAGGCGCGGCATGCCGCGCGGGGCGGCCACCTGGCGGACGCATGGTCCAGACGCAAGTTCAATCGACCGCGGATGGCGCGATCATATTCGATGCCGGGACCGGCATCGCGCCGACGCCGGCCTGGTTCGACCGCACGCAGTGGCGCGAGCACGGTGGCGCCAGCGCCGGGCGCGGTGGCGTCGCGTTCGTCGAAACGCCGCTCGGCGTGTGCGCGCTGCGCCACTACCGTCGCGGCGGTTTCGCCGCGCGCGTCAGCGCCGATGCCTACGTGTGGACCGGTGCCGCGCGCACGCGGGCGTTCCGCGAGTTCCGCCTGCTCGCCGAGCTGGTCGATCGCGGCCTGCCGGTGCCCGCGCCGGTCGCCGCGCGCTACGTCCGTGGCGGTGCCGCGTACCGCGCCGACCTGCTGACGCGGCGCGTGCCCGGCGAGACGCTGGCCGCACTGCTCGCGCAGGACCGCCTCGATGCAGCGCTCGCTGCGCGCGTCGGCCGCACGCTCGCCGCATTCCATCGTGCCGGCGTGTGGCATGCCGACCTCAATGCACACAACATCCTCATCGATGCGGAGGGCACGGTCACGCTGATCGACTTCGATCGCGGGCGCCTGCGCACGCCGCGCTTCGCCTGGCAGCAGGACAACCTGCAGCGCCTGCTGCGCTCGCTGCGCAAGCTCGGCGCGCGCGAACCGGGCCTCGCGGCGTTCTGGCATCCGCTGCTCGCCGCCTACCACGAGGCGATGGCGCGACCCGCGCTGCCCGCGGCCGGGACTGCCGCATGAACCTCGCCCTGCGCTTCCTCGGCGTCGGCGGCGCGCAGTCGCCCGAACTCGGCTCGGCCTGCGGCGTGCTCGAGCGCGACGGCAAGCCGCTGCTGATGATCGATTGCGGCGGCGAGGCGCTGTCGGCCTACCTCGAGCGGTACGGCGAGCCGCCCCGCGCGATCTACATCACGCACGTGCACATGGACCATGTCGGCGGGCTCGAGCGCCTGTTCTACCGCGTCTATTTCGACGCGGCGCTGCGCGGCCAGGTGCGCCTGCACGCGCACGCGGCGCTGGTGCCGCTGCTGCAGGGGCGCGTCGCCGACTACCCGGAAGTGCTGGCCGAAGGCGGCGCGAACTACTGGGACGCGTTCCGGCTGGTGCCGGTCTCGCGCGGGTTCTGGTGCGACGGCCTCTGGTTCGACGTGTTCCCGACGCGCCACCACGCACCGGGGACGTCGTTCGGCGTCGCGCTGCGCGGCAGCTTCGCCTGGACCGGCGACACGCGCCCGATCCCGGAGGTGCTCGCCGCCGGCGCCCGCGGCGGCGAGCTCGTCGCGCACGACTGTTCGCTGCACGGCAATCCGTCCCACACCGGGCTCGACGACCTCGCGCGCGAGTATCCGCCGGAGCTGCTCGAGCGGCTGGTGCTGTACCACTACGCGAGCGAGGCGGATGCGCGCGCGATGGAAGCGGCCGGCCGCCGCGTCGCGCGCCGCGACCAGGCGTTCGCGCTCGCACCGCCGTCGCCACGGGTGGCGGCATGAGCGGCACGGCGATCCCGCTGCGCGTGGAGCCGGCGTCGCCGCCGCGCGACCGGCTCGGCCGGCCGCTGCGCGACCTGCGCATCTCGGTCGTCGACCGCTGCAACTTCCGCTGCCCCTACTGCATGCCGGAGGACCTCTATCCGCGCGACCACGAGTTCCTCGCCAAGCACGAACGGCTGCGCTTCGAGGAGATCGAGCGGCTCGTGCGCGTGTTCGCCGCGCTCGGGGTGCGCAAGCTGCGCCTGACCGGCGGCGAGCCGCTGCTGCGGCGCGACCTGCCGACGCTGGTGCGCGCGCTCGCCGCCGTGCCCGGGATCGAGGACGTCGCGCTGACGACCAACGGAAGCCTGCTCGCGGCGCAGGCCGCGGCGTTGCGCGAAGCCGGCCTGCACCGCATCACGCTGAGCCTGGACACGCTCGATCCGGCGACGTTCCGCACCCTGTCGGGCGGCCGCGGCGAGGTGGCCGACGTGCTCGCCGCGATCGCCGCGGCGGAGCAGGCCGGCTTCGCGCGGCTGAAGATCAACTGCGTCGTCGTGCGTGGCGTCAACGACGGCCAGGTGCCGGCGCTGATCGAGCATTTCCGCGGCAGCGGCCACGTCGTGCGCTTCATCGAGTACATGGACGTCGGCACCTGCAACGAATGGCGCCGCGACCGCGTCGTGCCGAGCGCGGAGCTGCGCGAGCGCATCGCGGCGCGCTGGCCGCTGCGCGCGCTCGGCGCGAACTACGGCGGCGAGGTCGCGCGGCGCTGGGCGTTCGCGGACGGCGGCGGCGAGATCGGCTTCATCAGTTCCGTCACCGAACCCTTCTGCGGCGGCTGCACGCGCGCGCGCCTGTCGGCCGACGGCAAGCTCTACACCTGCCTGTTCGCCGCGAGCGGCCACGACCTGCGCGGCGCGCTGCGCGCGGGCGCGGACGAGGGCGAACTCGCGCGCCTGGTCGCCGCGGTGTGGAACGCGCGCGACGACCGCTACAGCGAGCTGCGCGCGTCGTTGCCGCCGTCGCCGCGCGAGCACGTCGAGATGTACAGCATCGGTGGTTGATCGTAGGCTGTGCCGATGGCGAAGCAGGGCACCCGCAAACTGAGCCACGTCGACGACGACGGCCGGCCGCGCATGGTCGACGTCGGCGCCAAGCCGGTCACGCGCCGCGAGGCGGTCGCCGAAGTGCGCGTGCGCTTCCCGCGCGCGGTCGCGCGGACCCTGCGCGAGTCGGGCCTGCGCTCCGGCAAGGGACCGGTGGTCGACACCGCGATCATCGCCGGCACGCTGGCGGTCAAGCGCACCCACGAGCTGATCCCGTTCTGCCATCCGCTGCCGGTCGAGCATTGCGCGATCGCGATCGACTGGGACGGCAAGACCGCGCTCGCGATCCGTTGCACGGTCGCGCTGAGCCACCGCACGGGCGTCGAGATGGAGGCGCTGACCGGCGCGAGCGTCGCGGCGCTGACCGTCTACGACATGTGCAAGGCACTGTCGCATGAGATCGTCATCGATGACCTGCACCTGGTCGCGAAGGCCGGCGGCAAGCGCGGGGTGGTCGCGGGTCGCGCCGTGCGATGAACTACCGCCTGCTCTATTTCGCGAGCCTCGCCGACGCGGCCGGGACCGCCGCGGAACTGCGCGCGAGCACCGCGACGACGCCGGCCGCGTTGTACGACGAGGTCGCGCGCGCGCACGGCTTCGCCCTCCCGCGCGAGCGCCTGCGCGTCGCGGTCAACGGTGCATTCGTCGACTGGGACCTCGGCCTGCGCGAGGGCGACGAGGTCGTGTTCGTGCCGCCGGTGTCGGGCGGATGAGCCGGTTCGCACTGCAGGCCACGCCGATCGACGCGGCGGCGGAGCAGGCACGCCTCGGCGACGACGCGGCCGGCGCGTGCGTCGTGTTCGAGGGCCGCGTGCGCGACCACAACGACGGCCGCCGCGTGCGGAAGCTGCAATACCAGGCCTACGAGGCGCTCGCGCTGGCCGAGGGCGAAGCGATCGTCGCCGAGGCGATCGCGCGGCATGCGGTCATCGCGGCGCGCTGCGTGCACCGCGTCGGCACGCTGGAGATCGGCGACGTCGCGGTCTGGGTGGGCGTGAGTGCCGCGCATCGCGGCGAGGCGTTCGATTGCTGCCGCCGCATCATCGACGAGGTGAAGCGGCGCGTGCCGATCTGGAAGAACGAGCACTACGCCGACGGCGAATCGGGCTGGCTGCACCCCTGACGCCGCGGGGCGTGGCCGCAGCCACATTCGGCGGCGTATCGACGATCGTGCCCGATGCACTCGTCAGAGGTCGTGGAGTCCTGTTACCTTCCGGGGTTCGGGTAAGGGATCGTCCGGGAGTCGGCGGGTGCCGGCAGGCGATCAGGGACGAATCGGTGCTGGAGGCGTCGGTCGCGGGATCGATCGGCGCCTGTCTTCAATTCTTGGGGGTATCGCGTGAACAGACATCCGATCGGGCGGCGCCTGCTGCTCCTGCTGGGCTCGCTCGCCGCATCGGCGGCGTGGGGCGGCCCTACCGAAACCTACTGGCAGGACGACGTGGCGCGCACGCCGTCGCAGGACGCGCCGCGTCCGGCCGCCTACCGCGCGCTGTCGCTCGATACCACGGGTGTCGCTGCGTACCTGAAGCAGGCGCACCAGAGCGGCCTCGCCGCCGAGATCGCGGTGCCCCAGCCCGAAGGCGGCTTCGCCGACTTCTTCGTCGTCGATTCCGGCACCATGCCGGAGGAACTGCAGCGCAAGTATCCCGACATCCTGAGCTTCAAGGGCAGCGATGCGCAGGGTCGTCCGATCCGCCTCGACGTCTCGCCGCTCGGCTTCCAGGCGATGGTGTTCGACCCGGCCGGCGTCTGGGTCGTGCGCCCGGAAACCTTCGGCGGTGACACGCGGTACCTCAGCTTCCGGCGCGCCGAGCTCCAGGTGCCGGGCGGCACCGGCCGCTGCGAAGTGCACGAACAGTACATCGACCCGGCCGGCAGGAACCTCGCGCCGAGCCAGCCGATGACGCAGACCGGCGTGAACCGCCGTGTCTATCGCGCGGCGGTCGCGGCCAACCACCAGTACATCGCGGCGGTCGGCGGCGGCACGGTGCAGGGCGGCCTCGCCGCGACCGTGGTCGCGGTCAACCGCGTGACCCAGGTCTACGAGACGGAGATGTCGATCCAGCTGACGCTGGTGCCGAACAACGACCTGCTCATGTACGCGGCCACCGCCGGCGATCCGTTCGCGAGCAATGGCACCGGCGTGATCAACAACTCGACCAGCGTCATCAACGGCGTCATCGGTGCGGCGAACTACGACATCGGCCACGTCTTCACGACCGGCAGCGGCGGCGTCGCCGGCCTCGGCGTGGTCTGCGGCAACTCGAAGGCGCGTGGCACCACCGGCCTGCCGAATCCGATCGGCGACCCGTTCTACATCGACTTCGTCGCGCACGAGATGGGCCACCAGTTCGGCGGCAACCATCCGTTCAACGGCAGCCTCGGCAACTGCTCCGGCGGCAACCGCAACGGCTCGACCGCGTACGAGCCCGGCAGCGGCTCGACCATCATGGCGTACGCCGGCATCTGCGGCTCCGACGACCTGCAGCCGAACTCCGATCCGTACTTCCACGCCATCAGCCTGCAGGAAATCACCAACTTCACCAACGGCAGCGGCAGCTGCGCGGTGACCACGACCAACGACAACCAGGCTCCGGTCATCGACACCGGCAGCCTGCCGACCGGCCTGACGATCCCGGCGCGCACGCCGTTCGTGCTGAGCGGCTCGGCCACCGATCCGGACGCGGCCGACACGGTGACCTATTCGTGGGAGGAGTGGGACCTCGGCCCGCAGGCGCCGCTGACCGCGGGTGACAACGGCACGAGCCCGATCTTCCGCGCCTGGCCGCCGACCGTCAGCGGTTCGCGCATGTTCCCGAAGCTGTCGACCGTGCTGACCGGCGTCACGGTCCGCGGCGAGACGCTGCCGACGACGACGCGCACGCTGAAGTTCCGCCTGACCGCGCGCGACCAGCGCCCGGCCCACGGCACCTCGCAGAGCGCCGACATCACGCTCAACGTGGTCAACACGGCCGGCCCATTCCAGGTCACCGCGCCGAACACCGCGGTCAGCTGGGCGCAGGGCAGCACCCAGTCGGTCACCTGGGACGTCGCCAACACCAACGTCGCGCCGGTGAACTGCAGCGAGGTCGACATCTCGCTGTCGGCCGACGGCGGCCAGACCTTCCCGTACACGCTCGCGAGCGACATCGCCAACAGCGGCAGCGCCAACGTCACGGTGCCGAACATCGCGACGACCCGCGCGCGCGTCAGCGTGGCGTGCGCGAGCAACGTGTTCTTCGACATCTCGAACGCGGACTTCACGATCCCCGCGGCGGCCGGCACCTACACCGTCGGCGGCAGCGTGTCGGGCCTGGCGGGCACGGGCCTGGTGCTGCGGCTCAACGGCAGCAACGACATGCCGGTAGCCGCGAACGGCACGTTCGCGTTTCCGCTCGCGCTGGCGGGCGGCACCGGCTATGCCGTGACCGTGTCCGAATCCCCGACGCACCCGGCGCAGACCTGCTCGGTCAGCAACGGCAACGGTACCGTCGGCTCGGCCAACGTCACCAACGTCACCGTCGCGTGCTCGACCACGCCGGCGGCGACGTACACCATCGGCGGCACGGTCAGCGGCCTGCAGGGCACCGGCATGCAGATCCGCCTCAATGGCGGCGCGCCGCTCGCGATCAGCGCGAACGGCAGCTACACGTTCCCGACCGCACTGAGCGACGCCAGCGTCTACACGGTCATGATCGTGTCGCAGCCGACCGGTCCGACCCAGACCTGCACGCTGCAGAACCCGAACGGCACCCTGACCGGCGCCAACGTGACCAACGTCAACGTGGTCTGCCCGGCGGGCTCGGACTACACCATCGGCGGCACGGTCAGCGGCCTCACCGGCAGTGGCCTCTCGCTGTCGCTGAACGCCGGCGCGCAGACGCTCGCGGTCAGCGGCAACGGCCCGTTCACGTTCCCGACCGCGCTGGCGAACGGCAGCGCGTATGCGGTCACCGTCGGCACGCAGCCGTCGGGGCAGTCGTGCTCGGTCGCCAACGGCAGCGGCACGGTGGCCGGCGCGAACGTCACCAACGTGGCCGTCACCTGTTCCGCCCTGCCGACCTACACGATCGGCGGCAGCGTGGTCGGTCTCGCCGGCTCGGGCCTGGTCCTCGCGCTGAACGGCGGTGACCAGACGCTGGCGGTCTCGGCCAATGGCGCCTTCACGTTCCCGACCGCGCTCGCCAACGGCAGTCCGTATGCGGTCACGGTCGGCACCCAGCCCTCGGGCCAGGACTGCACGGTCGCCAACGGCAGCGGTACGGTCGCCGGCGCCAACGTGACCAACGTGGAAGTCAGCTGCGGCCCGTCGGACACCATTTTCGCCGACGGCTTCGAGAGCGAGGTCGTCGCCTGCGAACCGCTGCAGCTGCTGCAGGATCCGAGCTTCGAGGCGACCGATTTCAGTGGCGGCGACAACCCCTTCTGGGATTCGGTCACGACCCAGGGCGACAGCGTGTTCTGGGGCGAGGACGGCGGCGCGGAGCAGATCCGCACCGGCGACTTCGTGGTCTGGCTCGGCGGCTACATCCAGGACACGCTCGATCCGGAGACCCATGACGCGTCGCAGACGGTCGTGATCCCGGCCGGCGCGCCGCGCTTCCTGAACTACTACCGCTTCATCGGCCGCACCGGCAACGGCACCAATACGGTGACGTTCACGGTCGACGGCAACGTCGTGCACACCGAGAACCTGCCCGCGATCGGCCTCGACAGCGACTGGTCGCTGCAGTCGATCGACCTCAGCGCGTACGCCGACGGCGGTTCGCACACGATCAAGATCACGTACCTCCACAGCGGCGGCAGCCTCGACTGGGACTACTACCTCGACGATGCGACGCTCGACTGCAGCTCGACGCCGTCGTCCGGCCCGGCGCAGCAGCGTCCGCTGCCGCTGGTCGGCACGCGCGGCAAGCAGCGTCGCTGATCGTTCCATCCTGGAGCCTCCCGCAGCGCGGGAGGCTCCTTTTTTTTGCCCGCGCGGCGGCGTCCGGCGCGATCGCGCGGCTTGTAAGCGCCTGTACCAGCGGGTATCCTGCGCGGCCCACTCGACGCCGGCCGCTGCACGCGCTCCGCTGCAACGGATCGCCCGGGTCGTGTGGTGGGTACGGAGAGGTGTCCGAGTGGTTGAAGGAGCACGCCTGGAAAGTGTGTAAACGGGTCAAACCGTTTCGCGGGTTCGAATCCCGCCCTCTCCGCCAGTTTTCGCCATCGATCCGCCGCGCCGCCACCGCGCGCGATCGTCCGGTTCATGGTGGCTCCGTCGGTTCTCCCGCGACGATAGTTCGCAAACCCCGCCAGGTCCGGAAGGAAGCAACGGTAGTGAATGATTCGGGTGCCGGGATGCAGCTGGCGGAGCCGCCACCTCCCATGCCTCGCCGCCTCGCGCGCGCGTGATGCGCCCGCCGGCTTCGCGCCGGCCACCGCATTGCTACAATCGCTGGCCCAGCAGCGGATTGCCGATGTCCTACCAAGCCCTCGCCCGCAAATGGCGCCCGCGCCGCTTTTCCGAACTGGTCGGGCAGGAGCACGTCGTCCGCGCGTTGACCCATGCGCTCGACAGCGGGCGCCTGCACCACGCGTTCCTGTTCACCGGTACGCGCGGCGTCGGCAAGACCACGATCGCGCGCATCTTCGCCAAGTCGCTCAACTGCGACCGCGGACCGACCTCGGACCCGTGCGGAGAGTGCGCGGCGTGCGCCGAGATCGATGCCGGGCGCTTCGTCGACCTGCTCGAGATCGACGCGGCGAGCAACACCGGCGTCGACAACGTGCGCGACCTGATCGAGAACGCGATGTACGCGCCGACGCGCGGTCGCTACAAGGTGTACCTCATCGACGAGGTGCACATGCTCTCGAAGCCGGCCTTCAATGCGCTGCTGAAGATCCTCGAGGAACCGCCGCCGCACGTGAAGTTCCTGCTGGCGACGACCGACCCGCAGAAACTGCTGGTGACGGTGCTTTCGCGCTGCATCAAGTTCAACCTCAAGCGCCTGACGCCGGAGCAGATCGACGGCCAGATGCGCCACATCCTCGCGGCCGAGAACGTGCCGTTCGACGACGAGGGCATCGAGGTGCTGGCGCGCGCGGCCGACGGCTCGCTGCGCGACGGCCTGTCGCTGCTCGACCAGGCGATCGCGCACGGCGGCGGCTCGCTGCAGGCGGCCGAGGTGCACGCGATGCTCGGCACGGTCGAGCGCGCGAAGGTGCGCGTGCTGCTCGACGTGCTCGCGGCCGGCGATGGCGCCGCGCTGCTCGCCGAAATCGACCGCATCGCCGGTTTCTCGCCCGATTTCGCCCAGGTGCTGGACGAGCTCGCGGGGCTGCTGCATCGCGTGCAGCTGGTGCAGCTCGTGCCGGAAGCGGCCGGCGAGGGCGATGCCGGCCTGCTCGCGCTGGCCGGCGCGGTCGCCGCCGAGGACGTGCAGTTGTGGTACCAGATGGCGATCACCGGTCGGCGCGACCTGCCGCTCGCGCCGACGCCGCGCGTCGGCTTCGAGATGGCGCTGCTGCGCATGCTCGCATTCGCACCGGCCACGCCCGCTGCGGTCGAGGCGCCCGCGCCTTCGCGCGTCGCGCGCGCGAACCCGCTCGGCGGCACGGCACGCGACGCGGCACCGGCCACGGTGTCGCGGCCCGGGCCGATGGCGTCGGCACCCGCAGCGGCAGCGGTGCCGCGGCCCGGCGATGCCCGCGTCGAGGCGTCGCCGGTCGCGAGCGCGGACGCCACGGCGATCGCGAACCCGTCGTGGCCGGTGTTGATCGAGCAGGCCGGCCTTCGCGGGCCGGTCGGCCAGCTCGCGCTGAACGCGACGCTGGTCGCGATCGAGGGTGGCCTCGTGCGCCTCGCGATGGATCCCGCCTACGAGCACCTCGCGGTCGCGCCCATGGTCGAGACGCTGGAACGCCAACTCGGCAGCGCGCTCGGGCGCGCGGTCAAGGTGAAGTTCGAGCGGGCGAGCACGCCGGCGACGACGCCGGCGGAAGCGCGCGCGCGCGCCGACAGCGCGCGCCAGGCCGCGGCGGAAGAGGCGATCCGCGGCGACCCGGTGGTGCAGGCGTTCGTCGACGGCTTCGGCGCGCGCGTCGTGCCGGGCAGCGTGCGCCCGCTCGAGGGCTGAACGGAGCGCCGCTCGCGCGACGCGCGGTCGGTGCCGGACCAAGGCGATCCCGCCGGATCGCGCCAACCAGGACAGAACGATGATGAAAGGTCCACTCGCCGGCCTGATGCAGCAGGCCCAGCGCATGCAGGAGGAAATGAAGCGCGCGCAGGAGGAGATCGCGCAGCTCGAAGTGACCGGCCAGGCCGGCGGCGGTCTCGTCAGCGTGCGCATGAGCGGTCGCCACGAGGTGCGCGGCGTGTCGATCGACCGCAAGCTGTTCGCCGACGATCCGGAGATGGCCGAGGACCTCGTCGCCGCGGCCGTCAACGACGCGGTCAACAAGGTTGCCGCGTTGAGCCAGCAGAAGCTCGGCGGACTGGCCGCCGGCATGAACCTGCCGCCCGGCTTCAAGCTGCCGTTCTGAGGAACGGGCTGCACCGGACATGTCCGCATCGCCGCTGCTCGACGAGCTCATCGACGCGTTCCGCTGCCTGCCCGGCGTCGGCGCGAAGTCCGCGCAGCGGATGGCGATGCACGTGCTCGAACGCGACCGTGCCGGCGCGCGGCGGCTGGCCGAGCGCCTCGCGGCGGCGGTCGAACGCATCGGCAACTGCACCCGCTGCCGCACCTTCAGCGAGGACGCGGTCTGCACGCTGTGCGCGAACGCCTCGCGCGAGCGTTCCCTGCTGTGCGTGGTCGAGACGCCGGTGGACCAGCTCGCGATCGAACAGGCGACCGGCTACCGCGGCCAGTACTTCGTGCTGCTCGGACGGCTGTCGCCGCTGGACGGCCTCGGTCCGCGCGAGCTCGGCTTCGACCTGCTCGCACAGCGCCTCGCCGAGGGCGAGGTGCAGGAACTGATCGTCGCGACGAATCCAACCGTGGAAGGCGAGGCGACCTCGCACATGCTGGCGCAGATGGCGCGCGCCGCGGGCATCCGCGCCAGCCGGCTCGCGCACGGTGTTCCGCTCGGCGGCGAACTCGAGTACATCGACCGCGGCACGCTCGCGCACGCGTTCGGCGGGCGACAGTCACTGTAGTCGCGGCGCGCCACGGCTTGCACGGCCCGGCGCAAGCTGCGAGCCTTCCGGGCCTCCATCCAGCAGGCACGGACCGTCCCATGACGACCCTGTTCTCGAAGATCGTGCGCCGCGAGATCCCGGCCGACATCGTCTACGAAGACGACGACATCCTCGGCTTCCGCGACATCAACCCGCAGGCGCCGGTGCACGTGCTGTTCATCCCCAAGCGCGAGTTCCCGACCCTGAACGACGTCGGCGCCGACGATGCGACGCTGATCGGCCGCATCGTGCTGGCCGCGGCCGGATGGGCGAAGGCACAGGGATTGGCCGAGGACGGCTACCGCGTCGTCATGAACTGCAATCGCGACGGCGGACAGACCGTGTTCCACATCCACCTGCACCTGCTCGCAGGTCGCGCGCTGCACTGGCCGCCGGGCTGAGCACGCGGATCGCGTCGACGGCCGCCTGCCTCGGCGTCGACGGCCGCGGGCGACGCGGCGACGGCTCAGCGCCGCGGCGCGGGCGTCTCCGGATGCGGCCGGTGCGGGCGCTCGCGGATGATGATCGGCGGCGCGCCCCAGTACGGACCCCAGCCTGGCCCGTACCAGCCGGGACCGAAGCCGTACATCCACGGGTCGTAGTACGGCGTGTGCGGCACGCGTTTCGGCCACAGGTGGATGTCCGTCGCGTCGACGTGCGGATAGGCGTAGTCGAACTCGCCGACCTTGCCGTGGTCGGTGCCGGTGACGCGGCCGACGACGGTGACTTCGCGCCCGCGTTCGTAGTCCTCGGGGTCGTAGAAGCCGGGGTGGCAGGCGACGAAGCGGCCCTGGCTGGTGTCGCGCCGGATCGGCCGCGTGGCCGCATCGAGCGCGCGCGCGAGGATTTCGAAGCAGGTCGTGTCGGCCTTCGGCTCGACGCGGATGATCTCGCCACCCCAGCGGACCGACTGGCCCTGGGCGCCCGGGTCGCGCGGCGTCAGTGCAGGGTAGTCGCCACGCAGCGGCGTCGGGACCGTGGCGCAGGCCGCCAGCGAGGCGGCGAACACGGCGATGGCGGAGAGTCTGTACATGGCGACCTCGTCGATGGACCGGGACGGTGCAGCGCACCTTGCGCATATTACGGGGACCCGTCTGAATCGTCGTCCCTCGCCGGAGTGAATCGACGACGGCGCGGCAGGGCGAGTCGTTGCAGACGCGCGGCGAGCGCCGCGACACGGCGTGGCACCGGCTCCGCGCCGGCATAGCGCAGGGCGACGTACTCGTCCACCAGGGGGGCCAGGCGCGCGGCGAGGACCGGATCCGCCGCGCGCACGCGGGCGAGCAGGTCGATCGGGCCCTCGGTCCGCCGTGCGTCGATGCCGGCACGCGCGAGGCGCTTGCGCAGGGCGTCCCAGGCGCGATCGAGCGCGTCGCCGCCGATCTCGCGTGCACCGCGGATCGCCCACGCCGTGCCGAGCAGCATCGCGACGCAGAGCAGGACCGCGAACGACCCCAACAGGCCGCGCCGGCCGAGATCGGCCATGCCGAACTGCGTCATCATGCCGCGCTGGCGCGCGCTGTCGAAGCGCACGACCGCCTCGGTCCAGAGCCGGCTCGCGATATCGAACTGGTTGCGCAGCGCGCGCCAGGTTTCACCGAGCAGGCTGGGGCTTGCGTTCACCGCCGGGGCGCCGAGCTCGACCCGCTCCGGGCTGACCGCTGCGGTCGGATCGACGCGCACCCATCCGCTGCCGTCGCGCCAGATCTCCGCCCAGGCGTGCGCGTCGGACTGGCGCACCAGCAGGTAGTCGCCGTTCCACCAGCCGCCCTGGTAACCGGTCACGACGCGCGCCGGGATGCCGGCCGCGCGCATCAGGAAAACGAAGGCGGATGCGTAGTGCTCGCAGAAGCCGCGCCGCGTGCCGAACAGGAAATCGTCGACCGAATCGCGCGCGAGCGGTGGCGGCTCGAGCGTGTAGGTGAAGCTGGAGCGGAACAGCGAGAGCGCTGCGGCGACGATCCGCCGGTCCTCGCCGAGGTCGCTGCGCCAGCCCGCAGCCAGCGCGCGCGCGCGCGGCCCGTAGCCGTCGGGCAGGCGCAGCATGCGCGCGCGTTCGCGCGCGCCCAGTGCGGTGGCCAGTTGCGCGCGAGGCGAGGAGCGGACTTCGTAGCGTCGCGCCTGGGCGACCGGCCGGCGCGCGACCAGCACCTGGTCCCGGTCCAGGCGCGCATCGTCGGGCACGGTGAATGGCAGGTCGAGGGCGGGCAGCCAGTGCTGGTTGGTCGCGTCGAGCGTGATCGCGTAGGCGATGAACTCCGCGGGTGGCGCCGGCAGCGCAGTCCCGCGCGCGAAATCGTCGCGTCGGCGCCAGGTGGTGCCGTCGAACTCGGTCATGACGATGGTGCGGAAGTACTGTTCCGATGGCCGCGGGGCGCGGCCTTCGAACACGACCCGGAACGCCGGCGTCTCGTCCAGCATCAGTTGCGCGAACTGTCCCGGCGCCATCGTGTCACTGAGCCCGGTTCGGCCGACGCCGTCGGCGCCGCGCGCACCCCAGAGCGGCGTCTCCAGCCGCGGCAGCAGCACGAACGCGACGATCGCGAGCGGCAGGCCGACCGCGACCAGCGAAGCGGCGCGCGCCAGCAGGTCGCGCAGTTCGCTGCGCGGCTCCGGTGCCGCGCCGCGCGGCTGCAGCGCCGTCAAGGCCGCCAGCTGCAGCACCAGCACGCAGCCGACGAACAGGCTGAAGACGAGCGTCGAGGTGAACAGCAACGAGGACATCAACACGAAGCACGCGAACGCGATGCCGATGCGCGCATCGCGCGCGCGCCGCGTCTCCAGCAGCTTGAGCGCGAGCAGCCCGCAGGCGAGCGCGCTGCCGGGCTCGCGTCCGAACACGTTGCCGTAGGTCGCAATCACGGCAAGGAGCAGGGCGAAGGTCAGCGGCACGCGCAGCCAGGCGCTCGGCGGCGGCCTGCCGCGCCGCTGCATGAGCACGCGCGAGGCGATCGCGGCGGCGACCGCGATCGCGAGCCACCCAGGCAGGTGCGCGGCGTGGGTGGCCACGGTCGCGGCGATTGCGGTCCCGAGCCAGCCGAAACGGCGTGGGTCGAGCGGGTCGGTCATGGCGCGGCGCCGGCCGGCAGGGTCGCCAGGGCGCGCAGGCAGGCCGTGCGATGCGCCTCGCCGAGCGACGGGCCGATCGTCGCGCCCGGCAGCACCAGTGCATAGCTGCGTTGCGCGCGCTCGGCCTCGACCACCCAGGCGGCGAGGCGCCGGATGCGTGCCTCGGCATCGAGCCCGCGCAGGGCGTGATGGGCGAGCTCGAGCATCTCGCCGCTGCGCCGCTCGACATCGCGCACGAGCAGGCTGTCGTGGCGCACGGAAGCCTTCCACGCGATCAGGCGCGGCGGATCGCTCGGCCGGTACTCGCGCAGTCCGGCATGCTCCTCGCTGCTGCCGGTCTCCGCCTGCTCGCCGATGCGGCCGCGGCCGGACGGCAGCGGCGGCGCTGGCCGCTCGAGCGCGGGATAGACGAGCAATTCCTGCGCCGGGTTGATCCAGCTCCAGCACTGGAACAGGCCGAACGGCTGGTCGGTCCAGAGCCGCAGGCGGCCCGTGGGCTGCCAGCCGCGCGCCGACGGCGCGAGCTCGAGCGTCGCCTCGGCGGCGCGCCCGGCCTCGAGATCGAACACGATCGCGCCGGCGGCGTGGCGCAGGCGCAGGCTCGACCGTGCGCGCTGGCCCGGATCGAAGCGCAGGTGCACGCGGCGCGGCGTGCCCGCCTCGGCTTCGTCGGCGCGCAGCCCGACCAACTCGAGGCCGCTCAGCGCGCGGAACGCGACGAACAGGCTGGAGCCGGCCGCCGCGGCGAGCACGCAGGTGAGCAGCAGGGCCGCGTTGTTGCCGTAGTTGAGCGCGCCCACGAGCATGACGAACAGCAGCACGCCGAACAGCACGCCGAATCCGGTCGGCAACACGTAGATGCGGCGGCGATCGAGCCGGATCGGCAGGTCCTCGCGGCGCCGCAGCCGGGTCAGCGCGGGCAGGCGGCGTTCCGCGAACGCGAGTGCGCGCAGCCGCAGCCCGGCGAGGGCGGGAGCCACCGTCAGCGCACCGCCGTCGATTCGAGCAGCTGCAGCGCGAGCCTGGAGCGGTCGCTGCGCGCGCTCGGCCCCGGCGTCAGTCGATGGCTGGCGACGAACGGGAACACCGCCTGCACGTCTTCCGGCAGGACGTGCGCGCGCCCTGCGAGCAGGGCATGCGCGCGTGCGGCGGCGAGCAGGGCGAGGCCGGCGCGCGGCGACAGCCCGACGCGGATCTCGGCATGCTCGCGGCTCGCCGCGAGCAGCGCCTGCACGTACTCGACCAGCGCCGGGCTGGCGAACACCTTCGTGCACGCGCGCCGCAGCTCGAGGATCTGGTCCGGGCCGAGGCAGGGCGTCGCCGCGGCGATCACGTCGCGACGATCGCTCGCGCCGAGCATCGCGCGCTCGGCGTCGCGGTCGGGGTAGCCGAGGCTCATGCGCAGCATGAAGCGATCGAGCTGGGAGTCCGGCAGCGGCCAGGTGCCGGCGAGGTCGAGCGGGTTCTGCGTCGCGACGACGAAGAACGGCGGCGCCAGCCGGTGCGTGGTGCCGTCGACCGTGACCTGGCCCTCGGCCATCGCCTCCAGCAGCGCGCTCTGCGTCTTCGGCATCGCGCGGTTGATCTCGTCGGCGAGCAGCAACTGCGTGAACAGCGGGCCGGGGTGGAACTTGAACGCACCGGCTTCGCGCTCGTAGATGCCGACGCCGATGATGTCCGACGGCAGCAGGTCGGAGGTGAACTGGACGCGCTGGAAGCCGAGCCCGAGCGTTGCCGCGAGCGCGTGCGCGAGGGTCGTCTTGCCGACGCCGGGCAGGTCCTCGATCAACAGGTGGCCGCCGGCGACCAGGCAGACGAAGGCGAGCCGCACTTCGCGCGGCTTGCCGAGCACGATCGTGTTGACCTGTTCGAGCGCGCGCTGCAGGGCGTCGCGCAGCGGGGGAGGGATGCCGCCGTTGGGATCGGTCATGCTGCTTGCAGATGGGGACGGGTCGGACACTGACCACTCCTTGCCGGGAAAAATTCCTACGCCGTGCCGCCGCGGGCCGCGACTTGCCGCCTCGCCGGGCTTGCGGCACTCTGCACCGCCGTCGCGGTCGAACGCAACGGTGCGCCGGCGCGGCCGTCGCGTAGTCAACCAGGATGCGGCGCCCGCGCGGCGCGGCGCGAGGACCGCCTTCGCAATGTTCCGTCCCCTCGAAGTCTTCATCGGCCTGCGCTACACGCGCGCCAAGCGCCGCAACCACTTCATCTCGTTCATCTCGCTGGTCTCGGTGCTCGGCATCGCGCTCGGCGTGACCGCGCTGATCACCGTCATCTCGGTCATGAACGGCTTCGACAAGGAGCTCAAGGACCGCATCCTCGGCATGGTCTCGCACGCGACGATCGAGGGCGTCGGCGAGAGCGTGCGCGACTGGCACCGCGCCATCGAGGTGGCGCGCAGGAACCCGCACGTGCTCGGTGCGGCGCCGTACGTCGAGCGCCAGGCGATGCTGCAGGGCACGCGCGTCAGCGGCGCGATCATCCGCGGCGTCGACCCCGCGCTGGAGCCCGGCGTGTCCGAGATCGGCGAGCGCATGGTCGAGGGGCGGCTCGACGACCTCGTCGCGGGTGGCTTCGGCATCGTGCTCGGCAAGGAGCTCGCGATGACGCTCGGCGTCGGCGTCGGCGACCGCGTGACGGTGTTCGCGCCCGAGTTCAGCGCGACGCCGATCGGCGCGATCCCGCGCATGAAGCGGTTCTCCGTGGTCGGCATCTTCGAAGCCGGCATGCAGGAATACGACTCCGGGCTCGCCGTGATGTCGATGCAGGACGCCGAGACGCTCTATCGCCTCGACGGCCCGACCGGCATCCGCCTGCGCCTCGATGACCTGTTCGCCGCGTACCCCATCGGCAAGCAGCTCGCCGGCGACCTCGGCCAGTACTACCGCGTCAGCGACTGGATGCAGGGGCACAGCAACTTCTTCAAGGCGGTCGCGATGGAGAAGAAGGTCATGTTCCTGATCCTGTCGCTGATCGTCGCGGTCGCCGCCTTCAACCTCGTCTCGACCCTGGTCATGCTGGTGCAGGACAAGCAGGCGGACATCGCGATCCTGCGGACGCTCGGGCAGAGCCCGGCGTCGATCATGGGCACGTTCATGGTGCAGGGCGTGCTGGTCGGCACGCTCGGAATCGCCATCGGCGTGCTGCTCGGCGTCTTGCTGGCGCTGAACCTGTCCGACCTCGCGCACTGGGTCGAGCAGACGTTCCACGTCACCTTCCTGTCGCCCGACGTCTACTACATCAGCGAACTGCCGAGCGAGCTGCACTGGCCCGACGTCGCGTGGATCACCGTCGTCGCGTTCCTGTTCTGCACCTTCGCCACGCTCTACCCCGCGCGCCGCGCCGCGCGTACCGAGCCGGCGGCCGCGCTGCGCTACGAGTAGCAACCGTGACCACGCAGCCGACCCGGGCATTCCGCATCCACGCCATGGCGAACCCCGCATGAGTTCCGTCCTTCCGAACATCGCCGCACCGGCCACCGCCGACGTCGTACTGCGCGCGACCGGCGTCGCGCGTACCTATGCCGAGGGGTCGCTGCGCACCGAAGTGCTGCGCGCGGTCGACCTCGAGGTGCGCCGGGGCGAGACCGTCGCGATCATCGGCGCGTCCGGCAGTGGCAAGAGCACCCTGCTGCACATCCTCGGCGGCCTCGACGCGCCGAGCGCCGGCGAGGTGTCGGTCGGCGGGCAGCCGATGTCGGGCCTGTCCGACCGCGCCCGCGGCGTGCTGCGCAACCACGCGCTCGGCTTCGTCTACCAGTTCCACCACCTGCTGCCCGAGTTCACCGCGGTCGAGAACGTCTGCATGCCGCTCTTGATCCGTGGCACGCCGATCGAGGACGCGCGCGCACGCGCCGAGGCCCTGCTCGGGCGCGTCGGCCTCGGCGCGCGCCTCGCGCACAAGCCGGGCGAACTGTCGGGCGGCGAGCGGCAGCGCTGCGCGGTCGCGCGCGCGCTGGTGACGCGGCCGCTGTGCGTGCTCGGCGACGAACCGACCGGTAACCTCGACGAGCGCAATGCGGCGCAGGTGTACGAACTGATGCTCGAGCTCAACCGCGAGATCGGCACTGCGCTGGTGCTGGTCACGCACGACCCGAAGCTCGCCGCGCGCGCCTCGCGCGTGCTCGAGCTGTCGGGGGGCGGGCTGCACCCGGCCTAGCCGGACGCACCGCGGCACGAGGCCGCGAAGGGGAGGGCAGGATGCCCGCGATGCCGATGCAGGCGAGTGCTTCGTCGCTCCCGCCCGCGGCCGTGCCTGGACTGCGTGGCGACGCCGGGATCGCCACGACACCACGCGCCGCGCCGTTCCGTTACGGCGTCGCGACCGCACTGGCGTTGCTCGCCGGCGTGCTCGCGGTGCGCCTCCTGCCGGCCTTGCCGCCGCGGCTGCTGGATGCCGCGCTCGCGTTCGCCGGCGTGCTGCTGCTGCGCTCGCCGCGGCTGCGTCTCGCCGGCGTCGTCCTGCTCGGTTTCGCCTGGTGCGCCTGGCGTGCCGACCTCGCCATGCAGGCGCGGTTGCCGCAGGCCTGGGAAGGCCGCGACCTCGAACTCACGGGCGTCGTCGACGCGTTGCCGCGCCAAGGCGAGGACGGCACCCGCTTCGTGCTGCGGATCGAACGGGCGCTGCTCGATGACGCGCCGGTGGTACTGCGCGGCAGCGTGCGCCTCGCGTGGTACGAAGACGCGCCGGATGACCTCGCCGCGTGCGACCGCTGGCGCGTGCTCGCGCGCCTGAAGCGCCCGCGCGGCTACCAGAACCCGGGCGGCTTCGATGCCGAGCGGCACGCGCTCGAACGCGGCATCGTCGCCGCCGGATACGTCCGCGCGGATGTGCGCAATGGCCGGGTCGGCGTGCGCGGTGGCTGCGTCGACCGGTTGCGCGCGCGCATCGCGGATGGCATCGCCGCGCGTGTCGGCGATCCGCACGACGCCGCGCTGCTGCGCGCGTTCGCGATCGGCGACACGCGCGGACTCGACGAAGGCGACTGGGAGGTCGCGCGTGCCAACGGCGTGCCGCACCTGATCGCGATCTCCGGTTTCCATGTCGGCGTCGCCGGCCTGTTCGGCGCGGCGCTGGCCTGGCTGGCCTGGACGCTGTGGCCATCGCTCGCGCTGCGCCTGCCGTACCCGCTGGCGCAGACGCTCGCGGTGCTGGTCGTCGCTTCGGCCTACGGGGCGCTCGCCGGCGGCAGCCTGCCGACCCTGCGCACGCTGGCGATGATCGCCATCGCGGTATCGACGCGTTGCGCGCGTCGCGCCGGTGGCGGCGCGCACGCGCTCGCGCTGGCACTCGGCGCGATCCTCGTGTGCGATCCCCTCGCCACGCTCGCGCCGGGCTTCTGGCTGTCGTTCGCCGGCGTCGCGTTCCTCATGCTGTGCCTGGGCCGCGGCCACGGCCTGCGTGCGTTCCTGCGCGAGCTGACGCTCGGGCAGCTCGTGATGACGCTGTCGCTGTTGCCGCTGTCGGTCTGGTTCTTCGGCGAGGCCTCGCTGGTCGGCGCGCCGTCGAACCTCGTCGCGGTACCCGTGGTGAGTTTCCTGATCGTGCCGCTGTGCCTGCTCGGCGTGCTCGCGCTGCTGCTGGTGCCGCCGCTCGCGGCGCCGGTGCTGCTGCTCGCGGCCGCCGTTGCGCACGCACAGTGGTGGCTGTTCGAACACCTCGCACGATGGCCCGGCGCGCACTGGTACCTGCCGCAGCCCGTCTGGTGGGCCGCGCCGCTGGCGCTCGCGGGCGCGGCCTGGCTGTTCCTGCCGCGTGGCGTGCCCGCACGCGCGCTCGGTGGGCTGCTGTTCCTGCCGCTGCTGTGGCCGGCAGAGTCGCCACCGCCCCGCGGTGCGTTCGAGGCACGCGTCATCGACGTCGGCCAGGGACTGTCGGTGCTCGTGCGCACGCGCGGGCATGCGCTGCTCTACGATGCCGGCGCGCGCTACCGCTCGGGATTCGACCTCGGCGAGGCGGTGGTCCTGCCGGCACTGCGCGCGCTCGGTGTGCAGCGCCTCGATGCGCTGATGATCAGCCACGGGGACAACGACCACGCCGGTGGCGCCGCGGCGGTCGCGCACGCGCACCCCGAGGCGCGGCGGTCGGCCGGCGAGCCCGGGCGGCTCGGCCTGTCCGCGGCGCAGTGCCGCGCCGGCGAGGCATGGGCCTGGGACGGGGTCCGCTTCCGCGTGCTGCACCCGGACCTCGATGACGCCGCGCCTCCGCGCGGCAATGATCGCTCGTGCGTGCTGCTGGTCGAGGGCGACCGCGGCCGCCTGCTGCTGACCGGCGACATCGGCCGCGGCGGCGAAGCCGCAGTCGCCGACCGGATCGGCGAGGGGCCGCCGCTGGTGCTGCTGGTGGCGCACCACGGCAGCCGCACCTCGTCGGGCGAGGCGTTCCTGGACACGCTGCGCCCGGTGCTCGCGGTCGTCTCCGCCGGCTGGCGCAACCGCTTCCACCATCCGGCCGCGACGGTCGTGGAGCGCTACGCGGCGCGCGCGATCCCGCTGCTGAACACGGCCGAGGCGGGCGCCGTGCAGGTGCTGTTCCCGACCGACGGCGCACCGCGCATCGGCGCGCTCGAGCGCGAGCGCAGCCACCCGTACTGGCGCGAAGGCGGCGCTGCGTCGCAGTAACGCGACCGCGTGCCGGGACCGCGTGCGCGGCGCTGCTATGATGCGGTCCGGACGAATCCGCAAGACAGGTGTGGCGTGCTCGAAATCCTCATGGCCGGCAGCTGGGCGATGCTGCCGATCCTGGTCTGCTCCGCGATCGCGCTGGCGATCATCCTGGAACGATTCTGGACCCTGCGCCGCAAGGTCGTCGTTCCGCCTGGGCTCGGCGCCGAGGTGCGCGAATGGGCGCGCACGCGCAAGCTCGACCCGGAACACCTCGACGCGCTGCGCGCGAACTCTCCGCTCGGCGAGATCCTCGCGGCGGCGCTGACCGTGCGCAACCGCCCGCGCGAGGTCATCAAGGAACGCGTCGAGGACACCGGTCGCCACGTCGTGCACCGCCTCGAGCGCTTCCTCAACACGCTCGGCACGATCGCGCTGATCTCGCCGCTGCTCGGCCTGCTCGGCACCGTGTTCGGCCTGATCCGCATGTTCTTCGCGGTCATGGTCAGCGGCGTCGGCGACCCGCTGAAGATGGCCGGCGGCATCGGCGAGGCGCTGGTGTGCACCGCCGCGGGCCTGTGCGTGGCGATCCCTGCGTACGCGTTCCACCGCTACTTCCGCAGCCGCGTCGCCGGCCTCGTGGTCGAGATGGAGCGCCAGGTGTTCATGCTCACCGACGAACTGACCGTCGCGAGCGAGCTGCCCGCGCCGCCGGCGCCGTCGCCGTCGGGCGCGGTGCGCGTCGCGCGCGCCGCCGGTTGAGGCCCCGCGCGTGAAGCTCGCCGCCGGCCGCCGCGAGGACGAGTTCGAGATCAACGTGATCTCGCTGATCGACGTCCTCCTGACCCTGCTGATGTTCTTCGTGCTCACGACGACCTTCGTGCAGAACTCGCGCATGCAGGTGACGCTGCCGCAGGCGGAGGCCGGCGAGCAGGTCGAGACGCGCGATCCGTTCGTCGTGCTGATCGACCGCGAAGGACACTACTTCATCGACAACAACGAAGTGCTCAATCCGGGCCTGGATTCGCTGAAGGAAGCGATCGGCCGCTTCGCCGGCGACGACCGCTCGCGCCCGGTCGTGCTGCGCGCCGACGCGCTCACGCCGCACCAGGCGGTGGTGACGGCCATGGATGCGCTCGGCCAGCTCGGCTTCACGCGCCTGTCGATCGCGATCGCGCAGGCGTCGGCAGCGGGCAAGTGACGCCGGAGCCCGCGCAGAAACCGTCGAGCCTGGCCACCTACGCGCGGCTGCTCGGCCACGCGCGGCGGTACTGGTTCGTCGCGATGGTCGCGGTCGTGGCGATGGTCGTCGACGCGGCCTGCATGGGCCTGTTCGCGCACAGCATCAAGCCGATGCTCGACAACCTGTTCGTCGAGCGCGATCCGCAGAGCATCTTCTGGATGCCGATCATCATCGTCTCGATCTTCGCGGTGCGCAGCGTCGCGATCTACCTGACGGACTACGGCATGGCGTGGATCGGCCGCGGCGTGGTGCAGCAGTTGCGCCAGCGCGTGTTCGACCACTACCTGCGCCTGCCGGCGGCGTTCTTCGAGGGCGAATCGTCCGGGCACCAGATCGCGCGCGTCACCTACAGCGCGGAGCAGGTCGCCCAGGCGAGCACCGAGGCGCTCAAGATCTCCGTCGTCGACAGCCTGTCGGTCGTGTTCTACGTCGCCGTGATGCTCAACGCGAGCGTGGAACTGACCCTCGCCCTGGTCGTGATGGTGCCGCTCGTGGGTGCGCTGGTGGTCTGGGTCGGGCGACGTTACCGGCGCATCAGCCGGCGCATCCAGGCCTCGATCGGCACCGTCAGCGGCGTGGTCGAGGAAGCCGTCGGCGCGAACCGCGAAGTGAAGGTGTTCGGCGGCCAGGCATACGAGTCCGCGCGCTTCCGCGACGTGTCCGAGCAGACGCGCAGGCTCGGCGTGAAGGTCGCCGCGACCAACGGCCTCGCCAGCGCGCTGGTGCAGCTGATCGCGGCGATCTCGCTCGCGCTGATCATCTTCTTCGCGACCCGGCCGAGCATGCTCGACTCGCTCTCGCCCGGCGCATTCACGGCCCTGATCCTCGCGATGGGCGGCATCCTGCCGTCGCTGAAGCGCCTGACCACGGTGCAGTCGAACCTGCAGCGCGGCCTCGCCGCCGCGGAAGAGATCTTCGAGCTGATCGATCGACCGCCCGAGCGCGACGACGGCACGATCGAGCTCGAACCGTGCCGCGGCGACATCGAACTGCGCGGCGTCGGCCTGACCTATCCGGGCGCGGCGCGCGCGGCGCTCGCCGGCATCGACCTGCAGAGCCCGCGCGGCAGCGTGACGGCGCTGGTCGGGCGCTCCGGCAGCGGCAAGTCGACCCTGGTCAGCCTGATCCCACGCTTCCTCGAACCGACCGAGGGCAGCGTGCTGATCGACGGCCGGCCGGTCGGTGATTACACGCTCGCCAGCCTGCGCCGCCACATCGCCTGGGTCGGGCAGGGCATCTCACTGTTCGACACCACGATCGCGCGCAACATCGCCTACGGCGCGCTCGCCGACGCCGACGAGGCCGCGATCATCGCCGCGGCGGAAGCGGCCAACGCGATGGAGTTCATCCGCCAGTTGCCCGAGGGCATCCATGCCCGCGTCGGCGAGGGCGGAGCGCTGCTCTCCGGCGGCCAGCGCCAGCGCATCGCGATCGCGCGCGCGTTGCTGAAGAACGCGCCGATCCTGATCCTCGACGAGGCGACCAGCGCGCTCGACAGCGAGTCCGAGCGCCTGATCCAGGATGCGTTGCGCCGGCTGATGCAGGAGCGCACCGTGCTCGTCATCGCGCATCGCCTCTCGACGATCGAGCATGCCGACCGCATCGTCGTGCTCGAGCAGGGGCGCATCGTCGAACAGGGCACGCATCGCGAACTGCTCGCGCGCCAGGGCCACTACGCGGCGCTGCACCGGATGCAGTTCGCCGAGGGCGGCGCGCCGGGCGCGGCCTGAGCATGGACGCGGCGAGCCGCATCGCGCGGATCTGGTACGGAAGTGCGCCGGTACCGCTCGCCTTGCGCGCGCTGGTGCCGGTGTATCGCGCCTTGCGCGCATTGCACCGCGCACCCTGGCGGCTCGGCCTGCGCAAGCCCGAGCGAGTCGGCGTGCCGGTGGTGGTCGTCGGCAACCTGACCGCGGGCGGCAGCGGCAAGACCCCGCTGGTGATCGCGCTGGTCGAGGCGCTGCGCGCGCGCGGCTTCCGACCCGGCGTCGTCAGTCGCGGCTACGGCGGTACCGAGACCGGCCCGCTGCTGCTCGACGACCTGCCCGATCCTGCGTGCGTCGGCGACGAGCCGTGCCTGGTCCGACGCCGCACCGGCGCCGAGGTCGCGGTCGGCCGCGACCGCGTGGCGGCCGCGGCCTTGCTGGTCGAGCGCGGCGTCGATGTCGTCATCGCCGACGACGGCCTGCAGCATCTTCGCCTCGCGCGCGACGTCGAAATCTGCGTCATCGACGGCGAGCGGCGCTTCGGCAACGGCCGGCTGCTCCCGGCCGGTCCCTTGCGCGATCCGCCCGACCGCCTCGGCGAAGTCGATTTCCGCGTCTGCAACGGCGGTGCCCCCGGCGCGGGGGAAATCCCGATGCGGCTGGTCGGCGACGTCGCGGTGCCGATCGGGCGCGGTGCCTCACCGCGCGCGCTCGCGAGCTTTTCCGGAGAGCGCGTCCATGCCGTCGCCGCGATCGGGCACCCGCGGCGCTTTTTCGATGCGCTGCGCGCGCACGGCATCGACGTCGTGCCGCACGCGTTCCCCGACCATCACGCCTTCGTGGCCGCCGACCTCGCCTTCGGCGACGAGCGGCCGGTGCTGATGACCGAGAAGGACGCGGTCAAGTGCGTCGGTTTCGCGAGCCCGCGCTTCCTGTGCGTGCCGGTGCGCGCGGAGCTGCCGGACGCGCTGTACGACGCGATCGCGCACCGCCTCGGCCGGGCCGCCGTACCGACCTGAACGACGCGCTGGCTCGGCGGCGCGTCGCGGGCGCTTGAGTTCAGGCGCGCGCGGCCGCACGCTGTCCTACCGGCTTCGTCTCAGGATCCGAGACGCCGCCGCCCACACTCCCGCCCATGCCACTCGACACCTTCCATCCCGCCGTCGCTGCCTGGTTCCGGCGCGCGTTCGATGCGCCGACCCCGGCGCAGGCCGAGGCGTGGCCGGCGATCGCCGCCGGTCGCGACACGCTCATCGCCGCGCCGACCGGCTCGGGCAAGACCCTCGCCGCGTTCCTCGCCGCGATCGACGACCTCGTGCGCCGCGGCGTCGAGGACACGTTGCCGGACGAGACCGCGATCGTGTACGTCTCGCCGCTGAAGGCGTTGTCGAACGACGTGCGCATCAACCTCGAGCGCCCGCTGGCCGGCATCCGCGACGAACTCTTGCAGCTGTGGCTGCCGGATGTCGAGATCCGCACGATGGTGCGCACCGGCGACACCTCGCAGGCCGATCGCGAGCGGATGAAGAAGCGCCCGCCGCACATCGTCGTCACGACGCCGGAGTCGCTCTACATCCTGCTCGGCTCCGCGTCCGGGCGCCGCATGCTGTCGACCACGCGCACCGTCATCGTCGACGAAATCCACGCGCTCGCGCCGAACAAGCGCGGCGCGCACCTCGCGCTGTCGCTGGAGCGCCTCGACGCGCTGTGCGGCCGGCGCCCGGTGCGCATCGGCCTTTCGGCGACGCAGAAGCCGATCGGGGAGGTCGCACGCTTCCTGACCGGCGTCGACTTCGCCGACGGACAGGACGCGGCCGCGCCGGAGGCGCCGCCGGAGCACGCTGCCGGCGCCACGCCCGGGCGGCCGCTCGCGCGTCCGTGCACCATCGTCGACGCCGGCCACGTGCGCGAGCGCGACCTCGCGCTCGAACTGCCGGACGCGCCGCTCGAGGCGGTCATGTCCGGCGACGCCTGGGCCCAGCTGCATGCGCGTCTCGAGGCGCTGATCGAGGCGCATTCGACCACGCTCGTGTTCGTCAACACGCGCCGCATGGCCGAGCGCCTCGCGCGCCATCTCAGCGAGCGACTCGGCAAGGACAAGGTCACCGCGCACCACGGCAGCATGTCGAAGGAACACCGCTTCGACGCCGAGCAACGCCTCAAGCGCGGCGACCTCAAGGCGCTGGTCGCGACCGCCTCGCTCGAACTCGGCATCGACATCGGCGACGTCGACCTCGTCTGCCAGATCGGCTCGCCGCGTGCGATCGCGGCCTTCCTGCAGCGAGTGGGCCGTTCCGGCCACGCCGTCGGTGGCACGCCGAAGGGGCGCCTGTTCCCGCTGTCGCGCGACGAGCTGGTCGAATGCACGGCACTGCTCGATGCGGTGCGGCGCGGCGAGCTCGATGCGCTGCGGGTCGAGCGCGCGCCGCTCGACGTGCTCGCGCAGCAGGTCGTGGCCGAGGTCGCGGCCGGCGAGTGGCGCGAGGACGCGCTGTTCGGTGCGTTCCGCCGCGCGTGGCCGTTCGCGGGGCTCTCGCGCGAAGGCTTCACCTCGGTGCTGCGCATGCTCGCGGAGGGCTACACCACGCGCCACGGCCCTCGCGGCGCCTACCTGCATCGCGACGCGGTCAACGGCGTGCTGCGTGCGAGCCGCGGCGCACGCCTGACCGCGCTGACGTCCGGCGGTGCGATCCCCGACACCGCGGACTACGAGGTCGTGCTCGAGCCGCAGGCGACCCTGATCGGCAGCGTCAACGAGGACTTCGCGGTCGAGAGCCTGGCCGGCGACGTGTTCCAGCTCGGCAACCATTCGTACCGCATCCTGCGCGTGGAGCGCGGCCGCGTGCGCGTCGAGGACGCCGACGGCCAGCCGCCGTCGATTCCGTTCTGGCTCGGCGAGGCGCCGGGGCGCAGCGACGAGCTGTCGGCGTCGGTGTCGCGCCTGCGCAGCGAGATTTCCGAGCGCCTCGATGCGGCCGGCATGCAGGGCGAGGGCGCCTTCGCGTGGCTGACCGACGAGGTCGGCCTCGATCCGGGCGCCGCGCGCCAGCTGGTCGACTACCTCGGTTCGGCCAGGATCGCGCTCGGCGTGCTGCCGACGCAGGATACCCTGGCGATGGAGCGCTTCTTCGACGAAGCCGGCGGCACCCAGCTGATCATCCACACGCCGTTCGGCAGCCGCATGAACCGCGCCTGGGGCCTGGCCCTGCGCAAGCGCTTCTGCCGCAGCTTCAACTTCGAACTGCAGGCCGCCGCGACCGAGGACGCGATCGTGCTGTCGCTGTCGACCAGCCACAGCTTCCCGCTCGACGACGTCGCGCGTTACCTGCATTCCAACAGCGTGCGCGACGTGCTCGTGCAGGCGCTGCTCGACGCGCCGATGTTCGGCCTGCGTTTCCGCTGGAACGCGACCACGGCGCTCGCGCTGCCGCGCTTCCAGGGCGGTAGCCGGGTGCCGCCGCAACTGCAGCGGATGAAGTCGGAGGACCTGCTGGCGCAGGTGTTCCCGGACCAGGTCGCCTGCCTCGAGAACATCGTCGGCGACCGCGAGGTGCCGGATCATCCGCTGGTCGAGCAGACGCTGCACGACTGCCTGCACGATGCGATGGACATCGACGCGCTCGTCGCCCTGCTGCAGCGACTGGAGAGCGGCGACGCGCGCATCGTCGCGCGCGACCTGACCGCGCCGTCGCCGCTCGCGGCGGAGATCCTCGGCGCGCGCCCGTACGCATTCCTCGACGATGCGCCGCTCGAGGAGCGGCGCACGCAGGCCGTGGTCGGCCGGCGCTGGGGCGCGATCGAGCATGCGGACGACCTCGGCCGCCTCGACGCGGGCGCGATCGACGCCGTGCGCGAGGAAGCCTGGCCCGAGGTGCGCGGTGCCGACGAGCTGCACTCGGCCCTGGTCGGCATCGGCTTCGCGACCGCTGCCGAGGTCGCGCGCAACCACGGCTGGACGCAGTGGATGGAACGGCTCGTCGCCGAACGGCGCGCGACGCGGTTGGCGACGCCGGGCGGCGATGCCGCGGACGGCGCGGCCGATCGCGGCATCTGGGTCGTCGCCGAACGCCTGCCGCAGTTCGACGCGATCCTCGCCGGCGTGCCGCGCCAGCCGGCGATCGACGCGCCGGCGGAATTCGCCGCGGTCGAGTGGACGCCGGAAGACGCCCTGGTCGAGATCCTGCGCTCGCGCATGACCGCACTCGGGCCGGTGCGCGCGAGCGGGCTCGCCGACTCGCTCGGCGTCGAGCGCGGCGCCGTCGGCCTGGCGCTGCTCGCGCTCGAACGCAACGGCTTCGTCATGCAGGGCCGCTTCACCGGCGAGTCGCTCGCTCCGGGCACCGAGGTCGAATGGTGCGAACGGCACCTGCTCGCGCGCATCCACCGCTACACCGTCAAGCGCCTGCGGCGCGAGATCGAGCCGGTCGAGCCGCGCGACTTCATGCGCTTCCTGTTCGACTGGCAGCGCGTGTCGCAGGCCAGCCGCGTCAGCGGCCCCGATGCGCTCGCCGGCGTGCTCGCCCAGCTCGAAGGCTTCGAGGCGCCGGCGTCGGCGTGGGAAGGCTCGATCCTGCCGGCACGCGTGGACGGCTACGAGATCGCCTGGCTCGACGCGTTGTGCCAGTCCGGTCGCCTGTCGTGGGCGCGCCTGCGCGCGCGCAAGGGCGGCGGCGAGCGCGGCGGCGAGCGCGGCGGCGGGCCGGTGCGTGCGACACCGATCGCGTTGCTGCAGCGACGCAACCTCGACGGCTGGATCGCGCTGGCCGGCAAGGCCGGCGATGCGCAGCCGCCGACGCTGTCGTCGCGCGCGCAGGACGTCGCCGACTACCTCGCCTCGCACGGCGCATCGTTCTTCGACGAGCTGCTGGCCGGTACGCGGCTGCTGCACGTGCAGCTGGAGGAGGCACTCGGCGAGCTCGTCGCCGCGGGCCTCGTGCATTCGGACGGCTACAGCGGCCTGCGCGCCCTGCTCGTGCCATCGTCGAAGCGACCTTCATCCAGCCGGCGCCGCCACGCGCGGCGCAGCGCGTTGTTCGGCATCGAGGACGCCGGCCGCTGGGCGCTGGTGCGCCGGCGGGCGGCGGGCGCGGACGGTGACGACGAGGCGGTCCTCGAGCGCGTCGCGCGCACGCTGCTGCGTCGCTACGGCGTCGTCGCCTGGCGCGTGATCGAACAGGAGCCGGACTGGTTCCCACGCTGGCGCGACCTGTTGCGCGTCTATCACCGGCTGGAGGCACGCGGCGAGATCCGCGGCGGGCGCTTCATCGCGGGCCTGTCGGGCGAACAGTTCGCATTGCCGGAAGCGGTCGCTGCGCTGCGTGCGGTGCGCCAGCGGCCGCGCGACGGCAGCTACGCCTGCGTCAGCGGCGCCGACCCCCTGAACCACCTCGGCGGCGTGGTCGCTGGAGAGCGCGTGCCGCGCCTGGCCGGGTCGCGCGTGCTCTACCGCGACGGCGTCCCGGTCGCGACGCGCGTCGCCGGCGAGATCGCCCTCGTCGGTACGCACGCACCGGCCGACGAGGCGGCGATGCGGGCGATCCTGCTGCGCGGATCGGTCGTGCATGCGGCGACGGATGCGACCGTGTCGCACGACGAGGAAGAAGAGTAGGCAAGATGAACGCACGCGAACGCGTGCGCGCCGTGTACCCCGCGCGTTAAGCCGCGCCACCCGATAGTCTGGTCATCCGACACAGACATGAGGTGGCCCCCATGCGCAAGACCTTCCTTGCCGTCGCGCTCGCGACGCTTTCGATCGCCACGCTGCCGGCCGTGGCTTCCGCGCAGATGCGCGACGCGATCGAGGTCCCGCCCGGCGGGCTCGACCAGGCCGACGTCGATTTCATGCGCATCGCCGACACCGCGAACATCGACCAGATGACGTTCGCGCAGCGCATCGCCGGCCGCTCGCGCACGCAGGCGCGTTCGCTCGCGGAGAACGTACTGTCGTCGCACCGCAAGGCGGATGACGCGCTGCGCGTCCTCGCCGGCGTCAAGAACGTGCAGCTCGACCATCGCATGAGCCCGCGCGCGGCCGACGAGGCCGACGACCTCGTGCGCAAGGACGCGCCGGTCGACCGCCTGTTCGCCGAAGGCGTCGCGCGCGACGGCCGCGACCTGATCGCGCTGTACGAACGCACGCGCGACGAGAGCCGCGACCCCGACATCCGCAAGTTCGCCGACGACATGCTGCCGGCCCTGCGCAGCAACACGCGCCAGGCCGAAGACCTGCTGGCGAACAAGGGCGTCGCCTCGCGCGACTGATCCGCATTGCGGAAGGCCGGCTCGCCGGCCCTCCGTCCCGTCGCATGAATGAATGGCGTGGAACCAGACGAAGTCAGCAGCGATTCCACGCCGGCGCCGTAGCGTGGTGCCGTTGCAGAGGAGAACGCCATGAAGACATTCCGCGCCATCGCAACCCTCGCACTCGTCGCGATCCTGGCGGGCTGCGTGTACGAACCGGGCCATGTGCGGCACTCGCACCGCGCGTACTACGGCGACGACGTCTACGTCTCGCCGTACGGCAGCGGCTACCGCTACGGCCCGCGGGTCGGCATCGGCATCCACTACGACGACCGCCACCGCGACAAGCGCCACCGCTGGCGCGACCGCCACGGCCATTGGCACGACTGACGCCGCTGCCACGCCAGATGCGTCCCCGAACAGAACGGCCACCTCGCGGTGGCCGTTCTTCGTTTGTGGTGGGTGGTTGACCGCAGAACTGGGTCCTCGGTCAGCCAGTTCGGACCGGTGCTGGCGCCTGCAGACGACTGCGGAACACCGACGAAATCGCTGTTGAGCAGATCGACGAGAGATCAAAGGACGCCCGCATCAGTGAGCTCCGCCATCAAGGCAATGGTCCGGTCACAGTCGTCGGCGAGGGCACGAAAGTGCGACTTCAGATCGCCGTGTTTGGCAATCATCGCCTCACGGAGCGCCTTGGCATCAGAGCCGCTAGCGTGACCCTTCATCTTGCTGCGTAAGTCGTGCAGCGACTTCAGAGGTGCCACGACGGCTGTGGCTTCCTCTTCATTCACCTGCGCATGCAGAAGGACCTCGCGGATTAGTTTCAGGCTGCCCCATTGCGGTTCCACCGTGATGCCGGCCGCTTCGGCCTTCGACTTAAAGTAACTTCTGCTAAAGCCCTCGACGACCAACTGGTCGAGGGCCATCAATTCGTTTGCCCATTCTTCTTGGCTGGCCGTAACCGGGTAGTGCACGCGATCTGGCAGCTGTGGGTTTTTTAGGCTCCACCAGGTAATTCCTGCCCCGTTCAAGGCTTGGAGGCGTCTTTTCAGGCTTGCCAGCGGGTCCGGGGAGGTGTCCCACTGTGCCAAGAAGTCGGATTTGTAAGCCCGCGCTGAAATTCCCGCCTTGGGCGCTTCGTTGAACGACTTCCAGGAGAGTTGTTCCGCGTAGGGCAGGTGGTTGAGATCGCAGAGGTAGGCGTGGACTTGGCCTGCTTCGTTGATGTCGTTGAATCGCCCCGGGTTTCATGGACACCTACGAGCCTGAGAGTCCCGCACGCCTCTCGAACTCTACCGGAGAAACATCTCCGGCAGACCCGTGCCGACGCTTGGGGTTGTAGAACATCTCGATGTAGT
>Ga0180220_1000130_pt1 | contig 122623 bp, 127 predicted proteins | sample eDN5th37CBELigBY_FD_151335 | JGI IMG/M metagenome (GOLD analysis project Ga0180220, IMG submission 151335) | Enriched backyard soil microbial communities from Emeryville, California, USA - eDNA 5th pass 37_C BE-Lig BY (version 2) (version 2) | ecosystem: Environmental > Terrestrial > Soil >...
GGAACGGGAGAACCGGCAGATGTCTGGAACACGCGCAAATACCATCGCTGACCGTAATCCCCACTCTATGCACGCTCCCGATTCGCGCGTGAATCCCCCAACTTGCACCAAATTTGCGGATGAGCCCCTGATTGTCGCGCAGCAGGAATCCGCAATCAGTTCGCCGCCAGCCCCCTCAAGTCCCTCGCCGATACCCTGACCAGCTGGCTCGAGCCCTTCGCCCGCATGTGGCGCTTTTCCAGGAACAATGGAATCACCGAGGGCTTTCACACAAAGATGGAGATGATCTCGCGCCGCGCGTTCGGCTTCCGCAACTTTCACAACTACCGCTTGCGCGTGCTCGCTCTTTGCGGTTGGAATGGCGTCATCAATCGGGTCTGATCCACCCTCATCCCCCGTTCACGGGGAAGAGCCCAGGATATTGGCGGAGACGGAGGGATTCGAACCCTCGGTACCGGATTTACCAGTACGACGGTTTAGCAAACCGTTGGTTTCAGCCACTCACCCACGTCTCCGCATGGCTGCCGGGCTAACGGCAGTTTGGCCTTGGCGGGCGCTATAGCCAGCCCGGCAGCGCGCCGCAACGACCAATATTATCCTTTTGTCCCTAAGAGGACGCGATTTTGACCGCGAGCGTGATTCGATCCAGCCCGAAATCGACTCGGGTCATCGAGCGTTCATTGCCCCCCTTGCAAAGAGAGTCATGATTAACGCAGGGTTGCGGCTGTAATGCGGACCGCAGCCAACCCTTGGGGGACTATAATGCGCCATATGTTTACCAAATTCGCCACAATGGGGATTGCAGCCCTTGGGCTCGCTCTTTCGCCCCTGCCCCTTGCCGCGCAGATGACCGAGGTCGATCCCAATACGGTACTCGACTCGGACCTCGACAACCCCCAGCCCGCCCCGCCCCCGGTGACATCCACGGACCCATATGCCGATCCCGCGCTCGACAGCGATCTTGCCACCGATGACGAGCAGACGAGCGGCGTGTCGGAAGCGGCCGAAGCGGCGCCTGCGACGCCCATCGACCCGCAGGCGGCCGCAACGAACGCCACCCCAGGGGAGACCTACAAGGAAGATGACCTGATCGGCGCTGCCGAGGGCGTCTTCGGCAAGGGCGCGCAGGGTCTTGCCGGGCTGATCGAGGACATCCTCAAGAAGCAGGGGGAACCCAACGCCTATATTGTGGGCCGCGAGGCCAGCGGCGCGATCGGTCTCGGCCTGCGATACGGTTCAGGGACGCTCTATCACAAGGTCGAGGGCGAGCGTCCGGCTTATTGGACGGGCCCGTCGATCGGGTTCGACGCGGGGGCCAATGCCGGCAATACCTTCATTCTCGTCTACAATCTCTTCGACAGCGAGGACCTCTACAAGCGCTTTCCCGCCGGCGAAGGCGCCGCATATCTGATCGGCGGCTTCAATGCCTCCTATATGCGCAGCGGCGACATCGTGCTCATCCCGATCCGCGTCGGCGTCGGTGCCCGCCTTGGCGCCAATGTCGGCTATATGAAGTTCCGCAAGAAACAGAGTTGGCTACCCTTCTGATTCCGCCTGCTTGCCAAGGGGGCGACAGCCCGCGCTTCGGCGCGGGCTTTTCTTTGCGCAAGGCGGGCTTGCCGTCGTGCGGGCACGCCTCAGGAGGACCGGTTCCTAATCCCCGTCGAAGGCGATCAGCGTTTCACACACAAGGCCCGCCGCAGCCAGCCGCTCTGAACCCCCAAGATCAGGAAGGTCGATCACGAACATAGCGGCCGCCACTTCGGCGCCGACATTTCGTATCAGCTGGGCCGCAGCAAGAATGGTACCGCCCGTGGCAAGCAGATCGTCGACCAGCACCACGCGGTGGCCTTGGACAACCGCGCCTTCGTGCAGTTCCAGCCGGTCGGTGCCATATTCCAGTTCGTAGTCAACGCCGATGGTGACGCCGGGAAGCTTTCCCGCTTTGCGGACCGGGACGAGGCCAAGCCCCATCGCGCTCGCCATGGCAGCGCCGAAGAGAAAACCGCGCGCCTCCACCGCCACAATCAAGTCGGGGCGATGAGCAGCGGCGCGCTCACTAAGGCGGCGCACGCTTTCCGAAAAGCCAGCGGCGTCGCTTATGAGCGTGGTGATGTCGCGAAACAAAATCCCCGGCTTCGGAAAGTCGGGGATGATGCGGACGAGCGCCGCAAGGTCAAGCGCTGGTCGGGGCGGAAGGGCGATCATCGGCGACAATCGCCCTTCCTTGTCCCTCAATGTTCCTTGTCGGCCCAGATGTTCCGGTATGCCATATAGGTGAGACCGGTGAAGATGAGCAGGTAGAGGAGCACCGCCCACCCAGTCCAGACGCGCTTCACCAGCTTGGGCTCGGCGGTCCACACGAGGAAGGCCGCGACGTCGCTCGCCATCGCCTTCACATCGTTCGGCGAACCGTCGGCAAAGGTCACCTGCCCGTCGGCGAGCGGCGGCGCCATGGCGAGGTTCAGGTTGGCGAAATAGGGGTTATAGTGCAGCCCTGTTCCAGGCTGAAGCTCCTTCGGCAGGTTCTTCGGCGGGTTCTGGTAACCGGTCAGCAGCGAATAGACATAGTCCTTGCCGCCTTCGCGCGCCTTGGTGATCAGCGAAAGATCAGGCGGGAGCGCATTGTTGTTCGCCGCACGCGCTGCGACCTCATTGGCATAGGGCGCCGGGAAATGATCCGAAGGCAGACCGTCGCGCGTCGCCGGCTCACCCGTGTCGGGGTTGATCGACGGCACCTGGAAGCCCTTGGCGAAACTCTTCACCTGGCCCTCGGTGTAGCCAAGCTCAGCAATGTCGCGGAAGGCGACATAGTTGAGGCTGTGGCAGGCCGAACAGACTTCCTTGTACACCTGCATCCCGCGCTGAAGCTTGGCCTTGTCCCAGTGCGGGAACAGACCGTCGCTCGACAGCGCGAGGTGACGCGGATGCTTGTGGAACGCGTGAGCGGCTTGGGGCTCATTCGTCAGCGGCGTGGTGAAGATCGCGCACAGCAGCGCAACGATAAACCCCAGACCAACGAGAAATCCGAGCGGACGAACCATGGCTGTTTCAGCTCCTATTAAAGTCCGGCGCTCAGGCCGTTGCCGAAGCCGACGAGGCGTCGGCATGCTTCGCGAGAACGGCTTCCGTGATCGAATTCGGCATCGGCAGCGGGCGTTCAATCCGCGAGACGATCGGCAGAATGATCAGGAAGTGGGCGAAATAATAAGCCGCACCGATCTGGCTGAGGATGACCCACGGCTGCTCTGCAGGCATCTTGCCGCACAGACCCAGCAGGAAAACGTCAGCGACGAGCACCCAGAAGAAGATGCGGTAGAGCGGACGATATTTCGACGACTTGACCGGCGAGCTGTCGAGCCAGGGAAGGAAGAACAGCAGCGCGATCGAGGCGAACATCGCAATCACACCCCAGAGCTTCGCGTCGATCCACAGGAAGTTGAAGGTGAAGGCGCGCAGAATCGCGTAGAAGGGCCAGAAATACCATTCCGGAACGATATGCGCCGGGGTCGAAAGCGGGTTTGCCGGGATATAGTTGTCGGCGTGGCCCAGAAGGTTCGGGCTGAAGAATGTCAGCGCGACAAACAGGATCAGGAAGACGCCGAGCCCGAAGCCATCCTTCGCGGTATAATAGGGGTGGAACGGGACGGTGTCCTGTTCGTCCTTCACCTCGATGCCGGTCGGATTGCTCGATCCCGGGATATGCAGTGCCCAGATATGAAGGACGACGACGCCCGCGATCACGAAGGGCAGCAGATAGTGAAGCGAGAAGAAACGGTTGAGCGCCGCGTTATCGGGCGCAAAACCGCCGAGCAGCCACACGCGGATCGGCTCGCCGACGACCGGGATCGCCGAGAAGAATCCGGTGATCACCTGCGCGCCCCAGAAGCTCATCTGGCCCCAGGGGAGGACATAACCCATGAAGGCGGTCGCCATCATGAGGAGGAAGATCACGACGCCGAGCAGCCACACCATCTCGCGCGGCGCTTTGTACGAACCGTAAAAGAGGCCGCGGAAGATATGCAGATAGACGACGATGAAGAACATGCTCGCGCCGTTCATGTGCGCGTAGCGAATGAACCAGCCGGCATTGACGTCGCGCATGATGTGCTCGACCGAGTCGAAGGCGACGCCCGCATTGGCCGCGTAATGCATCGCAAGCACGATACCTGTGATGATCTGGATCGCGAGCGCTGCGCCGGCAAGAACGCCGAAGTTCCAGAAATAATTGAGATTGCGCGGAACCGGATAGCCGGCACCGACCGCGTTATAGACGAGGCGCGGTAGGGGCAGCTTCTCGTCCAGCCACTTCATCAGCGGCTGCTGGGGTTCGTAATTCTTGGCCCAGGGAAAGCTCATCTTATCTTGCTCCTCAGCCGATCGTCACAACGGTGTCGCTGGTAAATTCATAAGGCGGCACGACCAGATTCGTCGGCGCCGGACCTTTGCGGATGCGCGCCGCGGTATCGTAGTGCGACCCGTGACACGGACAGAAATAGCCGCCAAAATCGCCGCGCGGTTCACCTTCTGCGGCCCCGAGCGGCACGCAGCCGAGGTGGGTGCAGACACCGAGCGTGATTAGCCAATTCTCCTTGCCCTCCTTGGTACGCTCCGCGAGCGTCTGCGGGTCACGCAGGTCGCCAAGCGACACCTTGTTGGCCTCAGCGATCTCGGCCGGGGTGAGGTTGCGCACGAACACCGGCTGCTTGCGCCAGCTCGTCTTGATCGCCTGTCCCGACTGGATCGCCGAAATATCGATCTCGGTCGACGAGAGAGCGAGCACGTCAGCGGACGGGTTCATCTGGTTGACCAGGGGAAGGACCACAGTGGCGGCCCCGACTCCGGCAAAGCTGACTGCGGCGATATTGATGAAATCCCGGCGCCGCACGCCATCGTCGATGCCGGCGTTGAGACTGGTTTCACTGGCCATTCGATTGCCCTTGCATGGCTGAACTGACAAATTCGCGCGGATGCCGGGTCGCCCTGTTTGCGCGCGCAGGACGCGGCGCATCCCGGCGGCCCCTCCGGGAATTGCGGGCCTGATAGCCGCACATCCGGGGCTTGCCAACAGGCAATTTCCCTCATCGCCGCTGGCAGTGCCAGCAGCCGCGATCGGGCTCGATTCCCCCGTCCCTAGCGGCTATGGCGAGCACGTGGAAATCGCCCTGTTTCAGCCCGACATCGCCGGAAACGTCGGCACGACGCTGCGCACTGCAGCCTGTTTCGGCACTCCCGCCCATATCATCGAGCCTTGCGGTTTTCCCTTCTCCGACGCCGCCTTGCGCCGCGCGGGCATGGATTATGCCGCCCGCGCCGACTGCCGACGCCACGCCGACTGGAGGGCGTTCAGCCACTGGGCTGCAGGCGCCGGCAAGCGGGTCGTCCTCTTGACGACCGCGGGCGCGACGCCCCTCACCGCTTTTTCCTTCAAGCCTGCAGATCTCTTGTTGCTCGGCGCTGAATCTTCGGGCGTGCCGGCGCATGTCCATGCAGCGGCAGCAGCGCGGATCGCGATTCCGATGCAGCCGGGCTTTCGCTCCTTGAATGTCGCGGTTGCGGCTGGCATCGCGCTCGCCGAAGCTCTGAGACAAACGAAAGGCTTTCCAGGATGATTTCGCTCGATCCCCAGCAACAGGCCGCCCGCCACTGGTTCGAGGCGCTGCGCGACCGCATCTGCACCGAATTCGAGGCGATCGAAGCCGAAGCAGGCAGCGCGGCGCGTTTCACCTACACGCCCTGGGACCGCGAGGCCGAGGGGCTTGAGCCCGGCGAAGGCGGAGGCGGCGTGCGCGGCGTGATGACGGGAGAGGTCTTCGAAAAAGTCGGGGTCAATGTCTCGACGGTCGGCGGCGCCTTCGCGCCCGATTTCGCGGCTTCGATCAACGGCGCGGCCGAGGATCCGCGTTTCTTTGCCACCGGCATCAGCCTTGTTGCGCATATGGCGAACCCGCACGTTCCCGCCGTGCACATGAATACGCGCTTCCTTGTAACGACGAAGCGCTGGTTTGGCGGCGGCGCCGACCTCAATCCGCCGATTCCCTATGCCGAGGACACCGACGCCTTCCACGCGCGGTTTCGCGCCGCCTGCGCGCCCTACGGGCCCGATGTCTACGAGCGCTACGCCAAATGGGCGGAGGAATATTTCTTCATCCCCCACCGCGGCGTCCACCGCGGGGTCGGCGGCATTTTCTACGATCATCTCGAATGCGGCGACGATGCTGAGTTCGATCGCAACTTTGCCTTCACGCAGGCGGTCGGCGAGGCGTTCCTCGATATCTTCCCGCAGATTGTCCGGCGCCGCATGCACCAACCCTTCACCGAGGCCGAACGCGAGGCGCAGCTCATCTGGCGCGGGCGTTATGCCGAGTTCAACCTCGTTTACGACCGCGGAACCTTGTTCGGCCTCAAGACCGGGGGCAATATCGACGCGATCCTGATGAGCCTGCCGCCGCTCGCCAAATGGGCCTGACCACAAAAGAGAGGCGCCCCGTCACCGGGACGCCCCCTTTAGTGACCTCGATCCCTTCCCGTCAGGCAAATACGTCGGTTTCGGTCCTCGATCCGACGCAGCGGTAGACCGCGGCTGGCATCGACACGGACACTAGCACCATCGGCACGTAGACAAGCAGCGCAACGATCAGCGCGCCGATCAGTGCGCCCGCCCCCGCATCGGGTGACGACATCGCTCCGCCTATGACCCCTCCAAGCACCATCGACACGATGAAGAGAAAGACGAAAAACAGGATCGCCATCAGGATGTTGAAGCCAACGATCGTCCACTGCGATGCGCTGGTCAGTCGCCACGATTCGCCGAAAGCCGTGAAAGGATTTGACGAACGGCTCGCTGCCATCAGCGGTCCGGTGACCGACAGTCGGCCAAAGAACCACAGGAAGAAGACGAGGATCGCGGCGTAGAACAGGAATGCGAAGAAGATGAGCCCCGCTGACGCCCCGCCTGTTGCCAGGCTTTCTAAAGACATGCCGCTCGCGCCGAAGATCGCGACAGCGAGCAGCCCGACGATGAAGAGCACAATATACATGAGGATGATGGTCGCGATGTAGACGACGATCATCGCGAACATATAGGCAGCCCCCGCACCGAGGCCCCAGCCGATGTCGCTCGCGGGCTCGCCGCCGACAAGGCCCGACCGCCAGATCAGCAGGCTCGCGGCAGTCACGATCACCCCGGCGATTATCGCGAAGAGGAAAAATGACCCCATCGCCCCGAAGGCGGCAGAGGGATCGCCCTGTGCCATCATCATGGTCGCCACCGTGTTGCGCAGAAAGAGCCAGCCGAGCAGACAGACAAGCACTACAGCGCCCCCAAGCCACATCAGCATCTGCCTCCAATTGGCTTTCAGAAACGCAAAGGTTTCGGAAAAAGCCGCACCGATACTCATCTTGACCATGTTGTTTCCCCTGCCTTGTTGAACCTTATGCGTCCCTCTTTTCTCTTGTTAACCCGCGCCCCTTCCTGCCCTCGCGGAAGGGAGCTCCCATGCCCTCAACTGAATATGTCGCTGGCGGCGCGCACCGCGAGCTGGCGATAGGTCGCCGCCGCGATTGCGAGCGTTACCATGCCGCTGATGGCGGCGACGGCGCCTTCGACGAGCCCCGTCAGCATGCGTGCGATGCCCTCATCGGTGCCGAGCACCGCTGCTGTGACACCGGCGAGGATCACGGCGATGACCAGGATCACGAGCGTGACGAGAAACATGAAGAGGAAGATTCGCCAGCCATTGCCCTTCGTCAGCGTCCAGCCCTGCCGGATCGCGGCGAGAGGATTGCGTTCGCTCTGGTCCGCAACGACCGGCGCGACGATCGCGAGCCGGGCCCACAGATAGAGGCCTGGCACGATCAGCAGCACAAAGCCGACTCCGACAATCAACCCGCAGAGGAGCTGGATGACGATCACCGTCGGCACCATCGTCAACGCAAAGACCAGCGCTTCACCGACGCTGATGCCGCTGCGCGACAGCCAGAGACGCAGGATGCCGATCCCGCCGATCCCCGAGACGATCGCGACAAACAGTTGATAGGGTACCGCCTGGATCACGTTGGCACGCATCGTCGCCATGACCTGATCGAAACTGGCCCCGGCGGCAGGCTCGATCGGCACGGGGCCGAACCAGCTCACTGCAAGCGTCGGCAAGAAGAGAAAAACCGCCGCGATGGCTCCCGTAAGCGCACTATGCGAGCGCAGGAGAAGCATGCTGTCTTCCCAGGCAGCGCCCATGTCGAATTTCGGCATCGATACTTCCGTGTCTGATTAGCCCCTCAAAGCGCGAGACTGACGCCCTCCCCTCCCCTTGTCCAGCCTTGTTAACGATTCCACCGGCGGCCTCCCTCTTGCGCTGGGGCGTCGAGCCGGGCAGGACGCGGGCGATGACCCGACTGCCGTCACCCGAATGGAGCGTTGCCCCCGGTCTTACCGATTATCCCGCCGCGCTTGCCGACATGGAAGAGCGCGCGGCGGCCATCCATGAAGGAGAGGCCGGCGAGCGCATCTGGCTCGTCGAGCATCCGCCGCTCTATACGGCGGGGACAAGCGCCGACCCCGCCGAGCTTCTCGACCCGCGCTTTCCGATTTATGATGCGGGACGCGGCGGGCGGTATACCTATCACGGACCAGGCCAGCGGGTCGGCTATGTTCAACTCGACCTCGGCCGCCGCGGCCGCGACATTCGCGCCTATGTCGCCGCGCTCGAAGGCTGGGTGATCGACGCGCTTGCACGGCTTGGCGTCGCGGCGCGGCGCGCCGAGGGCCGGATCGGCATCTGGACCGACGATCCGGCAGGACGCGAGGCGAAGATCGGCGCCATCGGCGTTCGGGTTCGGCGCTGGGTGACGCTGCACGGTTTCTCGCTCAACATCGCACCCGACCTTGGCCATTTTGGTGGAATCGTGCCCTGCGGCATCGCCGAATTCCCCGTCACCAGTCTTGCGGCTCTCGGGAATGAGGTAGGCTTCGGCGAGGTCGATGCTGCGCTGGCGGCCGCCTTTCCTGCCTTTCTCGACAAGCTTTCGCCGAGCGATTAGGAGGTAGCCATGACCCGTTATCTCTTGTCTTCAGCCCTCTTCCTGTCGCTCGCGGCTTGCGGAGGCAGCGAATCGGAAGGTTCGTCGACGACCAAGCTCGATGCGATCGAGGTTCAGCCCGGGACGATCAGCGATGCGATGATCATTCTCGACGATACGAGCCTCGACGGCACCGCGATCGACAATAGCGTACCCGATGAGGGAAGCTCCAAAAAAGCCGAGAAGACGGATGCGGCGGAGGAGAGCAGCGGCGATGATGCGGCCGAAGCGGGCGATACCGATGCCGTCGCTGCCCCTGCAGCCAAGAAGGCCGTGACCGCACCCGCCGCCAAGACGGCGGCCGAATAAGCTTTAGCGCAGCCCGAGGCTCTTGTGCGTCTGAAGCGACAGGCGCCAGCGCGGATCCGCCATCACCAGCTCGATGCAGGCGCGAACATTGTCGGCAGCGTTCGGATCGTCGAGCGGCTGAACCAGATGATGGGCAAAATCGAGCGACGCAAAATACTCGACATCGCTGCCCGGCTGCGGCCAGACAAGCTTCAGTTCGTCGCCGCTCGTCTGGACAAGCACGCTCCCCGCCTTCGGGCTGACGCAGATCCAGTCGATGCTGCGCGGGACAGGAAATGTGCCGTTGGTTTCGATCGCGATGGTGAAACCGCGTTCATGCAGGCTCGCAACCAGCGCTTCGTCAACCTGGAGCATTGGCTCGCCACCGGTCAGCACAACGTAGCGGTTATCGGGACCTTCGCCCCAAATACCGGCAATCTGGTCAGCAAGCGCCGCGGCATCGGCATATTTTCCCCCGAGCGTCCCGTCGGTGCCGACAAAATCGGTGTCGCAGAAGCGGCAGACGGCTTTCGCGCGGTCCGCTTCGCGCCCCGTCCATAAATTGCAGCCGGAAAAGCGGCAGAATACCGCGCGGCGGCCCGCCTGCGCGCCCTCCCCCTGGAGGGTCAGAAAAATCTCTTTGACGGCATAGGCCATGGGTCAGGCGTAGCGCGTCGGATCAGCGAGGCCAGCGTCAGCGAAGCCCTTGCTGCGCAGCCGGCAGCTATCGCAGCGCCCACAGTGCAGGCCGGCAGGAGTGGGATCGTAGCACGACCAGCTCATTCCCGCATCGAGGCCGAGCCGCGCCGCCTCGGCAGCGATATCGGCCTTGGTCATGTGCTGGAGCGGTGCGTGGATATGAAAATCGACGCCCCGGTCGCCGTCGCGTGTAGCGAGGCGCGCGAGCGCTTCAAAGCCGCTGATGAATTCGGGGCGGCAGTCGGGATAGCCCGAATAATCGAGGGCATTGACCCCGATGACGATGTCCTGCGCCTGGCGCGCCTCGGCGAGCCCGAGGGTGAGCGAGAGAAAGATGAGATTGCGGGCAGGCACATAGGTGACCGGGATGGCGTTTTCTTCCCCGAGCGGACCGTCCTTGGGCACGTCGATGTCGGCGGTCAGCGCCGATCCGCCAAAGCGGCGAAGGTCGAGCGGCAGCACGATATGTTCAACGGCGCCGACATGCTCGGCAATGCGCGCAGCCGATTCCAGTTCGACCCGGTGGCGCTGGTTATAGTCGACCGTGAGCGCGACGATGTGCGCGCCAGCTTCGCGGGCGAGGCCAGCGCAGACCATGGAGTCGAGTCCGCCCGAAAGAAGGACGATGACCGTTTTTCCCATAATGGCGTGCATTGGCGCCCGATACGCCCCGCCAGCCGGGCGCGCAAGGGCGCGTGCTGCACCGCATCAAGAAAATGGGCCGCGCGGCGATCGCCGGCGGCCCAGTTCGGCATGAAGCCGTAGGGAGAAGGACACACAAGGGTGCGTCGTGCGACCTTGATAGGCCGCGATGGTTAATTTCGCGTTACCCGTCGGTCACCCGCCGGCGCAGGCCGCGACGCGCCGGGCCTCGATCGCCTGCGAAAAGGGCTTGCCGTTCGCAATGCCCTGCGTGTCGATCTGGACGAGCCGGTTTGTTTCGGCACGGATCGTCGTGCGCCCGTGCCCGGCCCCTGGACATGTGTAATGCACCGTCACCGACGCAGGCTTGTCCTCGATCACATAGCGTGAGCAATTGCTGCGCGCATGGTAGATCTGGATCATGCGCCGCGCGTCACCGAGGCAAATGGATTGGAGCGCTTCGGTCTTGCCGCGTTCGCTGAGCTGCCAGCGCCCTTTTTCGAGCCGGTCGAGCATCGCAAGCGAAGGGGCCTGTGCCGGCACCGGAGCGCTCGCGAACACCAGCGACGCAACCGCAAACATCCATCGTAAAAAGGGAGAGAAGATCGCCATATCCACCTATCCACCTGGCCACCCACAACCGGGCGAGAGCGCGACCCCGTTCTCCAGCAGATAGCAATCCGGCCGCGAGCTTTCAACCGCTCGCCCCCGAATCGCCACGGTTTGCCGGGAAGACAAGCCGCAGCGAGGCCTATTCGGACGTGCCGATTTCGCCCAAGGGAATTGGGAAAATGCGTGAGCAAAAGGCGCAGTCGACCTGAATGAGCCCTGCCTCATCGGCCATCTCGCGGCGTTCGCTTTCGGGAAATTGCGCGAGCACCCCGGCAAAATATCCGGTGCTGCACCGGCAGCCACGCGACACGATCACGCCAGGGTCGACGCGTACCTCCTCTTCGTGGAAGAGCCGCCAGGCGAGTGTTTCGAGCGAGGTCGCAGGATCGGTGAGTTCTTCCGCTTTGAGCGTCTCTGCAATGGTTCGCGCATGGTCCCATTCGGGCCGGTCATGGCGCACATGGAGCCGGTCGCGCCCGACTTCGCCCTCGGGCAGATGCTGAAGCAAGAGACCGCCTGCAACACAGCCCGCCTCGGCATCGTGGCGCGCGGCGAGGCGGATCAGGCTCGGAATCTGTTCGGACTGCTCGAAATAATGTTCAGCCGCCTCGCCGATCGACGATCCTTCGAGGGGTACGATCCCCTGATAGCGCTCGCCCGTCGTTGCATGATCGAAGGTAATTGCAAGGAAGCCCTCGCCGAAAAGCCCGAAGAGCGTAGGCTCGGGCCCCGCCTCGGCGAGGCGATCGGCATCAAACTTCAGATAGCCGCGAAGCTCGCCGCCGCGATAGTCGCACACGAGCAGTTCGACCGGCCCGCCGCCCGTTTGCGCCTGGAGCGTGAGCTGGCTCGTTTCGTCCTTGAGCGTTGAACCGAGAAGCACGGTGAGGACGAGCGCCTCGGCGAGCAGCTGTTCGGCGACCGGAGGGTAGCTGTGCGCTGAGATAATCCTGTTCAGCACCGGACCAAGCCGCACGAGCCGCCCGCGCACATGGCGCGCGGCGATAGTGAAGACCAGCGGTTGATCGAACCAGGTTTCGACCGCGGCGCTCACAGTTTTTCCAGGGCCCAGAGCAGCACGGACTTTTGTGCATGAACGCGGTTTTCCGCCTCGTCCCACACGCGCGACTGCGGTCCGTCGATCACCGCGTCGACAACCTCCTCGCCGCGGTGCGCAGGCAGGCAGTGGAGGAAGAGCGCGTCGGCTTTCGCCGCGCCCATCAATCGCTCGTCGACCTGGAAAGGCGCCATCGCCGCAAGCTTGTTGTGCGCATGATCCTGACCCATCGAGACCCAGGTATCGGTGACGATGACGTCGGCGCCCGCCGCCGCTTCGTGCGCATCGCGCACGAAATCGATCCGCGCGCCCCGCGCCCGCGCTGCCTCGACGAAGGCTGGGTGCGGTTCATAGCCTTGCGGGCACCCGGCGCGAACGTTGAACCCGAACAAGCCCGCCGCCTCGATGAGCGAGGCGAGAACATTGTTGCCATCGCCGAGCCACGCAAGTTCGAGACCCGGCAGCGGTTTGCCGCTCTCGACGAGAGTCAGTAGGTCCGCGACGATCTGGCAGGGGTGCGAGAGATCGGTCAGGCCGTTTATGACGGGCACGCTCGCGTGTGCGGCGAGCTCCTCGATCTTGGCGTGATCGTCGGTGCGGATCATGATTGCATCGACATAGCGCGAAAGGACACGCGCCGTATCGGCGATTGTCTCGCCGCGACCGAGCTGGGTCGTCCCCGCGTCGAGAATCATCGCGCTCCCGCCCAATTGGCGCATCGCCATGTCGAACGAAGCGCGGGTCCGGGTCGAATTCTTCTCAAACACCATCGCAAGCACATGATCGGCGAGCGGCTTGTCGGCGTCAGCCCGGCCCTTGGGCCAGGTCGCGCGCGCTGCCTTCCTGTCGATCGCGTCGGCAAGCATCGCAGCGACGGCGTCGCTGCCCGCGTCCGAAAGATTGAGAAAGTGCCGCATCAGGCTTCGGGCGGCGTATAGCTCGCCGCGCCTGCCGACAACTTCGTGATGCACTCATCGATATGCGCCTGCTCGATGTTGAGCGGCGGCAGGATGCGCACGACATTGTCGCCCGCTGCGACAGTCAGCAGCCCATGGTTGTCGCGCAGATGCGCGACGAACGCACGGCTGTCGGATTTCAGCTTGATCCCCAGCATCAACCCCATGCCGCGCACGCTGTCGAACAATCCGTCGTGATTGGGGATGAGCTGCTCGAGCGCACCGCGCAGACGCTCGCCGGTCGCCTTGACCTGATCGAGGAAGCCTTCCTCGAGGATCACGTCGAATACCGCCTGGCCCGCCGCCATCGCCAGTGGATTGCCTCCGTAGGTCGATCCGTGGGTGCCGATCACCATGCCGCGCGCGGCCTTTTCGGTGGCGAGGCACGCGCCGAGCGGGAACCCGCCGCCGATGCCTTTCGCGCTCGCCATGATATCGGGCGTGACGCCATATTGCTCATGGGCATAGAGTGTGCCGGTGCGCGCGACGCCGCACTGGACCTCGTCGAAGATCAGCATGAGGTCGCGTTTGTCGCAAATGTCGCGCAGCGCCTGGAGGAAGGGCTGCGACGCCGGGCGAATACCGCCCTCGCCCTGGATGGGCTCAACCAGGAAGCCCGCGGTTGTGTCGTCGACAAGGTCGAGCGCAGCGTTGATGTCGTCGAACGGCGCGTAGGCAAATCCGGGCAGGAGCGGGTCGAAGCCCTTGCGCAGCTTTTCCTGGTTGGTGGCTGAAATCGTGCCGAGCGTGCGGCCGTGGAACGCGTTGTTGAAGGTGATCAGAACATTCTTCTCGGGGTTGCCCGCGCTCGAATGATAGGAGCGCGCCGTCTTGATCGCGCATTCGACCGCCTCGGCGCCCGAGTTGGTGAAGAAGACGGTGTCGGCGAATGTATTCGCGACGAGCCGTGATGCGAAAGCTTCGCCCTGCGGGCTGCCGTAAAGATTCGACACATGCATCAGCGTCGCCGCCTGGTCCTGGATGGCCTTGGTGAGGTGGGGATGACCGTGGCCGAGAAGATTGACCGCGATACCGCTTGCAAAATCCAGATAGCGCTCGCCGCGTTCACCGATCAGATAGGCGCCTTCGCCGCGTACCGGCCGCACCGCGCACCGGGGGTAAACGGGCATCAGCGGCGTGATCGACATGGCAAGCACCTTTCCATAGAGGCAAAGCAAAAAGGCGACCCCGCATGGGCCGCCCGATTGGCGCGGCCCCTATACTGCCGCGCCCGGAGGCGCGTCAACACAGGGGATCAGAGCGTCCTCATCGCCTCCATCGCCAGCGCGAGCGAATGTTTGCGCGCGTCATGATCATACATTGACGAGACGGCGATGACCTCGTTCACGCCGGTTCGCGCGATGAAGGCCTTAAGACCGTCCGCGACGTCGCTGCTCGTCCCGACCGCTGAACATTGCAGCACATGGTCGAGAATGGCGCGCGCATTGGGCGGCAGGCTATCCTTATAGCCTTCGACCGGCGGCTTCATCTTGCCAGGGTGCCCCGTTCGCAGCGCAACGAAGGCCTGCTGCTGCGAGGAGGCGAGCCGTTCGGCCTCTTCGCGCGTATCGGCCGCGAAGATGTTGAACGCTGCAGCCGCGTAAGGCTCGGAAAGCTGCGCCGATGGCTTGAACTGGCGGCGATAGATATCGAGCGCTTCATCGAGCGCATCGGGCGCGAAATGGCTCGCGAAAGCGTAGGGCAAGCCAAGCATCGCCGCGAGCTGCGCGCCAAAGAGGCTCGATCCCAGGATCCACAGGGGAACGCGGCTCCCCTCACCCGGGACAGCCCGGATGCCGAGCCGCTCGTCGCCGGCGAGGAAGGCCTGCAACTCCAGAACATCCTGCGGAAACTGCCGCTCGTTGCTCGCGAGATTGCGCCTGAGCGCCTGCGCGACGCGCTGGTCGGATCCCGGCGCGCGCCCAAGGCCAAGGTCGACCCGTCCGGGGAAGAGCGCCTCGAGCGTTCCGAACTGTTCGGCAATGACCATGGGCGCATGATTGGGAAGCATGATCCCGCCCGCGCCGATGCGAATATGCTCTGTCGCATGACCGATGTGTGCGAGCACAACCGCGGTCGCTGCGCTCGCAATCCCCGCCATTCCGTGATGCTCGGCGACCCAGTAGCGATGGTAGCCGAGCGCCTCGGCGTGGCGAGCAAGGTCGGCGGCATTCGCGAGCGACTGCGCAACCGTCCCGCTGTCGGTGACGGGGACGAGGTCGAGAAAGGAAAGTTTCGGCATGAAACCGATATGCGGTGTCGCGGCCGCGGGTTCAACCTCTGCTGGCCATCGCGCTGCGGGGCGCCGTTTTGCCTCCGCTCCCGATCAGCCGCGCTCATCCTTGGGCGAATCCATGAGCACATAGGTGGTGATCGCATTCACCTGCGGCAGCACGCCCAGAACCTCGGTGTGGAAATGCTTGTAGGCGGCAAGGTCCGCCGCCTCGACGCGCAGCAGATATTCGATCGATCCGGTGACATTGTGGCATTCGCGCACTTCTGGCGCGTCGGCGATGGCCGCTTCGAACCCCGCTTGCGCATCCTTGGTGTGACGCGAGAGACCTACCGTCACATAGGCGATAAAGCCGGTCCCCACCCGCGCGGGGTCGATGCGAGCCCGATAGCCCTTGATGACACCGCTGCGCTCGAGCTCCTGTACGCGGCGCAGGCATGCCGAAGGCGATAATCCCACCCGGCCCGCAAGATCGAGGTTGGAGATTCGCCCTTCGTGCGCGAGCTCGCGCAATATCTTTCGGTCAAGGGCATCGATGTCGGTCATTGATTGCACATTTTAGTCAACACGAAGGCAAGTTTGCAACCATTCTTCGTCGGAACCGAATTATATTGCCCGCATGGAACAAGCCTCCCTCGCCGCGCTCGCAGCGTTCGCGCTCGTCACCTCGATCACGCCAGGTCCGAACAATATGATGCTCATGGCGTCGGGCGCCAATTTCGGCCTTCGCCGCACCCTGCCGCACGCGCTCGGCGTCGGCGCCGGATTCACGCTGATGATCATTCTTGTGGGCGTCGGGCTGATGCAGCTCTTCGACCTTTTCCCGCTATTGAACCTGGTCTTGAAAGGGGTGAGCATCGCCTATCTCCTGTGGCTCGCCTGGAAAATGGCGCATGCCGCCGCGCCCGAAACTGGAGGAAAGGCGCGCGGCAAGCCGATGCGCTTTCTCGAGGCAATGCTCTTCCAGTGGGTAAACCCCAAGGCTTGGTCGATGGCGCTGACCGCGATTGCTCTCTACGCCCCCGACCGCGATCTCGCTGCCACCCTCTTCGTCGCTGCAATCTTCGGCCTCATCAACCTTCCCTCGACCAGTCTCTGGGCGGTGATGGGGCAGGCGCTGCGCCGCTGGCTTTCCAGCCCGGCGCGCCTGCGCAGTTTCAACTGGACCATGGCGGCCCTGCTGGTCGGATCGCTTGCGCTGCTGATCTGATTTGCAAGGTTGCTGCCTGCAACCTATGCACGGCGCTCCCTTGCCGCCGAACGGAGACGAGAGCCGATGAAAAGCCGCCGCCTTGGCCGAAGCGCCATCCATGTGTCCGACATCTGCATGGGAACGATGACCTTCGGCAGCCAGGCCGACGAAGGGGTCGCGATGCGCGTTCTCGATCGCAGTTTCGAGGTGGGAATCAACTTCTTTGACACCGCCGAGGGTTATCCGGTGCCCCCCGATACCAAGTGGGTCGGACGCACCGAAGAGATTGTCGGGCGCTGGCTGAAAACAAAAAGCCGCGACGCGATCATCCTCGCGACCAAGGTCTCAGGTCCGAGCCACGTCTGGTTCAAGTCGCCCTGCCGGGGCGGCACGACCGCACTCGACCGTCATCATATCCGAAGCGCCGTCGAGGGGAGCCTCATGCGCCTCCAGACCGACTATATCGACCTTTACCAGACCCACTGGCCCGACCATCACGCGCCTTACGATGCGGTGATGGAGGCGCTCGACGAGCTGGTCCGCGAGGGCAAGGTCCGCATCCTTGGCTGTTCGAACGAGACGAGCTGGGGACTGATGAAGGCGCTCGGCGCGTCCGAAAGGCTGGGTCTTGCTCGCTACGAGACGATCCAGAATAATTTCAGCCTCAACAACCGCCGCTTCGAGGATGAACTGGCACAGGCGAGCCGCCAGGAAGGGGTAAGCCTCATCCCCTATTCGCCGCTTGCCGGCGGCGTACTCTCGGGAAAATATCAGGATGGCGCGATGCCCGAGGGCGCGCGCTTCTCACGCTACCTTGAAATGCCGGGACGGCAGGCCGCGATGGCCCGCCGCTTCGTCAACGAAAGATCGCTCGCCGCAACCGAGCGCTATCTCGCTATCGCCGCTGAGGCGGGGCTGCACCCGGTGACGATGGCAACCGCCTGGTCGAAGCAGCACGACTTCGTCGCCTCGACGATCGTGGGGGTAAGCGCGGAAGACCAGCTCGATCCGATCCTCGATGCGATCGACCTCGAGCTTGGCGAGGATGTGATGAAGGCGCTGAACCAGGTCGGCAAGGATATCCGATACCCGATGGGATGAGCTAGCCGACCTGCTCGAGGCTCGGCCATTCGAGCGCGAGCGCCTCACCGGACGGCAGCGCCCGCCACGCCGCGGACAGCCTGTCGAAGTGACGAAACACGCGCGGGGCGGCCGCGTCGAGGCGTGCCCTTTCCTCGGCGCCGAGCGATGCGCGCACACGCTCTGCCTCGCCGAGCGCGGCCTGCTGCGCTGCGCTATCAGGACGCGAGCGGCAGCGCCATGCGACGTCGAACAGGAAGGCGGCGAGTTCGGAGAGCACGCCGTCGCGGCCTTGCTCCTTTACCAGCTTTTCCCCTCGGGCAGCCTGCTTGCGGACCGCACGGCGATGCGCCTTTGCGTCGCGCCCGCCGTCCGGCGTCTCGATGCGAAAGCCGCCGGCATTGCCCCCGGCCGCGATCTGGCCGAAGACGCCCCCTTTCAGCCCCAGGACACCTTCGGCGACGAAGTGTACCATGTCATGCGGCAGGTCAGGGTCGAACCCGGGCGCGGGATCCATGATCAGCGCCGGCGCGCCATTGCGGCGGATCCGCACGCTGTAGCGGCGATCGCCCGTCTTGATGAAATCGACCTGCATCGCGTCCAAAGACGAAGGCGTCAGAGCGCAGCCTTGAACAGCGTGAGCATCCGGCTCCACGCCTTCTCCGCGGCCGCTTCATTATAGGCTCGCCCGTCCGGCGGGCACCAGCCATGGAGCGCGCCCTCGTAAACCTCGACCTCATGCCATTGCGGACGCTGGTCGAGCACGGCCTTGAGGCGCGTTTTTTCCTCGGGATTCTGCTCATCGTCATTCTCTGCGATCGCAAAGAGGAACCCTGCCTGTGTGCCGGGTATCAGCAGGTGCGGGCTGTCAGGCTGGTCCGTTCCGACGCTCGCGCCGTGGAAACTCGCAGCGGCCTTCACTCGCTCGGGGCTGAGCGCGGCGGTGTAGATGACCATCGGCCCGCCCATGCAATAGCCTGCGGTGCCGATCCCTTTCGCGGTATCGACCTCCTTTTGCGCATCGAGAAACGCAAGATGCGCTGCCGCGTCGGTCGTAACCGCCGCCTTGTCGAGCTGTCTCAGATAGCCGAACAGCGTCTCGCGGACCTCGGGGTCGTCGAAATCATGGCCCGCATAGACCACCGGTGACTTCGCCCAGCGATAAAAGGGGTTCACGCACAAGACGGCATAACCCTCGCCCGCCAGCCTGTCCGCCATCTGGCGGAATGCGGGGCGCAAGCCGCGGATATCGGGCCAGATCAGAACGGCGGGATGTTTGCATTCCCCTGGCGCTGCAAAATAGGCGTCAACGGTGCCGTCCGCCGTGGTGATCGACACATCGCGTCCCACTACGCCGACAGCGGCGCAGGCGGCCGCTGGAAGTATCGAGGCAAGCGTCCCCGCGCCCACCAGCGCGCCGAAGGCACGCCGCCGTACCGGGAGCCCGGCTCGGTCAAGGTCGGCCTGGGTGATCTCGTTGCACATCGTGTCTCTCCTTCAAGCCTTTGGGGGAAAGGCGCAAAAAATTCTCAGGGGGCTGCCCGCGCGATCTCCCGCGCGCGCGCAGCCGCGCACCGGCGGGGCGGGCCTGCCCTGGGGCAAGCTAACCGACACCTCTTTTAGAAGACAGGATTTTCTTGCCTGCGCGCCCCGCCCTCTCGTCAAGGTGGGTCGCGGCTGGAGCGGCAAGGTATCGCCTCAGGGGACCGCCGCGACCCGTATCTCATCGAAGCTGTGCGCGACATGATGCACGCCAAGCTCGCGCAGCCGCGCACCATGCGCTGCGCGGTCGGAGATATGCCCGGCGCCGCAAAAGCCCACCACCTGCATCCCCGCCGCGAGCGCTGCGAGCGCTCCGGTCGGCGAATCCTCGATCGCAAGGCAGGCGGCGGGATCGACCTTCAGGCCTTTCGCGGCGGCAAGATAGATGTCGGGATAGGGTTTGCCCCGCTCCCAGCCGTCGGCGCTATAGACATGGGCCCCGAAATGATGCGCGAGCCCGAAGCGATCGAGCGACGCCGCGATATAGGCGGGGCTGCTCGACGAGGCGACCGCGCGCGGACCTGCAAGCGACGCCAGAAACTCGGGCGCACCGGGAACTGGGGCGAAGCCATCGGCGAAGCGCGCTCGTGCGCGTTCGCGGTGCTGCTCACGAAAGTCGGCAGGAAGCGCGCGGCCGAGCCGCGCCTCGATCCGCCGCTGCGTTTCCTGCCAGTTGTGACCATAATAGTCGCGCAGACAATCCTCGTAGCTGGTCGGCAGGCCGATTGCCGTCAGGCTCTCGGCAAGCGTCTGGTTCGCGCGTACCTCGCTGTCGGCGATGACGCCGTCGAAGTCGAAAATGATCGCAGCAAATGGCATGGGATCAAGGCATCACCCCCGGCGCCCGCGCATGGTCCCAGGGCCCCTCGCCCGACCAGCTGAGGCCATCGGGAAAGATCAGCTTCAACCCGCTAAGCTGCGCAGGCGCAAAGAGGCGCATATTGACCCCCATGAAATCCACCTCCCCGCCCATGCGCTGCTTGAGACCCTCGGTTGCCGACCAGTGGCTCGTGCAGCCGCAGGCCGGGCAGAAATGGAGGTCCGAGTTCGGATTTTCGCGATCGGCGCGATTGTAGGTCCGCGTCTCGCCCGCGATCACGACATCACGCGGCGAATAATAGGCCCAGAGGATTCCGTGCGAAAAGCAGAGCGAGCAGTTGCATTCGGCGATTTCTTCGGGCGCGCGGGCGAGGCGCACCGACACGCCGCCACAATGGCAATGCGCCTCCCAGCTCATTCAACCGTCACCGATTTTGCAAGATTGCGCGGCTGGTCGACATCGGTGCCCTTTGCGACCGCGACGTGATAGGCGAGAAGCTGGACGGGTACCGCGTAGACGAGCGGTGCGATGAGCGGGTGGACCTTGGGCATCTCGATCGTTGCAAGGCAGCCTTCGCCGGCCTCAGCGAGACCTTCTGCATCGCTGATGAGCACGACCTTGCCGCCGCGCGCGCGGACCTCCTGCATGTTGCTCACCGTCTTTTCAAAGAGCGGGCCTGAAGGCGCGAGAACGACGACCGGCACGGCCTCGTCGATGAGCGCAATGGGGCCGTGCTTCATTTCTCCCGACGCGTAGCCTTCAGCATGGATATAGCTGATTTCCTTCAGTTTGAGGGCACCCTCCAGCGCCAGCGGATAGTCGGGCCCGCGCCCCAGGTAGAGGACATCGCGCGCCGGGGCGACGAGATGCGCCATCGCGGATATGTCCTCGTCGTGCGCGAGCGCGGCATTGAGCGCTGCGGGCGCCTCGATCAGGTGGCGGACGATTTCGCGCTCCTCTTCGGCGCTGAGCTTGCCCTTGCGAAGCGCAAGGTGCGCGGCGAGCGCGGCAAGGACAGCGAGCTGGCAGGTGAAGGCCTTGGTCGAGGCGACACCGATCTCGGGGCCTGCATGGGTGGGAAGCAGCAGATCGGCCTCGCGCGCCATGCTGCTCGTTGGCACGTTGACGACGACCGCGATCGTCTGCCCCTGCGCCTTGCAGTGGCGCAAGGCCGCGAGCGTGTCCGCGGTCTCACCCGACTGCGAGATGAAAAGCGCAAGGCCGCCGGGCTGAAGCACCGGGTCGCGGTAGCGAAACTCGGAGGCGACGTCGATGTCGACAGGGACGCGCGCGAAGGTTTCGAACCAATATTTGGCGACCATCCCGGCATAGTAGCTGGTGCCGCACGCGACAATCGTGATGCGGTCGATCGCCGAGAGATCGAAATCCATCTGCGGCAGCGCGACCGTCTGCTCGAGCGGGCGGATGTAGGAGGAGAGCGTCTGTGCGACCACGACCGGCTGCTCGAAAATCTCCTTTTGCATATAGTGACGGTAATTGCCCTTCTCGATTGTCGCTGCCGACACGCCGCTCGTGGTAATTTCGCGTGCCACGGGATTGTTTTCGCTGTCGAAAATCTGCGCGCCTTCACGGCTGATGATGACCCAGTCGCCTTCCTCGAGATAGGCAATTCTTTGGGTGAGCGGCGCGAGCGCGAGCGCGTCCGAGCCCAAATAGGTCTCGCCCTCGCCATAGCCGACGACCAGCGGCGAGCCGAGCCGCGCGCCGATCAAGAGGTCCGGGTGCTGACGAAAGGCGATGGCGAGCGCAAAAGCGCCGCGCAGCTGCGGCAGCACCGCTTTGACGGCATCCTGCGGCGACAGGCCTGCTTCCACCTGTTCGCTCACAAGGTGCGCGACGACCTCGGTATCGGTCTCGCTCTCGAAACGATGGCCGCGCGCCTGGAGCCCTTCGCGCAGCGGCTTGAAATTCTCGATGATACCGTTGTGAACGAGCGCGACCTCGCCTGTGGCATGGGGGTGGGCGTTGCTGGTCGTGGGCGCGCCGTGCGTCGCCCAGCGTGTGTGCGCGATGCCGACCGTGCCGGGCGCGGGGTTGCCGCCAAGTTCCCTGACCAGATTAGCGAGTTTGCCCTCGGCGCGCCGGCGGACCAGCTGCCCGCCTTCGACGGTACACACGCCCGCCGAATCATAGCCGCGATACTCCATGCGCTTGAGGCCATCGACCAGCCGGTCTGCCACCTGATCCCTGCCGATGATTCCGATGATTCCGCACATGGTGCCGATGCTTTCTTCTAGAGTGTGTAGGGGATGCGAATACCCGGCATCGTTGCCGGAAACACCTTGATATTGCGTGTAACGAGAATGCGTCCGCTCAGCTGCGCCGTCGCGAGGACGAAGGCATCGGCCATCGTCAGCCCCTTGCGCTCGGCGCGGAGCGCGGCGGCGCGCCGCGCGACCGCGTCGCCGATTTCCTCGATCTGGAAGCAGGCAAGAAAGGCCTCCACGGCCTTCAGCGTCGGCGCGTCGGCGGCCGACATCACCTCCGCCCAGCTGACGCGGCTAATGCTCTTGCGCCCCGCGCGGCGGATCTCGCTGCGCGCGGCCTCGACGCCTTTGAGCGCGTCGATGAGGATATCGCTGTCAAACTGCGCGTCGATCATTCGGCCTCGCCGCGCAAACGCCGTTGATATGCAAGACCATCGCTAATATCGGCGCGGTCACGCCAGATACCGAACGCGTTGTCGATCGCGTCGCCTGAAACCTCGGCGCGGAAGGAGGCGACGGCCCGTCGCACCAGCTCGGCGCGCGACACGCCCTGTTCCTCTGCAAGCGCGTCGAGCCATTCGACATCGCAGTCTGGAATGTCCGCAAGAAAGCGCATCTTATCTTGATATCATATAATGATATCAATGCAAGCATGCCGTATCAGGCGCGGCCAAAATTCCGGTCGACGAAGATCATCGCAAACTGCACCGGATCGGCCGCTTCGCCATTGCCCGCCTCGAAGCGGGCCTTGCCTTCTTCCCAGATCCGGCGGATTTGCGCGGACAGATCCGGCGGAAACTTCATTTGCTTCTCGACGATTTCAGGCCATGTGCCCTTGATACCGAAGCTTTTTTCGAGATTGGGAACCATCGCCTTGCAATAAGTGTCGGTGGCCTCGTCGAGATGCCCGATCGCACGCAGCACATAGGCGTCAACGAACCGCAGGAAGGGCTTGTCGGTGTAACGGTCGCTCAAATCATTTTCTCCGGCGTCAGGGCCTTTGGCCGATCCTGCCCTGGCGCATCGCATGGCATCACCCTTTGGGCAATGCCCAGCGGTCGAGGGCAAGAAGAACCAATAATTTTCTGGCTTGTAAAAAGCCCGCTCCAGCGCACAGGGTCCCGCGTGGTTCATGGGGGAGAATGATGTTGCGACTGGTTCGTCTGTTCCTTGCTGGAACCCTCGGCCTGATTGCGGCTCCCGCGTGGGCCGAGACGCGGGACGAGGCCGACGCCCGCGTCCTTGAGGAAGCGTTCGAGGCCCTGAGCGCCAAGGAATATGAACCGGCCATCGCCAAAACGGGCGAGATTATCGCGCGTTTCGAGGCTGAGCGCCGTGCGAACGCCCGATATGGCTGCTCCGCCGGTCCGGGTGACCCGCCGGCGGCCGTTGAAGGCGCAACGGTCATCCCAATATTGCAACTGATTTGCACAGCCTATTTCCTCAGGGGATATGCCCTCGTCGACATCGGCCGCCGCGATGAAGCCGGGCCTGATCTTGAAGCGGCAGCCGCCATGGATCCCGACAACGACCAGTTCGCGGCCGAACTTGGCGAATGGTACAAGACGCAGCGCCAATGGAAATGTCGCTCGAAATCTTCACTCGCGCGAGCCAGTTGATCGATCGCTCACTCGAACTGGAGATCGAGGACAAGGCCGAAGTTCAGAGCATCCGCAACGCGCGTCGCTGCCGCTCCTATCGCGGGATCGCCTTCAATCACGCCGAACTGCGCCAGTGGGACAAGGCCCGTGCCGCGCTCGACAAATGCTTTGCGATCATACCCGGCGACGAAGGCTCGCAGAAGGAACTGAGTTACATCAACGAGCAGAGCGCAAGGGACCGGTGACACGCACCGCGATGCGGCAAGGCGGTGCGCCCGGACCGAATCGGCGCGCTATTCTACGGCCTTTTCCGCAGCCTTCTTCTTGCGCATCGCATCGTGAAAGCGATCGGCCCAACCGGGCTTGACCAACTGCTCGCCGCGCACGAGCCGAAGCTCCCCGTCAGCAACGTCGCGCGTCACCGCACTGCCGGCACCGACGATCGCGTCGCGGCCAATCTTCACCGGCGCGACGAGCGCACTGTTCGAGCCGATGAAGGCGTTCTCGCCGATCACGGTCTGATACTTGAAATAGCCGTCATAATTGCAGGTGATCGTGCCCGCGCCGATGTTCGCGCCGGCGCCAACGGTGGCATCACCCAGATAGGTCAGGTGATTGGCCTTCGCGCCCTCGCCAAGGACGGCTTTCTTCGTTTCGACGAAATTGCCGATCTTTGCCTTTTCAGCCAGCACCGTGCCGGGGCGGAGGCGGGCAAAGGGGCCGACCTCGCAGCCGCAACCGATCACTGCCCCCTCTATATGGCTGTTCGCGCGGATCCGCACGCCATCGGCGACGCTGACCCCGGGGCCGAAGAAGACGTTGGGCTCGATCAAGACGTCACGGCCTATCTGCGTATCCCAGGCGAACCAGACGGTTTCGGGTGCGAGGAGGCTCGCGCCCTCCGCCATCGCCTGCGCGCGCCGCCGCGCCTGCCACGCGCCTTCCATCGCCGCGAGCTCGGCGCGGGAGTTGATCCCCGCTACGTCAAAGGGATCGGTCGTCACCACCGCGCAGGTCCGTCCGTCCGCGTTGGCGATGTTGACGATATCGACGAGATAGAATTCCTTCGCTGCATTCTCATCGGTGACGCGCGCGAGGAGCGCAAAGAGGTCCGCTGCCCTTACGGCCATCAGCCCCGAGTTGCAGAGCGTGACCGCCCGCTCGGCCTCGCTTGCATCCTTATATTCGACCATCTTGGTGATGCGGTCCCCCCTTGTGATCACGCGGCCATAATGCTGCGCGTCGGCAGGCTCGAAGGTGAGCACGACCACTGCCGGCGCGTCGGGGGCATTGAGCCGGTCGATCATCGCCTCCATCGTTGCCGTCGGCACGAAGGGCACGTCGCCATAAAGGATCAGCACATCTCCCTTAAAGCCCTTGAGCGCGGCTTCGGCCTGCTGGACCGCATGGCCGGTGCCCCGCTGCGGTTCCTGGAGGGCAAGGCTGGCACTGCCGCCGAGCGCTGCTTCGATCTGGTCCGCCTTGTCGCCCACGATCACGACCTTCCTCGCGGGATCGAGTTCGTCGACGCTTGCCATGAGGTGCATCAGCATCGCTCGGCCGGCGATGGGGTGAAGCACCTTGTGCAGGTCGGATTTCATGCGCGTGCCCTTGCCCGCGGCAAGGATGACAGCGGCGATCGGTCGGTTGCTCATGCGCGGCTCCATGCCAGCAAATCATTGCGGTTTCCAGAGTGTCGCGGCATGCGCGGGCGATGAGTGATTTTCCTTTTGCGATCGTCGGTTTTGACCTCGACGGCACGCTCGTCGACACCGCGGGCGACATCACCGCGGCGCTCAACCACGCGCTCGGCCTCGCGGGCCGGACGCCGCTGAGCGAGGCCGAGGTCCGGCCGATGATCGGGCTCGGCACGCAGCACCTGCTCGAACAGGGGCTGAGTGCGACGGGCGGCATTCCCGAGGGCGAGTCGCCGCGACTCTATGAAGCGCTGCTTGACTTTTATGAGGCGAATATCGCGGTCCATAGCCGAACTTTCCCGGGTCTCGCCGAAGCGCTCGACCGGCTCGATGCGCTGGGAGTGCGCACAGCGGTCATGACGAACAAGCTCGAGGTGCTCGCGCGCCTTTTGCTCGGCGAGCTCGGCCTTGCGGACCGGATGGCGGCGATCATCGGCGGCGATACGCTTGGGCCGGGTAAGGCGAAACCCTCGCCCGAGCCGATCCGCGCGATGATCGAGGCCTGCGGCGGCGGGCGAACCGCCTTTGTCGGCGACAGCATTTTTGACGTCATGGCGGCGCGCGGCGCCGGAGCGACGAGCATCGCAGTCAGCTTCGGCTTTCTCCACCAGCCGGTCGAGGAACTGGGCGCCGATCATGTCATCGGAGACTATGCCGAACTGGTGCCGCTCCTCGAAAGATTATGAGGAACGCAGTCAGGCAATCGTCTCGAGAAGCTCGCCGATCGTTCCAAACATCGTGTCGATCTCGTCCTTCTCGACGATCAGCGGCGGCGACAGCGCGATAATGTCGCCGGTCGCGCGAACGAGGAGGCCCTTGTCGAAACAGGAGTGGAAGAGCTCCATCGCGCGCGCCGTCGGCGCCCCGGGCCTGGGCTCAAGTTCGATACCCGCGACGAGTCCGGTCGTGCGGATGTCGATGACGTGGCGCCGGCCCTTCAGGCCGTGCGCCGCCTCCTCCCAATAGCGCGCGAGCGCATCAGCGCGCTCGAAGAGTCCCTCGCGGGCATAAAGGTCAAGCGCAGCAAGGCCGGCGGCGCAGGCAAGCGGATGCCCCGAATAGGTATAGCCGTGGAACAGTTCGATGCCGCCGGGGGCACCCTCGATCACCGCATCGTGCCATTCACGCTTCACCGCGACCGCTCCCATCGGCACCGCGGCATTGGTGAGGCCCTTGGCCATGGTGATGATATCGGGCGTCACGCCCCAACTGCCCGCCGCGGTCGCGCCCCCGACGCGCCCGAAGGCGGTAATCACTTCGTCGAAGATGAGGAGAATGCCGTGCCGGTCGCAGATCTTGCGCAGCCGCTCAAGATACCCGACGGGCGGCAGCAAGACGCCGGTTGATCCCGCCATCGGCTCGACGATCACCGCTGCGATCGTTTCTGCGCCGTGAAGGTCGACAAGCCGTTCCAGATCATCAGCAAGCTCGGCGCCATGCTGCGGAAATCCGCGCGAAAAGGCGTTGCGCGCAAGGTCGTGCGTGTGGCGGAGATGATCGGTACCCGGAAGGCCGCCCCCGAAGGTTCGGCGATTGCTCACAATGCCGCCGACGCTGATCCCTCCGAAGCCGACGCCGTGATAACCGCGCTCGCGTCCGATCAGCCGCGTGCGCGTCCCCTGCCCCCGCGCGCGCTGGATCGCGAGCGCGATCTTGAGCGCCGTGTCGACCGATTCAGATCCGCTATTGGTGAAGAAGATGCGGTCGAGCCCTTCGGGCATCAGCGCGGCGAGCCGATGCGCAAGTTCGAACGCCTGGGGGTGTCCAAGCTGGAAGGTCGGCGCGAAATCAAGAGCGGCGGCGGCCCTGGTGATCGCCTCGACAATCTCTGTTCGGCAATGGCCGGCATTGCTACACCAGAGCCCCGACGTGCCGTCGAGGATCGGGCGTCCGTCGGCGCCCTGATAGTACATGCCGCTCGCCGAGACGAGCTGGCGTGGGTGCGCCTTGAACGCGCGATTGGCGGTAAAGGGCATCCAGAAGGCCGCCAACGGATCATTTTCGCCCTTCATTCACCAAGCCTCCTTCGCCTTGTTCAGTGAGCCTTCTTGCCCGGCATGAAATGGATGAACCCCGCGATCAATCCGCCGAGCAAGAGGCCGAACAGACCTGCCCCTGCTGCGCCGATGAGCCACGCCCAGACGCCGCCGAGTGGCAGGCTGCCGACGGACCCATGAGCAAAATCGTGAAGGGCATGTCCGAGACCGCCGATATGATATTCGTCGAGCCCGTGAAGCACAATCTGGCCGCCGACCCACAGCATCGCAGCCGTCCCGATCGTCGCGAGCGCCGCGAGCAGCCCGGGCATCAGATGCACCAGTCCGCGCCCGATGCTGCGCTGCGCGCGCGTGCCGCGCCCGGCCATGTGCAGCCCGATATCATCCATCTTCACAATGAGCCCGACGACGCCGTAGACGGCAATGGTGATCGCGACCGCCACGAGCGCCAGCGTCGCGCCGCGCATCAGCAAGGGTTCGTCGAGCACTTCGTTGAGCGCGATCACCATGATTTCTCCCGAAAGGATAAGATCGGTGCGCACCGCACCCTTCACCATCGTCTCCTCGTGCGATGTGTCGGCAACGATCGCGGCGTCCTCCTCGAGGCTCGTCTTGTCCTCCTGGAGCGAGTGCAGCACCTTCTCCGCGCCTTCAAAGCAGAGATAGGTGCCGCCGAGCATCAGCAGCGGCGTGATCGCCCACTCGGCAAGCGAGGAGAGAAGTAGCAGCGCGGGCAGGATGAGAATGAGCTTGTTGAACAGCGACCCCTTGGTGATGCGCCAGATGATCGGCAATTCGCGGTCGGGCGTAAAGCCGGTGACATAACGCGGCGTCACCGCGGTATCGTCGACGACGACGCCCGCCGCCTTCACCCCCGCCTTCGATGCCGCAGCGCCGATATCGTCGATGCTCGCCGCGGCAACCTTGGCGATGGTCGCGACATCGTCGAGCAGGGCAAAAAGACCTGAAGGCATGAGGCGTGGAGCTTTCGTTCGGCCAAAGAGAATCGCGCGGGCGCGCTGCACGACCTTGCCTACATCATCAATCAGGCGAAAGGCCTGAAATGGCTTTTGGAAGCGCGCTAGCAGTGCGCGCGCGCGAATGCCGCGGCCGCACCGAAAAGGCCAGGCTGCGGATGAGTGATGAGCTTGACCGGGATCGCCGCCATGAAGTTTTCAAACCGCCCCTTGGCGACGAAGCGTTCAGGAAAGCCCGAGCGCACGAGATGATCGCGAATCCGCAAACCCAGCCCGCCCGCGATCACCACCCCGCTCGCGCCTTGCGCGAGCGCAAGGTCGCCCGCGACGCTGCCGAGCGACAGGCAGAAGCGATCGACCGCGGCAGCGGCGAGGCTGTCCTCCTGCGCCATGCCGCGGGTCCAAATGGCAACGTCTTCCTCCTGGGTGACTGGGCGCCCTTCCATCGCGGCAAGCGTTTCGAAAATATCGACGATGCCGGGGCCCGACACGATGCGTTCGACTGACACGCGGCGATGGCGCTTTCTCAGCCGCGCCAGGATCGCATCCTCGATGCTGTCGAGCGGCGCAAAATCGATATGCCCGCCCTCGGTTGCCTGGACGCGATAGGTATCGCCATCACGCCAGACGTGCGCGACCCCGAGACCGGTGCCGGGGCCGATGACGCTGATCGTCCCCTTCGCCGGCAAGGGCTCATCGGGGCCGCTCAGCCGCTCGAAATAGCGCGCATCGGCCTGCGCCACGGCGTGACCCACGGCTTCAAAGTCGTTCACGAGCACATAATCATCGACGTCCAGCTTTTCGCGGATCAGCGCCGGGCGGATAATCCACGGGTTGTTGGTAAAGCGGATGATGTCGCCTCGCGTCGGCCCCGCGATGGCAATGGCGACCGCGCGCGGCAGACTGCCGCCCTGGCGGCGCTGGAACTCTTGCCATGCCGTCTGGAAGCTTGCGTGATCCTCGGTATGGAGGGTGGTCACCTCGCCGAGTGCGATACAACGTCCGCCCTCGACCGTGGCAATCGCAAAGCGCGCGTGCGTGCCGCCGATGTCGACGGTGACGATGGACTGGCTCATGACTCTCCCTCACGCGGCCTCGTGCCGCCCGAGTCTCAGATTGACGCCCTGGTTCAGGCGACGCAACAGGGCATAGCTATGCGCGCGCACCGGTCCCAGGCAAGGCCCGCCCTTCAAATTGGCACGCGAGCGTTCCATACAAGGGGCGAGGAGCGTTGCGGGAGCGAGTGATGAACCATGAACAAGAGGCTGATCTTCCTTATCTGAAGAAGGTCGTCGGCGCCTCGATGGCGGGCACGGTCGTCGAGTGGTACGAATTCTTTCTTTATGGCACGGCGGCAACGCTGGTGTTTGGCCAGCTGTTCTTCCCCGAAACGGGGAACGAGCTCGACGGTATCATCGCGGCCTTTGCAACCTATGCGGTCGGCTTCATCGCGCGGCCGCTTGGAGGCGTTGTGTTCGGCCATGTCGGCGACCGGATCGGCCGCAAGTCGCTCCTCCAGTTCAGTCTCGTCCTGATCGGCGCCTCGACCTTCCTCATGGGCTGCCTGCCTAGTTTCGAGAGCATCGGCTATTGGGCACCGGGACTCCTCGTCCTCCTGCGCTTCATCCAGGGCTTCGCGCTCGGCGGCGAATGGGGCGGCGCGGTGCTGCTCGTGACCGAGCATAGCCCCAACCGGAGCCGCGCATTTTGGGGAAGTTTTCCCCAGGCAGGCGTGCCGCTCGGCAATCTCCTCGCAACCGTTGTTCTCCTCGTTCTCTCCGCAACGCTCTCTGAGGCGGCTTTCCTTTCCTGGGGTTGGCGCGTCGGCTTCTGGCTGTCGGTCGTCATCGTTGGAATCGGCTATTACATCCGCACCCAGGTCAGCGATTCGCCAATCTTCGAGGCGGCAAAGGCAAAGGCCGAGCGCGCGGCCGAAGCCAGCTACGGCCTCGTCGAGGTGTTCAAACGTTATCCGCGCGGCGTTTTCACCGCGATGGCGCTGCGCTTCGGCGAGAATATCGTCTATTATATGATCGTCACCTTCTCGATCACCTATCTCCATCACCGCGCGATCGACACGACCCGCATCCTCGCGCTGCTGTTCGCGGCGCACGTCCTCCACGTCATCGTGATTCCGCTCGTCGGCGCGCTCGCCGACCGGATCGGGAGGCGCCCTGTCTATATTGCGGGCGCGGCGCTCACCATGGCGTGGCCCTTTGCCGCCTTTCCGATGTTCGACACTGGCGGCACCGCGATGATCCTCGCCGCGATCATGCTCGGCCTTGCAATCCACGCCTTCATGTATGCGCCGCAGCCCGCGATCATGGCGGAGATGTTCCCGACGCGGATGCGTTACTCGGGTGTTTCGCTGGGCTATCAGGTGACGGCCATCGTCGCCGGATCGTGGGCGCCGCTGATCGGCACCGCCTTGCTGCGCAAATATGACAGTTCGACGCCGATCGCCATCTATATCCTGTTCGCTGGAGCCGTCAGCCTGATCGCAGCACTCCTGATGCGCGAAACGCGCGGCGCGTCGCTGCTCGCGATCGACGAAGCTGATGCGAAGCAGTCAGCGAGAGGAATTGGCGTCGTCTCAGGGTAAACCTGACAAATACACTTAGCCGTCGGCCCTAAAATGGAATCTGCCGCAGGGTTAGCCGGCCGCTCCGAGGCGTCTGCCTATGCTCCCGGCGATTGCCGCTTCTATATCCATAGCGGGCGGGTCCGGTCAGGTCATCACCGATGGCGAGGCTACTGGTTTCACCTTCAGGCCGCTATTTTTGGCCAGGACAGACGTTCCGCGCGACTTGTCGACCCTCAGCGCAAATAGCTGAAATCGCGGCCCTCGCGAGCCGAGTTCCTCACGGGACAAGTCGGCGTTGCCAGAACCCTTGCGGAATATGCAACGCTAGGTGATTTGCGCCCGAGGATACCATTGGCATCGGCGAAGGGCGGGCTTGCGCGGGGGGGCCAGCGAAAATCGCGGTCTCCAAGGATGAAGAGGGCGCGATGTCCAGCCTTTCCTCCACCTGCACCCAAATGAGAACGGGTTCCCTCCTTCTTGCTCGCGCATGGCGCTAATGGGAAAGTTGCCCCCTTTTCAACCGGAGATCGCTTCCTATCTTTTGGATGCCGGACGCCATTCCGGGTCCGGTGGACACAGAGGGCGTCGGCTCTCTCCGACGCTTCTCATGCCCAGATTGCTTCACATGGAGGATTTGGAACTGAGAACCAATTTCGACTTTACACCTTACCGCCGTACGACAGTCGGATTCGACCGCCTGTTCGAAATGCTGGAATCCGGCCTTCTTGGAGAGGCGGCGGATGGCTATCCGCCCTTCGACATCGTGAAGGAGGAAGAGGACCGCTACAGGATCACCCTGGCGCTTGCCGGGTTCAGGCCCGATGAGGTCGAGATCACGGCTCGTCAGGACCAGCTTGTCATTGCCGGGCGCAAGGCCGAAAGACAGGACGATGACACCTATGTCTATCGCGGCATTGCAACCCGCTCCTTCGAACGGCGTTTCCAGCTCGCCGATTTCGTCGAGGTTCGCGGGGCGGATTTCGAGAATGGCCTGCTCAGTATTCACCTGCAACAGGTGTTTCCAGAGGAGATGAAGCCTCGAAAGATCGTGATCAACAGCCACGCCTCCGCGCAAGGCGGGGGCGCCCCGCAACTGACAAGTAACCGGGCGGCCTGATCCCGGCGAAGCCCGGACTCAAATGCTCGCCCCGTAGGATTGGAGGTAAGCTATGGCACTGAAAGATCTGATCCCGTGGAACCGCCAGGAAACCCGCTTGCCCGTCCGGTTGAGCGACGCTGGCGATCATCCCCTCTTTTCGCTCCATCGCGAAGTGAACCGCCTGGTCGACGATGTCTTCCACGGCTTCGGCTTTCCCGCGTCCAAGCGAACTTGGCGCGGCGGCGACTGGCCCAACGTCGAACTTTCGGAAACGGACAAGGAGGTTCGCGTTACGGCGGAACTGCCCGGCCTCGACGAAAAGGACGTGGAGGTAAGCATCGACGATAATGTCCTGTCGATCCGAGGCGAAAGGAAGTTCGAGACGTCCGACATGGCGCGCGGCTATTCGGAGCGCAGCTATGGCCGGTTCGAACGGCATATCAGCCTGCCGCGCGGCATCGAGCAGGACAAAGGCAAAGCCAGCTTGAAGAACGGCGTGCTGGCGATCGCCTTGCCCAAATCTGCCGCGTCCATAAAAAGCCGCAGGACGATCCCCATCAATGCGCATTGATGGAAGACAGGCAGCCGGAACCCTCCGGCTGCCTGTCCCGCTCATCTGGCGTTCAGCATGGCGAGAAAAATTCCGCTTTCCCGTTCCAATCGAAGGGGGGAAAGATCGATGCAAAAAAGCTTCGTTCAGTCGCCTTGGCGGGCCTTGCGGCATGTCTTGCCACAAGCGCGGCATGCGGGCGTCCCACGACAGCCGCGTCCTGACGGACGATCGGTCGTCCGAATTTCTAGAGCGGCGACATCGCTCCCAAAGTGCGCATTATGCCGGAAGTACGGAGCCGCCGCGTCTGGTTCGGCCTTTTTCCCATCGCTCCCTTCGCGATGATGGGCCTTATTTCGCGCGAGATGGATCGAAGCTTCGACCCCATGATGCCGCGCTGCCAGCGGCACGGCGCGCGGCAGCTATGTCCCGATGGGTAAGGGCAAGAATTATTGCAGTAAATCGATACGAATCAAGTTCAGCGGGTCCGATACGAAAACCGACGATGGTGTCCCAAAGATCGGGTGACTGCACCCCGGAAACCGCGCCTCTCGGCGGCAAGTCCCAGCCTTTACGGCAAGCCCGGACGCCCCCCCCCCCCGCACACTATCTGACCCGCCGGACATTCAAGTAACATGCGAGGAGACCATATCGGCTCCCTGTTTCATTGAATGGAGATGACTCCGTCGACCGCGCGCCACTCCGCCGGGCCGATCAGATTCCGGTGAGCGACACGTATCGAGTGTAGCGCGGCCTCGATCTCACGGCGCCAATGGTCGAGAAAGCGGCGCAATTCCGGAAAGTCGGGCGCAACGTCATATTCCTGCCAGACGAACAGCTGCAGCAGAGACGGAGCATCGGGTCGGTAATAATGAATTTCCGCCGTTGTCAGACCATAGCCCTGCAACTGGGCGGTAAAGGCTCGATCGTTCATTGGAGCGCGCACCTCTCCTCATTCATCTCGAACGTGCTGAGCGCCGCGCCGACATCGTCCACCCGAACGGCGCGGCAGGCGCCGGGCGGCTTGCGAGGGCGGGCTTGTTTTTGACAGACGACCGGTTCGACGCCCAGGATGCAAGGATAGCGCGCTTGACTTCCGGTTCCAGGTCCGGGTGGCGCACGACATCAAAGGGATGAAGAACCCGGGAAAATGGCTGCGACATGGCATGGCCTCCTTTCCTTCCGGCGTGGCTCGATTTTCTTGTTCGCAGTGAAATCATCAGGACGAATTTGGCGTGCGAGCCGGTCTCGTCAAGAGGCCTCCAACCCCCTTGGAAATCCGGCAATTGGCACTCCTCCATAGAGAGTGCCAAAAAATTTCATTCCCCTCTTGAACGAGGAAATTCCCTTTCCTAGCTCATCAGCGCCCGTCGTCCCGGCGAACGACGGGATCACTGTATCATGCTATTGCAATTGGAGGTAGTGCCATGCATTTCCGTCCCTTGCACGACCGCGTGGTCGTCCGCCGCATTGAGGCTGAGGAAAAAACCTCTGGCGGCATCATTATCCCCGACACCGCCAAGGAAAAACCGCAGGAAGGTGAAGTTGTTGCCGTTGGTCCCGGCGCGCGCGACGACAATGGCAAGCTTGTCGAGTGTGCCGTCAAGGCCGGTGACCGCGTGTTGTTCGGCAAATGGTCGGGCACGGAGGTCAAGATCGACGGCGAGGATCTGCTCATTCTGAAGGAGAGCGATATTCTTGGCGTGATCGAGGCGGCTGAACCTCTGAAGAAGGCCGCCTGATCGTGGCTGTCCCGTCCATTTCAATAAGGAATCTTTAGGAAGGAGACTGGTTAAGATGGCTGCAAAGGAAGTCAGGTTTGCGTCGGACGCGCGTGATCGGATGCTGCGCGGCGTGGATATGCTTGCCAACGCGGTCAAGGTGACGCTGGGCCCCAAGGGCCGCAACGTCGTGATCGACAAGAGCTTCGGTGCCCCGCGTATCACCAAGGACGGCGTCACCGTTGCCAAGGAAATCGAACTGAAGGACAAGTTCGAAAACATGGGCGCGCGGATGATCCGCGAAGTCGCTTCCAAGGCGAACGACACCGCCGGGGACGGTACGACCACCGCCACGGTTCTAGCCCAGGCCATCGTGCGCGAAGGCGCGAAGGCGGTGGCCGCGGGCATGAACCCAATGGACCTGAAGCGCGGCATCGACTTGGCGGTGGACGCTGTAGTCAAGAATCTAGAAAGCCACGCGAAGACGGTCAGCGCCAATAGCGAGATTGTGCAGGTGGCTACCATTTCGGCCAATGGCGATCGGGAAGTCGGCAAGATTCTGGCGGAAGCGATGGATAAGGTCGGCAACGAGGGGGTCATCACCGTAGAAGAAGCCAAGAGCCTAGCCACCGAGCTGGAAGTGGTGGAAGGCATGCAGTTCGATCGCGGCTATCTTTCCCCATATTTCATCACCAATGCGGAGAAGCTGAAGGTCGAACTGGACGATCCCTATATCCTTCTGCACGAAAAGAAGCTTTCCAACCTCCAGGCGCTGGTACCGCTGCTCGAAAAGGTCGTGCAGTCGGGCAAGCCGCTGCTCATCGTCGCGGAGGATGTGGAGGGCGAAGCGCTCGCGACGCTGGTTGTCAACAAGCTGCGCGGCGGCCTGAAGGTTGCGGCGGTCAAGGCGCCCGGCTTCGGCGACCGGCGCAAGGCGATGCTGGAGGATATCGCCGTCCTGACCGGCGGCAACGTGATCAGCGAGGAACTGGGCACCAAGCTCGAGAATGTAACCGTCTCCATGCTCGGCCGCGCGAAGAAGGTGGTCATCGACAAGGATAATACGACCATCGTCGACGGCGCCGGAACCAAGGCGGACATTGACGGGCGCGTCGCGCAAATCCGTCAGCAGATCGAGACGACCACGTCCGACTATGACCGCGAGAAATTGCAGGAGCGTCTCGCCAAGCTGGCGGGCGGCGTGGCGGTCATCCGCGTCGGCGGCGCGACCGAGGTGGAGGTCAAGGAAAAGAAGGACCGGGTCGACGACGCGCTGCACGCGACCCGGGCGGCTCTCGAGGAAGGCATCCTGCCCGGCGGCGGCGTGCCGCTGCTCCGCGCGATCAAGGTGCTGGACGGCATCAAGGCCGCGAATGACGACCAGCAGTCCGGTATTGACATCGTTCGCCGCGCCCTGCGCGCACCCGCCCGGCAGATTGCCGACAATGCGGGAGACGACGGTTCGCTGGTGGTTGGCAAGCTGCTGGAAAGCGACGACTATAATTGGGGCTACAATGCCGCGACCGGCCTGTATCAGGATCTGGCGCAGGCCGGCGTGATCGATCCCGCCAAGGTCGTGCGCACTGCCTTGCAGGATGCGGCTTCGGTCGCCTCGCTGGTCATCACAACTGAGGCTCTGGTCGCGGAGCTTCCCAAGGAGGAAGCCGCCGCTACCCCCGTGCCCGCAATGGACAGCTGACACCCTCAGCGGTCCCGGCCATCCTGCCGGGACCGTCTCTTTCTGTATCGGTCGACAGGCGGGGGTTCTGGTCGATTTTCCCTGCTTGCCGAACTTCAGGGAGAATGGAATCATGAAAATCGCCCAGATCGCTCCCCTGGCGGAAAGCGTTCCGCCGAAACTCTATGGGGGAACCGAACGCATCGTATCCTATCTGACCGAAGAACTGGTTCGCCAGGGCCATGACGTGACTCTGTTCGCCAGCGGCGATTCCCACACGACAGCCCGGCTGGTGCCTGTTTGCAAAACCGCGCTGCGACTTGACGAAGGCGTAAGGGATTCAGTGCCTTATCATATGATCCTGCTGGACGAGGTGCGGCGCCGGGTAGATGAATTCGACGTCCTCCATTTCCACATCGACCTTCTGCATACACCGATGATGCGCGATATCGCCGGCCGCACCCTGACCACGCTCCATGGACGGCTGGACCTGCCGGATCTCCAGCCCTTTTACCGCGCGTTCCCGGATTTGCCGTTGGTGTCGATTTCTAACGACCAGCGGCGTCCCATGCCGCCGGTGAACTGGGCGGGCACTGTGCATCACGGTCTGCCGCGCGACCTGCTGGAGCCGGCCCGTGCGCCCAGCAACGATTACCTCGCCTTCCTGGGGCGCATTTCCCCCGAAAAGCGACCAGACCGGGCCATCGCCATCGCCGCCGCTGCGAACATGAAGCTCAAAATCGCAGCCAAGGTGGACAAGGCGGACCAAGCCTATTGGGACGGCGTCATCGGGCCCATGATCCGGACCTATCCCGGCATCGAATATGTCGGGGAGATCACGGAAAAGGAAAAGGCCGATTTCCTGGGCAATGCCCGCGCCCTGTTGTTCCCGATCGATTGGCCCGAACCTTTCGGTCTGGTAATGATCGAGGCGATGGCCTGCGGCACGCCGGTCATCGCCTTCCGCTGCGGATCGGTGCCGGAAGTCATCGACCATGGTGTCAGCGGCATGATTGTCGATACGGTGGAGGAGGCCGTGGCGGCCCTGTCCCACCTCGACCGGCTGGATCGGCGGCGGGTCCGTGAAACCTTCGAACGACGCTTCTCCGTGGAGCGGATGACCGCCGACTATCTCGACCTTTATCGCAACCTGCCCGGCGCCCGGGCCGACGCGGCCCGAATCCGCCGGACACGCGGGGAAAGCGCCGCCTTGCGGGCCGTCGGGTGAAAGGAGCGGCGAGACATGGATGCACTGCCTCGACAATCCTCCATGGACCCATCGGACGGCGGGGCGGGGACGCCTGCGCAAATCTCCGTGCCAGCAGGGGCTTCCCTACACGACCGGAAGCCGCGCACGCTCAAACATGGCGACACCTTCGCCGTGTTCGACCATAGCGGCGACGCCATAAGAGGTCCGGGAAGCCCTGAGGGGATTTACCACAAGGACACGCGCCATCTCTCCCATTTTCACCTGACGATGAATGGCGGGGTGCGCCCGATCCTGCTAAGTTCGGCGCTGCGCGACGACAATGCCACCCTGACATGCGACCTGACCAATCCCGACCTGTTCGATGACCAGGGCAGGCACTTCCTGAAGCACGACCTGATCCATATCCGCAGGACACGGTTCCTGTGGGAAGGCGCCGCCTATGAACGGCTTGTCCTCTCCAACTACGATGACCGGCCGCAGAAAATTTCAATCGAGATCGGTTTCGGCGGGGATTTCGCCGACCTGTTCGAAGTGCGCGGCGCGACCAGGTATCGCAGAGGCGAAAACCGTCCGCCCCTGGTGGGAAGCGACCATGTCATCTTGAACTATCGCGGGCGCGACGAGGTGGTTCGCCGCACGACGCTGCGCTTCAGCCCGCAGCCAGAAAGCTTGACCGCGGACCGGGCCATCTTCACCCACGATCTCGCGCCGGGCGAGCGCCGGACCATCCTTATGGAAGTCCATTGCGGCGAGGCGAATTGCGACGGGGACCTGCGCCAGACATTCGTTCGCGCCCTTCGCAGCGCGCGCCGCGCGCTGCGCTCTGCCTCATCCCGCGCCGCGTCTGTAATATCTTCCGACGAGATATTCAACGAAGGGCTACGGCGTTGCGTCGCGGATATCTACATGCTTGTCACCGATACCGAGCATGGCCCATATCCCTATGCGGGCATTCCCTGGTATAGCACCGTCTTTGGCCGGGACGCAATTATCACCGCCATGGAAACGCTGTGGCTCGACCCGCAGATCGCGCGCGGCGTCCTTTCCTATCTCGCAGCGCGGCAAGCGAACAACCATGAGCCGCGCTCCGATGCAGAACCGGGCAAGATATTGCACGAGGTCCGCCAGGGCGAGATGGCCGTGCTGGAAGAAGTGCCGTTCCGCAGCTACTACGGCAGCATCGATTCAACGCCATTATTCATCATGCTGGCGGGCGCCTATCTCGACCGCACGGGGGATGTCGATTTCATTCGCGCGATGTGGCCGAACATCGAAGCCGCCTTGCAGTGGATAGACGATCATGGCGACCGCGATGGCGACGGCTATGTCGAATATAGCCGCCACAATGAACAGGGATTGGTCAATCAGGGCTGGAAAGACAGCCATGATTCCGTTTTCCATGCCGACGGCGCCCTGGCGCAGGGACCGATCGCGCTTGCTGAAGTGCAGGCCTATGTTTACGGCGCCTGGGAAGCGGCGGCCTGGATGCTCGACCGGCTTGGAGAGCCGACCCGCGCCATCGTCTTGCGCGCGAAGGCGCAGGATATGCGTCAACGGTTCGACCGAGATTTCTATGACGAAGCGCTGGGCACTTACGTCCTTGCGCTGGACGGTGCCAAGCGGCCATGTCGCGTGCGGACGTCCAATGCCGGACATGTGCTGTTTACAGGCCTTGCTCTGCCGGAACGCGCGGCAAGGGTGGTGGAAACGCTGATGGCCCCCTCATCCTTTTCGGGTTGGGGCATCCGCACCGTCGCCACAACTGAAGCGCGATATAATCCGATGAGCTATCATAACGGGTCCATCTGGCCGCACGACAATGCACTGATCGCCGCCGGTTTTGCCCGCTACGGTTTTCGGGCCGAAGCCTCGAAGATTTTCGCGGCGTTGCTCGCAGCCTCTACCTATGTCGATCTTCGCCGGCTGCCGGAATTATTCTGCGGTTTTCCGCGGCGGCCCGCGCAGGGACCGACCTTCTATCCCGTCGCCTGCATCCCGCAGGCATGGTCGGCCGCCGCGCCGCTCTTCCTCATCCAGTCGAGCCTGGGACTGTCGTTCGACGCGAAGGCGGAGCAAATTCTGTTCAATGAGCCAGTCCTGCCGGATTTCCTAAACGAACTGCTCATCCGCCGCCTTGAGGTCGGAAAAGGACGAGCCGACATCATGCTGCGCCGGTCCGGTTGCAAGGTGCTGGTCGATGTGCTGGATCGCACCGGCGACGTGCGGATTCTCTCCGCCGCCTGATTGAAAGGCAAGACTACCGGCGCCTATGCGAGAAATAGGCATATGGCTCATTTGGGTGCCAAGGTGCATCACGGCGAACCCGATCTCCGCCAAACTCATGCCCGGCTGCTGCTCTGCGAGGTCAGTGTTCAGCCCATGGAATCCGCATCCGCGGCTCCAGAGCCGTGATGGCCCGACGCGCTGGAGGGGCGTGGACAAAACCACGCCCACAATTCTCTCTTTTTTAGAGGATGGCGCACCCGGAACGATTCGAACGTCCGACCCCCAGATTCGTAGTCTGGTGCTCTATCCAGCTGAGCTACGGGTGCGTGGAGAGGCGCCTTTAAGGCGGGTCGCGCAGGTGCGCAACCCCCTTTTTCCTCTATTTCGACTTGAGCGCCGCCTGCGCCGCCGCGAGCCGCGCGATCGGCACGCGATACGGCGAGGCGCTCACGTAATCGAGCCCCGTTTTTTCGCAAAAATGGATGCTCGGCGCGTCGCCGCCATGCTCACCGCAGATGCCGAGCTTGATGCCCGCGCGCGTCCCGCGCCCGCGCTCCGCCGCAAGTTCGATCAGCTGACCGACGCCCTCGACATCGAGGCTGACGAACGGATCGGTGACGAATATGCCCTTGTCGACATATTGCGTGAGGAAACGCCCCGCATCGTCGCGGCTGATGCCGATCGTCGTCTGGGTAAGGTCGTTCGTACCGAAGCTGAAGAACTCAGCCGACTGGGCGATCTCGCCCGCCATCAGCGCGGCACGCGGCAACTCGATCATCGTGCCGACGAGATATTCGATCTCGCGTCCTTTTTCAGCGAACACGGCTTTCGCCGCTGCATCGACGACGGCCTTCATCAGGTCGAACTCGCGCCGGGTGGCAACGAGCGGGATCATCACCTCGGGCACCGGCGCGGCGCCGGTTTCGGCGGCGACGTCGCACGCCGCCTCGAAGATCGCGCGCGCCTGCATCTCGTATATCTCGGGATAGGTCACGCCCAAACGGCAGCCGCGATGGCCGAGCATCGGGTTGAACTCGTGAAGTTCATTGGCGCGGGCCTTGAGCGCCTCGACTCCGACGCCCGCGGCAGCAGCGACCTCGGCGAAATCCTCCTCGCGCGTTGGCAGGAACTCGTGAAGCGGCGGGTCGAGCAGGCGGATCGTCACGGGCAGACCCGCCATCACGCCAAAGATCGCGGCAAAATCGCTGCGCTGTTCAGGAAGCAGCTTGGCAAGGGCCGCGCGGCGGCCATCTTCGCTGTCGGCGAGAATCATCTCGCGCACCGCGGTGATGCGCGCGGCGTCGAAGAACATATGCTCGGTGCGGCAGAGCCCGATGCCTTCGGCGCCAAAATCGCGCGCGACCTGCGCATCCTGGGGCGTTTCGGCGTTGGTGCGCACCTTCATGCGGCGCACCTTGTCCGCCCATGCCATCAGCGTCGCAAAATCCCCGACCAGTTCGGGAAGCAGAGTCGGCACCTCGCCCGCCATCACCTCGCCGGTCGACCCGTCGAGCGTGATCACGTCGCCTTCGCGCAGCTCTCGCCCCGCGACGCGCAGCACGCGCGCCGCACCATCGATCGCGAGGCCGCCGGCTCCCGAGACGCACGGACGGCCCATGCCGCGCGCAACGACGGCAGCGTGACTGGTCATTCCGCCGCGCGCCGTCAGAATGCCCTTGGCGGCGTGCATGCCATGGATATCCTCAGGGCTGGTCTCGACCCGCACGAGAATCACCGCCTCGCCCATGCCGGCCGCCTTTTCGGCGCTGTCGGCGTCGAACATGATCTTGCCCGATGCAGCGCCTGGACTTGCGGGAAGTCCCTTGGTCAGCACGTCGCGCGGCGCCTTGGGGTCGAGGGTCGGGTGGAGCAACTGATCAAGCGCGCCCGGGTCGACGCGCTGCACGGCCTCCTCTTCGGAAATCAGTCCCTCAGCCGCCATGTCGACCGCGATCTTGAGCGCTGCCTTGGCGGTGCGCTTGCCCGAGCGTGTCTGGAGCATCCAGAGTTTTCCGCGCTCCACGGTGAACTCGATATCCTGCATGTCACGGTAGTGCGTCTCGAGCGTGTCGAAGACCCGGCCGAGTTCGGCAAAGGTCTCGGGCATCGCCTCTTCCATCGACAGCGGCTTGGCCCCCGCCTTTTCGCGCGCTAGTCTTGTCAGATATTGCGGCGTGCGGATACCCGCGACGACGTCCTCGCCCTGCGCGTTGATCAGCCACTCGCCGTACCAGGCGCGCTCGCCGGTTGCGGGATCGCGCGTGAAGGCAACGCCCGTGGCCGAGGTGTCGCCCATATTGCCGAACACCATCGCCTGGACATTGACCGCGGTGCCCCATTCGCCGGGGATCGAATTAAGCCGGCGATAGACTTTGGCGCGGTCGCTTTCCCAGCTCGCGAAGACGGCTCCGATCGCGCCCCAAAGCTGGTCCTTGGGATCCTGCGGGAAAGGCGCGCCTGTCTCGCGCTCGACGATCGCGAGATATTCGAGAACCAGCGCCTGCCAATCTTCGGCGGTCATTTCGGTATCGAGATAGAAGCCTTTGTCTTCCTTGGCGATTTCCAGCGCTTCCTCGAAGGCTGCATGATCAAGCCCCATGACGACGTCGGCATACATCTGGATGAAGCGGCGATAGCTGTCCCAGGCAAAGCGCGGGTCGCCCGACGCCTCGACGAGGCCGACGACCGTCTTGTCGTTGAGCCCGAGGTTGAGGACGGTGTCCATCATACCCGGCATCGAGACGCGCGCGCCCGAGCGGACCGAGACGAGCAGCGGATTGGCAGGATCGCCGAAGCGCTTGCCGGTGATGCCCTCGATATGCGCGATGCCGTTTTCGACGTCCGCGGCGAGCCCTGCAGGAAACTGCTCGCCATTCGCATAATAGGCGGTGCATACCTCGGTGGTGATCGTAAAGCCTGGAGGCACCGGCAGGCCAATCGAGGCCATTTCGGCGAGGTTAGCCCCCTTGCCGCCCAGCAATTCCTTCGAACGCTCGGCCGTGGTGGCCGCGCCGCCGAACAAATGCACCATCTTCGTCATCATATGCTCCTGCTGCCCCGGGGAGGAGGTTGCGGCTGGATAGGTATGCAATCCGGGTTGGTCGATTCAGTTTTACTTCGTTCGTTATAAATTGAGAAAACACCGCAGCGTCAGCCCTCGATTTTCGAAAAATCGGCAACGCCGTGCACGGCGCCGGTAAATCGCGCGAGGAGGCCAAGCCTATAGGCGCGAACCGAAAGGTCGGGGTCATTGACCATCACACCTTCAAAAAAGGCGTCGATCGGCGCGCGAAGACTCGCGAGCGCCGCCATCGCATCGGTGAAACGCTCTTCCGCAACCGCGGCGGCGGCCGCGGGTTCGGCTACGTCAAGTGCAGCAAGCAGCGCCGCGTCGGCCGCCGTCGGCGGCTGCGAGGCGGCCACGTCTCTTACCTCACCTGCCTGCTTCAATATGTTCGCAGCGCGCTTGTAGCCCGCGAGCAGGTTGGAGCCGTCCGCGGTTCCTATAAACGCCTGAAGCGCCTTCACCCGAGCAAGCAGACGGACGAGATCATCCTCTCCGCCGAGCGCGAATACCGCGTCGATGAGGTCGTGGCGAACGCCAGCTTCGCGTTGCTGGACCTTGAGGCGGTCGATAAGAAACTGGAGCACATCGTCGGCGATCGCCAGATTATGCCGTTTCCGCAGGCTTACGGCCTGGTTCACAACGCCAAAGAGCCGCGCCCGAATTGCATTTGCATTCAGCAGCTCGAGAATTCCGAGCGCCGCCCGGCGAAGCGCGAATGGATCTTTGGAACCCGTCGGCTTCATGTCCTCGGCGAAAAAGTTCGAAAGCGTGTCGAGTTTGTCAGCCAGCGCCACGGCCACCGTCACCGGCGCCGTGGGCACTGCATCGCCCTGCCCGACCGGCTTGTAATGGTCGCGGATTGCGTCGGCCACAGCATCGGGCAGACCCTCTGCGCGGGCATAGTAACCGCCCATCAGCCCCTGAAGCTCGGGGAACTCGCCGACCATTTCGGTGACGAGGTCGGCCTTTGAAAGCTCCGCCGCCTGACGCGCAAACGCGGGATTGCAGGCGGGGACGATAGCTTCGCTCGCGAGCCATTCGGCAAGTTTTGCAACGCGCTCAACCTTGTCTGCGACGGTACCGAGCTTCTCATGGAAGGTGATGCGGTCGAGCTTTTTCGCGTGATCGGCGAGCCTGGTCTTGCGATCCTGTTCCCAGAAGAAGCGCGCATCGGAGAGCCGCGCCGCGAGCACCTTGCGGTTGCCCGCGACGATTTCGGCACCGCTATCGCTCGCATCGATATTCGCGGTGCAGATAAAGCCGTTGGCAAGCTTGCCGCCCGATCCGTTCACGACAAAATATTTTTGGTTCACGCGCGCGGTGAGCTGGATGACCTCGGGCGGCACTTCCAGAAAGGCCTCGTCGAAGCGGCCGAGAAGCGGTACTGGCCACTCGGTGAGGCCCGCATTCTCGATCACCAGCCCCTCATCCTCGACAAGGGCAAGGCCAGCATCGGCTGCGGCCTTAGCAGCGCCGCCGCGGATGATCGCCGCGCGTTCTTCATGGTCGACAATGACATGGCAGGCGCGAAGCTTCTCGGCATAGTCGGCCGCCGACCCGATCGTGATCTCGCCTGGACAGTGGAAGCGATGGCCGCGCGTTGCAAAACCTGAGGCGATACCGCCGATTTCGCACGTCACCAGCTCCTCGCCGAAGATCGCAACGATGCCCGAGAGCGGGCGCACCCAGCGCAGGCTTTCGCTGCTCGCGCTTTCGCGGCCCCAACGCATCGATTTCGGCCAGGCAAAGCCGCGGATGATCGCAGGGATCGCCTCGGCGAGGACATCCCTGGTCGCGCGGCCGGGTTTGTCGATCACGGCGAAATAGACGCCCTCCCGATCTTCAAGCTGGTCCTTTGTCAGTCCGGTCTTGCGCAGGAAGCCTTCGAGCGCCTGCGGCGGTGCATTTGTGCGCGGCCCCTTCAATTCTTCACTCACCGCTGCGGTCGCCTCGGGAAGGCCTTTGGCGATGAGTGCAAGGCGGCGCGGGGTCGACCAGACATCGAGTTCCACCGCATCAAGGCCGGCCGCGCTCAGCTGGGCTCGGAACAGCTTTTCCAGTTCGGCGCGCGCGCCCGCCTGCATGCGCGCCGGGATTTCTTCGCTGCGCAGTTCGAGGAGAAAGTCGGTCACAGCGTCCACCCCGGATATTGCGCGGTCCAGCGTTCGGACTGGCTGTCGATCCATGCCTTGCAGCTGCCCTTCGCAAGATCGCGCACGCGCGCCATGTAATTGGCGCGTTCCTGGACGCTGATCACGCCGCGCGCCTGGAGGAGGTTGAAGAGGTGGCTCGCCTCGATCGCCTGGTCATAGGCGGCGAGCGGGACGCCCGCAGCGATCGCCCGAGTGCACTCTTCCTCGGCCGCCTTGAAGCCTGCGAAGAGCGTATCGGTGTCGGCGACCTCGAAATTCCACTTGGAAAATTGGCGCTCATTTTCGAGGAACACGTCGCCATAGCTCACCCCCGGCACGTCGCCGACGGGGTCGGAGAAGCGCAAGTCGTACACATTGTCGACATTCTGGATATACATGGCGAGGCGCTCGAGCCCGTAGGTGAGCTCGCCTGCGACGGGCTTGCAGTCGAAGCCGCCCATCTGCTGGAAATAGGTGAACTGGGTGACTTCCATACCGTCGCACCAGACCTCCCAGCCAAGACCCCATGCGCCAAGCGTCGGCGACTCCCAGTCATCCTCGACGAAACGGATGTCGTGAAGCAAGGGATCGATGCCGATCGCTGCGAGGCTGCCGAGATATTGTTCCTGGAGGTCCGCGGGCGATGGTTTCAGGATAACCTGATATTGGTAATAATGCTGGAGGCGGTTCGGATTCTCGCCGTAGCGACCGTCGGTCGGACGACGGCTCGGCTGGACATAGGCGACATTCCAGGGCTCGGGACCGAGGCTGCGCAGCGTCGTTGCGGGATGAAAGGTCCCTGCGCCGACGCGCATGTCATAAGGCTGGAGAATCGCGCAGCCGCGGGCGGACCAATAGGCGTGAAGCGTCAGGATCATGTCCTGAAAACTAAGGGGTGTCTTATCCGCCGCGTCGGCCACGTTTCGCCTTCTTTCGCAGGTGCAACAATTGCCGCAGCCCTTGGCGCAGCGCGGGCGCAGGGTCAAGGGTCGGGGGGAGCCGAAGGTCGCAAAAGTGCCGCGCAGCGTGATCCTCCGAGCAACGGTTGACAAGGTCAGCCAACCCTGCCATTTTGTCAATAATACCTGACATTCAGTCAGGGTGGCATGACGATTGGGTGGAAATCCCGCGTGAACAATCAGCTAAAAGTGCTGCGCGCCATGCGAAATTGGAGCCAAGCCGAATTGGCCCAGCGGCTCGATGTGTCGCGCCAGGCCGTGAACGCGATCGAAACGGGCAAATACGACCCGTCGCTCCCCCTCGCCTTCAAGCTCGCACGATTGTTCGGCATGCCGATCGAGGAGATTTTCGACGATGGTTTCAAGGGACAAGACGATGCCTGCTGAGCCCAAGGAAGCCCGCGCGCCGGGGATCGTCTGGCCTGTCGTGATCTCGCTTGGCGCGGTCATGCTCGCCGGCGTCTTCGCGGGCTATCATGACGCCGCCGTCGAAGCCGGGCGCACGCCGCCTGCCCCATGGGTCGGCCCGCTCATCGCCGCGGCGGTCGGGCTCGGCGGCCTCGCCCTCTATTTTCGCCGTCACGCCAGCTGGTTTCGCGCGCTTTCGCCGCGACAGCGTCGCTATTGGTCAGCGCTCGGTCTCTCGGGCATTATCGGCGGCATTATCGGGGGGTGGATGGTGCTCGACCAGGAAACGGGCCGCGGTGCCGCGGACCTTTTCGGCAGCGGCGCACTGAGCCCCAACTTCGCCGTGGGTGCCTCGCTGCTGTGGGCCGGCGGCCTCGCGGCCGGCATGATCCTCTATCACCGCGCCATCGACGACCATGAAGAGCGCGCGTGGCTGTGGGCGGGGCTGGCAGGCTGGTATGCATTCATTTTCCCGGCGCCCATTTGGTGGGCCCTCCATCGCGCAGCGCTCGTCCCGCCCGTCGACGTGATGCCGCTCTTCCTCTTCTCCTTGCTGGTGAACGGCGCTGTCTATCTCTGGCTGAAGTTTCGCTGAGCCTCTTTTCACTTCTCGCCCAACCGCTACAACCTCTCTCCAGAAAGGCCTCCCCCGATGAAAAAATGGTTCAAGAAATTCGCCACTACCTGCGCGATCATTCCGCTCGCGCAGTGCGCGTTGATCCCCGTCAACAGCCATGCCTTCGAACCGGCGGCGCAGGTTGCCCCGGCCGCACCCGCAGGAACGCAGCCCGCCGAGACAATCGACGCCGACCCCGCCTTGTGGGTGGTGAAGGACGAGGACACAACCATTTACCTGTTCGGCACGATCCATGTCTTGAAACCGGGCCTCAGCTGGTTCGACGAGGCGGTGAAGGATGCCTTCGACAAGTCTGACGAACTGATGCTCGAGATCGTGGTCCCCGAGGACCAAGCCGAAATGGCAAAGATCATGCTGCCAGTGGCCATCGACCAGAGCGGCAGGACGCTGTCGTCGCGCCTCGCACCGGAAGACCTTGCGGCCTATCAGGCGGCGATGACCAAGGTCGGCGTGCCGCCCGCGCAGTTCGACATGTTCGAGCCCTGGTTCGCAGGAGTCACGCTCACGATGCTTCCGCTCATCAAGCTTGGCTACGCCCCCGAACAGGGCGCGGAAAAGCAGCTGACGAGCTTTGCCAAGGGGGCGAGCAAACCGGTCGCTGGGCTTGAGACGGTCGAGCAGCAGCTCGCCGTTTTCGATACCCTGCCCGAAGACGAACAAGTCGCCTTCCTCAACGCGGTCGTGAAGGATATCGACAATGTCGGAGCGACCCTCGACACGCTGGTCGAGCAGTGGAGCAAGGGCGATCCTGAAGCGCTGGCCGCGACGATGAACGAAAGCCTGGAGGCGACGCCTGGGCTCGCCGAAGCGCTGCTTTATCGCCGAAATGCCAATTGGGCCGACCAGATCAAGGCACGCATGGAGGAGCCTGGAACGGTCTTCATCGCCGTCGGCGCAGGACATCTGGCGGGCAAGCGCAGCGTGCAGGATTATCTGAAGGAACGCGGCCTGACCGTGACGCGGGTCGACTATTGACGGGCGAGCGCCGCCCTGCCCTACCGGGCGGCCGCATCGCGGCCGCCCTTTTCGCCTGCCTGCTTGCCGCCTGCTCGCCGAACAAGGAGACCCTCGAGGCGCATCCCGCAATGTGGCTCGCCGAGGACGAAGATACGCGCATCTATCTGCTCGGTACGATGCATGCGCTTCCCCAACACATCAACTGGGACGGCGGCAAGGTCGCCGAGGCCGTGGCGGCGGCAGGCGAGCTCATCATGGAGCTCTCGCCCGACGAACTCGCAGCGGCGGGCGAGGAGTTTGCGCGCCTCGCGCCGCGCCCGGTGCCGCTCCCGATCGAGAAGCGGCTGACCCCGGCCGCCCTTGCGCAGTACCGCGCGCTCGAGGCGGGCGGACCAGCCTTTGAGGCTGATGCGCTCGACGATTGGGCGGTGATGGTCTTGATGGGTCAGCGCGTGGCACAGCGGGCCGCGCTCACGCCTGACAATGGCGTCGAGGCGCGGTTGACTGACGATTTTCGCGCGGCTGGAAAGCCGATTGGCGGCCTCGAAACCGCGCGAAGCCAGCTCATGCTGTTCGAATCGCTCGATCTGGAGACGCAGCGCGCGCTGCTCACGCGCGCTGCCGACGGCGCCGTCGACGCGGTCGCCGATGTTCGCGCGCTGACTGCCGCCTGGTCGCGCGGTGATGTCACAGCGCTCGAAAAAGTGATCAACGAGGATATCGATGCGGTGCCCCGTGCGCGCGAGGCCATCATCACGGGGCGCAACCGCGCCTGGAGCGACTGGATCAAGCGCCGCATGGCAAAGCCGGGCACGGTGATGGTCGCGGTGGGCGCCGGCCATCTGGTCGGCAGCGAGGGCGTACCGGCCATGCTTGCCGCGGATGGTCTCATGGTACAGCGCGTCCAGTAGGGGCGGCAAGGCGCGCCCCTCCCTTGATTACCTTGCCGCGCGCCTGCGCCATTTGGTCCACAAATGCCGCGCGAGGAGCCGCGGGGGCATGCGAAGCCAGTGCGAGCGGATGTAGAAAGCCTGCCGCAGCGCAAAATTGCTCGCCCTGCCCCAATCGTCGCGCGCAAGGAGGCGCCGCTTGAACCAGCGGTCGCGCGGGTCGCGCCGGTCCCAGCCCTCGGGAAGCGCCGCGCCGAAGACGTCGCGCGCGAGGCGGGCGGCGCGGTGGACCACGGCGCGCAGGCCGTGTTTGTCGGCGCGCGCGTCAAGTCGGCCCCAGAAGCCGGGGTCAGACGCGGCAAAATCGCGCGTCAGGCAGTGAAAATCCCAAAGATTGCGCAGCCCCCCCTGCAAATCGCCGTCAGCGAGCAGATGTGCGGCCGAGTGGCAGGCCATGTCGGCGGGCGAGAGCACCGCAAAGCCGCTCTTGGTCATCACCGCATCGGTCACGAGCGCGAGGGGGTCGGGCGTCGTGCGATGCGTTTGCGGCAGAATCGTGTGGTGGACGTCGATCATCCGGTCGCGCGCCTTGTGGATCAGCGGCGGCAGTTCGTGCATATGCTCGCGGTAATAGGCGTCGTCATAAGGATCGGACTTCACCCATTCCCAGCCCGCCTCGAGCAGCTCATTTTCGGCGCGGCCGATGTCGTGCACGGGGACGAGAATGTCGAGGTCGCCGATCTGCCGCCCCGCAGCGCAGGACAGCTCGGCTGCAGCATAGGCCGTTCCTTTCAGCAAGACGAATTCGATGTGCTCGCTCGCAAGCGCGCGGCGCGCCATCTCGGCCTCCCACAGCGCCTGCTTCGTCGCAACCGCAGCCGCGGCGCGCTCGTCGCAAAAAAGTGCCGCCACCGGACCAGGGAGCGGCGCATCCTCGAGCCGGTGCGCCAATGCCGCGAGCATCGCCTCGGCGCGCGCAGCGCCTATCACCCCCTCCCATTCGCCCGCGGTCAGCATCGCCGCCTCGCATCTGCCCGCAAGGAGGTCGGTGAGATGTTGCACCGCGCTCATGATGCCGCCTCGGCCCAGAGCTGTTCGACGAGCGCAAGACCCGCCGCGCTGTCGGGATAGGAAATGCCAAAGGCAGGGACCGTGCGCACGAGCCGCGTCAGCGCCCCGAAGCCCGCCTCGCCGAGCGCGGTGTAGTTGGTCGACGCCTCGGTCAGGCGAACGAAGGCCTCACCCTCGCCGATGCGCTCGATCGCTGCCGCGTCGCCAAAACGCGGGAAGAGCAGCAGCGCCGGGCGCGCGGGCTCGTGCATCGCCGCGACTGCCTCCGGGCGCGGGATCAGGTGGCGGATATCGCCCTTGGGCGTACCCGAAAGGAGCGGGCCAAGCCGCGCGGCGTCGACCCGCGCCGCCATTTCGCCAATCGCCTCATTCTTGAGGCTCACGGCGCGCGGAAAGGCGAGTGCGTCTCCGCTCCCAGGGTCGATCATCGTGAATTCGTCGCCCATCAGCCGCCAGCCGCTCTCGCCCAGCAAGGCCGCGAGCGTCGACTTTCCCGATCCCGAGATCCCCGACATCAGGACGCTCTTGCCTTCGCGCGCGGCGGCGCTCGCGTGAAGCAGGAGATGCCGCCGCCAGCCGAGCGCAACCTGGAGATTCATCCCCATTTCAGCGGCGAGCAATCCCATCGAGAGCGGCAGCGGCAGCGCGTCGGGCACGACGAAATCGCCGCCGATGTGCACCGAGGGGCGCAGCCAGCGTCGCCATGGCCGCGCCGCGAACAGCCGTACCGTGGCATCGGCGGGGCGCGCGGGGTCTTCAGGGTAGGCCGCATAGAGCGTCTCGAGCGCGGCGATCGGCGCGCCCCAGTCGCTCCCGATGCGGAACCGGACGGGTCCCACGGTGATGCGCGTGCTGTGCCTCACGCGGGTTCCACAAGGCCAAGGGCGGCAAGTTCGCGCAGACGTTCGCCAAGAAGCCTGCGCGTCTCCGCGCCATCGGGAAGGTCGAAGCTCGCCGCGAGGCGCGCTGCGAGCAGTGACGCATTGCAGACCTCGCCGCCCATAGCCGCCAATATCTCGGGCAGCGGCGAGACGACGAGATGCGTCTGCGTGGACCGGCGGTCGAAGATGGCGGTCACCTCGCCAAGCGGCTCGACGCGCAGCGCCTCGGCGGGCGCGGCGCGAAAGGTCGGATCAGCCATAATCTTCAGCGGCAGCAATGAGCTTTGCCAGGATCGCCATCAGAGCGGTGCGCTCGGACGCGCTGATATGCGACTCAAGTCGCTCCTCAGTCGCAAGCGCGGCGGGGACGATGGCGTCGTAGAGCGAGCGGCCGGTTTCGGTGAGGTCGAGGTGATGCGAGCGTCCATCGGCCTCATGCGCCTGGCGGGCGATGAGCTGGCGCTCGGCGAGCGCCTTGGCCGCGCGATTGACCGTCACCTTGTCCATCCGCGTCGCCTGCACCAGCTCGCGCTGGGTCATCGGTTTGCCTTCGCCGAGCACCGCCATCAGCCGCCATTCGGGAATCTTCAGTCCGAAGCGGTTCTGATAGTCAGCAGCGATCCTTTCCGACAATGCGTTGGAGGCTATCGACAGGCGATAGGGCAGGAACTGATCGAGGTTCAGCGTCTTGGCGGCCATGGCCCACCTATTATCGTCTGTTCGGCGTCTGTGAAGACAGGCTGGCGATTAAATCCGCCTAAAAGGAGAGGCGCGCGCCGGCCCAGAGCGTCCGGGGCGTCGCACGCTCAACGATGCCCGCCGAGGAAATCGCCGCCCCGACCAGTGCGTTGAAGAGATTTTCACCGCGCGCCTCGAGGCTGATCGCATCGGAAACGCGGCATGACAAACCGGCATCGAGCGTCAGTGCATCGCCGAGGCGCTGCAGCCCAAGGTCGTCCTCATTCTGCCGGCCGATATAGCGCAGCGTCGCAAAGCCGCCGAGCGGACCGGCGCCGCGATTGCTCAGCGAGACGCTGCCGCTGTGCTTCGCGACCTGTGCCGGCCGCAGCCCGTCGAGCACCGACGCGGCGCCCGCAGCATCGACGCGCGCGTCGGTGAAGGCGTAGCTTGCGCGCAGCGTCAGCGGGCCGAGCGGCGCGTCGGCGCTGAGTTCGATCCCCTTGCTGTCGATTGCGTCGAGATTCTGCCGCTGGCTGTAGGTCGCCCCCGCTGCGACGAAGCCGACGCCGGGGAAAGTACCAGGCCCGGTGCCGAGCGTCACGTTGGCGATCGCATTTTCGAGGCGATTGCGGAAGAATGTGACGGCGAGGCGCACGTCGCCGAGCGTCACGTCGGCGCCCACCTCGCCGCCCCACAGGCGCTCGGGGCGGAGCAGCTCGTTCGCGGCCGTCGCGTCGGGGCCGACGCGGAAGGGCCGGTAGAGTTCGTTGAGCGTCGGCAGGCGCCAACCGCGATACAGGGCCGCGCGCACCGCGACCGGCCCCGCGGTCCACCGCAGCCCGGCGCGCCCGCTCGCCTCCCATCCCTGCCGCGCGGCAAAATGCGCGTCGGTGATCACCGGCCCGGCGACATTGGCCTCGAAGCGATAGCCCGCGCCGAGCCACCAGCGGTCGACGCGCGCGCTCGCGGTCCACAACAGCCCGTCGCGCGCATCGCCCGAGGTCCATTCGGCGAAGGCGCCCACCGTGTCGCTGCTGCCCCCCGCTATGCGGTGGCGGCCGGGGACGAGCCCGGCGAACATATAATCCTCCTGCGTCCGCCCGGCCGTCCGCCGCCAGTCGACGCCGAGCCGCAGCGGAAAGGCGCCGCCGACCGCCGGGCGCAGTTCGAGCCGCGCGCCAAGGCCGGTCGCGGGCACCCGCTGGCGAAGCGCGGGGGCGAGGCTGCTGCGATCCGCCGCGACGCTCGCGAAGCCGCTGTCGAAATCGCGAAGCTGGAGATAGGCAAGCGCGAGCCACTGCACGCCCGCGCCGGGCTGGTGGAGAAAGCGCAGGCTGGCGTCGACGCCATCGACGCGGCTTTCGCTGAAATCGGTGCCGCGGTCGCGCCGGTCAGAAAAGCCGCGCAGGCTTGCCTCGATGCGGCTGTCGGCGCCTGCATCGAAGCGCAGCCGCACGCCGAGCCCGCCCTGCTCATAAGGCGCCGCGCGATCGACCGCGCCGCGCTGGCCCACGACGACCGGAACAAAGCCTTCGCCGCGGCTGTAGCGACCGTCGATGGCAACTTGCCCATCGCCCAGCCGCGTCCCGGCGCTCCCGGACAGGTCGATGCTGTCGCGGCTGCCATAGGCGGCGCTCGCCTCGACCCCGTCCGTCATGTTTGAATAGAGGCCGATCGTCCCCGCCAGAGCGCCGGGTCCATCGACCCCGCTCCCCCCGCCGCGCGCGACAATGATGCCGCCGAGCCTGATCGAATCATAGGCGCTCCACGCGACCCAGCCGCCGAAAGGATCGGCCTGCGGCACCCCATCGAGCGTGATCAGCGCGCGGCTCGACGCATTTCCGCCCAGCCCGCGCAGCGTCACGCCCTGACTTGTCGGATGCGCGCTCCGCCCGTCGGAGCGCCGAAACTGGGCGAGGCCGCCCTCGTCGCGCAGGCGATTCTCGATGCGCGTGCCGAGCCCGGGATCGAGGTCGCGCAGGATCGCGGCGGACTGGACCGAATTGCTATCGGTCGGCTTCAGCGATCCGCCCCCGACGACGACAATCTCCTCGGCCGGGACATAGCGCGCCGGGATGAAGATCGGCTCGCCCTTGTCCTGCGCCATCGCCGCCGCCGGCAGCGCCAGCGCGGCCGCCCCCGCGAGCCGGAGGATCACGCCGCCTTCACCGCGTCGGGGTGCGCCTTTTGAAACGCCTCAAGCTCCATGCAGGCAGCGTCGATCGCGACAAGGCGTGGAAAGGCATCGAGCGGCACTTCGAAGCGGCGCGCATTGTACATCTGGGGCACGAGGCAGCAATCGGCGATCCCCGGCGTGTCGCCGCCGAGATAGCGCCCCTCCCCCGCCATGGCCTCGAGCGCGTCGAACCCTTCGAGGATCCAGTGGCGGTACCAATGATCCTTGGTCTGTTCGTTAAGCCCGAGGTCGCGCTTCAGATATTTGAGCACGCGCAGATTGTTGAGCGGGTGGATGTCGCACGCGACGACATGCGCCTGCGCCAGCGCGACGGCGCGCGGCATCGGCGCATCGGGGATGAGCCGCGGCTCGGGATGGGCGCGGTCGAGCCAGTCGATGATCGCAAGGCTCTGGATGATCGCTTCGCCGTCGGCGACGAGCATCGGCACGAACCCTTGCGCATTCTGGGCGAGATAAGCCTCGCTCTTCTGCTCGCCTGCGATCAGGCTGACCTCGACGCGTTCATAGGCGAGACCCTTGAGGTTCAGCGCGATGCGGACGCGGAAGCTTGCCGAGGAACGGAAATAATCGTGAAGAACGAGCAAGGTCATGTCCTGCCTAATGCCCGGCCTTCGGCATCTCGGCAATCCATTGCCGAAGCAGCGCCGCGCCTTCCTTGTGAACGGTCGAGCGGCCGACCTCGGGCATTGCGATCCCCGCCTCGAGACTTTCGAGGCGGTAGATGAGGAAACTCTGATCGGGATCGCCGGGCCGAATAGCAAATTCCATCCCGCCGCTGCCGCGTCCCGCCGCGGTCGGACGCTTGCGGATACCATAGTTGACGCCGACGGGATCGCTCCAGCGCAGGAAGAGCCCGCTGTTCGATGCGCTTCCTTCGGGATTGTGGCAATGGGCGCAGTTGACGTCGAGATAGGCGCGGGCGCGCTCTGCGATCGAGCCGGTGGCGGGATCGTCCCAGCGCGGCATCGGCATGGCGGTCGCGGGCGCCTCGGCAAAGAAGCGCGCAAATTCGGGGCGGCTGAGCGCGGCGGCGAAATCGATATTGGACGCCTTGGGCCCAATCGGCACGATCGCGCCTCGCTTGCTGTGGCATTCCTTGCACTGATTCTTGTTGGGCACGGCATAACGGATGCTGTGCGCATCGCCGCCCGGGCTCTTGAAGCTTACCGGCACCCGGCGCCCCGCCAGGGCGAGCGTCGCATCCTTGCCGTCGGCGTCCCAGATATAGGGGAGCGCCGTCCAGCCGCTCGCGCGGTGAAGCAGGAGCCGCGTCTCGACCGGCCGTCCGCCGTTATGGTCGGGCCAAGCGAAGTTTTTGACGATCATGCTGCCGAGAGGAAAATCGATATGCCCGTCCTCTGCGACGCGCGCCTTCTCGCCCGGCGGCACCCAGATCAGCCGCTGCTTGTCGGCATAGTCGCTAAAGAGCGGCGTACGCAGCGTGTAAGGAAGCAGCGCGTCGATGGGCTCGCTGGTCCCGGGCCGAAAAATGCCGAAGGCCGAAAGCTTCGCGGGCAAATCTCTGCCGTCGATCACCGCCTGGTTCGGCGCGGGCTCTGGCAGCGCGGCAGCCATGCTGGCGCACATAAGAGCCGCGGCGGCCGCTGCCGCGATACGCTTCACTGGACGCGCGCCTCCATGGTCGCGGGCAAGGTGACGCCAGCGAGCGGCTCGGACGTTTCGCCCTTGAGGTCGGCAGGCGACGGCTTCGCTTCGCTCTGCGGCGTGCCGACGTCGGGAAGGTTGAGCGACAGCACGGCGACCTCATCATTGACAATCGCGCTCCCGGCGCCGTCCCACAGCACCGGCGGTATATGGCCGCCCATGGCGGAGGCGATCTCGGCCCCGCCCGGAAAGGCCGGCGCAAAGCCCGCATTTCCGTGCTGATTGCCCCAGACCGCGATATCTTTCGGCAGCGGCTGATATTTTTCGTCCTCATAAGGATAGCGGTAGCCGACGATCATCACATTCGCCGTGCCATTGTCGGCAAGCAGATTGCCGAAAACCTCGACGCGGCTGTTCGCCATGACCAGCACGCCAGTTCCGGTCGGCACGCTCGCGACGATATTGCCCTTGGGCGCAAAGTTCGGCGTGCTGTTGTCGCTCACCACATTGTCGAAGACGCGGACATTATGGCCGCCCTGCTGCGGCAGGCTCGGCAGATCGAAAACCAGGATCCCGCCCGTATTCTTCGTCGCGATATTGTCGTGGACGTCGGCGTCGTAGCAATTCTCGATCTCGATCCCCGCGACATTCTCCATCGCGATCGAATCGCGCACGACGATATTCCTTGACTGGCCGACATAGATGCCCGCGTCGGACGCGCCGCGAACATAGACGCTGTCGATCAGAACGTCGCTACTCTCGACCGGATAGATGCCGTAGGCGCCATTGGTCTCCTTCGGCCCCGCGGTCCATTCGACGCGCAGTTGATGGTAGACGATACGGTCGGCACCCTTCGACTTGATGCCATCGCCTTTGGTGTTGAGGACCGCGAAATTGGTGAGATAGACGTCGTCCGACGTGACGAGCAGCCCCTCGCCCGCACCCTGCTGGCCCGAAAAATCAAGGATCGTGCCCTCGCCATCCTTGGTGCCTGCGCCGCGCAATGTGACATTGTCGACGTCGAGCGAGAGCCCGTCGGTGAGCGTCCAGGTGCCGGCGCCCAGTTCGACAACGTCGCCAGGCTCGGCGAGGATCAGCGCTTCTTGCAATTTCTCGTTCGCATCGGGGGCGCCCGCGGCGACGCTGATCGTCTTTGCCGCGGCGGGGCTGGTCGCGGCGGCGACCGCGGCGATGAATGTAACCCAGTGGACTTGCATCAACTCTCTCCCTGCTTTTAGCCGCAGCATGCGGCAAGCCGCGAGAGATGCCAAGGCCTTGCTGACAGTGACGTAGATCAGCTCGCCCCCGCGGGACGCGCAGGAGACGCAGCTAGGGCGCGTCGCCCAAGATCCACTCGACCCCGGCGGCGACATGGATGCGCGCTGTGTCAAAGATAGGCAGCACATTGGCATCGGGATCAACGAGCATGACGAGTTCGGTGCAGGCAAGCACCAGCGCCTCGACATCCTGCTTGGCGATATCGGTAATGAAGGTGCGCATGGTGCGGCGCGAATCCTCGGTCACCTTGCCCTGCATCAGCTCATCGTAGACGATGCGGTCGACTTCCTCGGCTCGGCTTCCGTCATAAGGAGCAAGCGTCAGCCCGTAACGCACGAGGCGCTGGCGATACCATGCTTCGGTCATCACATTGCGCGTGCCGATGATCGCGGCTGACTTGACGCCGTCGGCGCGCATCTTCTCGCCGGTTTCGTCGACGATGTGGAGAAGCGGGATCGAGACGGCGGCCGCGACATCTTCCGCCACCTTGTGCATCGAGTTCGCTGCGATCATCAGCGCCGTCGCGCCCGCATCCTCAAGCCGCTTTGCCGATTGGATCAGCGCAGCCCTGGCATGCGCCCACTCTTCGGGCGTGGTCAGCCGCGAGAGGTCGCAATAGTTGAGGCTTTCAAGCAGGATCGGCGCCGAGCAGCCTGTCCCGATCCGCTTTTGCACCCCCTTGTTGAGGTGGCGATAATAAATCTCGGTCGAGGCCCAGCTCATGCCGCCGATGAGGCCGATCTTGCGCATATCGTTCCCAAACTCCGCTCGCCCCGCCCCGTCGAACGTCCCAGCTTCCTTGCCTTGACGGGCACCTACATTGCTTCGGCTAGCGCCGGGCGAGCGGTTCGCCGATGACGTGTCAGTGCCCGCCGCCGTTCAGCGCCTTGACGATGTCGTCGGCCATTTTCTTCGCATCGCCAAGAAGCATCATCGTCTGGTCCATGTAAAAGACGTCGTTGTCGACGCCGGCATAGCCGACCCCGCCCATCGACCGCTTCACGAACAGCACGGTCTTCGCCTTTTCGACGTCGAGCACCGGCATGCCATAGATCGGCGACGATTTGTCGGTCTTCGCCGCCGGGTTGGTCACGTCGTTGGCGCCGATGACAAAAGCGACGTCGCATTGCGCGAACTCGCCGTTGATGTCCTCGAGCTCGAACACCTCGTCATAAGGGACATTCGCCTCGGCGAGCAGCACGTTCATATGGCCGGGCATGCGCCCCGCGACCGGGTGGATCGCATATTTGACGTTCACGCCCTCTTTCTTGAGCAGGTCCGCCATTTCGCGCAGCGCATGCTGCGCCTGCGCAACCGCCATGCCATAGCCGGGGACGATGATGACATTTTCCGCCTGGCTCATCAGGAAGGCGGCATCGTCGGCGCTGCCGGGCTTCCACGGCCGCTGCTCCTTCGCCCCGGCTGCCCCGGCGCTCGCGTCGGCGCCGAAGCCGCCCGCGATGACGCTGAGGAAGCTGCGGTTCATCGCGCGGCACATGATGTAGGAGAGGATCGCACCCGACGAGCCGACGAGCGCGCCGGTGATGATCATCGCAGTGTTGTGAAGCGTGAAGCCCATCGCCGCGGCGGCCCAGCCCGAATAGCTGTTGAGCATCGAGACGACAACCGGCATGTCAGCGCCGCCAATGGGGATGATGAGCAGGAAGCCGATCAAGAAGCTGAGCGCGGTAATCGTCCAGAAGACAGCGGGCGACTGATCGGTGAGGAAATAGCCGATGAGACCCAGGATTGCAGCGAGCGTGCCGAGGTTGATGACGTGGCGCAGCGGCAGGAGGATCGGCGCGCCCGACATATTGCCGTTGAGTTTCAGGAAGGCGATCACCGAGCCTGAAAAGGTGATCGCGCCGATCGCGATACCGAGCCCCATCTCGATGCGGCTGACGGTGAAGATCTGCCCCGCTTCATCAGCGATGCCGAAAGCACCGGGGTTGAGATAGGCGGCGGCTGCCACGGCAACCGCGGCGAGGCCGACGAGGCTGTGGAAAGCTGCGACAAGCTGCGGCATCGCCGTCATCGCGATCTTGCGCGCCATGACGATGCCGATGACGGCGCCGATGCCGATCGCACCGAGGACCTCGATGGGATTGGCAAGTTCGTGGGTCAGCAGCGTGGTAACAACTGCGATTCCCATGCCCGCCATGCCGAAGCGGTTGCCCCGGCGCGACGAGGCGGGCGACGACAGGCCGCGCAGCGCGAGGATGAAGAAAACCCCGGCGACCAGATAGGCCAGGGCCACCCAGGGATTGATCGGTGCGACGTCGTGCATGTGAAACTCTTCCCCTGTAGAGCGCGCCTCAGCAGCTCGTCAAAATTTTCAGATTATCAGCGCCTTAGCGCTCTTTTTTCTTGTACATGGCGAGCATGCGTTCGGTGACTGCGAAGCCGCCGAAAATATTGACGCTTGCCATCACGACGGCGGCGAGGCCGAGCCATTTCGAGAGCGGCGATCCCGCCGCAGCGCTCGCGATCAGCGCGCCCACGATAATCACCGAGGATATCGCATTGGTCACGCTCATCAGCGGCGTGTGCAGCGCCGGCGTCACTGACCAGACGACGAAATAGCCGACGAAGCAGGCGAGGACAAAAATCGAGAAAATCGCAATAAAATCCATGATATATCTCCCGATTTCTGCCTATCCGAGCAATCGCTCGTTGACGACCTTGCCGCCCTGGGTGAGGCGGACCGCATTTCCTATTTCCTCGTCGAGGAGAGGCCTTCCTGCTTCCTTGTCCCAGAAGGCGGACAGGAAATTGAAGAGGTTGCGGCTGAACAGCGCGCTTGTATCGGCAGGCATGAGCGCCGCAATATTCTTGGCCCCAATCACGGTGACGCCGTGAATGCGCTTCGTCTCACCCGGGGCCGATCCCTCGACGTTGCCGCCGCTCTCGGCGGCCATGTCGACAATCACGCTGCCCGAGCGCATGGTCGCAATCTGCGCGTCCGAAATCAGCCGCGGCGCCGGACGTCCGGGGATGAGCGCGGTGGTGATGACGATGTCCTGCTTGGCGATATGCGAAGACACAAGTTCAGCCTGCGCCGCCTTATATTCGTCGGACATTTCGGTGGCGTAGCCGCCCGCGCCCTCGCCCTCGATCCCGGCGACGCTCTCGACGAAGATCGGCTTGGCACCGAGGCTGAGGATCTGTTCCTTGGTCGCGGCGCGCACGTCGGTCGCGCTGACCTGCGCCCCGAGGCGGCGCGCCGTGGCAATCGCCTGCAGGCCAGCCACGCCCACACCCATGATGAAGGCCTTGGCGGCGCTCACCGTGCCCGCCGCGGTCATCATCATCGGAAAGGCGCGGCCATAGGCATTCGCGGCGATCAGCACCGCCTTGTAGCCCGCGAGATTCGCCTGACTCGAGAGGATGTCCATCGACTGCGCGCGGGTGATACGCGGCATGAACTCCATCGCCAGCGCCTCGATCCCGAGCCTTGCATAATCATCGACGCGCGCGCGCTCACCAAAGGGATTGAGCCCGGCAGCGAGCCACGCGCCCTCGGCGAAGCCCGACAGTGTCGCAGGATCCGGCCCCTGCACGCCGAGGATGATGTTTGCCCCCTTCAGCGTCTCGGCCCGGCTGCCGACGCTGGCGCCTGCGGCTGCATAATCGGCATCTGAGATCGAGGCTTGCTCGCCCGCGCCTGCCTCGACGGCAACATTGGCGCCAAGGCCAATGAACTTCTTGACGGTTTCGGGGGTCGCAGCGACACGGGTCTCGCCAGCGGCGAGTTCCTTCAGGACGGCGATGCGCATGCCGGGCCGGTCAGGACGCGAGCAGAAGAACGACGAAGGCGGTCACGAGCACCGTGATGATCGCCCCTACCTTGAACAGGCTGAGGAAGCCCGAATAGGTTTCCTGTGCTGCTTTGATATCCTGTTCGGACGACATTGGCTCTTCCCCTTATATTGCTCGCTTCGCGCACGCCGCACGCGCGGGTCGATTCTGGATTCGCGCAGGTCTTAGCTACGCCTTCTGCTATCCTCAAGCCCCGCCACGAAAGCAGCGAGGCCTTAATCGCCCTTTTACCCCTCTTGCCTAAAGCAGGCGAAGAGAGCGGAACAACGGCCTGACCAGGCCAACGAAGGGGCGGAAAGCAAGAGCGATGGCAAGCGCGCGCGACACACGAACGGTGATGATCGTCGACAGCGAACCGGCGCAGCAGCGCTTCTTGTCGGCGCTGGTTTCGCGCGGCGGCTGGCGCAGCACGGTCGCGGCCGACACCGACACGGCTCTTGCCAAGCTCGGCACGCAGGAGGGCCTGGCGCTCGACGCCGTCCTCGTCGACCAGGGCGCGCCGGGCATTGCCATTCCCGAATTCGTCGCGGAGCTCCGGCGCTGGCGCCCCGCCCTGCCGCTCATTGTCATCACCATGCGCAACGGGGTCGAGGTCGCCGTCAGCGCCATGCGCGCCGGCGCGAGCGATTTCGTCCAGAAGCCCATAGCTCCCGATCGCTTGCTCGGCGCCCTCGATCGCGTCGCCTCGACCGCCGGTCCGCAGGGCGAGCTTCGTCCGCTCACCGAAAAGCTGCGCGCGCCGCTCGCCTTTGAGGAAATCATCGGATCGAGCCCGAGTTTCCGCAGCGCGCTTGCGATCGCCGCCAAGGCGGCCCGCGCGCGCGTGCCCGTGATGATCAACGGCAAGCCCGGCACCGGCAAGGAAGTCTTCGCGCGCGCCATCCACAGCGCGAGCCCGCGGGCGCGCGGGCAGCTTGTCATGGTCGACTGCTCGGCAGTGTCGCCGGGGCTCATCGGATCGGGCCTCTTCGGCCACGAGCGCGGCGCTTTTCCAGGCGCCTTCGACCGCCAGATCGGCCGCCTTGTCCAGGCCGATGGCGGAAGCATCATCATCGACCATGTCGAATGCATCCCGCTTGAGACGCAGGCCAAGCTTGTCGAATTCCTCAATACCGGCGAGGTGCAGATGATCGGCGGCACGATCCGCCAGAGCGTCGATGTGCGGATCATCTCGACCAGCGCGAGTCCGCTCGACAAGCTGATCGAGGCCGGGCATTTTCGCGAGGACCTGTTCTACGCGCTGTCGAGCGCCCAGCTTACCCTGCCTTCGTTGAGCGAACGCCGCGGCGACGTCGGTCCGCTCACCCGTCACTTGCTCGCGCGGATCAGCGGCCTCCCGGGGATGGGGCCGATCGGCGTCACCGACGATGCGCTCCGCCTGCTTGCAGCTTACGCCTGGCCGGGCAATGTCCGCCAGCTTCAGGACGTGCTGTTCCGCGCCGCGGTCGCGAGCAAGACCGATGTTCTCACGAGCGCCGATTTTGCCGCAATCGAGGCGGCGCTCGGCGGGAGCGGAGCAAACGGACAGGGAGAAATCGCGATCAACGGCGAAGCGATCGGCGTCACTCTCTATCTTCCCGACGGAAATCTGCGCCCGCTCGAAGAGATTGAGGCCGACGTGATCCGCCTCGCCATTGGCCATTACCGCGGTCGCATGAGCGAGGTTGCACGGCGCCTCGGCATCGGCCGCTCGACCCTCTATCGCAAATTGAGCGATCTGGGCATCGATACTGCGGCTTGAAATCGCAAGGCTTTGCGCCGCAAGCGGAGAAGTCGAGCTGCGCTGGCCTCATAAGGAGCATCCGGCGTAAAGGCCGCCGCCCTGGTCGCTCGCCGCGGCAATATGATCCAGCGGCGGCGAGGCAGACCAGAATCCGGCACAAATCAGGCTGTCCCGCGATCGCGGTCCGGATTGTCCCCCACCCTTGGGGCCATTATCGTTTGTCGCATATGTATTTCGGCGGCTGAAGACGATCGCATGGCAATTTTCATACTCGTTGCCACGGCGATTCGGGCCTGCCCCTTGCGGCCGTCCCTGCTTCACTATTATTGATAGGCTGTCGCCGTCCGGTCACCGTACAAGCGGTCATCATTTCTTCGCGGGGGTGGTATATGAAACAAGCGACCAAGAGGCCGAGCGCCAAGACCGTGCAGGCATTGCTGGAAAAACATGCGTGCCCGGTGCCATTCCACGAGGTGCGCACGCGGTTCCTGGGCAGTATCGCGACCCCCGTTGTATGGGTCTCGCCGGTACAGATCGTCGAGGATCTGTGGGACGGCGAATTGCCGACCTTCGATAATATCGATGCCGTCAACGAGCTGCTTGGCATCCTGCTGCGCGGCTTGTGGAACGACCTCACCCGGCATCAGAAACGCAGTCAGCCATTTCGATTGACCCGTATGACTGTGGAAACTGCCGAAGATCTGGGACGATATGGCCTTGTTCGTCTCCAGGAACTGGACGGGTTCATCGAGGGACTTTTCAATGGGGAGGATGTCATCGAACTGCCCGAGCGGGCGCACGAGGCCGTTGAGCGGCTTGCCGAGATGCGCGCCATGATGGCAGGGATCTGCGAACTCTTTTCGCAGAACCCGCATCTGGGCGCTCGACCAAAGATTGAAACAAGCGTCAGGCTCTTGCGTCAGATGACGCGGGTCATGGAGGCCGAGATTCATGAAGCTGTATTATCCTGCAACCGCGCTCGCCTCGGGATGATGGAGAGCGTCTTCACCGAGAAGCCGACGGTGCATTGATGGCCCGTGCCGGAAGAGCAGCTCCGCGAAACTGCGGAAGATTGAAGCCCTCTATGCTGGCGCCGGGGCGGAGGGTGAGACGTCGGCCGCGGGCGCCGCTGCGGAGCGTATCCGCCTTAGATTCGAGACAGCGAGCAAGCAGGCGCGGGCTGAGGAGTTTAAATTCTCAATTCCTGATCCTTGGTCTCGGCAGCTTTTCATCGCCCTATGCCGACGATATGGCATCAAGCCGTTCCGCTACTCGCGGATGCACCGTCAGACCGCGATAATCCGTCCCCCCGGCCAGCTTCGTCCAGACAACGCTATGGCCCGAGTTCGATGAATTGAGCGGCGCGCTCCACGCCCATCGCCACGAGATTACCGCGAAGATGGCGAGGAATGCTTGAAGCGACCGAGGATGCCGATGAGCTAATCGATCCGCACCGATTGCGGTGGTACATCCTCCATATTGCGCAGCCCGTTTTCATCGCTGACGATGCCGAGCCACTAATGGCTGACTGCAGGCATCCGCCACTTGGCAACAGGGTGCGGCATAATCCTGCGTTTAGAATGACGGCCTTATGGCAATAAGGATATGGTGACATTCAAACTTCCATGAGACCTGCCGCAAGGCCGAATGGCAAATATAGAGTGACGCCCCATCGAGAGTTGAGGCTGCGACCCGCGAATCAGGCCGTCAGCGCTGCGTCCCTCAATCCGCGCCACACGCGCAGCGCCTGGCGATTCTCGGCTATGTCGTGCACGCGCAGCAATTGCGCGCCCTGCGATGCGGCCTGATAATGGAGCGCGACACTCCCGCCCAACCGCTGATCCGCAGGCGCCTCGTTATCGAGCGCGCCGACCATCCGCTTACGGCTCGCCCCGAACAGGATCGGACAGCCGAGCGTGTGAAACAGCGCCAGGCCGTTTACCAGCGCAAGATTGTCGGCGACCCCCTTGCCGAAGCCGAGACCTGGATCGACGATGATCTTCGCAGGGTCGATTCCGGCCGCAATACAGGCTGCTATGCGCGCTTCGAGCATATCGTAGACATCGAGGAGCGGATGATCATATCCGCTGCCCTCATGCGGGTCGCTCTTTGCCGACGGCGCGTGCATCAGCACAACAGGGCACCCAGCGCCCGTGACCACCTCCACCGCACGCGCATCGTAGCGCAGCGCCGAAATATCGTTGACGATCGCCGCTCCCGCCGCGAGGGCGGCCTCCATGACCGCGGCCTTGCGCGTATCGATCGATACCGCGACGCCGCCCTTCGCAAGCGCCGCGACGACGCCCTCGACGCGCGCGACCTCGTCCCCTTCCCAGACCAGGGGCGCTCCGGGGCGCGTCGATTCGCCGCCGACATCGATGATGGCAGCCCCCGCCGCCGCCATGGCGAACCCCGCCTCGGCCGCTGCAACCGCGTCAACATGCTTACCGCCGTCGGAGAAGCTGTCGGGCGTCACGTTTAATATGCCCATGAGCTGCGGTTCATTAAGACGCACGGTCCTTTCGCCGAGCACGAGCGCGCTGCGCGGGCGCTGCACCGCGGCGCGCTGCGCCATTGCCGCCTGCCCGAGCGCGTCCGGCATCGCCGCGATCCAGTCATCGAGCTCGGGCACCGGCACAAGCGCCGATCGGGGGGCGCCGCCATCGCGCACGCTGATCTGCCACGCAGCGAACCAGAGCATCGTATCGGCGAGGCGTAGGCAGGCCTCATCGAGCTCGTGCGGCCGGTCAACGAAGCAGGCCGGGCGGAGATAGATTTTCGCGCTCGCCGAGGCGTTGCCGAGGCTGGGTCTGGTCAGCGCAGCAAACATGCTCCCCCTCTCCGTTCGTGCTGGATTCGCCGGCGCACTTTATTCCTCCCGCATGGTCCCAGGCCAGCATCGGCCCTTCGAAAGGCTTGGGCGAGGCCTTTTGAGCATCGAGGCTTACGCCTCGTTGGCGAGCAGCCAGTCCTGCCGCACCGCGTCAATGACGCGCAGCACCTTGCCATTATCGACATGCCAGAAGGTCCAGCCATTGCAGCTCGGCGCGCCCTGCACGCTTGCACCGACTTTGTGGATCGACCCCGGTGCCTGCCCCTCGCACTCGAGGCTACCGTCGGCCCGCACCTTAGCCCGCCAGCGACGCTTGGTGTCAGTCAGCATCGTTCCCGGCGGGATCATGCCGCACTCGACGAGCGTACCAAAGGCAACGCGCGTCGCAGCCTTTGGCGCCATCATCGTCTTCACCGCGCTCTCGTCGAGCGGCAGCGCCATTTCGATGCGTTCGTTAGCCGCGGCGATATAATCATCCTCACGCTCGATCCCGATGAAATGGCGCCCGAGCCGCTTTGCGACGGCGCCGGTCGTGCCGGTTCCGAAAAAAGGATCGAGGATCACGTCGCCGGGGTTCGAGCAAGCAAGCAGAATGCGATAAAGCAACGCTTCGGGTTTTTGCGTCGGGTGAACCTTGTGTCCGCCCTTCTTGAGCCGCTCCTGCCCGCCGCAAATCGGGATCAGCCAGTCGCTGCGCATCTGGAGTTCGTCGTTCAGCGTCTTCATCGCGCGATAGTTGAAGGTATAGCGCGCCTTTTCGCCCATCGATGCCCAGATCAGCGTCTCATGCGCGTTGGTAAAGCGCGTCCCCTTGAAGTTGGGCATCGGGTTCGCCTTTCGCCAGACGATGTCGTTGAGGATCCAATAGCCCTGATCCTGCAAGGCTGTGCCGACGCGGAAGATATTGTGATAGCTGCCGATCACCCAGATGCTGCCGCCGGGCTTCAGGATGCGCTTTGCTTCCTTGAGCCAGGCATGGGTGAAACGGTCGTAGGCGGCCAGACTGTCGAACTTGTCCCATTCATCGTCGACGGCGTCGACCTGGCTGCCGTCGGGACGGGTGAGATCGCCCCCGAGCTGGAGATTATAAGGCGGGTCGGCGAAGATCATGTCGATCGAGGCCGCGGGGAGCGCGCGCATCGTCTCGACGCAGTCGCCCTGCAAAATGCTGTCGAGCGGCAGATCCGCGGGGACCGCTTTCGGTGCCCGCTCTTTCCCTGCCGGCGCCTTGACCCGCTCCATCACTCCCATGCCGCTCGCCCCTGTTTGTTGCAAAGAAGGCCCTGATGAGTCCGGCGACAGCCGCCGTCAAGCTCAGGACTCTAGGAAATCCGCGTGTCCAAATGGTTAAGGGGAGGAGAACGAAAGGAGTCTGCCACGACATATGGAGTCCGCCGCGCGGCCAAGACTCAACCACTAGTAGTGTGGCAGCGGGGACTCACTGGGCAAAAAAATCCTGCAGTGCCCGTTACCAGCGGTTCCAGACCTTCTCGGCGAACCCGGGCAGGCCGCGTACAGCGAGCAGTGCGCCGTCATCGAGGATCACCTGTCCGGAAAAATAGCCAAAGACCTGATCCTGCTCGGTCTTGACCATGCCGGCTTCGACTTTGGCCCAGCGGTTGACCGCGGGCACAAAATGCATCTCGAAGCGCCCGTCATTGCTTGTGAAGTGCCACCGATCGCTGTCGGGCGCGCCGCTGGGCATGTGAAAGGCGATCTGATCAAGCTTGTGCGCGCGGCCATCAACGAACAGCATATTCTCGCTCGCCGCGGAGGTCTCGCCAAAGCCATAGCCGATGTTGAAACCAAAGGGCCGCCCCTCGACAAGGCCCGACGCCGAGCCCCAGTACCAGACATTGTCATAGGTCCACACGCCGCGGCCCCAATCGAGAACTCCAAAGGAGGTTTCCGGCGTGAAATCATGGACCTGTGATCCGATCCTCACACCGCCCCGCGCCGGCATGCAATTGATTTTCTGATTATAGTAAAAGGCGTGCGGGTCGTCGGCGAAGGGAGTGGCAATGACCATCCGCTCCATCGGGGGCTGATCGAGCCGGATTTCACCCGATAGCCCGCGGCCGCCGTCGAAGCCGGGCGCGCGGACCGTCAGCCTCCGTCCGCCCGGCTCGTGCCGGAAGGCCAGTTCGAGCCCGTCCTGCGCCTGAACGATATCGCCCGCATCGGCGCTGGCAGGCAGCGCCATCCTCCCCATCGGCTCGGCAATCAGCGCGCCGTCGTTTACAAAGCTTCGCCCGCGCAGATCCATCCACGAAACGCCAAGATAGCCGATATAGCCATTGTCCGCGACCGTCAGCGCGAGCCCGAAGTCCGCGTTGAGAACGCAGTAATAATCCCATTCCTTGATGCGCGCAGGATGGGCGGCGATCAGGCTGCGGTCGTAACGGCGAACTTCGCGCGTCGCATAACCGGGATCTATAAGATGCCCCGCCGCATCGTGGAGGGGCCCCTCGCCCATGACATGCTGCGCCATCGCTTTGCTCGCCCTTCTGCCCCTATATCCCCGGATCCACCCCGGTGAGGTCGATCGAACGCTCCCAAAGCTCGCGCGCGAGCTTGGGATCGCGCGCCATGCTCGTCGCGCGCGCCGGGCCCGAGCGGCCGGTGACCTCGCCCAGCCCCTGGGGCCCCAAATAGTCGCCGCCCTGCACATTGGCGCCCGTCGCCGCCTGCAGCGTCGGCCAGGCGCCCCGCGCCGCGCTGTTGAAGAAGGGGGTCGCAAGCGGGGTCATATAGCGAAGCGGCATCGGCAGGTGCCGGGTGAGCTCGGTGAGCGCGACGCCCGGGTGACAACCGATCGCCTGCGTCGCGCGGCCGGCCTTCCCGAGCCGCCGGTCGAGTTCGTACATCGTCAGCAGATTGGCGAGTTTGCTGGTCTGATAGCGCTGCCAGACATGATAGCTGCGACTCGCGTCGAGGTCGCTGTAGTCCATGTGCCCGCCCTTGTGCGCGAGGCTGGCGGTGATCACGATGCGGTCGTCGACATGGGGGTGGATGAGACCGGTGAAGGCGAAGGGGCCGAGGTGATTGACCCCGAATTGCAGTTCAAAGCCCTGCCGCGTCAGCGTCCGCCGCGGAACCATCACCCCGGCGTTGTTGATGAGCACGTCGATCCTTGGCCCGGCGAGTACCGCTGCCGCGGCCTCGCGGACCTGGTCGAGGTCGGCAAGGTCGAGCCTCAAAAAGCTCATTTCGGCCTTGGGCTCGTCAGCGCGGATCGCGGCCATCGCCGCCTCGGCACGCGCCGCATCGCGGCACGCAAGCACGACATGAGCGCCGCGCGCCGCGAGGACCTTCGCGGTTTCATAGCCGATCCCGACATTGGCACCGGTGACGAGAAAGCGCCGCCCGGTCAGCGCGCCGACATCCTCGGCGGTGAATCCGCTGCGCATCGCCTCTCCCCTCCTCCGGCGGTCAGACCAACTGCAATTGCGCGACCGGCGCGAAGCTCGCCCGGTGGAGCGGCGTCGGACCGTGCTCGCGCAGCGCCCTGAGATGCTCGGGGGTACCATAGCCCATGTTCGTCGCCCAGCCAAAGACCGGGTAGTCGCGTGCCGCTGCGACCATGATGCGATCGCGATGCTCCTTGGCAATGATGCTCGCGGCGGAGATGCAGGGGTGCAGCGAATCGCCGCCGATCACCGCGCGGGCCCGATATTTCCAGCTGGGCAGGCGATTGCCGTCGACGAGCACCTCGTGAGGGTCGCAGGCGAGCGCCTCGACCGCGCGCGTCATGGCAAGAAACGTTGCCTGCAGGATGTTGATGGTATCGATTTCGGCGACGCTCGCCTCGCCGATGCCCCAGCGGCAGCGCGTCTTGATCAGGATTTCAAGCTCGCCACGGCGCTTCGCGGTCAATTTCTTTGAATCGTCAAGGCCGTCGATTCCGCCTTCGCACAGGATCACCGCCGCCGCGACCACCGGCCCCGCGAGCGGGCCGCGACCGGCCTCGTCGACCCCGACCGTCAGATACGCCAAGGGGGATATCTCCGATATTCACCCGCCTGATAGAGGCAAAGGCGATTTCCAGCAGGATCGGTCAGTCGCGCCTCGCGCCAGCCCCACTCCTCATCTTTCGGCATCGCATCGAAGCGCACCCCGCGCCGCGCGAGATAAGCGACCCATGCATCGAGCGCGCCGCTTTCGAGATAGATTGTCGCGCCGCCCGCCCCGCCAATCCCGACGTGGACCGAGAGGGTTGCACCGTTGGCGGCTTCAAAGCGCGCGTAGCCATTCTCCGGGCTGTCGACGATCTGCGTCAGCCCCATCTGCTTGTAGAAGGCGACCGAGGCGCCATAGTCGGCCGCCGGCAGCGTGACCTGGTTGAGCGCCGGACCGGTAAACAGCCCGTCATTGCGCACCGCCTGCTGCCCCATCGGACCATGCCCCTCGCCAAGCCCCGGCGCATCGAGCAGCGAGAGACGCACGAAATCGCGCGCGCGCGCGGTCGCTGGCTCGACCGGCATGCCCTGCGCGAGCCCGGTGGCGATAGCGCTCGCAAGCGTGCAGCCGGTGCCATGCGTGTAGGGCGTGTCGATCCTCGGCGCTTCCCAGCGCGCGACTTCGCCCGCCCCGGCCTCGAGCAGCCGGTCGGTCACCATCTCGCCTTCGCCGTGCCCGCCCTTGACGAGCAGCGCGCAGCCGTACGCGAGAATGGCCTCTTCGCCGCCGAGCGCTGACAGTTCGCCGAGGTTGGGGGTCACCAGCGCCGCACGCGCCAGCAGCGCCTCGAATGCCCGGATCGTCGCTGCGTCGGCGAGCGCCGAGCCGCTCGTCGACACCATCACCGGATCGAAGACGACGGGCGCGCCCGAAAGGTCGGGACGCGCCAGCCGCTCGGCAACGGCTGCCGCGGTTTCGGCGCTGCCGATCATCCCGATCTTGATCGCATCGACGCCGATGTCGCTCGCGACGCTGTCGATCTGCATCAGCACCATGTCCGTCGGGACCGCGTGCACGCCCTGCACCCCGAGTGTATTTTGCGCTGTAATCGCGGCAATCGCAGTCATCGCGTGACCGCCAAGCATCGTCACCGTCTTGATGTCGGCCTGGATCCCTGCGCCGCCCCCGCTGTCGGATCCGGCGATGATCAGGACCCGCGCCGTCATCGCACCGCCCCCGATCGCGTCATCGCGCGCCCGGATGGCGCCGCTCGGTCGACGCCGGGAATTTGGCCAGCGCCGCGCCTTCCCGCAGCGGCCGGTCGAGCAGGTCACCGCCACAATTGGGGCAGCGCTCGTCGAGCTTGTCGGCGCAATCGGCGCAGAAAGTGCACTCGAACGAGCAGATGAAGGCGCCGTGGATGTCGGCGGGCAGATCGCGGCCGCAACGTTCGCAATCGGGGCGCATTTCGAGCATGTCTATTCTCCTGCAGCAACGCGCACTGCGTCGCAAATCATATCGACCACGCGCTCGACTTCGCCGGCGTCGTCGCCCTCGGCCATCACGCGGATCACGGGTTCGGTGCCCGAGGCGCGGATGACGAGGCGGCCGCGGCCGTCGAGCGCGCCCTCTCCCTCGGCAATCGTCGCCTGGACCTGTGCGTCGTCGAGCGGTTTGCCGCCCTTGAAGCGCACATTCTTCAGAAGCTGGGGTACCGGGTCGAACTGGTGGAGCAGTTCGCTCGCGGGTTTGCCCGAGGTCACGAGCTCGGCGAGAACCTGGAGCCCGGCGAGCGTTCCGTCCCCGGTGGTTGCGTGGTCGGATAGGATCATATGTCCCGATTGCTCACCGCCCACATTGAAGCCCCCGCTTTTCATGCGTTCAAGCACATAGCGGTCGCCGACCTTGGTGCGCTCGAGCCGCAGCCCCTCACTCTCCAAAAAGCGCTCAAGGCCCAGGTTCGACATGACCGTCGCCACGACCCCCCCGCCCTTCAGCCGCCCCTGCCGCGCCCAGCTTGCCCCGATGAGACCCATGATCTGATCCCCATCAACGATTGCGCCCTTTTCGTCGACGATGATCAGCCGGTCGGCATCGCCGTCGAGCGCGATCCCGATATGGGCGCCGCTCGCGACGACGGTCTCCTGCAAAAGCCCAGGTGCCGTCGAGCCGCAGCGATCGTTGATATTGACGCCATTGGGTTCAACCCCGATCGCCACCACATCGGCGCCCAGTTCCCAGAACACCGTCGGCGCGCTGTTGTAGGCGGCGCCATTGGCGCAATCGAGGACGATCTTCAATCCATCGAGGCGCGCCGATTCGGGCAGGCTCTGCTTGACGGCGTGGATATAACGGCCGCGCGCGTCCTCGATCCGCTTCGCGCGTCCGATCTGCGCCGGCGCGGCAAGCTTCGGCTGCTCGGCGAGCAGCAGCTCGATCTGCGCCTCGTCCTCGTCCGATAGCTTGTAGCCGTCGGGGCCGAACAATTTGATCCCATTGTCGTGAAAGGGATTGTGGCTCGCCGAGATCACCACGCCAAGATCGGCGCGCATCGAATGCGTCAGCATCGCCACCGCCGGAGTCGGCATTGGGCCAACCTGAACGACGTCCATGCCGACGCTTGTAAAGCCAGCGACAAGCGCGTTTTCGAGCATGTACCCCGACAGACGTGTATCCTTGCCGATCACGACGCGATGTTTGTGCGTTCCGCGCAGGAAGTGGGCGCCGGCGGCCATGCCCACGCGCATCGCAACCTCGGCCGTCATCGGAATCTCGTTCGTCATCCCGCGGATACCGTCGGTTCCGAAAAACTTGCGCATGCCACCTCTGCTACTTAAGCCGAACACCAGGACAAGAGCTTGCCCGGAGCCCCCGGGATGGCCCTAGGTCACCCATTTTTGCTTGGCAAGAAGGCCAGCAACTGCCCGAGGAATTTGAACGTGAAATCCGCATGGGTCATCCTCTCGGCGCTCATCGTCGGAATGTTGCTGGGCGTCGGGGTGGAAGGCCTGTCGCCTGGCGGGGCGAGCGCCTCGCTGCGTATCGTCGAGCCGGTCGGTCTCCTCTGGCTCAACGCACTCAAGATGACAATCGTCCCCCTGATTGTTGCCCTCCTGGTCACCGGAATCACCGCGACCGCGGACGCCGCGCGCGCCGGCACCCTCGCGGCGCGGGCGGTTGCAACCTTCATCGTCGCGATTGTCATCACTGGCATCATGGCGCTCTTGCTCACCCCCCTGCTTCTACACGTCTTTCCGCTGTCGGCGAGCGCGGCCGAGGCGCTTCGCCGCGGACTGGGAGGGGCGCTCGAGGCACCGCCATCACCGACCTTTGCCGACTATCTACTCAGCCTCGTGCCCACCAACCCGATCGCCGCCGCGGCGGAAACCGCGGTTCTGCCTCTCATCGTCTTCACCACCATCTTCGCCTTTGCGATCACCCGCATCGAACCCGAACAGCGCGCGAGCCTTTCGAACCTGTTCAAGGCCCTTGGCAACGCCATGCTGGTCGTGATCGGCTGGGTTCTTGCGCTCGCACCGATCGGGGTGTTTGCGCTTGGCTACGCGCTTGCCGTCAAGGCCGGATTTGCGGCGTTCGGCGGGCTCCTCCACTATGTGCTCATCATCTCGGCTATTGGCGTCGCCTGCCTGGTCCTCGGCCTCATCCTCGCCTGGCTGGTCGCCGGCGTCGCGCCGCCCCGCTTCATCCGCGCAATGATCCCGGCCTTTGCGGTCGCACTCAGCACGCAAAGCTCGCTCGCCAGCCTGCCGCCGATGCTCAAGGCCTCCGAAGCGCTGGGGGTCGACCCCAAAAAGGCCGACATCGTCCTGCCGCTCGCAGTCGCGCTTTTCCGCTTCACCAGCACGGCGATGAATCTCGCGGTGGTCATCTACATTGCCTGGTTGTTCGGGATCGGGCTGACGCCATGGACAATGGCGATCGGCCTTACCGTCGCGGTCGCCGCGGCGCTGAGCGCCGTCAGCCTTCCCGGTTCGATCAGCTTTGTCACCTCGATTGCGCCGATCGCGGTGTCGATGGGTGTCCCCGTCGCCCCGCTCGGCCTTCTTGTCGCGGTCGAGACATTCCCCGATATCTGGCGTACGCTCGGCAATGTCGTCGCCGATGTCGCCGCCACCAAATATGCCGCTGACGCAGTCGCGGACGAACAGGCAGGAGAAACGCCATGAAGTATCGCACGCTTGGCCAGGGGCTTCAGGTATCTGCGATTGGCATCGGCTGCATGCCGATGATCAAGTGGGGCAATATCCTGTATGGCGAGGCCGCCGACATGGACGAGGCAACGCGCACGATCCACCGCGCGATCGACCTTGGCGTCACCTTCTTCGATACCGCCGAAATCTATGGTCCCTTCGCGAACGAGGAACTGCTCGGCGAGGCGATCCGAGACAAGCGCAACGGTCTCGTGATCGCGACCAAGTTCGGCTTCAGGTTCGATGGCAAGCAGATCGTCGGTGTCGACGGCTCACCCGCCAACGCCCGCCGCGCCTGCGAGGGTTCGCTCCAGCGGCTTGGTATCGATGTGATCGATCTCTTCTATCAGCACCGCGTCGATCCCACGGTCCCGATCGAAGAAACGGTCGGGGGCATGATGGAGCTCGTCAAGGAGGGCAAGGTCCGGCACATCGCGCTCTCCGAAGCCGGTCCGGACACGTTACGCCGCGCGGCCAAGGCCGCACCGATCACTGCGCTGCAGAGCGAATATTCGATCTGGGAACGGGACGTTGAAGAGGAAATTCTCGGCATCTGCCGCGAAAACGGCATCGGTTTCGTTCCCTATTCCCCGCTCGGCCGCGGTTTCCTTGCCGGCACGATCCGCAGCCGCGACGAGCTTCCAGAGCATGACTGGCGACGCAATGACCCGCGCTACTCGGAGGAAAACCTGCCCGCCAACCTCGCGATCGTCGATACCATCGCCGATATCGCGGCAAAGCATGGTGTTTCGAACGCGCAAGTCGCACTCGCCTGGCTGCTGGCGCAGGGTGACGACATCGTCCCGATTCCCGGCACCAAGCGCCGCGCCACGATGGAGGACAGCGTCGCCGCTCCCGATGTCTTGCTGACGGCAGAAGACCTCGCCCTGATCGAAGCTGCCGCCCCTCGGGGGGGCACCCGCGGCCCCCGATATGGTGAGCAGGGCATGCGAATGGTACGGCTTTAAGGGGGCTTTGCGTGGCGCGGCGCCTTGCTCCGCGCTTGCTATAGCAGGCGTCCGCGGCGGCGACCCGCTTCGCTGTCGGCCTCCGCGGCTCCGTTTCGCGCGCCTAGCCGACCCAGCGCCATATGCCCGCAGCCATATAGCCGAGTGCGCCATGCGCCCAGGTCGCGGCGAGCCAGACGAGAATACCGCCGAACAGCGCGTGCGGACGGGGGATGGTATCGCCCCATGGCGTGGTACCGCTGGCCTGCCGCGCGAAAGGTACGAAGCTCGTACGGGCCGCCCAGTGCCGCCACGTGTCGCCCATCAACTGAGCCTTCTTCGCGTCCTGCCCTGCAGCTCCGACGAGTGCGAGAAACGCGATCGTTGCGGAGAGCACCATCTGGCCCGGGGTTGGCATGACGAGTGCGTGGGCCAACGCCCAGAGGGAAAAGCCCCACATCATCGGGTGGCGGGTGATCGCATAAACGCCGCGAGGAGCACTTTGTGCGGCAAAGGCCGCGCCGGGGGCGGGCAATGCCGGATTACCGACGAGCGAGCCCATGAAGAGAATGCTCGCGAGGAGCACGAGGAGCGAGGCCATCGTCCACAGCGCATCGCCTGCAGCCCAGAGCGGCGGCTCGGGCGGCATGCCGCGCCACGCCTGCACGACGAGTATGAATGTCGCGAGTGCCACGATGGAATACACAATCTGGAAGGGCCGCTCGCCCATGCGGCCTGCGAGCGGCGCGCGCAGCGGGTGCGACAGTATGAGGTGCGAACCCACGAACAAGATGCAGGTCACGATCAGCAAGGTCATCGGTTCCACGGCCCCTTACCTCTCTCTTCGGCGCTGCGCCCGCCTGGCGCGGTCTTTATGCCTCACCAATCATAGGCGTTTGGCAGCGTATCTTCCACCGGGTTGGCGTAGCGGTCGCGCAGCCGGTCCTGCCGCGTTGTCAGCGACTGGCGCTTGCCATCGATCCAGATCGCTCGCGGGCGGCTGCCAAGCTCGAGCGGGTCCCTGTCCCAGATCACCACGTCGCCTGCGCGCCCCGGTCGTAGCGAACCGATCTCGCCGTCCATGCCGACCGCACGCGCCGGCGCGCTGCTGATCGAGGCAAAGGCCTGATCCCAGCTCAGCCCGCTCGCCCCGGGCATTCGGGTCAGCCCGACCAGATTGCCTGCATATTGCGTTGCATAGCCCATTTTATGCGCATCATCGTCGTCGAATACCCCGACCGAAACGTCGATACCCGCCGCTTTCATCCGCCCGGCGTTCGATTGTGTTGCCCCCAATCGCTCGAAGCTGCCAGGAAGGTCGGTGAGCGGCGACACCAGCACCGGCACTTTTGCCGCGGCAATCTCGCGCGTCACCATCCAGCCCTCGGTCGCACCGACGAGGACGAGCTTCAGCGCCGGAAAATCCCTTTTGAGCTTGAGCACGTTCATGATGTCAGCGGCGCGGTCGACGCGCACGAACAGCGGAGTCTTGCCCTCGATCACCCGCACGAGAGCATCAGCGTCAGCGCGCTGAATCATCGCGTCATTGCCCCATTCGGCAAGCGCCGCCGGGTTGCGCGCATAGCTTCGCGCCGCGAGCAATTGTTCGCGAAAGAGCAGGAAGGTTGCGGCGCGGCTGCCGCCTGCCTTTGCCGACCCCGCCTCGCCGAAAGCCACGAACTGCAGCGCGCGCGGGCGCGTGACCATGTCCATGTCTTCCGCAAGATCGACGACCGCTCCCTGTCCTGCAAACAGGTTGCTGCTCCCGCTCGGCGCAACGATCGCGCGGGTGACACCGGCGGCCCGGTTCACGGCGATCGGGGATCCCATCGGATTGAGCGCCGGGGCGATGTCGAGCCCCGCGGAAAAACGGGTGCGCGGCGCCGAGCGGTCGTTCGTACCGCTAACCGCATCGACTTCGGTCAAGCCGACGCGGCTGAACGCGGCGACAATTCCCGGAGTGACATAATGCCCCTCGGCGTCGATGCGCTCGATCCCGGCGGGGACCTGAATATTCGCGCCAGCAGAAACGACCTTGCCGCCCCGCACGACCACTGCCCCGCCCGCGATCGGCGGACTCCCATCCCCGATGACGAGCGTCGCATTGACGATCGCGACATCCTGCGCCGCGGCAGGCAAAGCCAGGAGGGCGGCGGCAGTAACGAGGAGAGCGCGGATCATTTCACATCCCCTTCGCCCGGCTGACCCAGCTCGAAATCGCTCACCGGGCGGCGCTTTGCGTCCATCGCGTCGAACATCAGCGCTCCGTCGACCCACACTTTCTCAGGACGCGTATAGGCGCTGAAGGGGTTGCCGTTCCACAGCACCACGTCGGCCATCTTGCCCGGTTTTAGGCTGCCCGTCTTGTCGGCTATGCCGAGCGCCTTGGCGGGATTGTAGGAGAGCCAGGTCCACGCCTGCGCGTCGCTGATCTCGATTCCCATCCGGCGCCCGGCGGCCAGCGCCTTTGCGGCCTCCTGATTGAGCCGCTGGATCTGATTTTCATCATCCGAATGGACGATGGTGCACGCACCCGCCCGGCTGACCATTGCGATATTCTCGGGCACCGAATCATAGGCTTCCATCTTGAAGCCCCACCAGTCCGCCCACATCGCGGCGCAAATGCCCTCCCTTTCGAGGAGGTCGGCGATCTTGTAGGCCTCGACCGCGTGATGGAACGCCGTCACCTTGTACCCAAACTCGCGCGCCATATCGATGACGAACGCCATTTCGTCGGCGCGGTAGCAGTGATTGTGGACAAGGATGTCGCCCGACAGCACGCCTGCGAGCGTTTCCATGGCAAGGTCCCGATCGACGGTCTTCCCCTCGTCGAGCTTCTTCTTGTAGGCTGCCGCCTTCGCCCAGGTCGCTCGGTCGACCGCAAAATTGCCCATGCGGGTCGAGGGCATCCGTCCCTTGCCACCATAGACCCGCTTCGGATTCTCGCCGCACGCCATCTTGAGCCCATAGGGAGCGCCAGGGAATTTCATCCCCTGAACCGTGCGCGCGGGTACATTCTTCAGTACCACCGAGCGGCCACCGATGAGGTTCGCGCTGCCCGGCAGGATCTGCAGCGTCGTCACCCCGCCATTGGCAAGCGCACGCGTGAAGCCCGGGTCCTGCGGCCAGACGCTATGCTCGGCCCAGACTTCAGGCGTCGTCGGGGCGGTCGCCTCATTCCCATCGTCGTGCGCATCGACGCTGGGCGTCGGATAGTCGCCGAGGTGGCTGTGGACGTCGATCACGCCCGGGGTCAGATATTTGCCGGCCCCGTCTATGACATAGGCGTCGGTCGGCAGTTCCATGTCGGGCCCGCCGATCCGGTCAACCTTCCCACTGGAGAGCACGGCTCTGCCATTGTCGATCCGTCCGCCCTCGCCATCGAAGATGGTGACATTGGTTACCGCTGTCAGCCGGGTCGGATATCCCCTGTATGTGGAGGGATAGGGGTCCTTGTCGAACCGCTCGGCCTTCTTCTCGGCAGACGAGATCGTATCATTCGCAGATTTCGTGTCCTGCCCGGCGGCAGCACAGCCCGCGAACGCCAGCGACATGGCGGCAAGCAGGCCGCCTTTCATCCCCCGCCGCACCATCAGGATGCGGGCTTGGGTTCAGGATGGACGCCGGCCGCCTGCGGTTCTGCAAATTCGCCCGAACCCGCGATATCGTCTTCGCGGTCGCGCAGCGTGTCGAGATGCATCCACTTCTTCACGATCGGCGACAGTGCGAGCACGATGATGCTGACACCCAGCGTGATCCAACCGATCTCGTTGTAGATGGCGAGCGTCGCGTCTTTGGTCATCTCGCCGCTCTCACCCCCGGTTGCTTCGCCGATCTTGCCCGCAACGAAATTGCCGACCGCGGTCATGTAGAACCAGGCTCCCATAATCAGCGAGGCCATGAACGAGGGAGCGAGCCGGTTCATCGCACTCAGACCGACGGGTGATAGGCAGAGTTCGCCCGTCGTGTGGAGCAGGTAAAGAAGGAAGACAAAGATCACCGGCGTCAGCGCCTCGGGTCCGACGCTCCGCGCGCCCCAGACGAAGACGAGAAAGCCAAGACCGACCTGCGCGAGCGCCAGCGCGAACTTGGCAGGCGCCGAGGGTTCAAGTCCGCGCTTGCCCAGAAACTGCCACAGCGCCGCGAAGACCGGTGCAAAGAGGATGATGTAGATCGGGTTGATCGACTGGAAGAGCGAGGCCGGAACCGACCCGATGTCGACATAGCGATCGGTATAGAGGTTGAAGCTGCCGCCAGCCTGTTCAAACAGGCCCCAGAACAGTGGATTAAGCCCTATCAGGAAGAGGATGGCATAAATACGGTCGCGCGCATGATGCTCGATACGGAATTTCTCGATCGCCAGCCCCACCAGCACGACAAGCATGCCGCAGACGTAGATCAGCTGCGCGAGCGTCAGTCCCACGACCCTGGCGCGATCATCCGACAGCGGCAGGCCGAGCACGTTCGAAAGCGGAAGGAACAGCATCGCGGCCATGCCGGCGATTAGGATGGCGCGGCTGTCGCCGGGGGCGCTCGCCATCTTGCCGTAAGGTAGCTGCAGCGCCGCAACAGCAGCGACATAGACGAGAAGGAGCGTGCCCGAGACGAGCAGCAGGTTCTGAATGACGTCCTGATACTGGATGAGTCCCCACATCGCGAGGACCGCAGCAACGCCAGCGCCATAGAGGGTCCATTCCTTCTGACGGCTAAGCGGAGCCGGCGCTTCGCCCGCACCCAGCAGCACTTTCTTGCCGAGCACGAAAACGATCAGCCCGGCGATCATGCCGATACCCGCGAGCCCGAAACCATAGGCCCAGCCAATCTTCTGCCCGAGATAGCCGACAAGGATGGTGCCGATCGCCGCCCCCGAGTTGATCCCCATATAGAAGATTGTGTACGCCGCATCGCGGCGCATGTCGGTCAGGCGATAGAGCTGCCCGACCATCACCGAGATATTCGCCTTCAAGAAGCCCGACCCGACAATGATCAGCGCGAGCGCCAGCCAGAAGACGTTGATCGTCGGGTCATCCTGCCCACCCACTCCCTCGAACGCCATGAAAAGATGGCCGAAAGCGAGTAGGACGCCCCCGAACAGTACCGCCTTGCGCTGTCCCAGATAGCGATCCGCGAGATAGCCGCCGAGCACGGGCGTGATGTAGACAAGGCTGGTATAGGCCCCGTAAATCAGGTTCGACTTGCCGTCGGAAAACAGCCAGTGCTGCGTCAGGTAGAGGATCAGCAGCGCGCGCATGCCGTAGTAGGAGAAACGCTCCCACATCTCGGCGAAAAAGAGCATGTAGAGGCCTTTGGGATGGCCCGCGAACTCGGGTTTGCGACCTGCGGCAATCAGCGCGCCGATGGTAAGGAACGCGCCCAATACCACCAGTGCGATGACGAAGGTCCAATCCCCCCCGTCCCAAAGGCTCATGTCTTTCATGCGAATGCGTCCCCTTGTCGTTCAATGTCGTTTTGCGGCCATATGCCGCATATATCCGGCCAACCTAGCGTGAAAACCGAGCAATGGAAGAATCTAATTGCGCGTGAAACCGGTTCGCGGCGACCGCACGTGCTTGCGAAAGACTCGCAAAACGGCCACATGCACCCCCATGTTCAACGACAGATCATCGCTCCGCTCCCACCTCGCCACGCGCCGCTCGGGAAAAGCGCGCGACATGATCGCGCCCGGGCCTGGTGCCGACGAGCTCAGGGAGATTATCGGCCTTGCGCTGCGCACGCCCGATCACGGCAAGCTTGCGCCCTGGCGGATCGTCACGGTCGCGAGCGATCAGCGCGAGGCTTTCGCTGCCCTGCTCAAACGCGCGTGGGTGGCAGAAAATCCGGGCGCGGCAGGCATGGATCTTACGGCACTCGACCAGTTCGCGCACCAGGCGCCGACCCTGCTCGTGCTGATCTCGGCCCCGGTCCTCGGTGCGAAAATCCCGGTCTGGGAGCAGCAGATGTCCGCGGGCGCGGTCGGCATGAACCTGCTCCACGCCGCGCATGCGCATGGTTTTGTCGGGAGCTGGCTTACAGGCTGGGCGGCGTACAGCCCAGACGTCGCGGCCGCTTTCGGTGTTGGCGAAGGTGAGCGGATTGTCGGCTATTTCTTTCTGGGCTCGCCGGGTGAACCCCTCAAAGAGCGGCCACGACCGGAATATGATGATGTCGTACGCGCTTGGGACATATAATTTCGCGTTGCTGCCCGGCGGAGCAATGATCGCGATTTGACTGTGCTGCTGTCTTATGGCATTAAGTCGGCATGCTCGACCAGACCAAACCCGTGTACCAGCGTCTTCGCGACGTGATTGCCAACGCCATTCTCGACGGAACCTACCGCGACGGCGACATGTTGCCCTCGGTGCGTTCGCTCGCGGCCGAGGAAGGTGCGAACCCGCTCACCGTCGCCAAGGCGTACCAGACTTTTCAGGACGAGGGGCTGGTGACGGTCAAGCGCGGCGTGGGCATGTTCGTCGCGGCGGGCGCCACGGAAAGGCTGCGAGAGTTGATGCGCGAGGATTTTTTGACGAACATCTGGCCCCCTGTCGCCCAGCAGATGCGTCGCATCGGTCTCGACGCGCGCACGCTCCTCGACCTCACCGAGGCCTGAGCGAAGGGCAAGGGGACGCGTTCCTCTCGTTATTTTCCAATCTGCGCTGCCTTTTCGCGCAAATCCATGGCCGCCCGGCGATGGCCTTCGCCTTCAAGAAGATCGGCGTAGATCCCCATGATCTCGCCGTTCAGCGGCTGCAGCCGATAGGCGCGCGCGATCAGGGTCAGCGCACGCTTCGCATCGCCCTTCGCCGCCCAGGCGCGCGCAAGTTCGCGCAGCACTGCCGCGTCTCGGTTACCGATCCGACGGCGCACCCGCTCGAAATGGGCGATCGCCTGGTCCCAATGCTCAAGATCCATCGCGAGATGCCCCGCGAGCCGGTCAGCAGCGACGCTCGAGGGCTGACTGTCGCGCAGCGCCAGGATCGCCGCGCCCGATCCCGCAGCATCGCCGGTCTGGTAGAGGGCATTGGCAAGCCGCAGCGTAGTGCGCTCACCGGCGTCAAGGTCCCGCGCCCTGCGATAGGCAATCACCGCGAGGTCAGATGCGCCGGCGGCGAGCGCTGTGTCGCCAAACAGGAGATGGGCGTCGGCAACCCCCGGATTGGCGCTGCGCAGCCTTAGCGCGCGCGCGAGGGCATTTTGCATGCGGCCGCTTGCGATGTCGGCGCGGATGGCCGGAATCGCCTTTGCCGGATCGAGCGGCGCGGCGTCGGCCGCCATCGAAACCTGCCCATAGCTGTCGTCGATCGCGAAAGGCGCCGCATCGCCGCGCGTCAGCGCCGCCGCGCGCGCCTGATAGCCAGCCGACGCCTCGCCATCACCGTCTTCGGCGGCCACCCGCGCTGCAAGCAATAGCGACCAGCTGTCGGCATCGCTTCGCGCTACGATCGGCGCCAGCGCCTCAGCGGCGCCATCGGCATCGCCGTCGGCCCAGCTCGCCGCCGCGAGGATGCGCCGGGCGGTCCAGTTGTGCGGCTGCTCGGCGATCAGCCGCTCGGCCCAGCTCGCGGCCAGCGCCTCGCCGCCAAGTTCGAGTTCGACGATGGCGCTCAGCAACATGAAAGCCGGCTCTTCGTCCATCTGCCCGCCCGTGCGCTGGAGCAGGCTGCGCGCGAGGAGATAGTTGCCCGCGCGCGCCGCGAGCACTGCTTGCAGATAATAGAGGCGGGGCTCGCCCGGGACGATCCGCGCAGCACGGCGCAGCGAGACAAGCATGTCGCGATAGCGGCCAAGGTCGCCTAACGTCGCGGCCTGGTCGATCAGCGCCCCGGCATTGCCTGGATCGGCGGCAAGTGCCTTTTCGTACCAGGCAAGGGATGCGGTGAGCCCTGCGCGGGTCCGCACCAGATTGGCCTTGAGCGCGAGCGCCTCGGCGTTCGCGGGGTCGAGTTCGATCGCATAATCCACGGCATCGCGCGCCCCCATCGCATCGGCATTGGCATCGCGAAAGCGCGCGACGTCGACCCAGAGCGCGGCCTCGCGCGGCAATTCGCGAACGGCCCGGTCAAGCGCCTCGCGCGCCGCACCAAGGTCGCCATCCCTGAGGTAGACAAGGCCTGCCACCCATGCCGCCTCGCCCGCCATTTCAGGCGCGACGGGCCCGCTGCCAAGCGTCTTGAGCGCGCGCGCGCCATCCCCTTGCGCTGCGTAGGCGCGCGCGAGGAGCGGGCGCAGCAGCTCGGCGCGCGCGCCGGCGGCAAGCGCGGCCTTGACCGCCGCTTCAGCAGCCACCCCGTCACGAAGGCGTAGTGCGATACGCGCGAGCTCGACCTGCGCTTCGACCGACTCCTCCGATGCGGGCGATGCCTGCAGTTCCGCGCGCCGCTTCTCGAGCGTTTCGCGCCCGCTCATCGGCCGCGGCCCATCGCACCCGGCCAGTAGCGCTGCCGTCAGCAGCGCGCCCATCCAGACGCGAGGCGGTGTCATTCAGGCCTGCATCCGATACTGCTTGAGCAGATCATAGAGCGTCGGACGGCTGATCCCGAGCAACTTCGCCGCCGCCGAGATATTGCCCTCACTTTGTGTCATGGCGCGGCGGATCGCCACACGATCGGCCGCCTCGCGCGCGCTGCGCAGGTTAAGCCAATCCGGCTCTTCGCCGGCTTGCTCCCTCGAAAGATCGAGGTCATCCTTGGTCACCACCTTGCCATCGGCCATGATCACCGCGCGCTTGATGCGGTTTTCAAGCTCGCGGACATTGCCGGGCCAGGGCGCCGCGTCGATCGCGTGGAGCGCATCGGAGGCGAAGCCGCGGACGCCAGGGTTCATCTCGGGCGCATAATGATGAAGGAAATGGCGGGCGAGCAGCACCGCATCGCCCGGGCGCTCTGCGAGCGCGGGGATCTTCACCACCATCTCGGCGAGGCGGTAATAAAGATCCTCGCGGAAGCTCCCCTGTCTGATCATTGCGTCGAGATCGCGGTGCGTTGCGCAGACGATGCGCGTGTCCACCGCGATCGCCTTGCGGCCGCCGATCCGCTCGATTGTCCGCTCCTGAAGGAAGCGCAAGAGCTTGACCTGCAGCGGCAGGGGAATGTCGCCGACTTCGTCAAGGAAGAGCGTGCCGCCGTGCGCGAGTTCGATCTTGCCCTCGGTCGTCTTGACCGCGCCGGTGAACGCGCCTTTCTCATGCCCGAACAATTCGCTTTCGAGCAGGGTTTCGGGAATCGCGGCGCAGTTGATCGCAACGAACGCCCCGTCGCGCCGCGCACTTGCCTCGTGCAGTCCCCGGGCGAGCAATTCCTTGCCGGTGCCGCTCGCGCCGAGCAGCATCACACTGACGCCAAGGTCGGCGACCCGCTCGATCGTACGGGCAAGCTTCAGCATCTCGGGCGCCCCGGTAATCATTCCGCCGAGAACGCGGTTGTCCCCTGCACCCTCGCTGGCGAGACGGGCATTCTCGACCTCGAGTGCGTGGACATGGAAGGCGCGCCGGACGATGAGCCCAAGCTCGTCGATATCGATCGGCTTCTGATAGAAATCCCACGCCCCGTTCGCGATCGCACCGAGCGCACTCGCGCGCTCGCCGTGCCCTGAGACAACGATGACCTTGGTGTCGGGCTTTGCCTCCAGAATCGCGCTCAGCAAGCGAAAACCCTCGCGGGTGCCGTCGGCGTCGGGCGGGAGGCCAAGGTCAAGTGTCACCACCGCAGGTTCCTCGGCGCGCAAAAGTTCGATCGCGCGGTCGTGATCCCCCGCGATCAATACTTCATAATCCTCATAGGCCCATTTGAGCTGTGTCTGCAGCCCCGGGTCGTCCTCAACCACAAGGAGCTTTCGCGTCTCGGTCCCCACGCTTGTCATCATCCCGCTTTCATCCATTCATGTCCCGCGGCGCGCTTCTCGCCCGCTGCCGGCAGCCACACGGTGAAGCGGCTTCCCTTCCCCGGTTCGCTCATCACGTCGATTGCCCCGCCCATGGCCTGCGCGAGTTGAAGCGCCTCGAACGCGCCGAGCCCAAACCCGCCCTCCTTCGTCGAGACGAACGGTTTGAACAGCTCGTCCTGAATGAAGGCGCGGGTCATCCCGGTGCCGAGGTCGAGAATGTCGATCCGAACCCGTCCTGCCTCGCGTGCGGCGATCAGCTGCACAGGCGAGCCTTCGGGCGAAGCGTCGATGGCATTGGACGCAAGCTGCTCGACGATCTGGCGCAGCGCGGCAGCGTCGGCCCAGGCCGCCAGTCCCGGCTCGCAGCCGAGGACTAGAGACGCGCGCGGCCGCATCTGCGCGGCAATGTCGCCAAGCACGGGCTCGACAAAGGTCCGCGCGGCCTCGGCGGGCCTGCCTCTTTCGCGCGGCGACAGGCGCGCGATCAGACCTGCAAGCCGCCCCGCCGAGAGCTTGAGTGTCTCAACCATGTCGGCACGGAACTCTGGCTTGTCGGCGTGCCGTTCAGCATTGCGCGCGAGCAGCGACAATTGGCTCGCCAGATTCTTGATGTCGTGCATGATAAAGGCGAAGCGCCGGTTGAACTCGTCGAAGCGCTTTGCTTCCGAAAGCGCCGCCTGGCTCTGCGATTCGGCAAGATAACTCGCCGCCTGCTGCCCCGCGATGCGCAGCACGTCCAGGTCCTCCCAGTCGAGCGCGCGCGAAACGGCCGGCCGGTGAAGCACTGCCAGCGCGAGCATACGCCCGAAATGAAGAACCGGCACTGCGACCCAGGCGCGCAAGTCGTTGATCAGCCACGGTGGAAGTGCGAGCTCATCGCCAGCCTTGGCGCCGGCGCGGCGTATCGCATCGAGGTCTGCGATATGCTGCGTCTCCTGGAGCACGAAGGCGCAGCGCAGCGGCAGCTCGGCCGCCTCGTCCGCGCCGCCCGGCCAGCGCCAATCGTCGGCGACGCAGAACGTACCCTGCGCGTCGGGGAGCATCAGCAGCGCGCCGGGGCTGCCGGTTAGCTCGGCGAGCGCCTTCGCAACCCGGCGGTGGAGGTTCGTGCTGCCCTCGCCTTCCTCCGCCTGCCCGAGGGTCGCGGTGAATCGCATCCATTCGGCGCGGTAATCATAGCGATGCTCGAAAAAATGCTTCGATATCATCACCGAGATCCATGCGCGGGCGCGGCTCGACAGGAACAGCAGCCCCCCGGCCCCGAGCGCGAAAAGCAGGAATATCCCCTGGGCAAGCTCGCCATAATCGCCCCCGACAAGCCGCGCGACCGCGCCCGTCAGTCCGATCAGCACCAGGTAGGCGGCGGCGCCGAGCAGCAGGATCGTGCGCGTAGCCGCGGTGCGCGACAGCCGCATCCGCTCGCGGCCGACGTCCATGGCAGCAACGATGAAGGTCGGCAGGATGAGCAGTGCCACGGCGGGGAGCAGCAGGATCAGCGTCGTTGCAGGCGCGCCCGTCAGCGCCCCGATCAGCTGGACATTGAGTTCATACGCCCAGAGCATCGCAAAGCCGCCGCCGACCGCGAGCACGGGCATCCTGAGCCCTGCGCTGCCATGGCGCACACCGCTGTCGACGAGGAGAAGCCCGCCCGACGCGGTGATCATCGCAGCGATCGCGAGGCCGGGCGCCATCCACCCCGCTGCCGGAAGGTGGTTGAGAAAGCTCGCGACTCCGCCAATCGCGGCGACGGCGCAAATGGTCATGAGAAGTCGCAGGATCAGCCGCTGCGGCGGAGACATGGGCGCGCGTGCGTTCCAGAAGGTCGCGCCAAGCCATCCGAGCCACGTGATATTGCGCACCGCCCGCCCAAGCATCGCCTGCGCGGACCCTGGCCCGAACGCCTCGACGCCGATACACCAGATAGTGGTCCCCCCCGCCGCCGCAATCAGCCACACAGGTACCGGCATCAGCGCCGCCATCCGTGCCCTTGGCCGGCTGAGCAGCCACAAGGTCACCCCGGCAAACCCCGCCAGCGCGAGCGTCGCAAGGAGACCGGACAGGGCGAGAAGCTGGGACACGCCTAGCGCGCCCCATCCGGCCATAGAACGACGCGCACCGTCTGAAGCAGGATCAGGAGGTCGAGAAAGGGCGAATAATTTTTCGCATAATAAAGATCATATTCAAGTTTGACACGGGCGTCCTCGACCGACGCGCCATAGGGATAATTGATCTGTGCCCAGCCCGTGAGGCCGGGCTTCACCATATGGCGCTCGGCATAATAGGGGAGAGCGCGCGTCAGTTCTTCAACGAAGCTCGGGCGTTCGGGGCGCGGCCCGACAAAGCTCATTTCACCTTTAAGGACGCACCAGGTCTGCGGCAGTTCGTCGATGCGAAGCTTGCGGATGATATGCCCGACACGCGTGACACGCGGGTCATTCTCACTCGCCCACACCGCCTGCCCTGCGGCCTCGGCATCGGTCCGCATCGAGCGGATCTTCACGATATTGTAGATCTGGCCGTAGAGCCCGACGCGGGGCTGGCGATAGAATATCGGTCCCTTGCTATCGAGCTTGACCGCAATTCCCGCGAGAAGGATCAGCGGGAGGCCGATCACCAGAACCGCAAGACTTGCGACGATGTCGAACAATCGCTTGCTGACCTTGGCGATGCGCTGTCCCGCTGAAAAGCCATCGGAAAATATGAGAAAGCTCGGGTTGGTGGTTGCAAGGTCGACGCGCCCCGTCTCGCGCTCAAGAAAACTCGCCATATCGTTGACGTGCACCCCGGTCGTCTTGACGCGCAGAAGGTCGGAAAGCGGCAGAGCGCCGCGCCGTTCCTCCATCGCGAGCACGACTTCGCCGGCGCCGAGCGCAACGGCATGGTCGGCAAGGCTCGGCACCGATGCGCGGGGCAGCGCCTCCGGGACCGCGGTTTCACTTGGCCGCATCGCGACGAAGCCGACGATACTGAGCCCGCTTCCCGGCGCATTGGCAAGCCCCTTGAGCCGCGCCGCGCGCGGTCCGGCGCCGAGCACAAGGATGCGCCGGCGAAAGGCGTCAGCGCCCGCGCTCTGTGTCAGCGCGAGACGGACGATGAGGAGCGCCCCGATCGCAAGAACCATCGCGTAGAGGCTGTTTGCGCGCCACAGCGTCGCATCGGGCAACAGAAAGCGCACGACCGACAGGAAGATGACGCCAAGCGAGATCGCAGCGAGCAGCCGCGCGGTGGCAAAGCCCATCGCCCGTAGCGCCTCGGTGCCGTACATGCCGACCGCCATCATCGCGAGCGCGTTGGCGAGCGCAAAGGTGACGACCGGCACCCAGCGCCCTATGAGCGGTCCGGCATCGAACCCCGTCTGATGCGCATAGATATGCCACGCCGCCTCCGCCGAGACGAGCAGCACTGCGAACTCAAACAGCGCAAGCCAGACGACCGCGTACGGCACATAATGTTTGAACAGCCTGAACATGAAGAATGGCGCGCCCTTTCCGGCGGCCGATCCTACGGGCCAGGGGTGAAGTGTCGGTTAACTTTACACCTGGTTCATGCACAGCGGACTCATCGCGCGCGTCGCTCGATCTCGTTCCGAGCCGCCTGCGCTATGAAGGCGCTCCGGGTCAGGCTCCGCTCAGACGCGGCTTTATCTATCGCCTCCAATATGCCGCGATCCAGCGAGATGTGGGCACGAACAACATGATGATCGTTGGCGATGCGAGGGACAGCGACGAGAAACGCGCCTGCGGCCAACTCGTCAGCCACGGCAGCCTGAGCCTGATCAAGCCGCATCGGAACGACATCCTCTTGATCGTCGAACCACAACGCCAGCGCCTCTGCGGCATTAGGAAGAACGTCGTCGAGATTATCGGCTGCCGAGAAGCAGCCAGGAAGATCGGGAAAGGTCACGCCGAACGCGCCGTCAGCATCCTTATGAACGAGAGCGTAGAAATATTTCATAGCGAATCTTCATCGGGTGATTGCGTAATTATTTGCGCAAACCCTCCTCACAACGAGGTTAGGATGTCCCGCTTTCCTACAGCAAAAACACGATAGTCGCGGTAAAAAACACCGCGAAACTCTCGAGGAAAAGCCGCACGTCGCGGCTGCTCACGAGCCCGGGCCGCGAGCGGCGTTCGGCGGCGATCGCCCGGCGCAGCGAGCCTTCCCAGTCCGCCGGAGCGCGAAGCCGCGCGATGGCCAACTGCCGTGCATCGTGGTCGCGCAAGCGGCCGCGAATGTCGATGCGAAGATCGGGGTCGAGTCGGTCCATGCCCCGACGCTAGGCAGATCTTAACGATCCGGTAAGGTTAAAAAGTCGTTAACGGGCCAAGCGTCCCGTCCCGGGACGTGTTGCAGCCGGTCGGCTAAAGTGGCGGAGGGGCGATGCGCACGGTGGCCCGCTCGCCGGCGCCCGCCTGGAACGGCTTGCAGCGCTGCGGCCGCATCCGGGGGCCAAGGCAGATGCGCACTTCGGTGAGCCAGCCCTTGCGATCGGTTGCGACCGCGATCATCGGCGCACTTATCCCCGGGTTGACGCGCGCAAAGGCAGCGCGGACCGAGCCTGCGGTCTGCGGGCGCGCCGCGAGGCCTTTCATGTCGGGAAAGCGCACAGCGCCGAACATGATCGCAGCGGCGCGGAAATAGGCGGCGGGATTCGGGCTCATGCAGGTGCCGTGCTTTGCCCATTCGTGCTGCAGCAGCTGCGCTGAGGGCGTCATGCACATGTGGCGACGGAGGACGGTCGCGGGCACGGTCTGCGCCGGGCGGCACCATTGCGGATAGGCGGGACCGTCCGCCTCGGGCCACAGACCGTGAAGGACAAAGCCGAAGCGCCCATTCTCCCCTGAACATTAAAAGCGATCGGCCGCCCGCTTCGGATTGGCAGCGCTCGCGCAGCGCTGCGGCGACCAGCTCATCGCCAAAAGATACCCTGCGATCCTGGGGCTTCGCGCCGGCTCGCCGCGCGGCGCCGTTTCGGGGCGCGGAACCGGGATATGATCGGGCGCCGTGCAGGCGAGCGCCTGCGCCTGGGCATATGTCGGTGCCAGCATAAAGACGATGGCCGCCCAGAAGGCCCCGATCTTCGGTCCAAGCCTGGATTGCCGAAGGAGCACGCCTCCCTCGCGCGCCAGATCGAAGCTGCTCAATGGGAGGCGCGCGGCAAAGGGATGGCGGAGGGCGTTAAGCCAGCGCAAAATCGAGCCCGATGTCAGCGGCGGGGGCCGATTGGGTGAGCCGCCCCACCGACACATAGGTCACGCCGGTTTCGGCTATCGCGCGGATCGTGTCGAGCCGAACCCCGCCCGAGGCTTCGGTGGGAATGCGACCGGCAACGATCGCAACCGAGTCGCGCAAGGCTGCAAGGTCCATGTTGTCGAGCAGCAAGTGTGTCGCCCCGGCGCCAAGCGCGGGCGCCACCTGGTCGACGCGGTCGACTTCGACGATGATCGTTTCGATTCCGGCCGCTACCGCCCGCCGCACCGCTTCCTCGACCGATCCCGCCACCGCGACGTGATTGTCCTTGATCATCGCCGCGTCCCAGAGACCCATCCGGTGATTGGTCGCGCCGCCCATCCGGGTGGCATATTTTTCGAGCACCCGAAGGCCGGGAATCGTCTTGCGTGTGTCGAGTAGCGTCGCACCCGTCCCGGCAATCGCGTCGACATAGGTGCGCGTCAGCGTCGCGATGCCCGACAGATGCTGTACCGTGTTGAGCGCCGAGCGCTCGGCAGTCAGCATCGCGCGCGCATTGCCCGACAGGCGAACAAGGTCGGTACCGGGGTCAACTTGCGCGCCCTCCTCGACCAGCACCTCGATGGCCATGTCGGGCGCAAGCGCACGGAAGAAGCGCACCGCGATCGGCAATCCCGCGACGGTGATCGCGTCGCGGCTGCCCATCACCCCTTCGAAGCGCGCCTCCGCAGGAATTGTCGCGAGGGAGGTGATATCGCCGCCGATACCGAGATCTTCGGAAAGCGTGGCGCGGACGAAGGCATCGAGGTCGAAGCCGGGGAGCGAGAAATCGGTCATGGCCCCCGCGATAATGGCTGGGGTCTGCAAATCAACTTGACGTTTACGTTAACTGGCGCTGACATGCGTCGACGCGGCAACCATGCCACCTTCGGAGCGACACCATGCAATCCCCCATCTCGGCCCTCCTCGGCATCGAATTTCCCCTTCTCGCTTTCTCGCACTGCCGCGACGTCGTCGTGGCCGTGTCGAAAGCCGGCGGCATGGGCGTTTTCGGCGCCGCCGCCCTGTCGCCTGACCGGCTCGAAGAGGAACTTGCCTGGATCGACGCGCATATCGGCGGACGTCCTTACGGCGTCGACCTCATCGTTCCCAACAGCTTCTCCGGCAAGGGCGAAGCGCCGGCCGCCGCCGCGCCACAGGTCCCGGAGACGCACCGGCAGTTTGCGGCCCGGATTCTCGGCCAGTTCGACGTCGACGCCGCGGGGCTCGACGATGCGATGAGCGAGCGGCAGAGTTTTGGGGACAACATGCACGATGAAGGTGCAGCAAGACTCCTCGAGGTCGCATTCCGCCATCCGATCAGGCTCATCGCCAATGCCCTCGGCGTCCCGCCCCAGCTGATGCTCGATCTTGGAAAGCAGCATGATGTTCCCGTCGCGGCCCTTGTCGGTACGCGCGACCATGCGCTGGCGCAGGTGCGCGCAGGGGTCGATATTCTCGTCGTCGCAGGCGGCGAGGCCGGCGGCCACTGCGGCGAAGTCGCGACGATGGTGCTCGTACCCGAGGTTGCCGCTGCGCTCGATGCGATCGGAAACCCAACTCCGATTCTCGCCGCGGGCGGCATCGTCACCGGGCGCCAGATGGCGGCGGCGATGGCGATGGGCGCCCACGGCGCCTGGTGCGGATCGGTGTGGCTGACCACCGCCGAGGCCGAAACCAATCCCGTCGTGAAGGAAAAGATGCTCGCGGCTTCGGCGCGCGATACTGTGCGCTCGAAGAGCCGCACCGGAAAGCCCTCGCGCCAGCTTCGATCGCCATGGACCGATGCATGGGAGGCCGAAGGCGCACCCAAGCCGCTTCCGATGCCGCTCCAGTCGCTGGTCAGCGAACCTGCGCTGCGCAAGGTCGATAAATTGTCAGAAGGCGGCCACGAAGGCGCAAAGGCGCTCGCGACCTATTGGGTCGGCCAGGGGGTCGGCCTGATGAACGAGGCGATGAGCGCCGGCCAGGTCGTCCAGGCGTTCAAGGAAGACTGGATCGCTGCCTGCGAACGCCTGAACGGCTTCCTCGGGGAGTGACGAGCAAGGCTTCCCGTCCCGATGCCGTGGGAGGGGGCCGTCTGCGGCGCTAAGCGCCTGCGCTGCCGTCTCGGATCCCTCGCCTCTGCCCCGCATGGGCCCCTGCCCCATGCCTTGGGGCATGGGGAGGGGCCGAGAGCGATTTTTCAGGAAACCGTCGCCTTGACGATCTTGCCAGGCTCGCGCGGCGGCTCGCCCTTGGGCAGCGCGTCGACATTTTCCATGCCTTCGATCACTTCGCCCCAGACGGTGTACTGGTTGTCGAGGAAGCGGGCATCCTCGAAGCAGATGAAGAACTGGCTGTTCGCGCTGTTCGGATTCTGCGCACGCGCCATCGAACAGATGCCGCGAACGTGCGGTTCGCTGTTGAATTCTGCGGGAAGGTCGGGAAGCTGGCTGCCGCCCATGCCCGTTCCCGTCGGATCGCCGCCCTGCGCCATGAAGCCGGGGATCACGCGGTGAAAGACGACGCCATCGTAGAAGCCTTCGCTCGCGAGCTGGCTGATCCGCTCGACATGCTTCGGCGCAAGATCGGGGCGCAGGCGGATGACAACATCGCCGGTCGACAGCGACAGGGTAAGGGTCTGTTCGGACATGGAGGGCTCCTCATGGATTGGATGGGCGGTGCCATAGCGGGCGCAGCCGGCAAAGCCACGCATTAATTGCCCGCGCCGGCTTGGCCGGCGTTGCCAAGCCTTTCCTGCGGGACTAGGGGGAAATTCGGTTCACGAGGCTGTTTCGGCCGATCATGACAGGGAGGGCCGCGCGATGGACGAACGCGAAGATTCCCTGCACCCCCAAGACGATATCCTCACCGATGACCGCGGCCGCGGCGCCGAAGGTGCAAGCCAGGAGGCCGAGACCGAGCTCGACGAGGACGATCGGCTGAAGCCCGAATTCGTAAGCGACGTGCTCGCGCTCGCCGAAGCCGGCGAACATGAAGCGGCGCGTGAACGTATCGGCCGCCTCCACCCTGCCGATATCGCCGACCTGTTTGAGCTGGTGTCCGATGAGGACCGGCCGCTACTCGCCTCGGTCCTCGGCGACATGCTCTCCCCGGACGTGCTCGCCGAGATGAACGAGCATGTGCGCGAGCGGCTGATCGACCTGCTCGCGCCCGAGCAGGTGGCGGAAATCGCCTCCGAACTCGACACCGACGACGCGGTCGCAATCATCGAGGACATGGAGGAGGACGAGCAGCAGGCCGTCCTTCAGGCGATGGAGCCCGAGGACCGCGCCGCGATCGAGGATGCGCTCTCCTTCCCCGAGGAATCAGCCGGCCGCCTGATGCAGCGCGACCTTGTGGCGGTGCCCGAGCATGTCCGCGTTGGCGACGTCATCGACCGTTTGCGCGAAGACACCGAGCTCACGAGCGATTTTTGGGAAATCTTTGTTGTCGACCCGATGCACCGCCCGGTGGGAACGTGCCAGCTCAGCTGGATCCTGCGCACCCCGCGCGACATTGCGATCAGCGACGTGATGAAGCGTGAGCAGACGCTGATCCCGGTCGACATGGACCAGGAAGAGGTCGCGCTTCGCTTCCAGAAATATGCCCTGATCTCGGCTGCCGTCGTCGACAAGGCCGGACGGCTCGTCGGCATGATCACGGTCGACGACATCGTCCACATCATTCAGGAAGAAGCAGGCGAAGACATTTTGCGCCTGTCCGGCGCCGGCGACGGGGACATCAACGAGCCGATTCGCGAAACCTATGCCGCGCGTGTGCGCTGGCTGATTGCCAATCTCGGCACCGCGCTCGTGGCCTCTACGATCGTCGGCCTGTTCGGCGGCGCGATCGAACATATGGTGGCGCTGGCTGCGCTCATGCCGATTGTCGCAGGCGTCGGCGGCAATGCGGGAACGCAGACGCTCGCGGTGACGGTTCGTGCGCTCGCGATGAACCAGCTCACCGATTCGAACAGCTGGCGCGCAGTCTGGCGCGAAATGAAGATCGCGCTCCTCAACGGCGGAACGATTGCGCTGATCGCGGGAACCGCGACCGCCGTCTGGTTCTCAAACCCCGGCCTTGGCGGCGTGATTGCGGCGGCCATGATCGTGAACATTTTCGTCGCCGGGGTGGCGGGCGTCGCCATTCCCCTCCTCCTCGACCGGCTCGATCAGGATCCGGCCGTCGCCAGTTCCATTTTCGTCACCATGACGACCGATTCCATGGGCTTTCTCGCCTTTCTGGGGCTCGCAGTGGCGAGCGGGATCACGGCGCTCTGACCGCAAACTTTTGAAATCCAAGCGATTCAAAAGAAACGCGAAAAAAGTGCGACCCGGCGCATTTTTTTGGGAACTTACCGCCATCAGGCTCGTTTCCCTTTCGAGCAGCGGTCATCGCCCCCCCGCAGCGCTGCTCAGCAACATTGGCCCGGCCCGCATTCCCTCCCCCCCCCTCGAACGCGTGCCGGGCCATTTTGCACCCTGGAACCCGCAAGAGGTGATCGAATGACGAGTGTCCGTGTTATCCTTCTCACCCTGCTCGCCAGCTTTCTGGTCGCTGGCTGCAATACGGTGAAGGGCGTCGGCCGCGATATCGAATCGGTTGGACAGGCCGGCTCAGACGCCATCAACTGAGAGCCCGAAAAGTAACTTACCCTAACCCTCTTCGAGAGGCTCGGGCGCCGTTTCGGCGCCTGTTTTGTTGCGCCGCCGCTGCGTGAACCAGATGGCGAAGAGCGACAGTTCATAAAGCAGGATCAGCGGCACCGCGAGCAGGAACTGGCTGAGAACGTCGGGCGGCGTTGCGACTGCGGCGATCCCGAAGGCCGCGACGATCATGTAGCGCCGCGCCGATATGAGCTGGGCGCGCGTGACCAGTCCCGACCGCTCGATCAGCATCAGGAGGATCGGCAGAAGGAAGGCGATGCCGAACGCCATGATGAATTGCATGATGAAGCTGAGGTAATTGCCCACTGAGGGCAGCGCCTCCTGCGTCACCCCGCCGACGGTCCCTTGATATCCAAGCAGGAATTTGAGCGCCAAGGGCACGGTGACAAAATAGGCAAAGCTCGCGCCGATCGCGAACAGCACCGGGGTTGCAAAGAGAAAAGGCAGGAGCGCCTTCTTTTCCTGGCGATAGAGACCCGGCGCCACGAATTTCCAGAGCTGGTTGGCGATCACCGGAAAGGCGATCATCATCGCTGCGAACAGCGCGACCTTGATCTCGACAAAAAAGGCCTCGAACAACTGGGTGTAGATGAGCTTGCCCTGCCCGGCCTGGACGAGCGGCTGGACGAGAATGCCGAAAATCGGCCGCGCGAAATAAAGGCACGCCCCGAAAGCGACGGCAATCGCAAGCAGCGACTTCAAAAGGCGTGAACGCAGCTCGATCAGATGATCGAGCAGCGGCATCTTGCCGCCGGCACCGTCATCCTCATCGTCCGCAAGCGGGGTTGGAGCCGTCATGGCAGCGGCCCGTCCCTCGGCGGCACGGCATGGGTCTCGGGATGCTCAGGAGATGCTGGGGCGGCGGCCGCATCATCGTCTGCGGCGGTCTCACGGACCGGAGCGGGAATCGCTGGCGCGTTCGGCTCGGCATCGACACGCGGAAACTCGCGCATGATCGCCTCATTCTGCTCGCGCCATTGCTTTTCCAGTTCTTCAAGCTCGGCCTCGCGCATCATCGTGTCGAGCCCGGCACGGAAATGGCGCGCCATGCCGCGCGCCTTGCCCACCCATTTGCCGACAAACCGCATCGCCTTGGGAAGGTCCTTGGGGCCGATGACGACCAGCGCCACGACAATGACGAGCAGCAGCTCGGTGGGCGCAACGTCGAACATTTACCAGCCAATCCCCGCAGACGGACGAAAATCAGCGGTTTTCGGTTTCCGCGGTCGGAGCCGGTGTGACCGACGGATCGCTAGCGCGCTGCCCTTCGATATGGCGAGGCGCGGCCGGCGGCGTGTCGTCGTCGGCCATGCCCTTCTTGAAACTTTTGATGCCCTTGGCAACGTCGCCCATCATGTCCGAGAAGCGTCCCTTGCCGAACAATAGCAGGACGATCACGCCGAAGACCAGCCAGTGCCAGATGCTCAAACCACCCATCTCAAAATCTCCTTGCGCCGTCCATATAGGGGGGAGCGACGCGTAATGCACGCGGCGACGTCAAAAAACCCTAAGCCTCTTCGCCGTCCTTGACCAGATCCAGCTCGCCCATTGCCTCTTCGAACGCAAGGTCGACAGGATCAAGAAGGCCCGCGGCGCGCAAATCGTCGATGCCCGGCAGATCCTTGCGGCTGCCAAGCCCGAAATGCTGCAAAAACGCGTCCGTCGTCCGATAGACAAGCGGACGCCCGGGCACCTCGCGCCGACCCGCGGGGGCGATCCATTCGGCCTCCATCAGCACGTCGAGCGTGCCCTTCGATGTCTGAACACCGCGAATCGCCTCGATCTCGGCGCGGCTGACCGGCTCATGGTAGGCGATGATCGCGAGAACCTCCGAAGCCGCGCGCGAAAGCTTGCGCGGATCGTCGCGCTCGCGGCGGAGGAGATGCGCAAGGTCGGCAGGCGTCTGGAAGTGCCAATGTCCGCCGCGTTCAACCAGTTCGATGCCGCTTCCTGCGTGGCGCGCGGCGATTTTCTGGACGATCGCGCGCACCTCACCTGCCGTCACATCGTCACCGAGGCGGGCCGCGAGCTGCCGCGGGTCGAGCGGCTCGTCGCTGGCGAAGATCATGGCCTCGATGGCGCGTTCGCGATCGTCGATAGGGGTCATGCCGATGCCGCCTTCAGATAAAGCGGCTCGAACGCGCCGTCCTGCTTGAGGTCGACGCGGCCCTGCCGCGCAAGTTCGAGTGCTGCAAGAAAACTCGATGCAATCGCCGAGCGGCGCAGCGGCCCCACATAATCGGGGGGGAGAAAGTCGGAGAGTTCGGCCCAGTCGAGCTTGATTCCGATCATGCGCTCAAGGTGATGAAGCGCCGCGTCGAGCGTGACCACCGGGCGCCGTGCGACCATATGGACGACGGGTTCGGTGCGCAGCTTGACCTGTCCATAGGCTGCGAGCAGGTCGTAGAGGGTAGCGTCCCACCGCCGAACCCGAACCTCGCGCAGCCCTTCGGGCTTCGGCCGCAGGAACACATCGCGGCCGACCCGGTCGCGCGCGAGCAGCCGCGCTGCGGCCTCGCGCATCGCCGCAAGCCGCTGGAGCCTGAGTTGCAACCTGAGCGCAAGCTCGTCGGGCGAGGGATCCTCGGCCGGATCCTTGGGCAGCAGCAGGGCCGATTTGAGATAGGCGAGCCAGGCGGCCATGACGAGATAATCGGCCGCGACCTCGAGCTTTAGCGCCCGCATTTCCGCGATGAAGGCCAGATATTGTTCGACCAGCGCAAGGATGGATATCTGCCGCAGATCGACCTTCTGGCTTCGCGCAAGGGTCAGCAAGAGGTCGAGCGGTCCTTCCCAGCTTTCGAGGCTGAGTTGCAGCGCATCTTCGCGCTCCGCCGCTCGTGGAGCCAGCTCGAAATCGAGTGGCAGTTCCTCCATCGGCAGCTCAGGCGATCGCCAGCAGCGCATCGCGCTGATCGACGAGCATCGCAAACTGACGCGGATCGCGCACGCCCGCGATCCGGTCCATCGCGCCCTCGAGGCGCGAGAGCGCCTTCTCGCTGATCGGATCGAGCGCGTTCGCGATCCCGATCATGTCGTCCATCTTCCCCCAGCAGTTGAGCGCGATGTCGCAGCCCGCCGCAATCGCGGCCGCAGCGCGCGAGGGCACATCGCCCGACAGCGCCTTCATGTCGAGATCATCGGTCATCAAAAGGCCGTGAAAACCGATGCGCTGGCGGATCACGCTGTCGATAATCAGCGGCGACAAGGTCGCCGGGCGGTCAGGGTCCCACGCGCTGAACACGACATGACAGGTCATCGCCATCGCCGCGTCGCGCAGCGCCGCAAAGGGAGCAAGGTCGCTCTGCAAGTCGTGATCGCTTGCCGTCACAACAGGCAATTCCTCGTGCGAGTCGAGCAGCGCGCGGCCGTGGCCCGGTATATGCTTGACGATGCCGACGACGCCGCCGTCCTGGAGACCGGAGAGGATCGCGCGCCCGAGCGCTGCGACGCGCATCGGCTCGCTCCCGAGCGCGCGGTCGCCGATGACGTCACTCGCACCTGGCTGGCGAACATCGAGCAGCGGCAGGCAATCGACGGTAATTCCGACCTCGGCGAGCATGGAGGCGAGCGCCATGGCGTTGAGCCGCGCCGCCTCGATTGCGCTCGCCGGCGCCCGCTCATAGAGGTCGTCAAAAGCGGCGCCGCTTGGAAAATCGGGCCATTCGGGCGATTTCATCCGCGCCACGCGTCCGCCCTCCTGGTCGATCAGGATCGGCAAATGGGTGCGGCCATCGAGCGAACGCAGATCGTCGGTAAGGCGCCTGAGCTGCTCGCGATTCTCGATGTTGCGGCCAAAGAGGATATAACCTGCAGGCCTGCTATCGCGAAAGAAAGCGCGCTCATCGTCGGTCAGCGTCAGGCCCGAAAGGCCGAAAATTGCGGGTATCATGCGTCAACCTCCATAGGCTGGCGCCCCCTCACGCGGCAACCAAGGGACGCATCATGCCATAGCGGCCGATACGAACCAACGCCGGTTGCGGCGAAACGGGCCGAATCAGCGGACGATATCGCAATTCTCCCCTGCTACCCGTAGTTTACCGCATAAAGTCTTGGCGTTGGCGGCCGTCCCTGCCGCGACGCGAAGGCGGTAGACCTTGTTGCCGCCCACATCCGCCGCCGATACGAAGCGGTTGAGTTCGGCAAGATAGGCAAAGCGCTTCGAAAGGTTCGCCCAGGCCTTGTTTGCGGCCGCTTCGCTGCGGAAAGCGCCGAGCTGAACAAGGGCGCCGCCGGCCTCGGCCGGTGCGCTCGCCGCGCTGCCCACGGAGGTTTTCGCCAAGGTTGCAGCGGGAGCCGCCCCCGCACTGCCGACCGCGGCAGCCCGCCCCGCCCCGGCTTTCGCCGCGTCCTGTTCAGCTGCCTGTTTCGCCGCGGCAGCCTTTGCCGCAGCCTCGCGTTCGGCGGGCGTGACAGCCGGCTCCTCGGGCATCCGGCTCGGATCCACCCGGCCCGCGGGCTCCACGCCCTCGCTCGCGGCGAAGCTTGCATCCCCTTCGCCTTCGAAAGTCCGCGAGGCATCGTTGCTCGGCACGACCTTGTAGTCGCCCGGCTGAGCAGCGATCAGCTCGCCATTGCCGCGCGCTCCGCCATTCTGGAGCCACCAGAGCCCCCCGAGCACGGCACCGATCAGGAGGAGGCCGCCCAAGACCATGACAAGCAGGCGGGTCGGCGAAACTTCCGGATCGTCTTCATAGTCGTCCGCCGCCTCCAGCCAGGGCAGCCGATCCTCGGCGTCCAATCCCAGCCCCGCATCCCCGTTATCGCCCATCAAGCCATCTCCTCGAGCGCGTCGACCCCCATCAGGTGCAGCCCATTGCGGATAACCTGCCCGATTCCATCGGCCAAATAAAGCCGCGTCGCCGTCAGTTCGGGGTCAGCCGGCAAAATCACGCGCGCCTCGGGGCGGTCGTTGCCCATGTTCCACCAGGCATGAAAGGCAGCTGCCACGTCGCCGAGGTAGAAGGCGATGCGGTGCGGCTCGCGCGCCGATGCGGCTGCCTCGACGATGCGCGGGAATTGCGCGAGAAGCTTCACGAGGCCCAGTTCATAGGCATCGAGGCGCGCCAGTTCGGGTGAAGCGGCCGCGACGCCTGCCTCGGCCAGCTTTCGCTTCAGCGAAGCGATCCGGGCATGGGCGTATTGGACATAGAAGACAGGATTGTCGCGCGACGCCTCGACGACCTTGGCAAAGTCGAAATCCATCTGCGCATCGGCCTTGCGCGTCAGCATGGTGAAGCGCACCGCATCCTTGCCGACCTCGTCGACAATGTCGGCGAGCGTCACGAAATTGCCGGCCCGCTTCGACATCTTGAACGGTTCGCCATTCTTAAGAAGGCGCACCATTTGGACGAGCTTGACGTCGAAACGCGTCTTTCCGCCCGTCAGCGCTGCAACCGCCGCCTTGATCCGCTTGACGGTGCCGGCGTGGTCAGCGCCCCAGATGTCGATCAGCTCGTCGGCGCTCTGGGCCTTTTGATAATGGTAGGCAAGGTCGGCGCCGAAATAGGTCCAGCTGCCGTCCGACTTCTTGATCGGCCGGTCCTGATCGTCGCCAAATTGGGTCGAGCGGAACAGCGGCAGCTCAACCGGTTCCCAATCCTCGGGCGTCTCCCCCTTCGGCGCTTCGAGCAGACCATCATAGACGAGCCCCTGCTCGCGCAGCCACGCCTCCGCCGCCGCTGGCTTGCCTTCCGCCTGCAGTTCAGCTTCCGACGAGAAAAGATCGTGATGAATGCCAAGCTTCGCAAGATCGCCGCGGATCATGTCCATCATCGCGCTCACCGCCTCGGCGCGGAACAGGCCAAGCCAGGCGCTCTCCGGCGCGCCAACGAAGCGGTCGCCATATTCGGCCGCGAGGCTTTTGGCGACCGGCTTCAGATAGTCGCCAGGATAAAGACCTTCCGGGATCACGCCGATATCTTCGCCGAGCGCTTCGCGGTAACGCATGTGGACCGAGCGGGCGAGAACATCGACCTGCGCGCCTGCATCATTGACATAATATTCGCGGATCACCTTGTGCCCGGCAAATTCGAGCAAAGCGGCAAGCGCATCTCCGACCACGGCGCCGCGACAATGGCCGACGTGCATCGGTCCGGTGGGGTTGGCAGAGACATATTCGATATTGACCCGGCGGCCTTCGCCCATCGCCGAACGGCCATAATCCGCGCCCTTTTCGTGAATCAGCGCAAGCTCTTCGCGCCAGCTGTCATCGGCGAGGCGCAAGTTGATGAAGCCTGGCCCCGCAACGCTCGCCTCGGTGACCTCGCCGAGCCCGCCGAGCTCGGCGGCGAGCAGTTCGGCGAGCGCGCGCGGGTTCATGCCTGCGGGCTTGGCGAGCACCATCGCGGCGTTCGTTGCAACATCGCCGTGCGCGGGATCGCGCGGGGGCTCGACGCTGATCGCGCTCCTCTCGAGCCCCGCCGGCAGGGCATTCCTGGCGGCCAGCGCATCGAGCGCGGCGCCGATATGATCGGAAAAGCGGCTGAAGAGGGTCATGAAAGGGACCTATCCTGGTTCAAGGGATTGAAGCGCGCCCTATCGCAGCTTGGGCAACACGAAAAGCCCTGCGCCGCCGCCGGGCGCCGCAGGTCATCGAAGATGCGACGGGCGCCGCCGCGCCGCCGCGACACCCTATCGTCGGACGTTATATTCGAGCTGTTCGGGCGTCAGCTGGAAGCCGACGAGCAGTTCAAAGCTGGCGCGTTGCACCGCCGCTCTCACCTCGGGCAGGCTGAGCGGATCGACAGCCGCGTCGGCATCGCCGGGCTTGCGCTTGCGCGTGATGCGCTCCTGAATGTCGGCGGGCAAGGTCGCCGCGGCCGCGTCGACATAGGCCGACGCTTGCGCATGGCCGGACCCGCGGGTCTCGCCCTCGGCGAAACTGACGGTCACCTGGCCGAGACGCTTCGCCACCACCGCGGTCCCGCCCTGCACGACTGTCGCGAAATAGGGCAAGGTGACGCTGCGTGCCGGTCCTGCATCGCGGCGCGTTGCCACGACGTCGAAATCGGCGAGCTGGTAGATTTTCTCACCCGTGTCGTTGCACTGGGGCGTCAGCTTCGTGATCGTCGCCACGACGTCGATCGCGCCCGCATCGCGGCGCGTCGCGGGGTCGAACAGGGTGATGTCGCCGGTATGCAGCGGAATCGCGACCGCGGGGCATTTGTCGCGCGTCGCGGTGATGCCGACACCCGCCGAGATGTCGAGCTCATTGTCGCGTCCGCAGCCGGCCGCCGTCGCCATGGCCGCGACCCCGCAAAGGATGGCGATGGTCTTGCGGGACGAGGAGGAAGTCGGCTTCATAAGGGTCAGGCTTTCCAATCGGCGGGACGGGGCGGGGTCGTTCCCGCTCCATGCGCGCCGCTTCTTATCGGTGCGATGAACGAGGCGCAACAGGCAGGCGCCCGCCCCACAAGCCGCTTTACCGCAGACGGCCACCTACGCTAGAGCGCTGCAGCATGAACGCACCGCTCAAAATGGCGTCCCCGCTTCGAGCCGAACCGGCGGAACTCAAGGTATTGATCGCGGCGCCGCGCGGATTCTGCGCCGGCGTCGACCGGGCGATCCGCATCGTCGAACTCGCGATCGAACGCTTCGGGGCGCCCGTCTATGTGCGCCATGAAATCGTCCACAATCGCTATGTCGTCGACAAGCTGAAGGCCCAGGGCGCAGTCTTCGTCGAATCGCTCGATCAGGTCCCCGATGGCGTTCCGGTGGTGTTCAGCGCGCACGGCGTTCCCAAGGCTGTGCCCGCGAAGGCCGCAGCGCGCGGGCTCGATTATATCGACGCGACCTGCCCATTGGTCTCGAAAGTGCACCGGCAGGCAGAGCGCGCGCATGAGGCAGGACGCCACATCGTCTTCATCGGCCATGCGGGGCATCCCGAGGTCGTGGGCACGCTCGGGCAGCTTCCCGAAGGCGCGATGACGCTGGTCGAATCGGTCGACGATGTCGCCCGCCTGACGCCGCCCGATCCTGGGATGCTCGCCTATCTCACCCAGACGACCTTGTCCGTTGACGATACGCGCGACATCGTCGCCGCGCTTGAGCACCGCTTTCCGGGCATCCAGGGGCCCCGCGGAGAGGACATCTGTTACGCGACATCGAACCGGCAGGCCGCAGTAAAGGCGATTGCGGGCCAGTGCGACCGGGTGATCGTGATCGGCGCCCCGAACAGCTCGAACAGCCTTCGCCTTGTCGAGGTTGCCGAGCGGCTCGGCACCCCTGCCCATCTCGTTCAACGCGGCGACGACATCGCGCCCGACTGGCTCGCGGATATCGCAACGCTCGGCATCACCGCGGGCGCGAGCGCGCCCGAGACGCTGGTGCGCGAAGTGATCGATGCCGTGGCGAAGCACCGCAGAATCGTCGAGGACGTCGTCGTGACCGCGCAGGAAAACATGATCTTCAAGTTGCCGCGCGGGCTTGAACGCTGATGGCGGTCTATACCGAGGTCGATCCCGACGACCTGGCTGCGCTCGTTGCCCGCTACGACATCGGGACCGTCCGTTCGTGCAAGGGCATTGCCGAAGGCGTTGAAAACAGCAATTTCCTTCTGGAGACGACGGACGGACGCTTCATCCTGACGCTCTATGAAAAGCGGGTTCGCGCCGACGAACTGCCTTTTTTCGTCGACCTGCTTGGCCATCTCGCTGCCAAGGGCTGCCCGGTGCCAGCGATGATCCGCGATCGAAGCGGCGCTGCGATCCAGCAGATTTCGGGGCGCGCTGCCTGCATTATCCAGTTCCTTCCCGGCATCTCGCTGACCCGCCCGAGCGCCGCCCAGTGCGAAGCTGCCGGCGCCGCGCTCGCCCGGACCCACCGGGCGCTCGAAGATTTCGCGGGCGCTCGCGAGAACAATATGGGATATCGGCATTGGCGCGAGATCGCAAAGGCCGCGGGTGATCTCGACACGGTGCTGCCGGGCCTCGGCGCAATCGTCGATGCCGAACTCGACTATCTGGACGCGCACTGGCCTTCCGGCCTCCCCTCGCATGTTATCCACGCAGACCTATTTCCCGACAATGTGCTCATGCTCGGCGACGAGGTGACCGGGCTGATCGACTTCTATTTCGCCGCCAGTGACTATCGCGCCTATGATCTTGCCGTCACGCACGCGTCATGGACCTTCTCCTCCGACGGAAAACGCTGCGATCCGGCGCGCGCCGCGGCCTTGATGCGCGGCTATGCGCGCGAGATCGCGCTCACCGGCGAAGAGATCGCCGCCTTGCCCCTCCTCGCGCGCGGCGCCTCGCTCCGTTTCCTGCTGACACGCGCCCACGACTGGATCCACACGCCCGCAGGCGCGCTCGTGACGCGCAAGGACCCCTCGCCCTTTCTCGCGCGCCTGCGCCGCTACTCTGCCCCCGATGCGATGGATCTCTTCGGGGCATGACGGGGAGCGCAGGCAGAACGGTGATCGTCGCGACCGACGGCGCGTGCAAGGGCAATCCTGGCCCGGGCGGCTGGGGTGCGGTGCTGCGCTGGGGCGATGTCGTTAAGACGATATCGGGAGGCGAGGCAGAGACAACCAACAACCGGATGGAACTGATGGCCGCGATCGAGGCGCTCGCCACCTTGAAGCGGGGGTGCCGCGTCGAGTTGTCCACCGACAGCGTCTATGTTCGCGACGGCATCACGAAATGGATCCACGGATGGCAAAGGAACGGCTGGAAGACCGCCGCGAAAAAGCCCGTCGCCAATGCCGATCTGTGGCAGCGCCTCGCAGCCGAGGCAAAGCGGCACGAGATCGAATGGCTCTGGGTCAAGGGTCACGCCGGGCACGGCGACAATGAGCTTGCCGACCAGCTTGCCAGTGACGCTGCGCTTGCTGCGGCCCGGGCGCGCTAGGCGCCCGCACCGGCCTTTTGCAAAAGCTATTCGGCTTCGCGCGTTTCGGCGCCGGGGCCATTCTTCTTGATCGACTCGATGGCGTTTTTCGCCGAGGCCTTGCTGCTGTAGCCTTCGGTCCAGAAGATCGTTTCGCTATTATATTTGAAATAGGCGACGAACTCGCCCGCCTTGTTTTTCTTGATCTCGAAATAATGGGCCATCGGGTCCTCCACCAAGCGGAGCCGCCAGGATGCGCGGCTAACCTATGTTAAGCGCCTCGCCGCCGCGCGCAAGCGCCTCGATGGGTCAGGCAAAACGGCCCGGCGAATAAGGGCTGGGATCGAGGGCCCCGATCGCGCCCCCGGGCGCCGGCGCGCCGAGCTGGGCTGCAAGCAGCGCGGAAATGGCAGGCGAGGTCTGGATACCGAAACCGCCCTGCCCCGCGCACCAGGTGAAGGCAGGCTCGCAAGGGTCCGCGCCGAACACAGGCCGACGGTCGGGCGCGAAACTGCGCAGTCCCGCCCATTTGCGCTCGACCGCCGCGACGGGCCAGTCGACGACCGCCTGCAGCCGCTCGATCGCCAGCGCGACGTCGATTTCCTCGGGTGCCGCATCGCAGGGCTCGGAAGGCGTTTCATCATGCGGGCTCAGCCAAATGCGGCCTTCGCTCTCGCCCTTGAAATAGAATTGGCCGCCAACATGGACGATCAGCGGCAGGGCGGCCGGCACGGGCACCCCGAGTCGGACCTGAAGTACAGTGCGCCGATAGGGCTGGATGGCGAGCGGTTTGACGCCGCAGGCCGCTGCGACCCCGTCCGCCCAGGCGCCCGCCGCGTTCACGATGACATCGGCGATCATCTCGCCCCGCCCCGTCTCGACATGCCACCGCCCGCCGCGCCGGCGCGCCGCGATGAGCGGCGCGCGCGCAACCAGTTTTGCGCCTGCGCGCCTTGCTGCGCGCAGATAGGCAGCGTGGAGCGCCGCGACATCGATATCGCTGCACGCCGCCTCATAGGCAGCTTCGGTCCAGTCGGACCGGATGCCCGGCACTCTTTCTCTCACCTCGGCCGCCGCGAAACGCACGATGTCCACGCCCTTGGCCGCAAAGGCCCGCGTGAAAGCGTCGACCGCTTCCTTTTCCTCGCCGCGCCCGATCGTGAGCGCAGCGCGAGGCGCGAGAAAGGGATGGTCGGAAAAATCGCCGTCGGGGCGCGCGAGCGCGGCATAGGAGGCGGCCGAAAGCGGCTGTATGCCGACCCCGCCATAGCTTTCGTGCCAGAAGGCGGCCGAACGTCCGGTGGCGTGAACGCCGGGGCGATCCTCCGCCTCGATGATGACGATCTTCCGGTACGGCGCGAGCGCGGCCGCGAGGCTCGCGCCCGCGATCCCGGCGCCGACAACGAGAACGTCGGTGGCATGGGGCGGCGCGTCGCTCATGCCAAGGCGCATATCGGCCCGCGCGGGGAATGCAAGCCGGGCGGGGATTTCAACATGGTTACGCTTTGGTAAGCCATGCTTGCTACTGAAAATGCTGTGGGACACAATCCGACCGCTCTTGGCCTGATGGCTCTCCTCGCCGCGCTGATGATCGCTGCCGCGATCAGCGACCTGCGGTCGCGCACGATTTCCAATGCGCTGAACGCGGCGATCGCGCTGCTCGCCATCCCCTTCTGGTTTGCGAGCGGTCTTTTGGCCTGGCCCGAGATGCCGCTTCAGTTCGCGGCCGCCTTCGGCGTCTTCCTCGCTTTTGCCGGGCTCTTCGCGATCGGCGCCATGGGCGGCGGCGACGTCAAGATGATCGGTGCGGTGATGCTGTGGATCCCGCTGCCTTTGTTCATGCCGACGCTGACCGTCATGGCGATTGCCGGCGGACTGCTGTCAGGCGCCATGCTCATTCACATCAAATTGCGTCCATCCCAAAAGCCCGTCGAGGTCCCCTACGGGGTCGCGATCGCGGCGGCAGGCCTTTGGGCGCTTCACCAACATTATCTTAACCAGTTTCAGTCTATCGCATCGGCTTGAGGGAAAGCACGGCCGTTTCCGGTGCGTGCAGGAGGGCGAAAAATCGTCATGGATACGCGAAAGATAATGCTGATCGTCGGCGCGCTGATCGTTGCAGTGGGCGCGGCCTTTGGGGTCAATCAGATGATGCGCGGGGCCTCGGCACCGACCGCGCGCGCAGCGGCGGCGCCGGAAATTTCCGGACCGACAATCCTCGTTGCAACGCGGCAGCTGCCCGCTGGCACGATCATCGGTCCTGACAGCTTCCGGTTTCAACCCTGGCCGAAGGACCTGGTCGAGAAGGCCTATTTCCTGAAAGAGAAGACCGACGTCAATTCGCTGGTCGGAACGGTCGTGCGTTATCCGATCACCGCGGGCGAACCGCTCACCCAGGGCGCTCTCGTCCATCCTGACGATCGCGGCTTCCTCGCTGCGGCTCTGGGCCCCGGCATGCGCGCCGTGACCGTCAAGGTCTCGCAGGAACAGGGCGTTGCGGGCTTTGTCTTCCCCGGTGACCGGGTCGACGTCGTGCTGTCGCAGACGATCGAGGTCAAGGAGGGCAGCGCCTATCCCGACGATCAGCTGTTCACGGCCGAGACGATCGTGCGCAACGTCCGCGTCCTTGCGACCGACCAGCGCTACGACGCGAAGGACGAAACCGGCAAGACGCCGGTTCGCACCTTCGGCTCGGTGACGCTCGAGGCGACGCCCGAAATCGCAGAGAAGATCGCGGTGGCCCAGAATATGGGCAAGCTTTCGCTCGCCCTGCGTCCGCTGGCGGAAACGAGCGGCGAACTCGAGGCCGCGATTGCCTCGGGTGAAATCGATGTGCCCGCAAAGGGCGGCACCGCCGCGGAACGCAAGATGCTCGCCGAAGTCGCGGCGCGCCCGACTTCGGGCCGCAGCTCGGCCACGACGGGCGGCGACGTATCGCGCTTCTGGATCCCGGTGAGGGGCCGCGTCGGCGGCAGCGGAGCCGCGCCGCAGCAGGCGGCATATGCGGGCGCTCCGGCAGCGGGCGGACGCCCGGCGCCGGTGTCCAGCGGTCCGGTCGTTCGCGTGACCCGCGGTGACAGGACTACCGAAGTTCCGGTTGGGGGGAAGTAAGATGAACCGCAAAGCCAAAATGAAGGCGGCCGCGCTGGCCCGAACCCTGGCCATCGGCCTGGTCTCGGCGGCCCTGGTTTCCGCCCCGTCGCAGCAGGCCTCGGCGCAGGCGACCCAGAATGCGAGCTCGAGCATCGACCTGTCGGTGGGCCGCGGCCGCCTGATCAGCCTGCCCGCCCCGATGGTCGACGTCTTCGTCGCGAACGACGCCGTCGCCGATGTCCAGGTCCGCTCGGCGCGCCAGCTCTACATCTTCGGCAAGGCACCGGGCGAGACGAGCATCTATGCTACCGATGCCAGCGGCCGCGTGGTCTATTCCACCGTCGCTCGCGTTGGCAACAATATCGAGACGATCGACCAGATGCTCTCGCTCGCCATGCCCGAGGCGAAAATCGCGGCGAACACGATGAACGGCCTCGTGCTGCTCACCGGCACGGTGGAGTCGCCCGATGATGCCGCGGAAGCTGAACGCCTGGTGCAGGCCTTCGTCGGCGAAGGGACCAAAGTGCTCTCCCGCCTGCGCACCGCGACGCCGCTCCAGGTCAACCTGCAGGTTCGCATCGCCGAGGTGAACCGCTCGCTGGTCAAGGAGATCAGCGGCAATATCCTCACCCGCGACCGCGATGGCCCGCTTGGCAACGGCTTCCTCGGCGGAGTCTTCGGCGGCCGCACTGCCGGGAACATTCTCTATCCGGGCGAAGGCGATCCGCCGATCCCCCCCGGGTCGACCGCTTACCAGATCACGACGCCGAGCGGTACGCGCAGTATCGCAGGGGCGGGCCGCCTCTTTGGCCTCGACCTTATCGCCTCGCTCGACATGGGCGAGCGTTCGGGAATGGTGGTGACACTCGCGCAGCCCAACCTGACGGCAATCTCGGGTGAAACCGCCGATTTCCTCGCAGGCGGCGAATTCCCGATCCCGATTCCCGGCAATTTTGCGGGCACGACGATCGAATATCGCAAATATGGTGTGAGCCTCGCCTACACGCCCACGGTGCTGTCGAATGGCCGCATCAGCCTGCGCGTGCGGCCCGAGGTTTCGGAGCTTTCGACCGAAGGCGCGATCGAGATGGAAGGATTCCAGATCCCCGCGCTGACAATCCGCCGCGCCGAGACGACCGTCGAACTCGGCTCAGGCGAGAGCTTCATGATCGCCGGCCTGATGAACAATCGCGCGATCGGCGCGATCGACAAGATGCCGGGCCTTGGCGATGTGCCGATCCTCGGGACCTTGTTCAAGTCGGACAGCTTCCGCCGCGGCGAAACCGAACTCGTCATCGTCGTGACCCCCTATCTGGTGAACCCGGTTTCGGCGAACGACATCAAGCTTCCCACCGATGCCTATCAGGTGGCGAACGACGCCGCGCGATTGTTTCTCAACCAGACAAGCAACGGCGTGAGCGGCGGCGACAGGCCCAAACCGCGCCTCGACACCTCGGCAGGCGACGCCGACCGGCTACGCGGCGGCGACGACGTGTCGCCTGGCTTCAGCATCAAGTGACGCGCTGGCTTTCAGGGAGCAAAGTGATGAAGAAAATCGCAACTTGGACCACGCTGGCACTGGTCACGACGCTCGCGGGCTGTACGGGCAGCGCCAACAGCAACATGAGCCTCGATTCGGTGCACCAGCCGATCGTGCGCAACCACATCTATCAATTCGACGTCGCTGCCACGGGCGGTGAACTCCCGCCCAGTGAGCAGGGCCGCCTTCAGGGCTGGTTCGATGCGATGGGCGTGCGTTACGGCGACCGGATCTCGATCGAGGATCCTGCCGCCTATGGCAATGACGCCGCGAAAGCCGCGGTGCGGGCCATCGTCGAGCGTCGCGGCCTGCTCGTTGGCACCGATGCGCCCGTCACCACGGGCGAAATACCGCCCGGCTACATGCGCATCGTCGTGACGCGCGCCTCGGCCCATGTGCCGGGATGCCCCGATTGGGCGAGCCAGTCGTCGATCAATTTCAACAACGCGACCTCGTCCAACTATGGCTGCGCGACGAACAGCAATCTCGCCGCGATGGTCTCGGACCCCAATGACCTCATCAAGGGAGCGGCCGGCTTGCGGTACGATCCCAATACCGCAAGCCGCGCCATCAAGACCTATCGGGAGAAGCCGCCGACGGGAGCCGGCGAACTGCGGGGTGAATCGACGAGTGGAGGTGGCAAGTGAACGCGCCTTTCAAAGCAGCCGGGCTGCGTGAGCCCTTTAACGCCTTCGTTTGCGACGACGATACGCTGGAGCTGATCCGCGTCGCCGCGGCCGACATGGGCTGGCCGATCGAGAAGTGCAACAAGGGCGGCCTTCGCAATGCGGTCCAGTCGCTCTCCGTCTCGGCAAGCCCGAACATCCTGTTCGTCGACATGTCCGAATCGGGCGATCCCATCAACGACATCAACGCGCTTGCCGAAGTGTGCGAGCCGGGCACCGTCGTGATCGCAGCCGGGCAGGTCAACGACGTGCGACTTTATCGCGATCTCCTTTCGAGCGGCATTCAGGATTATCTCCTGAAGCCCCTGTCGCTCGATCAGGTCCGTGAATCGCTGACGATGGCACAGGCAATGCTCGCGGCTCCCAAGCATGCGGACATGCTCGACGACAAGCCGCATCACATGACCGCGGTGGTCGGCGTGCGCGGCGGCGTGGGCGCCTCGCTCGTCTCGACCTCGCTCGCCTGGGTGATGAGCGAGCAGGCGGGCCGCCAGACCGCGCTCCTCGATCTCGACATCCATTTCGGAACCGGCGCGCTGACGCTCGACCTCGAACCGGGCCGCGGCCTGATCGACGCGATCGACAATCCGAGCCGCATCGATGGTCTGTTCATCGAACGCGCGATGGTCCGCGCCTCGGACAAGCTCAGTCTCCTGTCGGCCGAAGCGCCGATCCACCAGCCGGTGATGACCGACGGCTCGGCCTTCTTCCAGCTGGAAGAAGAGCTGCGCAATGCGTTCGAAATGACGATTGTCGACATTCCACGCCAGGTCCTCATCCCCTTCCCGCACCTCGTGGCGGAAGCGGGAACGATCCTGCTCGTCAGCGACGTCACGCTTGCCGCGGCGCGCGACACGATCCGCCTCCTGTCGTGGTTCAAGCAGAATGTGCCGGGCGCACGCGTCATTCTCGTGGCCAACAAGTTCCAGAGCACGATTGGCGAGCTTTCGCGCAAGGAGTTTGAATCCTCGATCGAGCGCGATGTCGACGTCACGATCCCCTTCGATCCCAAGCTGGTCAGCCAGTCGGCAAAACTTGGCAAATCCTATGCCGAGATTTGCAAGGGCACCAAGGCAAGTCAGGTTTGGACACAGCTGATGCGCCTCGTCCTCGACGGCGCCGAGGAGGCCGAGGAGGTCTCCGTGTCCGCCCGGGGACAGTCGGGCGCCTCGCTTCTCGGCAAGCTCGGCAGCCTTGGCAATCTGGTGACGAAAAAGACCGCAAAACAGTCGTGACGAGATCGCAGAACAAAGCGGACCTCTGTCGTTCCCATCGCTAATCGGACGTACGATCATGACCCTGCCTACGCTGATTATCGCAGCCTGCTTCCTGGCTTTCGTCTTCGTCGTTCTGCTGTTCGGCGGACCTTCGGTCAGCAAGGCGAAGAGCCGCCGCCTTGCGATGATGAAGGACCGTCATGCCGCTTCAACAGAAGCGGTGGTTGCAGCCCAGATGCGCAAGACGATCCAGGCGGCCAGCGGACAAGGCAGCAGCCTCACCAGCCTCATGCCGCGGCGCGAGCAGATGGAATTGCGCCTGCGCCGGACGGGCAAGGGCTGGACGGTCAGCCAGTATATGTTCGCATCGATGGGGCTGTTCGTGGTGATGACCGGCGCGCTCCTCGTCCTTCGCACACCCTTCGTGCTCGCCGCATTGATCGGCGTGATGGCGGCGGTGGGTGTGCCCTATCTGGTGACGGGCCGGCTGATCAAGCGGCGCGTCGCGGCCTTCAATGCCCGTTTTCCCGACGCCATCGACCTGCTCGTTCGCGGTCTGAAATCGGGGCTTCCGGTGACCGAAACCTTCCAGGTGGTCAGCCAGGAGCTTCCGGGACCCGTCGGCGAGGAATTTCGCGGAGTGGTCGAGCGCATCCGCATCGGGAACACGATGGAGGCAGCGCTGCAGGAATCGGCCGAGATGCTCGGAACCCCCGAGTTCCAGTTTTTCTGCATCACGATCGCGATCCAGCGAGAGACCGGCGGCAATCTTGCCGAGACGCTCGGAAATCTCTCGGACGTGCTGCGCAAGCGCGCGCAGATGAAGCTCAAGATCCGCGCCATGTCGTCGGAGGCCAAGGCCTCGGCCTATATCGTCGGCGCCCTGCCCTTCTTCGTGTTCGGCATCGTGTGGTCGATGAACCCTGAATATCTCTCGGGCTTCTTCCACGAACAGCGTCTCATCGTGACCGGGCTCGGCGGCCTCGTCTGGATGAGCATCGGCGCGTTCATCATGTCGCGCATGATCAGCTTCGAGATCTGAGGGAACGGCCGTGAACAGCAATCTCGTCCTCGCCGCCTTCTCCGGACGCCAGGCCGGACCCACGCTGATGGGCGTCGACGTCGTCTGGGCGGCGACGATGCTCGCTGCGGTCGGCGTCTTTGCCGTGCTGCTCGCCGTCTATGGCGCGCTCACCGTGCGCGATCCGATGGCCAAGCGCGTCAAGGCGCTCAACGACCGCCGCGAGCAGCTCAAGGCAGGCATCACGGCGTCAACCGCAAAGCGCCGCGTAAAACTGGTTCGCAAGAACCAGACGGCCGACAAGATGCGCAGCTTCCTCGGCAAGCTGCAGGTGCTTCAGGACGAGCAGATCAAGGATGTGCAGCAAAGGCTCGCGCAGGCCGGCATCCGCTCGAAGGATCTGGCGGTTGCGGTGATCTTCGGGCGGCTCGTGCTGCCGATCCTCCTCGGCGGTCTTGCCGCCTTGCTGATCTATGGCATCGATCTCTGGCCCGACCTCACTCCCTTCAAGCGCTCCGCCGCGACGATGGGGGCGCTGCTCCTCGGCTACAAGGCGCCCGACCTCTTCGTGGACAACAAGCGGCAGAAGCGCACCGACGCCATCCGAAAGGGGCTTCCCGACGCGCTCGACCTCCTCGTGATCTGCGCCGAGGCGGGCCTCACCGTCGATGCCGCCTTCAGTCGCGTCGCCAAGGAACTGGGCCGGGCCTATCCCGAACTCGGTGAGGAGTTTGCGCTGACCTCGATTGAACTCGGCTTTCTCACCGAGCGCCGTCAGGCGTTCGAGAATCTCGCCTATCGCGTCGATCTTGATTCGGTGAAGGGCGTCGTCACGACCATGATCCAGACCGAAAAATACGGCACGCCGCTCGCGAGCGCCTTGCGCGTTCTTTCGGCCGAATTCCGCAACGAGCGCATGATGCGCGCCGAGGAGAAGGCAGCCCGGCTTCCGGCGATCATGACGGTGCCGCTGATCCTCTTCATCCTGCCGTGCCTCTTCATCGTGATCCTCGGACCCGCAGCCTGTTCGCTCAAGGACGCGCTCGCGGGGTCGATGTCCTGACCAAGCGGACCGAGGTTCGGCCATAGGGGGGCGGGAGGCATTTCCCGCCCCTTTTGGTGTCAGGCGACCTGCTGCTCGATCGCCCCGAAGATGCTGTGGTGGCGCTCGTCATCCATCCAGATGCGCACAGTATCGCCCTTTTTCAGAAAAGGCGTTCTGGGTTCGCCCTCAAGGATCGTCTCGACCGTCCGCACCTCAGCGAGGCAGCTATAGCCGAGCCCGCCCTCGGCGATCGGCTTGCCCGGCCCCCCGCCCGCGTCGCGGTTCGATACGGTGCCCGAGCCGATGATCGTCCCGGCCCCGAGGTTGCGGGTCTTCGCCGCGTGCGCGATGAGCGCGCCAAAGTCGAAAGTCATGTCGACCCCGGCGTCGGCGCGGCCGAGCGGCGTTCCGTTGAGGTCAACGCAAAGCGTTCCGTGAAGCTTGCCATCGCGCCACCGGTCACCAAGCGAGGCAGGGGTCACGAAAACCGGCGACATCGCACTTGCGGGCTTGGACTGAAAGAAACCGAACCCTTTGGCGAGCTCGGCCGGAATCAGGCCGCGCAGCGATACGTCGTTGGTGAGCCCGACGAGCAGGATCTTGTCGCGCGCCGACGCCGCGTCGATGCCCGCCGGCACGTCACCTGTCACCACGACAACTTCAGCTTCCATGTCGCAGCCCCACGCCGGATCACCGAGCGGAATGGGGTCGCGCGGGCCCAGAAACCCGTCGCTGCCGCCCTGATACATGAGCGGATCTTGCCAGAAGCTGTCGGGCATCTCCGCCCCGCGGGCCTGCCGGACCAGCGCGACATGGTTCACATAGGCGCTGCCATCGGCCCACTGAAAGGCGCGCGGCAGCGGCGAGGCCGCGTCGCGCTCATGAAAGCGCTCCTTCGGGATCGCATCATGGTTGAGGTCCTCGGCCAGCGCGGCGAGCCGCGGGGCGACCTCGTCCCAATTGTCGAGCGCATTCTGCATCGTCGGCGCGATGGACGCCGCATCCGCGCACCAGGCAAGATCATCCGAGACGACAACGAGCCGTCCGTCGCGGCCGGCCTTGAGCGAAGCTAGTTTCACGCAATATCCTTTGTCTGCGATGCGCAGCAAAGCCGCCATCGCTTCAAAGGAAGTCGATGGTCAGCGGGGCATCTGGATCGATGCGAAACAGGTAAAGCCCGACTGGCCCGCCTGCAAGCGCCGGATATACTGGAGATAGGCCTGCGACTGTTCGTAGCTTGTGCCCGGCAGCGTCTGGCCGCGGAAGGCGCGCTTGACCTCTTCGCCGGTAAAGGGGCGCGGCGAACCGGGAAAGGCTCCCTTGGTTCCAGCCGGAACAAGCTGGCCCTGGCCGTCGACATACTGGCCCGCCGCTGTAGCGCCGGGCACGGGTATCTCGCAGTTCATCACCGACACGGCGGTCTGGGCAAAGGCCGGACGGATCGTGAGCGCCGTCGAGACGCCCGCCGCGCCGAGCGCGAGCATCCTGCGGCGCGAGGGAACGGCCTCATCCGCCTCGCTGGTGCATCCGGCCGGAGTGTCGCTCTTTTCCATGCCCAAACGCATAGCCTATCCGCGCCCCGCGCGAAAAGGAAAAGCCGCAGGACCTCCGTCCCCATCCCGCTTTGGCACACTCGCGCGGCAAGGATTTAAGCTGCGCGAATGACTTGCGCGTCAAGGCTGCGCGTGCGAGGCGCGAACGCGATGTTCGATCGCCTGTCCAGCCTGATCATCGCGCTGACGCTGATCGCAATTGCGGCGGTTCTCGCCGCGCTGGCGGGGGGCCAGCCACTCGCGGTCGCCCTCCTTTCCCTCGCCGGCTTCGCCGCGGCCGCAATCGTCTATGCAGCCGTGCCCGGGGCGGTGACCGATGCGCATGCTGCGACCTCGACCCTGCCCTCTTCCGCCCCCTCGTTGCTCCGCCACCCCGGCTTTGCGCGCTGGGCCGGCCAGGAAGCGGATCCGTTCATCGGCACCAGAGGCAATGTCGTTACCTTTGCAAATGATGCCGCGCTCGAGTTGCTGGGCCCCCATATCGCGGGCGCCGACATCCGCACCGCGATTCGCCATCCAGCTGCGGCAGAATGGCTGGCAGACGCCGGAAAGCCCGGGACGCCGCAGGAGGTCAGCCTCGTCGATTTCCCGCGCCCGGGCCAGCGCTGGACGATGCGCGCCGCCGCGCTGCCGGAGGACGAGCGTATCATCATCCTCTCCGACCGCTCGGCGATTGACGCCGCTGAGCGGATGCGGTCGGACTTCGTCGCCAACGCCAGCCACGAGCTGCGCACCCCGCTCGCTGCTATTCTGGGCTATGTCGAGACGCTGCAGGACCCAAGCGGCGATGCCGATCCAACGCTGCGCCGCCGCTTCCTCGCGATCATCGAGCGCGAGGCGCGGCGGATGCAGCAACTCGTCCTCGATCTATTGTCGATCTCGCGCATCGAGGCCGACCGCTTCCGCCGTCCCACCACGCCGGTCGATCTTGCGGCCGTCGTTGGAGACACGGTTGCGCAGCTGCGCGAAAGCGACGACGCACGCGCGCAGGATATTGTCCTCACGCGGCCCGGCGATCCTTTACCGATATTGGGCGATACAGCTCAGCTCGCTCAGCTTGCGCACAATATCATCACGAATGCGATGAAATATGGCCGCGCAGGGACGCCGATCATCGTCAAGCTCGAGCGCGCGGCCGGCCGCGTGCGGCTCAGCATCAGCGACGAGGGAGACGGTATCGCACCCGCGCACCTGCCGCGGCTCACCGAGCGCTTCTACCGCGCCGACGAAGCGCGCAGCCGCGCGGTGGGCGGAACCGGGCTCGGGCTTGCGATCGTCAAGCATATCAGCGAGCGTCACCAGGGCCAGCTCGACATCGCGAGCGAGGTCGGCCGGGGCAGCTGCGTATCGGTCAGCTTTCCGCCGGCGCAATGATGGCGCACAAGCGAAGGGCGGCAAGGTTTCCCTTGCCGCCCTCCTGGCGATAGGCGCGAAAAGGCGCGGATCAGCCCTGCGGGTCCGGAGCCGGCTCGTCGCTCGGAGCCGGAGCCGGCTGATCCGAAGGCGCGGGTTCTTCACCGGGCGCCGGAGCAGGCGCCGGCTCATCACTCGGAGCAGGATCAGTAGTCGGGGCAGGCTCCTCGTCAGGCGCCGGGGCCGGGGCCGGTTCTTCGGTCGGCGCGGGCGTGGCCGTTTCCTGAGCCATCGCCGCCATCGGCGCCATCACAAAGCTCGCCGCCACAGCGGACATCATCACAATCTTACGCATGGTTACTCCTTTGCATGAGGCGAAGGAGCCAAAAGAACGCCCCCTCGCCGCAGGCCTGCCATTCCCCGCAGACCTCGGGAGTGCCAACGAGCTCTTTTTGCTCGGGTTCCCCGGCGCCGGGATGAATGCATCCATTTGCACGGCAAAGCGTTTTATCGTTTGAAACAAGGCGGATGGATCTCATGGCGGTCGAATGCACAGCCTATCGCGACGACAAGGGCGGTCTTCACCCCACCCCTGAACGCGCGACGCTTGCCGACCTGGCGAGCGTCCTCGGCCGGGTCGGCGAAGAGGGCGGCATGACGGCGGGCGTTGCGAAGCTTATCTTTGAAAAGCGCGAGGATATCGAACGGGTCTTTGCCGAGCATGATCATATGCTGGCCGCGGCCGCGGGCGACGCGGGGGCGTCGGGAGAGGTTATCACGCTGAAGGGAGCGGGCTTAGAGCCGCCTCCCCGTCCGTCATTCCGGCGATTGGTCGCGCGACGATCTCTACGCGAGCAGCGCGGGCAAACCCTGCCAAAGGATCGCGAGCGCGCCGATCCCCAGCCCGGCAAACGCAAGCTGCATCCGCCATTTCCCGAAGAAATCTCGCGGCGGCATCCGCATGACCGCCGCTGCCAGCAAGGCGCAGATCGCCAGGCAGACTCCGGTCAGCGCGGCGATAGTGTCAACGGCGGAGCAAAAACCGGCCACGGGGCGACTTCACGTACGCTCGCCGCGATGAACCGCCTGCTCGCTGACGCCGAAATCACTCCGGGCCGGACGATGGAACTTCACACGCGCGAAATGATCCGCGAAGCGGTCGCGCAGGGGCTTGGCATGAGCCTGATGTTCGAAAAGGAATGCCCGCCCGACAGCCGCATCCGCGTCCTGCCGCTCGACACCGGATCATCGCTGATCGAGGTCAATGGCTATCTTGCCGTCCACACCGAACGTCGCCGCATGCCGCTCATCCGCCAGTCGCTGGCCATCGCGAAGCGGATGGCAGGAACCGAGAACGGCAAGCCTGCCAGCCCGCTGGCAGGGCACTAGTCGTTTTGAGACGGAAGATGATCAAGGGCATCGAAACGGGCTGACCGGTCTCCTGCCAGGGATGGGTGGTATGCACCGGGCCTATTTCTCATGTGAACTCAACGAGAGCGTGTCGACCATCGGACGCGGAAAATCCCTGACCCGCATCGCTGCGAGCTGATCATATATCTCGGCCCACTCCCCTTCCGATCCCATCGCCAGCCCTTCCGACATCTGTGTCGATTTGAACCCGAACCCGCCTCGCCTGCTATTGTCATATTCATACATGTCGATCGACGAGGGATCCATCGGATCACGTTTCAGACCCCAGAAATAAAGAGGGCTCAGCAGCAGGGCACGCCCGGATGACGGATCGACGACATATACGAGCTCATCCGAAAAAGAGTGGCTGCCAGCATAGTCGAGCACATCGACGAAGGTCTGTGACGGGCCATGCAGCACGCGAAAGATGCCGGTGTATGAGCCAGAGTGAAAACGCTTGGCGACCACGCCCTCAAAAACGCCCATCGGCTTGCCCGCGAATATCCGGGCGACATGGTTCGCGAGCAGGCTCAGGAAGCCGACATAATCGACATTCTGCTTTCGGCCGTGCTTCTCCGAATTGAGTCCATCGATCCACTCATCGACTTGTTCGGCATTCTCCGGTTTCACTAGCCCCAGGAGCGGCGCTGCGAAATGCAGCTTCGAGGCGTTCGCAGCCACGCAGGTTCTGATCAATCCCCAGAGCGGTCCCGCGGATCGCTGGGTGAAGCCCTTGAAATGGGCATTGTTCACCTTCTCATTCGAACAAAGGTCCATATAAGCCACATAGGCGGCTACGGCCAGCAGCGCATCGGCGGCATCGCGGCCCTTCTGCTGGCGGCGATCGGCATCCATTTCGGAGATGAAGCGCGCAAGCCGCGCGGCTGCTGGATAAGGGAGCTCGGAGAGCAGTTCGCTAAGCCCGCGCCACTCGGCGGACCTGCTGCGCTCCTGGATCATGTGAACATCCCCGGAATCGACGAATGAGCATGCCGATGCACTGGTCCCGAAGTCGAAGCCCAAATAGGTCGATCCGCCGACCTCATCCGACGCGAAGGTCATGTCGATGTGGAAGGGACGACCTTCGGCAACGTCCCCATCATATCGATCGTTGCGCCCATAGATGAATCTCGGGATTGCCGTGCCGTCGGCACGGACTGTGAGCTCCACTTCGATCGCCCCTTGGAAACGGGCATTTTTCGGCGTCGCCGCGCGCGTATCGACAATATTGTGACGCGCTTCGAGATCGTCCGGATCGAACGAGGAGCGCATGAAATAATATTCGAGCAGGCGCCTCGGCGGGCTGGCCAAGCGAATTTTCCATTGCAGCGGCTTGTCGACAAGTCCCCTGAGGCTGCTCGCGGACGGCAACAACACGCCGTCGTCGAAATCCCCGTTCGCCCCGGCGGCAAGCACCGGTGTGATCGGGCGGGCCTTCTTCACCTCAAGGTCGCCGCCATCGGCACACAGGGCAAGACAGAGCCGGTTATAGGTGACCGCTCGAAAATCCCCCTGACCTTCGGTATAGAAACGCCGCGCGCATTCGGTCGCCAGCCCTTTCGCGACAATCTCCTGAAAATTCTCGCTCAGCTGAAGGATTTCGGAATGAGGCAGATGACTCTTGCCGAGGTCACGCTCGAGCAATTTGGAAAGCCACCGGATGTTAGACGAGCCACCCGAAAGAAGAACGACCGAAATCTCCTGTCCCTTGAGATCCCTCGAAGCCCGCTCGATCGTCTTCCTGATCGCATCGCAAAGCTTCGGCTTCCATATTTCGGCCTCGAAGATTTGCCGGAGCATGTCGGCATCGAGCTTGATACTCGCCATGGGAGACTTCGGATCATAGGGGTTTACCGGCACCGAAATCGGGAAGGGTGCGAGGCCCGACAGGTCCGCTTGCAAGCTCCAGTTCGCGATCGAATTGCAGACTGAAAGCTTGGCGCTTTCAATCTGATTGAGCAGCCGCTTGTAGTGACGATAGAATGTCTGCTGCCGTTCGTGAAGTTCGGCCAGATCGTCGGGCGTCTTGGTTCGCGCAGCCAGGTCCAGCGATTTGCGGACATCTCCGCGCAGATTCTGGTCTACGGCTTTCGAGAGCAAGTGTGCAGCGAGCAGGCGGTTAACGTAGAAGCCGCCCACCTGGACGGATTTGGCGCTGAGTGGGCGCGAATTCGTCCCGCTTTGGCTGACATCGCCGCTCTTCGTTGTTTCGATGACCGATATGTCGAATGTCCCTCCGCCGAAATCGAGCACCAGTGCGATATGCTTGCGCTGCTCGGCGATAACGGGATGGCGAAGCCCGTAGCGATAATATTGAAAGACTGCGAAAGGCTCGGGCATGAAGTCGATCTGCTCGAACTTGCCGTGCAGGATCCGGCGGATGGCGCGGCGATAATTCGACAGCCAGCTTTCCTCGGCCATATCGATGCCGCTCAACGCGAGGGGTTCGGCGATGAGGATACTCTTGGGGAGCGGCCGCCCCTGCTGCTCCAGCCAGGAATTGACCGTCGACAGAAGTTCGAAAAAGAAGTCTTGCGCGATGCCCACAACGGTCGACCGCGGCGCATGCGGATTACGAACGGAGCGCTTGGTGACGGCATCGGGATCGTGCTGACCGAGTTCGATCTTGAAATCTTCCAGCAGTTGCTCGGGTTCGCCACAATGCTCGCGTGCGTCATAACCGATGCGAGCCCGCTTTTCGCTATCATAATGAATTGCGGTCGGTATCACATTGCGCCCGTCGACCTGAGCCCCCCCACACCGCCCGGCGAACTGGCGACAATCAACAGGGGCTAGCAGCATGCCCCATGCTCCTTCAAGCAGAGGCTCAATTCCGGACGCATCGACATGAATTTATCATGCCGTTGGCCGATTTGCCTGCCCGGCGTCGGCTACCAGATGCCATCCTGCCGCCGTTCGAGGCAGGTGAGGCCGGCGGAAGCGAGCGGCGCATGAACTGTGATCGCCTTCCAAATGCCACACCCGCCGCCTGTCGGCCCAGCCCCGGGTCAGATCACTCCAAGCGACCGCATTGCCTCTGCGACACGGACGAAGCCCGCGATATTGGCACCGAGCACATAATTGCCTGGCGCACTATATTCGTCAGCCGTCGCGGCGCAATTATCGTGGATGTTCCGCATGATCTGAGCCAGCCGCTCTTCGGTTTGCTCAAAGGACCAACTATCGCGTGAGGCATTCTGCTGCATTTCAAGCGCCGAAGTAGCAACACCGCCCGCATTGGCGGCCTTCCCGGGAGCGAACATCACGCCGGCATCCTGAAACATTTTCACGGCCTCGGGAGTCGAGGGCATATTCGCGCCTTCACCGACTACGATCACACCGTTTTTGATCAGCGTCCGCGCGTCCTTTTCGGTCAGTTCATTCTGGGTCGCACAAGGCAGCGCGATCTCGCATGGCACATCCCAGATCGAGCCATTCTCGATATAGTGCGCGCCAGCCCCTTTGAGCCGGACATATTCCGATAGGCGCTCGCGGCGGACATCCTTGATTTCCTTCAGGAGTTCCAGATCAATCCCCTCGTCGTCGAGTACATAGCCATTGGAATCCGAGCAGGCCATCACCCTGCCGCCGAACTGGCCCATCTTCTCGATCGCATGGATCGCGACATTGCCCGAGCCGGAAACAACCGCGCGCCGGCCATCTAGCGACATATCCCTCGCAGCCAGCATCTGTTGAACGAAATAGACGAGGCCGTAACCGGTCGCCTCGGTCCGCGCCCGCGATCCCCCATAAACGAGTCCCTTGCCGGTGAGCACACCGGCCTCATACCGGTTGTTGAGGCGCTTGTACTGACCGAACATATAGCCGATCTCACGTCCCCCGACCCCGATGTCGCCCGCGGGAACGTCGGTATATTCGCCCAGATGGCGCTGAAGCTCGGTCATGAAGGCCTGGCAAAAGCGCATGATTTCGCCATCGGAACGCCCTCGCGGATTGAAGTCCGATCCGCCCTTGCCACCACCGATCGGCATGCCGGTCAGCGCATTTTTGAAGATCTGTTCGAAGCCGAGGAATTTGACGATGCCCAGGTTGACCGATGGGTGGAACCGGATGCCCCCCTTATAGGGACCAAGCGCCGAGTTGAACTGGACGCGGAAACCGCGATTGATCTGTACCTGGCCCAGATCGTCGACCCAAGGCACGCGAAAGATGATCTGCCGCTCCGGCTCGCAGATCCGTTCGATCAGCGCGTGGTTCGCATAGTCGGGATGCTTGGCAACGACACGGCCAAGGCTTTCAAGAACCTCGCGTACGGCTTGGTGAAACTCGGCCTCTCCGGCATTCCGGCGCAATACTTCATCAAGAACCGGCTGCAGCTTCTCATCAATCTTGCTCAAATAGACCTCCTTGGCGCATTATTCGATCGTGCCTGTGGACAGCCTTCCTTCTTTTCGCAAGCCGAATAAGAAGTAGAAACGAGGAAGATAGCCGAGCTCAAGGAAGCAATCGGGCCGGCTTCCCGTGATGCCGGTGTGGATCGGCGTGCAAAAAGGACCCCGTTATGGAGTGGGCCCCTTGGGCCGGACAAGGAAGCATAGTTGGATTGACCGGTTGGCCGGGCTTTTGGAGAAGAGCCCATGGCAAGACATCGATCCCATAGCGTTGAGTTCAAGCGTCAGGTCGCACAGGAGTTTCTGAACGGCGAGACGCTTCACGGCCTTGCCAAGCGGCATGATATTTCCCGGCAGTTGATCCGCATCTGGGTGGCGAAGTATGAGGCCGGTGCCCTTGATGACGATGCGCGGGCGGCGGATCTGATCCAGGAATATGAGGCGCGGATTGCCGCACTCGAACGCCTTGTCGGCAAACAGGCGCTGGAGCTGGAGTTTTTAAAGGGGGCTCTGCGCGACGCACCGCGGCCGAGAAGCGCCAATACATCCGTGATCACCGGCCCGGCGGGATGTCGATCGCGCGAGGATGTCGGCTGATGGGCATCGCACGATCGACATTCTATCATGAGCCGACCCAACCGATCGGCGATGCCGAACTGGTAGCTGCTATCACCGTGATCTGCGATGAGTTCGAAGCTTATGGCTGGCGCCGCGTGCAGGCCGCGCTCCGCCATCAGGGCGTGATCGCGAACCACAAGCGGATCAAGCGATTGATGCGCGAGCATGACCTGCAGCCGCGCCGTCGCAGGCGTTATACCGCAACCACCGACAGCGATCATGACCTGCCAGTCTTTCCGGATCGCTCGAAGGATATGATTCTTGATGGTCCCGATCAACTCTGGGTGGCGGACCTGACCTACAGTGCGCCTCGTCCCGGATGATCCGGGAGGCGTATGTTGGAATGCAAAGGAGAAAGGAGGAAATGAACGAATGCCTTGCCCCCTGCTGTGAGGGGGCATGAGCCCAAGCGGCGGTGACCTGCTGTCAACTGGCAGGGTGACGTAGCCCGCAGGTATCGGAGGATCATCACGCTATCGATATTCCCGATCGGCATATTGCCGAACTCAGGATAAAGGTCCCTCTCGATACGATTGCGAACGCGAACAGCGTTTGCTGTCGACCAAAGCGGTGCGTGGTCTTTCAGCCACATCTCCGCCAGCTTGCGAAATGTTGCCTCAGCGGCATCGATCTGGGCTCGCTTTATCCGCTGTGCCTCGAAGCCAGGGTCCTTACCTTCCCGCAGGAGCCTTCGCGCATTATCCGCGCGCTCCCGGGCTGCGACGAGCCCGACATCCGGGTAACGCCCGAACGTGAGCATCTTCTCCTTCCGGCCGTAATGATATTTGAAACGCCACGACTTCGTGCCTGCGACTGTCACGTGCAGGTAGAGCCCTCTCGAATCAGTGAGCTTGTAGTTTCGGCCAGCCGGCTTGGCGTTTTTTGCCTCTAAAGTGGTCAGAGTCATCGATACCCCCAAAATCGGAGTCCGAACCCCAAAAAACACCCCTCGATTCGACGAGACGTCGTGATCTGTCTTGAGATGATATGAACAAAGAACGCACAACAAACCCTTGTTAAACAAGGTCTTTTTGATACCATATCGATGACATGAGGCTCTTCCTCGTGAACGGGGGATGAGGGAAATTGGGTTAGACTTGTCATAGGAAGGACAAGTCTGATGAAGAAGAAGGCTGATCAGGGAATCGACGGCATATTAGGGCTGTCGGATGTTGAGATTG